>Ga0228703_1001977_pt1 | contig 11895 bp, 1 predicted proteins | sample McNCre217_Aug_MG_3_FD_178020 | JGI IMG/M metagenome (GOLD analysis project Ga0228703, IMG submission 178020) | Freshwater microbial communities from McNutts Creek, Athens, Georgia, United States - 29-17_Aug_MG | ecosystem: Environmental > Aquatic > Freshwater > Creek | place: USA: Georgia... | reverse complement strand
TATCACGTTTAGCTCGTTTGACTAATGCACGTGTGATTGCACTTGTCTCTAAGATGGTACCTGATGGTTATGAGTCATACTACACAGAGGAGTGGGAAAATTTTCCGGGGGCCTCGGTGGAAGAAGATACATTACGCATGAATCAGTTTATTGAGTCGTGGGTATTGAAGATGCCGGAGCAATACTTCTGGTTGCACAAACGATTTAAAACTCGACCTGATGGTCAGCCTAGCGTGTACGGCAAGCATCAAAGTTGATATTTTTTTATTGAATGCTTGTTTGTTAAACCTAATATTTATAGGGCTTCTAGGGCTATTAGCCTTATGGATAATGATTACTTGATTGAGTTTCAGATTTACAATCGGTGCAATTTTAAAATCTGATATGAAATTCGAATGCTCAAAAAAATATTAATGCCACTAGGTTTAATGGCAATCATTACGCTGCCTAGTGTTGTGAAGTCGCAAGTAAATGAACCGGGATCGCTAGGAGGTTCTTTACGTCAGAATATTGAACAACAATTACCTGCGCCTAATCCTTTGCCATTGCCTAGCTCAGAAAAATCTTTAGAAGAAAAAAATGAACCTAAGGCTGATACTCTAAAAATAGTTTTAAAAGGGTTTAAGTTTCAGGGAGTCACTCTCGTTTCCGAAGAAGAGCTACAAATAGCATTGGCTAATTGGATTGGTAAATCAGTAACACTGGAGGAGTTGCAACAACTTAATGAAGTTATTGCTGAGGTTTACAAGAAAAAAGGTTATCTCGTTCAGGTGACATTGCCGCCTCAAAAAATTGGTGAAGATGGAATTATTTTGTTTTCAGTAATGGAGGCAAAATTTGGTGGTGTTAATGTGGATGCTCAAGAAGATTCACGTATGAGCGCTGATATTCTCAGAGAGTTTATTTTTTCAGAGAACAAGATTGGTGAATATATAAATATTGATAGCATTGAGCGTGCTATTTATGTTTTAAAAGAAATTCCTGGTATCGCTGTAGCCACTGAAATTGAACCTGGTAAAAATGATGGCGAAGCAAATTTAAAAATTCGAATGGAAAATACTCCCTTGCTTAATGGGAGAATTGAGACAAATAACTACGGGAGTAGAAGTACAGGTCAGTCTCAGGGAGTAGGTTTTATATCGATTAATAACCCATATGGTTTGGGTGAGCAAATAACCGCATATGGTTTATTAACTGAGGCGTCCCAGTATGGTCAGTTTGGGTACTCATTGCCTGTTGCTTTTACTGCTTGGAGATTGGGTTTAACTGCTAGCATGATGAACTACAACACAGTAGATTCATTCGGGGGAAGCGGTGGCCGATCCAATACTTTGGGGGCTTCATTGACATACCCATTAATGCGCTCTTCGCAGAGTAATGCGAATTTATCTTTGAACTATGATCAAAAATCATATTTAAATTTGAATACCTCATTAAATTCTGTGACAAGCAGTTATGTAATTAAAAATATTTCCTCTACATTAACGGGCAATCACTACGATAGTTTATGGGGTGGTGGTATTAATAATGCTTCAGCCACAATTACATTCGGCGGTTTGAGTTTTAATCAGGATAATCCTAGTAATTATGGTGTTTATACGCCAGGAACTTTTAGAAAAATAAATATTAATCTTTCTCGAAATCAGCAAATTGAAGAGGGCAAGACATTTCTCAACATATCGTTCTCGGCGCAGTTAGCTAATGAAAATTTAGACTCTTCTGAGCGCTTCCATTTGGGTGGCCCTTCAGGTGTGAGAGCATTCCCAGTTGCTCAGGGTAGTGGTTCTGAAGGCGCTTTATTTACTTTGGAATTACAAGAACAACTGCCTAATCGTCTATTAGGGAGTATTTTTGTTGATGCAGGAAGGGTAAAGCAGTATGTTCACCCTTATGATAATTGGCAAGGTTTAACAAATGCATCCAATGAATACAGTTTACTGGGGGCTGGTGTTGGAGCTAAATGGATTTATGATCAATGGACTCTTTCAGGTTCTATGGCTTGGCGCTTGAAGAGTAATCCCCTTTATACCTATACGGGTGAGAGTGTGAATAACGATAAGCGCCATTTATCAAGGTATTCGCCATATGTTTGGCTACAGTTGCAATATGCTTTGTAAAAATAGCGGTTAAACACTGCTATTTTTTATAAGTTAATCAAGGGAATAAGAGTTGCTAGGTGGTTATTGATTAGCCCAAGAGCTAATTCAATATTTCCTTCATAAAATCTAAAATCCACGCGTGCACAAACAATGTATTTGCCCTCTTAATGTTTAGGGTACGCGATATCATTCTTCGCAGTAACCATTTTTCAGCCGTGACAATTAAAAATCTATTTGTCATGGCTGTTGGCATTTTCTCAACATTCGTTGCTGCTCCAAATTTTGCCCAATCGATAGCGTCTAATACTTTACCTACTGGTGGTCAGGTGGTTGCTGGTTCAGCAACAGCAACGCAAACGGGGAGTACGCTCCAAATTAATCAGTCGACAAATCGCGCAGTGATTGATTGGAAGACTTTTAGTGTTGGATCAAGTGCTCAAGTAAATTTCAATCAGCCGGATGCGGCTTCAGTTACGCTTAATCGTGTGACAACAGCTACAGCGTCTCAAGTTAACGGTGCAATCAATGCTAACGGTAAAGTTATCATTTCAAATGCTGAAGGTGTGACCTTTGGTAAAGGCTCGCAAGTCAATGCTGGTGCGGTTGTAGCGACAACGATGGATATGGCTAACAAAGATTTTATGGAAGGCAAATCCACATTCAAAGGCAACGGCAAAGGTGCTGTTGTCAATGAAGGGAAAATTGATGTGAGCCAAGCGGGCGCGAACGGTTACGTTGCGTTATTGGCTCCTGAAGTACGCAATCAGGGTTACATTTTGGCGCGTGGTGGCATGGTGGCTATGGCTAGCGGAACTCAGGTTTCATTAGACTTCCGAGGCGATCAGTTGTATGGCGTTAAGGTTGATTTATCGACTTACAAATCTTTAATTGAAAATAAACGTGTCGTTGAAGTTGGTAATGGCATGGTGGTGATTGCTGCAAATTCAGTGAATCAACTCATGGGTTCGGTGATTAAAAATTCAGGCCGGATTAGCGCAACTTCGATGGTTGCAAATGGTGGTTCGATTGAGTTAATTGGCGGTACTGTTCAAAACTCTGGAACCCTTGTTGCTAATGGCAAAGGTGTTAATGGAGTTGGTGGAAAGATCACTGTTTCTGGTGAACAAATTTCTATTGCTGGCACATCAAAAATTTCTGCAAAAGGTAACGCTGCTGGTGGTGTGATTAACGTGGGTGTTAAATCATCAAATGATGCTACCCAAAACCTGCTTTACAACAATCAACTTTTAGCAAAATCAGTCGTCATCGAAAATGGCTCACGCTTGAATGCATCAGCCTTGCAAACGGGTAACGGTGGTGCGATTAACGTTCTTTCAGAAAACCAAACAATAGTTGCTGGCACGCTCAAAGCCAATGGCGGCAAGCTCTCTGGCAATGGTGGTAATGTTGAAACAAGCTCTAAAGGTCAACTGGTTTTGGCTGATGGAATTTCTGTATCGACTGCGGCAGCTAATGGTCGTGCGGGTACTTGGCTTTTGGATCCGTATGACTTGGTCATTGATGCCTTGGCCGCGAATGCAATTTCTCAAGCTTTGACAAATAGTAATGTGGTGGTTGAAGTTAAAGGTGCTGGTTGTTCGGGTTGGGGTAATTGCGTCCAAAATGGCTCAGGTAATTTAACCATTGCTACTACGGCGCAGATTCTGAAAAATGCGGGTGCCGCGACAACACTCACATTTAATGCTGATGGTAATTTCTACAACAACGGTTGGATTGGGTCGGCACCGGATAGTATTTTGAATGTTGTGATTACTGCTAACTCGATCTATTTAAATGCAGGTAGTACCATTGCTGCAAACCAAGTCACGATGGTTGCTCAAAATACAGTGGCTGGTTCTGGCCAAATTATTGGCTTGAGTAACCCATTAAATAACCAAAGCCCCATTGTTAATGTACTTGCCAACATCTTTAATTTTGTGGGAAGTATTACAGCGAACTCAACGCAAGGGCAAGGTAAGGGCGGCAGAGTTCGTATTGAAGCTAAATCAGTCACACTTGGCCGAAATGGCGAATTGTTAGCAAATGGCGATGATGGTGGTGATATCACCTTAATTGCATCTGATGGGGCATTAAATATTGAAGGTGTTATTCAGACGAACGGTGGCGTCGGGCGTGGGGGTACGATTTCTGTATCTGGAACAGAAGCCACAATCTTGTCTGGCGCAGTGATTTCTGCAAACGGCATGACAAACGGTGGACAGATTCTGATAGGCAATGATGCTAGAAATGGCACATTGCCTTTTTCTATTTTTACGTTTATCGATCAAGCGACACAGATTAGCGCTCAAGCCCAAAACCAAAATGGTCAGGGTGGTTTCATTGAAACTTCAGGCCATACCTTAAGTATGATGGCAAGTATCAATGCAGGTAGAGGTGGTATGTGGCTATTAGACCCAACCAACGTTACCATTAGTTCAACAGTTTCAACCGGTGGTGCAACTGCAACAAGCACTAACTCAGCAGCAAACTTAACAGCAGCTCAAGGTCAAACGACCACTTCTAATTTCAACGTCACAGATATCCAAAACGCGATTAATGGCGGAACGAGTGTCTCAATTGTTGCTTCAGGCACGATCACTCAAACGACAGCACTGACATTCAATATTGCTACAGCTGGATTAACGCCAACCCTCACATTAGATAACACGAGTGGATCTAAGCAATCAATTACTTTAATTGCAATGACTGATAACTCCACAGGCAGTAATTCCGGCGTTAATCTAAAAGCAATTTCAGCTGGCGGCGCAATAGCTGTTAATGGAGCGATTAATCTAAAAGGTGCAATCACTTTAGATAATACTTATGGTGCTGCATCTGGATCACCGGCATCTGGCTACATCACGGCAAATAATGTTACAACTCTTGCAACTACAGCGGGAGCCGGTATTAACGTTGCAGCGGCTTTAACTGCTAGAGGTCTCATTACATTAAATGGTGTTTCAACTGGGACAACTGCTGGCAATGCCGGTGTCGTTACCAGTGCTGCGATAGCTGGCGCTGGTGGGGTATCTATTACAGCTGTAACTGGCGGCACTAATGGTGGTTTAGTTTTAAATACTGGAACAGTAAGTATTACTTCTAGTGCTGGAAATATCTCAATGGAAGCTAGCACTTTAGGTGCAGCCAACATAGCGTTTAACGGCACAACCGCTACGACGATTACAGCAACCTCTGGTTCGGTTTCAATCATTGGTAGATCAAACGGTGGTTCCTCCGTCAATCAGGCTGGCGCAATTACTGCTAAATCAATTTCGATTACAGGTATTGCATCTGGTGCGCCAACGACCAACGTTTCATTAGCTGGAATGACGATCAATGTGGGAGGGGGTGATATTACCGTTAGTGCAATCAGCGGAACTGCTGGTGTAAATACGGGTATTTATCAAGCTGGCACGATCACTGATAGCGCAGTAGGTTCAAGTATTAGCTTTACTTCTAACAATATAATCAACCAAACTGGCGCCATCACAGTTGCTGCTAATACTGGTGTCACTGCAGCTAATATTACTTACGATACGACGGCGGGTACTAAAGCCTCTACTATTACAACGGGCGTAATTACTGTTGCTGCCGCTACTAGTGCATCGGCTATCAATTACATCGTTTTGTCTGCAGGCTCAGCGATTAATCCTGGCTCTATTGGGGGTGTCACGATTCCTCTGCCGGGTTATGTGCTTTTAGATAATACTTATGGTGCTTTATCTGGATCGCCGGCATCTGGCTATATCACTTCAAGTAATGCGGCTCTTCTCGCGACAGCTTCAGCTGGTGTGACGATTAATGGCGTGATTTATGCCAGCGGTAATATTGACGTTAACGCTGTCAGTGCTTCCTATGGAGTTGACTATTCAGTTGCTATTTTCTCAAAGGCTGGTGATGTCAGCATCAATGGCACGTCAACAGTTAACCGTGGTATTTATAACAGTGTTGCCTCCACGATTACCGCAAATAACATTACGATTGTCGGAGTCACAAGTGCTGTTAGTTTGTATGCAACACAAATTGGTGCCCTAACCATCAACAGTACTACTATTGGTGGCAGCATATCTGTAACGGGTAACGTCCTCAACACTACAGCGGCGGCTTATGGCATTTATCAAACCGGTAATATCACGGGCGCCAATGGTTCGAATATGAGCTTCATTTCGAATAATGCTATTAGTCAAAGCGGCGCAATCATCTTAGCGGCTAATACGAGTAGCACTGCGGCAAATATCACCTACGACACGACTTCCGGAAGCAAGGTTTCAACTATTCTTGCGGGAGCTTTAACGATTTCAGCAGGCTCATCTAGTTCACCCATTAACTACATTTTGAAATCTGCGGGTTCAGCGATTAATCCTGGTGCTATTGGTAGTGCAACAGTTGCTCTGCCAGGTTATGTGCTTTTAGATAATACTTATGGTGCTGCATCTGGATCGCCATCATCAGGTTATATCACCTCAAGTAATGCGACTCTTCTCGCGACAGCTTCAACTGGGATAACGATTAATGGCGTGATTTATGCCAGCGGTAATATTGACGTTAATGCTGTTAGTACTTCTTTTGGTATCGATTATTCAGTGGCTATTTTCTCAAAGAGTGGTGATGTCACTCTGAATGGCTCGTCAACTTCAAATCGCGGCGTTTATAACAGTACTGCTTCTACTATTACTGCCAATAATATTACGATTGTCGGTGTCACTAGTGTTACAGGTTTTTGGGCGTCGCAAATTGGCGCACTAACTGTTAATAGTACTTCTGTTGGCGGTAGTATCTCGTTGACGGGTAATGTTCTTAATATTTCGGTTGCGGCTAATGGTATTTATCAAGCTGGCAATATCACGGGCGCTAGTGGTTCGAATATAAGCTTCATTTCGAATAATGTGATTAGTCAAAATGGTGGAATCATTTTGGCTGCTAACACTAGTGGTACAGCGGCAAATATTACCTACGATACGACTACTGGCAGCAATGTCTCAAGTGTTGTTGGCGGAGCTTTAAGTATTTCTGCAAGTACATCTAGCTCAGCCATTAACTACAGCATTAAAACTGCTGGTGCGGCGATTAATCCTTCTGCTATTGGTAGCACCACGATTAATTTGCCAGGCTATATTCTTCTAAATAATACTTATGGGTGTTCTCCTGCTGGGTGCACTCCAGTTTCTGGTTATATCAACGCCACAACTGGTAATTTGAGCTCTTTAGCTACAGCTTCTATTGGCGTGACTCTTAACAGTGCGCTTTATGCTAGTGGCAATATTACTGTTAATGGGGTGAGTGCTCAGGCTGGTATCGATTATTCAGTGGCAATCTTCTCAAAGAATGGCGATGTCACTCTGAATGGTGCCTCAACAGCAAATCGCGGTGTTTACAACAGTGTTGCTTCCACGATTACTGGTAACAATATTACGATTATCGGTGCGACAAGTGCTATTAATTATTGGACATCACAAATTGGTGCGCTAACGGTTAATAGTACTGCTATTGGTGGCAGTATTTCTGTCACAGGTAATGTCCTAAATACTGCAGCTGCGGCTTATGGTGTTTACCAGGCTGGCGCGATTGCTGGAGCTAGTGGCTCTAATATGAGTTTTATTTCAAATAAAAGTATTGATCAGAATGGCACCATTACTTTAGCAATTAATACTAGCGGTAATGCAGCAAATATTACTTACAACACAACGACGGGCAATAGTACTTCAACAATCAGTACTGGCCCAATTAGTCTTGCTGCTGGATCAACTTCAGGAATTAATTACTCAGTTTTGTCTGCTGGTTCTGCGATTACGATTGGTGGTGCGGTAGCAGTTCCTGGCGCCATTACCTTGGATAACACTTTTGGTTGCTCCAGTTCAGGATGTACCGCATTCTCCGGTTACCTTAATAAGGACTTAACGAATTGGACCACTCTTGTAACGACTAGTACTGGCATTAGTGTGAAAGCCGCTATTAGTGGAACGGCTATTACGATCAACGGCATTGCTAGTAGTGGTAGATCTGTCGTTTTGGGTGCTGCTCTCACAGCGAGTTCTGGCAATATTAATATTCTTGGAACAACAAATACAGGGCCACGGTCGGTTACTAATCATGATGGTGTTTCGTGGCTAACATCCGCAATTACCGCTAATAGCGGAGCGGTCAATATCACGGGTATTTCGACTTTAACGGGAGATGGTGTTTTCCTGGGGCCAAATACATCTATTAGTGCAAAGTCAATCACTGTTATTGGATCTGAAGTCGGTGGAACCTACGCTGTTTATTTGGATACCTTAACGATTGTGGCGGGTGGAACTAATCTTAACGTTACAGGTACGGTAGGAACGAACACGGATACTGGTATTTATCAGGCTGGCACGATTACAGATAACGCAGCAGGCTCAAATATTAGTTTCATTACTAACGGTAAGATTAATCAAACAGGTGCTATTTCCTTAGTTGCAAATACTGCCTCTACCGCAGTGAGTGTGACCTATAACACGACTAGCGGCACAAAGGATTCAAGCGTTGTTTCCGGTGCTTTGACAATTGCGGCTGGCACCAATAGCTCACCGATTAATTACATTATCAAGACTGCTGGTGCAGCGATTAATCCTGGTGCGATTGGGTCTGCTACTGTTGCATTGCCTGGGTATGTACTTTTAGACAATACTTATGGATGTTCTGGGGTAAATGGCTGTACACCTGCGACAGGATTCATTAATACTACGATTGCTAATCTGACGAATTTAGCGACTGCATTAGTTGGCGCCACTATCAATGCCGCGGTTTATGCTAGCGGCAACATTACTGTAAACGCTGTTAGTACCAGTAATACGATCGATTATTCGGTTGCGATCACTTCAACGGGTGGAAGCGTTGTACTCAATGGTGGAACAACAACTGCTCGTGGTGTCTATAACAGTGTTGCTTCTACGATTAGCGCTAACAACATCACGATTACTGGAACGTCATCCGGAAATCCTATTTGGGATGTGCAAATTGGTGCGCTGACAATTAATAATTCCTCAATCGGCGGTAGCATTGTTGTGACGGGCAATTACATCGGAGTTCCCGGGGCTCTTGGCGGTATTTATCAAACGGGTACGATTACTGGAGCTAGTGGTTCGAACATTAGCTTTATTTCCAATAACAACATTCAACAATCTGGGGCAATTACATTGGTAGCCAATACGAGTGGTACGGCAGCCAACATCGCCTACGATTTGATTACTGGTAATAAAACTTCTAGCGTTATTACTGGAGCGCTGACAATTCCGATAGGCTCTACTTCAGCGATAAACTACATTATTAAGACTGCAGGTTCAGCAATTAACCCTGCTGCGATTGGAAGTGCTACTGTTTCATTGCCAGGCTATGTACTCCTGGATAACACTTATGGATGTACAGCCTCATCACCAGCGTGCACCCCAGTATCTGGTTATATTAATACCACGATCGCTAATTTAATAAATCTTGCAACTACATCGGTTGGTGTGACCATCAACAATGTGATTTATGCTACCGGAAATATCACCGTAAATGCCGTTAGTAACAGTAATGCAATCGATTACTCCTACGCTCTTAGCTCTAAGAATGGTGACATTACTTTGAATGGCGGAACAACGACTGTGCGTGGTGTTTATAACAGTCTAGCTTCAACCATTAGTGCTAACAACATTACGATTATTGGTACTTCATCCGGAAATCCTAGTTGGGATGTGCAAATTGGTGCGCTGACAATTAATACTTCCTCAATTGGTGGCAATATCACCGTTACGGGCAATTACATCGGGGTTCCCGGAGCTCTTGGTGGTATTTATCAAACGGGTACGATTACTGGAGCTAGTGGTTCGAACATTAGCTTTATTTCCAATAACAACATCCAGCAAAATGGTGCGATTACATTAGTCGCTAATACGAGTGGTACGGCAGCGAATATTACTTATGATGTGACCACGGGTAATAAAACCTCAAGTGTTCTTGGCGGAGCTTTAACGATTCCAACTGGTTCAACTTCGGCGATTAATTACATTATTAAAACAGCAGGATCTGCAATCAATCCTTCTGCAATTGGAACAAGTACCCTAGCCTTGCCGGGCTATGTGCTCATCGATAACACAAACGGATGTACAGCTTCAACGCCTGCTTGTACGCCTATATCTGGTTATATCAGTGCTGCATCAGCTAATTTAGGCACACTTGCCACAGCTTCAGTGGGTGTAACGATTAATAATGCTATTTATGCTAGTGGCAATATCACTGTTAATGGTGTGACTGGAGGTGTGAGTAATACGGCCATTGATTACTCTGTCCCAATTACTTCTACTGCTGGTAACGTGACTCTCAATGGTGGCACAACCGACGGTCGCGCTGTATACAACAGTGTTGCTTCTACGATTACCGCGAATAATATTACGATTACAGGTACTGCAACGCTCGCACCGGTTTGGGTACTCCAACTTGGTGCGATGACAATTAACTCAGCTGCAATTGGTGGCAGCATTACCGCAACTGGAAACGTCATTGGCCTCCCAGGTGCTGCAGGTGGTATTTACCAAACCGGTACGATCACTGGAGCTAGTGGCTCAAATATTAGCTTTATCTCAAATAATGATATCGATCAAAATGGAGCTATTACTTTAATAGCTAACACGAGTGGCACGATTGCTAACATTAGCTACGATACAACTGCTGGTAACAATACTTCAAAAATTGCTGCAGGAGTTATTAGCGCCACAGTTAGCACTTCAACGGCTGCGATTAACTATCTTGTTAAAACGAATGGCGCGATCATTTCTGTGCCGGCGATTACGGTCCCAGGTTATATCCTCTTGGATAACACTTGTATGGGTTGTGCTACTGCGGTAACGACATCTACTGCCGCTGCAAACGGTGCTGCAATTACGATTACTGGTGCATTGTCTGCGGGAACGTTGGCGGGATCTACGGGTGTCACGATTAACGCGGTAGCTAATGGAACAGGTGTCGGCTTTACTCAGGGCGCTCTTGCAATTACTTCAGGCGCTGGTGGTGTCACGATTACGGCAAACAGTCAAACGGGTATTGCTTACTCTAGCACTGGCAATATCACGGCGACTGGCCAAGCTATCACAATTACTACGACAACAACTACTGCGGCTGGTATTAGTGATACAGGTACGATTACTGGCGGAGTGTTGAGCCTAGTAAGCACGCAAACTACATCGACTGCGACGGCAGCACCGATTACTGCTACTGGCGCAATTACTGCTAATAGCTTGATAGTTACAGGTACTGGTGGAGCATCAACCACGATTGTCTCTTTAGGTGCGATTACGATTAACACGGGTGGTAGCAATATCCTCGTGACTGCGAATAATGCAGCGGCTGGCTCGAATACTGGTATTACACAAACTGGCGCCATTACCGATAATGCAGTTGGTTCAAATATCAGCTTTATTTCGAACAATAAGATTGTTCAGGCTGGAGCCATTGCATTGGTTGCTAATACTGGAACTGCACCTGCCAACATCGTTTACGACACCACTGCTGGTAACAACGCAACAACCATTACAGGCGGGGCATTAACTATCGGAACTGGTACTTCAACGGCTGCGATTAACTATCTTGTTAAAACGAATGGCGCGATTATTTCTGTGCCGGCGATTACGGTCCCAGGTTATATCCTCTTGGATAACACTTGTATGGGTTGTGCTACTGCGGTAACGACATCTACTGCCGCTGCAAACGGTGCTGCAATTACGATTACTGGTGCATTGTCTGCGGGAACGTTGGCGGGATCTACGGGTGTCACGATTAACGCGGTAGCTAATGG
>Ga0228703_1001969_pt1 | contig 11956 bp, 12 predicted proteins | sample McNCre217_Aug_MG_3_FD_178020 | JGI IMG/M metagenome (GOLD analysis project Ga0228703, IMG submission 178020) | Freshwater microbial communities from McNutts Creek, Athens, Georgia, United States - 29-17_Aug_MG | ecosystem: Environmental > Aquatic > Freshwater > Creek | place: USA: Georgia... | reverse complement strand
AGGCACTCTTAGTGCTGGCGTGATTTCTAGTCGCGCTAAAAATTTCAAGCGCGATACCCGCGAATCTTCAATCGTTGATTCATTCGCTGAATTCATCAGAGACTACCCATTCGGATTAGCACACGACTGGATTCGACTAGGCAAGGAGTTAAGTGAGGCTCGCCAAGATCTGGCCAGGGTCTTGACCGAGATTACCGAAGAATTGCAGGCGTTCGGCTTCGTTGCCAGCTTCGATGCCTCGAAGCAGTATCGAGTTCAATCTGACGCCTACTCTCACGCGACGAACTCCGATTTTGAGACATTGTGGAAGCCCAATGCCGATGCATGGTGGACGCATCCGAACACCTTGCCTAGTTTTCAAGCCAACTCGGAACATCTCAGCGGTTTTGCGTTCGATGACGCCATCATTCAGCCAACGGCGATGGCCAAATTGGCGGTGCCGAACCCGACGCAGGTTTATGAGATCCACAATTCACAAGATTGGCTTTCGCTGGTCGAGCATTTCGCAACCGAGGCCAAGATTCTTCACCTGGACAACTGGCGTTTCTCAGAAGATCCAGGATTGGAATCAGTGTGCATTCCAGACTGGAGGGAGGTCGCTACATATTATGAAGGCGTTTATCTTTCACCAGCCGCGTACCTCGGAGTTAGCTACTCGCTCATCGAATTGGGAGATGGCCGGGTAACCTTCCTAAGTGGCTGGTCACCCGGCGCTACTTTCTGGTTCCCCCGTAGTCAGCTTTAGAAAGTCTGGCAGTCGAGGCTGTTTTCTTGATACGAGCTATTGCTGCTCGTTGCCCCGTTTGGAAAAGTGCCAGTCGAAGTGACTATCGCAAAGAACACGGTAGTTGCCCTCCGACTCATGCACGGTTGTTCGATATTCTTCGTTTGAATTTGCATCACATTGGATCCAGTTGTTGTGACTGGACCGGTTTGAAACTGAAGTCCCCACCAAACTTTCTTGTAGAGGGTGGTTGAGAGCGAAACAAACGGCATTACTGTCGTGCAACGGACCAGGGGTTTAAGGCCAACGGCCCCGTTGTCATAGATGTTTCCTGAGGCCCGAAAGTAGATGTAGCCCGTGTCTATTGTGCAGGACCCAAAACTTGAACGAAGACCATTGAGACCAGGAGTGGTTGAGCTTATTTTTTGCAGATCGGCGAGCTGCGACCAAGTCAGGTCTTTCGGTCCTGGCGGGGGTGGAGTTGAGGAATCGCTTGCCATCGATGCGTTCCCCAAAAACAATGATCCTGCAGCGAGTATGGCTATGGCTATTCGTTTGAAATTCATGATTCTCCTCTATTAACAATTCGCTTGGATTGCCTGGACTAGCAAAGTCTCAGATGCGAATCATTCAAGGATGCAAAAAATCCTGGGTTGTTTTAGAAGAAAAGTGTGCCTGTGGATAAGTAAGTTTGCCGACGAAGGCACCGCCAAGAGCTGGGCAGAGCGCATCGCCCGTGTCGTGGAGCAGCGACTAGCTCTAAAGTAGAGCCATGTCTGAAATCAAAGTGGCCGAGTTTCCGGCCCGCATCCTGGTCGGCAAGAGTGCCGACTTTTACGGTGCCATGTCACCAAAGTTCAATGGGCAAGAAGTGCTCGGCCCTGTCTGGGGAGCGCTGAACGTCATGGGCCAATCACTCGGCTTACCCGAGCGCACTCCCATGATGTCTGCCACCCGCCCAGCCGCGTCACCAGAGGCTGAAAACGGTTTGCTGACCCAGTTCATCGGTTATGTCGTCGAAGCGATTTCGGCCGATCTCAAGGGTTTTGAAGTTCTCGATGTTCCGGCAGGCACTTTTGCCTACGTCGAGCATGTCGGCAGCATGGACACCTTGTTCGACTCGGTGCGTGGGTTTTATTCAGCCTTGGATTCACTCGAGGGTTACGCCCAGCGCTCTGGATTTCACCTCGAGATTTACGATGAAAGATTCGACATGGCCAAACCAGACTCGATCATGACCATCGCGGCGCCGGTGGAGCGCGCCTAACTTCATCCGGGTATTGAAAAACGGGGCCACCTTTCGGTGACCCCGTTTTCTATTGGAGTTCTATTTGGTGCTTAGTCCTTGAATTCGGTCTTCGCGAATTCAGCAGACTCTTCTGCCGACTTAATGCGGGCGATCGAGAAGATGATCAGACCGAAGAGGCACTTGGCCAAGATGTCGGCAATGCTGTAACCAACTTCACGAGCAACGAAGCGGTCGGCTGCGAAGCCGGTTGAACCCATTGCAAGGATGAAGGTGATTGGGTAGACACCCCAGGTTGCGATTAGCAGGATGCGAAGAAGCTTTACCTTCTTGACTACTGCCTCTGACTGCTTGCTGAGGCTCTTGCCTAGCTCGATGAAGAGCACGTACAAGATGTAAAGGAATGGGATGGTCGAAAGTAGACCCCATACCCCGGGGGTGATTCCGAAGATGTCTAGCTTTGCGTCGCCAGGGTATCCAAGCAGGATCATTGCGGCAGCGGCAGGAACTAGACGGTTAAGGATTGATGACTGTGCAGCGCGAGCAAGTGCAAGCACGGCAACTAGCTCAACTAGAAGCAATGGAACGGTTAGCAACCAGTCAACGTAACGGTAGCCAACGTTGTAGGCATCCGGGTTGTTGGCGGTCATGCCAGCGAATGCGTGGTTGAAGTTGTCGAACATTCGGAAGTAGTGGTACGTAGCGATTGCGGTAACTGTGCCAGAAACCATAACTGCCATGCGGTAGCGAGGTAGAACTCGGTCGCGGCCTACAAACAGGAAGATCGAGGTGAATAGCATCGACGCTAGACCTAGCGATAGAACGTTGTAGACGAGGTTGAACTGCCCATTGGTGAGCGTTGCTGAGAGTGTATTCATTGGAAGCCTTTCAATTGATGTACTAGAAAGTCATCGTTTGCATCGTCGGTGCCAAGGTTTCGTGCACCTGGCGACACCCATACGAATGGCTCAATCTGAGTCAACTGGGAAAACGCTGTGAATAGTTCGAGGCGCGCTAACGATTCGATAACGCATTTGAGGCCAGAATTTCTACAACTTGCGCAGCAAGACCGATTCGACGGCGTGGTTGGCGCCTTTTTTCAAGACCAGGGTGGCGCGCGAGCGGGTTGGCTCAATGTTTTCGGTCAGGTTTGGCAGATTGATGGTGGCCCAAATTTCTTCAGCGCGAGCCAGCGCCTTTGCCTCTTCCATCTCGGCATAGCGGTGAAAGTAAGAGGCCGGGTTGGTGAACGCCGAGTCGCGCAGTTTGCGGAAGCGGTTCAAGAACCACTGGGTCACGTTCTCGGTTGAGGCGTCGACGTAGATCTTGAAGTCGAAGAAATCGCTCAGTGCCAGCTCTTGGCCAGAGCCAGGCGACTGCAAAACGTTTAGGCCTTCGACGATCAACACATCCGGGGCGTGGACCACGGCCTGCTCACCAGGCACGATGTCGTAGCTCAGGTGCGAGTAAACCGGAGCCGAAACCTCGGCGGCACCCGACTTTACGTCGGCCACAAACTTCAAAAGCGCGAGACGGTCGTAAGACTCTGGGAAGCCCTTGCGATCCATGATGCCGCGACGCTCGAGCTCGGCGTTCGGAAACAGGAAGCCATCGGTCGTGATCAGTTCGACTCGAGGGGTGCCCTCCCAGCGCGACAACAACTCTTTCAAGAGACGCGACACGGTCGACTTGCCCACGGCCACCGAACCGGCCACGCCAATGATGAATGGCACGCGCTTGGCGCGCTCGCCGAGGAACCCGCTGGTCACTCGGTGCAGGTCTTGGGTCTCGGCCACATAGAGGTTCAATAGGCGGCTGAGCGGCAGGTAGACATCCGTGACTTCTTTAAGGTCTAGGAAGTCGCCGAGGCCACGAATCTGGGCAATTTCGGCTTCGGTGAGCGGCAATTCGGTGTTGTTGCCGAGGTCGGCCCAATCGGCGCGCTCGATTTCAACGAAGGGGCTCAGGTCGATGCCTGAATCTTCGTTACTCGCGGTCTGTGCTGCGCTCACAAAGAGCCATTCTGCCGTAAATTAGACGTATGTGCGGAATCGTGGGTTATGTAGGCCCGAAGTCAACCCTTGATGTTCTACTAGGTGGCCTTCGTCGCCTAGAGTACCGAGGTTATGACTCGGCCGGTGTGTCAATCATCGCCCCTGGTGGTCAGCTCGAAACTCGCAAGAAGGCAGGCAAGCTCGACAACCTTATTGCCGAGATCACCAACCACCCGCTGCCAAGTGCCAACATCGGAATCGGTCACACTCGCTGGGCAACCCACGGCGCCCCAACCGACGGTAACGCCCACCCACACCTAGGTGGCCCAACCGCAAAGCTTTCACTAATCCACAACGGCATCATCGAGAACTTCGGTGAGCTCAAGGCCGAGCTGGCTGCCATCGGCACCAAGTTTGCCAGCGAGACCGACTCCGAGGTGGCCGCTCACCTAATCGCTCGCGAGTTCGAGACCACCGGCGACCTGCCAACCGCATTCGCCAACGTGGTCAAGCGCCTGCACGGTGCCTTTACCATTCTGGTTATTCACGAAGATCAGCCTGATGTTGTGCTTGCCGCCCGCCGCAACGCGCCACTAGTCATCGGTCTTGGCGATGGCGAAAACTTCTTGGGCTCCGACGTTGCCGCATTCGTCGAGCACACCAAGCGCGCAATTTCTGTGGGCCAGGATGAAATCGTCATTCTGCGCTCGAACTCTGTCGAGGTTCGCACCTTCGATGGTGCACCGGTCACTCCGGTCGAATTCACCGTTGACTGGGATGCTTCGGCTGCCAGCAAGGGTGGATGGTCAAGCTTCATGGCCAAGGAAATCGCCGACCAGCCTCAGGCCGTTGCCGACACACTGATGGGTCGCCTCGGTTCAGACGGCTCGGTAACCCTGAGCGAGATCGACGGTCTATCGGCCGAAGATATCAAGAACATCGACCGCATCATCATGGTTGCCTGTGGCACCGCGAGCTATGCGTGTGACGTTGCCAAGTATGCGATTGAGAAGTATTCGCGCATTCCGGTTCAGGTCGAGCTTTCACACGAGTTCCGCTACCGTGACCCAATCGTCACCAAGAACACTTTGATCGTGGCCGTCAGCCAGTCTGGCGAAACCATGGACACTCTGATGGCAACTCGCTACGCAAAGGAGCAGGGTGCCAAGGTTTTGGCGATCTGCAACACCCAGGGTGCAACCCTGGCTCGCGAATCAGACGCAGTGATTTACACCCACGCCGGCCCAGAGGTCGCAGTGGCTTCAACCAAGGCCTTAACCGCACAGATCACCGCCGGCTTCTTGCTCGCCTTGTTCTTAGGTGCCGGTCGTGAAAAGCTTGCAACTGCAGAGCTTCGCCACCTCGGCCTAGAGCTGCTTAAGATGCCGGCTCACGTGACGCAGGTCATCGAAAACCTCGATCTAGCCCGCGAGCTTGGCAAGCAGATGGCCAACGCCAAGTCGGTCTTGTTCCTAGGTCGCAACGTCGGCTTCCCAATCGCCATGGAGGGTGCGCTAAAGCTCAAGGAGCTTGCCTACATCCACGCCGAGGGTTTTGCCGCCGGTGAGCTAAAGCACGGCCCGATTGCTCTAATCGAAGAAGGCCAGCCGGTCATCGTCATCGTGCCTTCGCAGCGCGATGAAGAAAGCCTGCACCCAAAGGTGATCTCAAACATCCAAGAGATTCGCGCTCGCGGTGCCAAGGTAATCGCCATTGCCGAAGAGGGCGACAACCAGGTTGCCGACTATGCCGAGCACGTTATTTTCGTGCCTCAGGCCGAGAGCATGTTTGCGCCGATCCTCACCGTGATTCCGCTTCAGGTTTTCGCACTCGAGCTTTCAACCGCAAAGGGCTTGGATGTCGACCAGCCGCGCAACCTTGCGAAGTCTGTAACCGTCGAATAGCCACACGATGATCATCGGTGTTGGTATTGACACGGTTCAGCTCAGCCGCTTCGAGGCCAAGCTAACCGATACTCCGCGCCTGAAAGACCGTCTGTTTCTAGACATCGAAACCGTTGATGCGAGCATCAACACCCTGGCCGGTCGTTTCGCCGCCAAGGAAGCGGTTATCAAGGCACTTTCGGGTGACCCGGGAATCGAATGGCACGGCATCGAGGTTGGTAAAGAATCATCGGGCAAACCGGTGATTTGGTTGCACGGCGCCACGGCTAAAATCGCACTACAGGCCGGAATTAGAAAGCTTCACGTTTCAATCAGTCATGACGGCGATAACGCGGTGGCTTTCGTAGTGGCAGAAGGAGTTGAGTCATGAGAGAACTAATCATTGACCTCGACGCCGTTGCCTACAACTTGGAAGTCATGCGCAAGCGCGTTGGTGGCGCAATGGTTTGTGGCGTGGTCAAGGCCAACGCCTACGGTCACGGAATGCTCGAAGTTGCCCGCAAGCTAGAGGAAGCCGGCATTGACTACCTGGGCGTTGCCGATGTGACAGAGGCGCTTGAACTGCGCCGAGCCGGAATTGTTTCACCGATTCTCGCCTGGTTGCACGACCCACACGAAATGTTTGTCGAAGCCGTCAATGAAGGCATCGAGCTTGGCCTAGCCAACGAAGACCACCTGGCTCGCGTGGCAGCAGCTGCAGAAATCACCGGTCGCCTAGCCCGCGTTCATCTAAAGGTCGACACCGGCCTGAACCGCAATGGCGCCAGCGCCGCCGAATGGGAAGGCGTCCTTCGCCAGGCTCGAGCTTTGGTTGCCGAGGGGTTCATCCAAGTGGTTGGCATTTTCTCGCACCTATCGAGCACCGGTGAAGCCGAAGATCTCGCGCAGATTGCCCGCTTCGAAGCAGCCGTCGACCTGGCCCGCGAATACGGCATCAAGTTTGAACTGCGTCACCTAACCGCCTCGGATGGTTCGCTGAACTACCCGCAGGCGCACTACGAGATGGTTCGCGTTGGCGTTGCCCTCTATGGTTTGTCACCCTTTGCCGACCACCACTCGAAGGAGTACGGTCTTCGTCCGGCGATGACAGCCACAGCGCACGTTACTCAGGTCAAGCGAGTGCCGGCAGGGGAGGGCGTGAGCTACGGCTACCTTCACCGCACCAAGACGGAAACAACCTTGGCTCTGGTTCCGGTTGGCTATGCCGAGGGCTTACCTCGAGATGCGAGCGGCAAGGCATCCGTGTCGATTCACGGTAAGACCTACCCAATCTCTTCGCGCATCGCGATGGATCAGTTCGTAATCGATGTCGGTGACGACGACGTAACTGCCGGCGACCTCGTGACCATTTTTGGCGACCCAGCCGCCGGTGTTCCGTCAGCCGACGACCTTGCTGAGGCCGCGAACACCATCAACTATGAAATCGTGACCCGAATGGGTGGCCGTTTCAAGCGAACCTACCTGGGGCTCAATTGACCCAGCACGTAATCGCCCAGCTCGAGGCCTCAACAGCAGAGGCCATGCACGAGTTAGGCCTCAAGCTCTCTCGCCTGCTAGAAGCCGGTGACCTGGTCGTACTTACCGGGCCACTCGGTGCCGGCAAAACCACGCTGACCCGCGGGGTTGGCGAAGGACTAACCGCAATCGGTAACGTCTCGAGCCCGACCTTCGTGATCGCTCGAACACATAAGCGCAAGGATGGCGGCCCAGTGCTCGTGCACGTAGATGCCTACCGCCTCGGCAGCGCCTTAGAACTCGACGACCTAGACATCGACTACGAGAACTCGATCGTTTTGGTCGAGTGGGGCAAGGGCATGACCGATGATCTTGTCGAGAACTGGCTCGAAATCATCATCGAACGTGATCGCGCAGTTGAACATGCCGCCGATGACAGCGACTCAAATGACCCACGCAAGGTGAGCATCATTGGATACGGCCCGCGCTGGGCAAACGTTTCGCTTGGCGAGGTGGCCGACTAATGGGTCACGTTCTAGCCATCGACACCTCCGCTGGCACCTCGGTCGCCGTGCTCAAGAATGGTGAGGCGCTCGCCGAAGTCGAGATCGCCGATACCCGCAGTCACACCGAATCAATCGGCAATGCCATCCAGGACGCCCTCTCGGCCGCCGGAGTAAAGCCGAGCCAGATCAAAGCGGTTGCCGTTGGTCGCGGTCCCGCTCCGTTCACCGGTCTACGCGTCGGCATCGCCGCAGCCATCATGTTTGCCGAGGGTTCCGGTGCTGAACTCTTTGGGGTGATCAGCCTCGACGCAATCGCCAAGCAAGAGTTCGCAGCCCAGGGGCTGGCCAACGACACTGCCGCCGAACAGCCACTACTGGTCACCTCGGATGCCCGCCGCAGCGAGCACTACTGGGCGCTCTATTCTGGCCTCGACCGCCACGGTGTGCCGATCTGCATCGAGGGTCCATCGGTTAACCGTCCGGCAGACATCGAAGCGGGGTTGACCGAGCGCGGGATTATCGCGGAGCGAACATCCTTGGTTGTTTCTGCCCGGGCAATCGGTGAGCTTTTCGAGGCGCAGGCCGCGGCCGGTTCGCTAAGTCACGACATTACCGCGCTCTATCTGCGCAACCCGGATGCGGTTGAGCCAAAGAACCTGCGCGATTTTGGTAAGAAGGTGAGCGGATGAGCGACTGGATTATTCGCCCTGCCACCGAGGCCGACCTGGCTGCGATTATGGCCATCGAGCACGAGTGCTTTCCTGAGGATGCCTGGTCGCAAGACAACATGCACTTCGAGTTGCTCGCTCACCACACCGAGTATTTTGTAGCGGTTCGCGGCGAGTTGGTCGTCGGCTACGCCGGACTCAGCAAGGTGCCGGCCAGCGATCAGGGTGACGTGCAAACCATCGCTGTTTTGCCAACCGCTCGTGGTCTCGGCCTTGGCCGTGCCCTCATGGATGCCCTGCTCACAGCGGCGAAGCGCCTGCACGCACGCGAGATTTTTCTTGAGGTGCGAGCCGATAACCCCGTCGCTCAGAGCCTCTATTTTGCCCTCGGTTTCGAGCACATCGATACCCGCAAGAACTACTACCAGCCGGCCGGAGTCGATGCCTGGATTATGCGCTTGACCCCGCCTCAGCGAAGCATCGGTCGCGAACCGGTTGTGCTCGGCATCGAGTCGACCTGTGATGAAACCGGCGTCGGCATCGTGCGCGGTACGACACTGTTGGCCAACATCATTTCTTCGAGCATGGATGAGCATGCGCGCTTCGGCGGTGTCGTGCCAGAGATTGCCGCTCGAGCTCACCTCGAGGCGCTCAAGCCGACCCTCGACAAGGCTCTGGCCGAGGCCAACCTGAGCCTGAACGAGATTGACGCCATTGCGGTAGCCAACGGACCCGGTCTGGGTGGTGCCGTCATGGTCGGCGTTGCCGCCGCCAAGGCGCTTTCGATTGCCACCGGAAAGCCGATTTACGCGGTCAATCACCTGGTCGGTCACGTCGGCGTCGACATCCTTGAACGCGGACAGGTCGAAACCCCGACCGTCGCGCTGTTGGTTTCGGGCGGACACACATCCTTGCTGTTGGTTCGTGACCTCTTGGATGATGTTGAGCTGCTCGGCGAAACAATCGACGATGCCGCCGGCGAAGCCTTTGACAAGGTCGCTCGTGTGCTCGGCTTGAAGTATCCGGGTGGGCCGGAGATCGACCGTGCCGCGGCCGGCGGAAACCCGAACGCGATTCGGTTCCCACGCGGCTTGACTCAGGCCAAGGATATGGAGAAACACCGATACGACTTCTCGTTCTCGGGTTTGAAGACCGCGGTTGCCCGTTGGGTAGAGGTTGCCGAGGCGAAGGCAGATTCTGGCGAAGGTGATGCGTTGAACATCGCCGATGTCGCAGCGAGTTTCCGCGAGGCGGTGGCAGATGTCTTGGTGAGCAAGGCGGTTAAGGCTTGCCTCGATCACAATGTGCCGCGCCTTTTGCTGGGTGGAGGAGTGGTGGCCAACGCCCGACTTCGCGAGTTGGCGGCAGAGCGCTGTGCCGCGGCAGGAATCGAGCTTCGCATCCCAGCCCTAAGCCTCTGCACCGACAACGGTGCGATGATTGCCGCGCTAGGCGCTCAGCTGGTGATGGCAGGACGTCAGCCTTCATCGCTGTCGTTCGGTGCCGACTCGACCCTGCCGGTCACCACGGTTCAAACCCTCTAAAGCAGACAGGCAAACCCATAGGTGCCTCGCAGGCGTTTCACAGTCGCTTCTCAGCATTGGCTGCTGAACTGAACCCATGGCAGATAAAACCGAAAAGATCGAAGCCGCTGAAGCTCCAAAGGCAAAGGCCCACTTCGACTTCACCAAACTCAACACTCTCGCGGTTGTCTCTTTGGCTACCGCCGTTTCTGGCTTCGGCGCAGTTGCCGCAGTCATCACCGGTCACATCTCACTTGCACAACTTAAGAAGACCCACGAATCTGGTCGCGGTCTCGCCCTAACCGGTCTGATCCTGGGCTACGTCGGCATCGGCCTCTGGGTAATCGGCGGCATCGGAATGGCGATTGCCCGACTATTCATCGGTCAGCGCTACGGCGTTGAATTTGGTGGCGGCAGTGGTCGCATCCAAGGCGGTTTCGGCGGCGGCATGATGGGCGGCTTTGATGGCCCACGTGGCAATGACGACGGCGGCATGATGGGCAACGGTTGGCAGATGCCAAACGGAACCGCTACTCAGGCTCCAACGCAGAACAACTAGCGAAGACTCTCGCAAACGAGAACCCTATGGGCGTCGCCCACTCTGGTAACAATCAGAGTGGCGGCGCCCTTTCCCTTTGGCTGAAGATCTTTGCGCAACTGCTCTGGCACGATGTCTGAGCCACGCTTCTTAATCTCGAGGGTGCCGATTCCCTTTTCGCGCAGGTAGGCCTTGAGCTTTTTGCGGTCAAAGGTCAGGTTGTCGAGAACTCGGTAACCCTTGAGCCAAGGCGAGTGCAGTTCTTGGCTGCAGGTCAGGTAGGCAATCTCTGGGCTAAAAATATGAGCGCCAAGCTGTTCTGCCAGTTGGCCGAGCAGGTGCGAGCGAATCACCGAGTTGTCAGGTTCATAAACGAACTGCTCGATTTCGCCTATCGGGGCATCCTTGCGAGCGGTCGAATCGCTGGTGATCTCGTGCTTGCCGTTCGCATCAATCAGCAAGGCCGAGCGCTTGATTCCGGGGCGAGCGAGTGAACCAAACCAAAGGCTCAGTTCGACCAAGTCGCCGTTGACCGAAACCCACTGCGCTTCGGCGTCTTCAGGGATGCCCTCGTGGGGGTGCCCCGGGCCGAACTTCACACCGGTCGGTTTCTTGGCGGCCGCGGCCATCACAAAGTCGAAGGTTGGCGAGAACGCCATCGGGTCAAACTTGCGGGCCGCGCGCTCACGGGCCGGGCCGCCCAGTTCACGTCTGGCCGGGTCAAAGAACAGCGCATCGAACTGGTCAAGGTCGAGTTCGGTTACATCTGCCTGTTCGACGGTCGCGTTTTCGAATGGCGCGAGGTTATAGGTGGCTACCGCCGCGGTCACTTCGTCAATTTCGAAAGATTTAACCGGGATGTCGAGGCTGGCAAGGGCGAGTGATTCGGCACCGATTCCACAGCCTAGGTCGGCTACATTCTTGACCTTGGCATCTCGAAATCTTCCCGCGTGGAGGGCGGCGACTGAAAGTCGAGAGGCCTGTTCCAGGCCCGGTTCGGTAAAAAGCATTCGTTCGGCGAATGGGCCAAATTTGGCCACGCCGCGCTTGCGAAGTTTTGCCTGGGTTAGCACGGCTGCTACTAGTAGTGCATCGTGGCCCTGCGCGCGCAACTGTGAAACCAGCTTGACGACGTCGCCCTTGTCGGCATAGGCCGCCGACTTTGCCAGGAGCTCCTGGCCCTCGGGCGAGAGCAGGCGGATAAAGTCGTCGCGTTCCATAGAGTTAAATCTAGTCGTTAGCACTCTCGGCGAGTGAGTGCTAATATCTAAGAACAGCTCAGAACCTGAGCTACTAACCATCCATAAGTTTGAAGAAGAGGGAATCATGTCGGTTTCAATCAAGCCACTTGAAGATCGCATCGTTGTTTTGCCAGTTGAGGCAGAGCAGGTAACCGCT
>Ga0228703_1001961_pt1 | contig 11978 bp, 15 predicted proteins | sample McNCre217_Aug_MG_3_FD_178020 | JGI IMG/M metagenome (GOLD analysis project Ga0228703, IMG submission 178020) | Freshwater microbial communities from McNutts Creek, Athens, Georgia, United States - 29-17_Aug_MG | ecosystem: Environmental > Aquatic > Freshwater > Creek | place: USA: Georgia... | reverse complement strand
ATTTGATTGGCGTTCATTTAATGGCTGAGTTGCGCCAAAGCCGCTTGCAAGCCGGCCAATCCACCCACCCGCTGATCGTTGATGAAAATTTGTGGCATCTGACGCACGGATGGACCACATTTCTCATAAAAAGCCATGCGTTCGGCTTCGTCATCAATTTTGATTTCCTCGAACGCCAATGAGCGTGTTTTGAGGAGCATTTTGGCGGACTCACACTGTGGGCACGCGGACTTGGAATAAACAACGATTTTGAGGCTCATGTGAAACAGTTTAATTGTTGAATGATTGGCGCGTCAACCCAATGCTGATCAAACCAAATTGGCTTTCACGAAAACAAAGGAAGTGATTGACTTTTGCGCTGACAGCTTTTCCTGTGCTTCCATTTCATTTTCAAAATACCGCTGCGTGCCATAAGCGATGGCTGACATCAGGGCAGCGGTACCGATCAACAAGCTGAAAATGATACCGAAAACTGTGAACCAGTTGCTTTTTCCGGCCAAATCTTGTGGGGCCGCTTGAGGATTGAATTGTGCATTCCATTTTTCAGGCGTGGACAAACCATAGACAATGGCTTGCAAGCTACAAGCGGCAATGTGAATGCCAAAAATGGGCAACAGGACCCAACTCAAAGTATCGTCCAAGCCATAAGCCTGAACGCGCTCAAAACCCCAAACACCCAGGGCCGTGGGGATCGGCATGAACCATCCCAGAGTGTCTTGAAGGCCTTTCAAATAAAAGCGGTGAATGCCCAATGGGCCCAATACAAAAGTCAGCCAAGTGGCGAGTGTTTTGGATTTCATTTTGTACTTATCGACCTGGTTTGTCCCATGAAACGGATGCGCGCAGAAGTCGCTCCAAATCGCGTTTCATGTCAACGACGGTTTTGGCATCATCGGGATAATTGAAGCGCATCATCCAGTTCCCCATGGGGTCTACAAGGTACAAGTGCTCTTCCAGGGCACGGCCATTGGCGGGTGCCAACCATTGGGACAACTGGTCTGCAGGCACACGCAATACCGTGGCGCCCTCGATGGCCGTGAGAAGCTCGCCCTTGGGTGCCGTTTGGTCGTTGAGCAGCCAAACACGGTCTAAGCGGTCACTTTCCTTGTTCATCAATTTGTGCAATTGACGTTGAACAAACAACAAGCGTTCGCACTTTTCATCACATTGGCCAGAGCCCACCGCCACCAACAACCATTGGCCCTTTAAGTTGGCCAGCGGAATGTCTTTGTCTTGAAGATCTTTGACATGCCATGCGGGCAGCATCCGTTGCGGCTCTATCAATTCACCGTGATGCACGCGTCCCTCAGGACGGATGACGTAGTAAGTCAAGTAAGACAAGACGACAGGTGCGGCACATGCCAAGAGCACCAACATCATGTACAAGCGTCCACCCCGCGTCCGCGAGGATTCAGACAATGAACTGGCTGTGGGTTGCGGTAGATCGTAGACCGTCAAACCGATTGGCTTCAAGTCATCAGGCGATTTGGGGTCAGACATGTTTTATTTTTTTCCAAACTTGGAACCAAGCAAAGAGAATGAGGGTTAAAGCAGACAAAGCAAACCATTGAAACGCATAACCTCGATTCTTATCGGCACCCGAAATGGATTTTGGCCATTCGCGGAGTAAGCCGTCGGAAGCGTCGTTTGTTTGCTGAAGTGTTGCAAGCATTGGGAGTTTTGTCTCAAGACCAAACTCTTGTAAATCGATATTTTGCCTGAGCACATGAAACCCTTCTTTGCTGGGGGCAGGTGCACCCAACTCCATCAATTTAGAAGGTGATGGAACAACCCGTCCTTGAATGGTGATTTTGCCTTGAGGGGTTTGAACGGGTGGCAAAAATTCACTGCGAGCGCGGTCACGGGCAACCCAACCGCGTTGTACCAACAAAACAGGGCCATTGCTCAATTGAAAAGGTGTGAGCACATAAAACCCTGTTTGCGATTTCATGCTGCGGTTGTCAAGGTAAATGGTGAATTGATCCAGCCACCGACCTTCAACCGCCACACGCCTCTGCAACCAACTACCGGGCAAAACCGCAGCCGCCCAGTCTTCATTGGTCAATGCCGGCTCGATCTGGCGTGACTCGGTCATGGCATTCAATGCTTCTTTGGTCTGAGCACGTCCCAACTGCCAAAATCCAAGACGCCCAGTCATGCCAGAAACAAGGAGGGTGGCCAACAAAATGACCCACCATGTTTTCGAAAACATCGCGGTATTTTGCCTTTCTGCTGTCTTGTTCATAGAAGGTTTAACGAAGTGGAGGCAGTACTTGGCAATTAAAAGGATAATAGCAGTATGAAAATAACGATCATCATTGCCTTGATTGGCATTATTGCTAGCTTGCTTGCGGCGGGCTTGTTCATGGTTCGTGGTGGCCCTACTGAACAAGAAAAGGCCAAACGAATGGCTCATGCCTTAACCTGGCGTATTGCCTTGTCGGTGGCATTGTTTTTGGCCATCATCCTTTCCTACGTCATGGGCTGGATACAGCCTACCGGTATTCCACTGAACGGTTAAAAAAAAGCCCCTTGAAAAGGGGCTTTTTTGTGGATACCGGATTAGAACCAATAGACGACGACGTAGAGGCCCAACCAAACCACGTCCACAAAGTGCCAGTACCAAGCCGCACCTTCGAAACCGAAGTGGCTGTCGGCTGTGAAGTGACCCTTTTGCAGACGCAATGTGATGACAAGCAACATCAACATGCCCACAAACACGTGGAAACCATGGAAGCCTGTCAACATGTAAAACGTAGAACCGTAGATCCCGGAAGACAACTTCAAGTTGAGGTCTGAATAAGCGTGAGCATATTCATAACCTTGGGTCAGCAAGAAGATCAAGCCGAGCAAAACAGTCATCCACATGAATGCAATGGTTTTACCGCGGTTGTTCTCGCGCAATGCATGGTGCGCAATGGTCATGGTGACACCCGAGGACAACAACAACGCAGTGTTGATGGTGGGCAACCAGAAGGGGCCCACTGTTTTGAATTCTTCAATGATCTTGGCGGGAGAGGCCGTTGCACCAGCGACCACACTGGGCCAGTCCGCTGAGAATCCAGGCCACAGAAGGCTATTTGCTTCACCGCCTAAATTAGGAACTGCGTGAATGCGTGACCACCACAGCGCGCCAAAGAAAGCCGCAAAGAACATCACCTCAGAAAAGATGAACCAGCTCATGCTCCAACGGAAGGACTTGTCGATGCGCGCACCGTATTGGCCTTGCAGGCTTTCGTCGATGGCATCACCAAACCATTGGTACAAGGTGGTCAACCAAATGACCATGCCCATCAACAAAGCATATTTGCCCCAGGCACTGTCGTTCACCAACTGGCTTGCGCCCAAGATGACAAAAAACAAACCCAAAGACGCCATGGCGGGATGCCGAGACGGGGCCGGCACATAGTAATGTGGGGCGTTGGCGTGCGAATTGGCACTCATAACTGTTCTCCTACTTAACTCGTGACAAAGTTGACCACGAAGGCCAAAAACGAAACAAACAATAAACCACAAACAATGCCGACGATGACAATTTGCAGTGGTTTGACCGTCAAGAGATCTTGACGATGCTCAGAACTTTTGCGTATGCCAAAGAATGACCATGCAACCATGACAAAAGCGCGCAACAACGATGGGCTTGCCTTAGGGGCTTGCTCAAGATGGCTCATACGCTGGAACCCACCTCAAAGAATGTGTAAGACAAGGTGATGGTCTTCACGTCTTTGGACATTTTGGGGTTGATGTAAAAGGTCACCGGCCAAAGCTTCTTCTCTCCGGGCGCCAAGGTGTATTGATTGAAACAGAAACACTCGACTTTGTTGAAATAAGAAGCAGCTTGCTGCGGGGCATAACTTGGAATGGCTTGCGCAGACATGGTGCGATTTTGAATGTTCTGAAATTCAAACATCACAGTCACCAGCTCGCCAGGATGCACATTCAATGAGCGAGTCATGGGGGCAAAGTTCCATGGGCCCCGAACGTTCGTGTCAAATTCCACAGAAATGGTTCTGGAGGTGTCTACCTGCGTGTTGAGGGGCATGCCCGCTCGACCATTCATGGAGTTTTTAGACTCGCGCTCGCTCAGCGACAACACATTGGAGCCCGTCCACTCGCAAAAGGCTTCGTAGAGGGGCACCAACATGTACCCAAATGCAAACATGCCCAAGCTCACCATGAGGAGCTTGCGCATCAACTGAAAGTTTGTTTGCATAAGGGTTAAGGCTTAAGAAAGCTTGAGGATCAGCCAATGACCTTGGTGGCCTCAGCATTCAGCTTGGGCGGTGTTTCATAAGTGTGGTGTGGAGCGGGTGAAGGCACTTCCCACTCCAAACCTTCTGCACCTTCCCAAGGTTGTTGCGCAGCTTTTTCACCTTTGCCCAACATGCAGGGCAAGACGATGAAGAAGAAGAAATAAACCTGGGCAAAACCGAAGAAGAACGCGCCAACAGATGCAATGGCATTGAAGTCAGCGAACTGCATGGGGTAGTCGGCATAACGACGTGGCATACCGGCCAAACCCAAGAAGTGCATGGGGAAGAACGTGATGTTGAACGCAATCAGTGTCCACCAGAAGTGCAACTTGCCGCGTGCTTCGTTATACATCACGCCAGACCACTTGGGCAGCCAGTAGTAGGCGCCAGCGAACATGGCAAACAAAGAACCCGCCACCAACACATAGTGGAAGTGGGCCACAACGTAGTAACCGTCTTGCAATTGCAAATCAATGGGGGCCATGGACAGGATCAAACCTGTAAAACCACCCATGGTGAACACGAAGATGAAGCCCACTGCAAACAGCATGGGGGTTTCAAATGTCATGGAGCCTTTCCACATGGTGGCAACCCAGTTGAACACTTTCACGCCGGTTGGCACTGAAATCAACATGGTGGCGTACATGAAGAACAACTGACCTGTCACGGGCATGCCAGTGGTGTACATGTGGTGCGCCCACACGATGAAGGACAAAATGGCAATGGAAGCTGTGGCGTAAACCATGGAGGAATAACCGAACAGCTTTTTACGTGCGAATGCAGGAATGATCTGGCTGACGATGCCGAAGGCTGGCAAGATCATGATGTACACCTCGGGGTGACCGAAGAACCAGAAAATGTGCTGGAACATGACGGGGTCACCGCCAGCCGCAGGATTGAAGAAGGTGGTACCAAAATGACGGTCTGTGAGCGTCATGGTAATGACACCTGCCAACACGGGCATCACAGCGATCAACAAGAAAGCCGTAATGAGCCATGTCCAAACAAACATCGGCATCTTCATGAGTGGCATGTCGGGTGCGCGCATGTTCAAGATGGTGACGATGATGTTGATGGAGCCCATGATGGAGGAGGCGCCCAGAATGTGCAATGCAAAAATGGCAACGTCCATGGAGGGGCCCATTTGCATGGTGAGCGGTGCATACAAAGTCCAGCCAGCAGCAGGTGCGCCACCAGGCATGAAGAATGTAGAAGACAGCATCACGGCAGCAGGAATCATCAGCCAGAAGCTGAAGTTATTCATGCGGGCAAAGGCCATGTCGGAGGCACCAATTTGCAAAGGAATCATCCAGTTTGCGAAGCCCACGAAGGCCGGCATGATGGCGCCAAACACCATGATCAAACCGTGCATGGTGGTCAGTTGATTGAACAACTCGGGATTGACAATTTGCAAACCAGGCTGGAACAACTCGGCTCGGATGAGCAAGGCCAATACACCGCCAAACATCAACATGGTGAATGCGAACAACAAGTACAAAGTACCAATGTCTTTGTGGTTGGTGGCGTACACCCAACGGCGCCAGCCGTGGGGGTGATGATCGTGGTCGTCGTGACCGTGTGAATCGACAAAGCCGCCGTCAGAATGGGAAATAGAACTCATGGTTTACCTCAGACTTTCAACTCAATCACTTCTTTTCAGAAACAGGCGCTTGGGCTACTTGCGCAGCGGGAGCGGCTTCGTTTTTGGCTGTTGCAGGTGCAGCTTCAGCCTTTTTCTTTTGAACCCAAGCTGAGTAATCAGCCTCGGACAAAACTTGGACATTGATAGGCATGTAGGCGTGCTCTTTGCCGCACAACTCTTGGCACTGGCCATAGAACATGCCTGTGCGCTCAGCCAAGAAATGGGTGTCGCGAACAAAACCAGGAATGGCGTCTTGCTTGATACCAAACGAAGGCACTGCAAATGCATGGATCACGTCGGAAGCTGTGGTGATGATGCGAATTTTTTTGCCAACAGGCACCACCAAAGGATTGTCAACTTTCAACAAATAATCATCAGGCATGTCGCCCTTGGCACCTGAGTTGGACAAAATGCGGTGTGAATTGTCCAAAGATGAAATGAAGGAGATGCCCTCGCCTTCACCTTTGATGTAGTCGTAACCCCAGCGCCACTGATGGCCTGTGGCTTTGATGGTGAGGTCGGCGTTGGAAGTGTCTTTTTGCGCAATCACTGTTTTGGTGGCGGGAATGGCCATGAAAATCACAATGATGAATGGCGCCAAGGTCCAAGCAATTTCAACTTTGACAGACTCGTGGAAATGGGCTGGCTTGTGACCCAAAGATTTGCGGTGTTTCAAGATCGAATAGAACATCACACCAAAAACCACCACAAAGATGACCATGCAAATGATCATCATGAAAACGTGCAAGCTGGCTTGGTCTGCAGCCAACTTGGTAGCGGGTGCATGCAAATTCAATTGGTTGACTGCGGGGCCACCAGGCAAGTCTTTGACTGCGTAGGCAGACGTTGTCAAACCAGCCAAAGCAAGCGCGCTGCAGTTGGCAATTTTTTTCCAATGTTGGCTCAATTTATTCACTTTAAATCCTCGAAAAACAGTGCAGGAGATGACCAACCGGTATCAACGGAATTTAGATTGAGGAACAACCTTGAGTTCCCCTTGCTGGCTGCCCAAATAATCTGCAATCATTTTCAGCTCGGCCAATGAATACTGCTTGGCAACACCACCCATGACGGCGTTGTTGCGACCCCAAGTGCTAGAGCCTTCTTCTTTGTAAGATTTGAGCGCCATGAACAAGTAATCCTTGTGTTGGCCAGCAACTTTGGGGAAATCGGGTGTGGTGGGCTTACTGAAATTGGCACCGTGGCAACCAGCGCAACCGCCTTTGGTGAGCAATTCAGCAACCTTTGCAGGTGCAGGGGCAATTTGATCAGGTGCAGGCAAGATGTTGCCATGCAGTTCGTAGTAGGCAGAAACATCGGCCACGTCTTGTGGTGTCAAACCCAAAGCAACACTGCGCATGGTGGGGTGTTTGCGCTCACCTGATTTGTAGGCGTTCAATGCGTTGGCAATGTACTTTGCGCCTTGTCCAGAAATCATGGGGACTTTGTAGACAGATGGAAAGCTGGCTTGGTAGCCAACAATGCCATGGCAACCAATGCACATGGCAATTTTTTTCTCTCCAGCTTGGACATCACCCTTAAGGTCTTGCGCGACTGACATTTGGCCAGCCATGCCCGCGAACAAAGCTGCCGCAATGGCAAAAGATTTGAAACTCATGGGACGCATTCTGAAAAAATTAGTTGTGGTTGATCTAAATCAAATATTATACATAGTTGGCTCTTGGCGATTAGAGTGCAAAGCACCTCACACATGCTGTGCGCACTTCGATAGAACATTACTGAAAACTTACTTTCTGCAAATTTTTTAAACTCGCATCGAGATCAGAAACTTAGGCTTCGGCATCATTATCCAAACAAAGTCACAAATGAACATTGGCCCGCTTTTCAGACAGTACAACGCACTTACCAAGCCAAGGGTTATTCAGCTGATTGTGTTCTGCGCGCTGATTGGCATGGTGCTGGCTGTACCAGGACTGCCAACGTGGAACGAATGGCAAAGAATGGCGCTGGCCAGTTTGGGGATTTGGCTGGTTGCAGGTGCAGCGGCGGCCTTCAATTGTTTGGTTGAAAAAACCATTGATGCCAAGATGCGCAGGACGGCTTGGCGCCCAACTGCAAAAGGCGAGTTGTCTGACATGCAGGCTCTGATTTTTTCAGCCACGCTGTGTGCCATCGGCTCCTTCATTTTGTATGCATGGATCAATCCCATCACCATGTGGCTGACGTTTGCAACATTTGTAGGCTATGCCGTCATTTACACCCTGATTCTCAAGCCCATGACGCCTCAAAACATCGTCATTGGTGGTGCTTCTGGTGCCATGCCGCCAGTTTTGGGCTGGGCCGCCATGACAGGCGAAGTGGGCGCAGAAGCTGCCATTCTTTTCCTGATCATTTTTCTCTGGACGCCGCCCCATTTTTGGGCACTGGCTTTGTACCGCGTTGAGGATTACCGCAAGTCTGGCTTGCCCATGTTGCCCGTCACACATGGCAATGATTTCACGCGCCTTCAAATTCTGCTCTACACCTTCTTGCTCGCAGCGTCTTGTTTGATGCCTTTTGCATTTGGCATGAGCTCTTGGATTTACCTGGCAGGTGCAGTGGTATTGAGCGTTGGCTTCATTGCCTATGCTGTAGCGCTGCTGAAAAAATATTCGGACGAATTGGCTCGCAAAACATTTCGCTTTTCGCTGATTCACCTCACGGCGCTGTTTGCCGTGCTGTTGCTCGATCACTACATCTTGACTTAAGTCAATTTTCGGAGGCCATTTAGTGCGCGCCTCAAATCATCATCTAGAGAAACCCCTGATGGTCAGCTGACACGCCAGCTCATTAAACTTTGTGGACACCACAAAGAGGTTAGCCATGGCCGCCATTCAAACTGATGTTCCGTTGTTCAGCCCCGTGACTTGGCTCATGCGAGGCTTTGATGACATGCGCAAAACGCATTTTGTGGGCGCTTTTTATGGCTTGGTGTTTGTTGCGCTGGGGTATGCCCTCTCGCTGGTCTACGCCCATTACTGGAAAGCCACCATGGGTTTGACGGCCAGTTTTTTCTTGCTTGGGCCGATTGTCTGTACGGGGCTTTATGAGTTGTCTCGCCAAGTGCAAAAAGGAGAGGAAGTCAGCCTGCCCAAAAGCATGAAAGCTTGGCTGCCCAATTGGAAAATGATGGGCTTGTTTGCCATCCTGTTGACGTTTCTGATGATTGTTTGGGCGCGTGTTTCAATCGTCTTGTTCGCGCTGTTTGCAGACCAAGAATACCCGCATCTGCAAAGTTTAATTTCTCAAATCGTCGATTTCAAAAACATCGAGTTTCTGCTGGTCTGGACGTGTGTTGGCGCCATTTTTGCATCCCTGGTTTTTGCGATCTCGGTGGTCTCTGTGCCCATGCTGCTAGACCGATCAACCGACACCCTAGAGGCCATCTTCACCAGCGCCAATGCGCTGTGGAACAACGCGCTGGTCTGCTTGGTATGGGCTAGCCTGATCGTTTGCTTCATTGGACTGGCGCTGGTTTTTTTCAAACCTTTGTTGGTGATCACTGCACCCCTGATTGGTCATGCCACTTGGCACGCCTATCACGCCTTGGTCTTGCCCGATTAAGGTTTCCAGCGCTTGAGCAGCAAGGCATTGGTCATCACACTGACCGAACTCAATGCCATGGCCGCACCAGCTACCACAGGGCTCAGGTAGCCCATGGCTGCCAGTGGAATGCCTGCTGCGTTGTAGGCAAATGCCCAAAATAAATTTTGCCGAATTTTGGCCACTGTGCGCGCAGAAATTTCTAAAGCGCCAGCCACCAAGTGCACATCGCCGCGCATCAACGTGATGCCTGCGGCTTGCATGGCCACATCGGTGCCACCGCGTCTGCCATCGGCATTCAAATTGGCCATGGCCAAACCCACATCCGCAGCGGCCAATGCCGGCGCATCGTTGATACCGTCTCCAACAAAAGCCACCACATGCGTCGCACCAGTTGAATGGGCTTGCAAACTTTTGACCAAGGCTGCTTTGTCGCCAGGCAATACTTCTGCAAACACCTCATCAGGTTGAAGTCCTAAACGTGCCGCCATGGCTTGTGCTGCGCCTTTGTTGTCACCAGAAATCATGACCAGCCGAAGTCCGCGCTGACGCAACAACTTCAATGCAGCTTGCACGCCAGGTTTGGGCTCGTCGCCAAACGCCAAAACGGCCAAAGGGCTGACGCCAGCGTGGGAGCGCTCGGCCAAAATCGAGACAGTTGCACCTTCGGCCTGCATGCTTGCTGCCTGTGCTTGCCACGGCCCGTCTGGCACATTGAGCGAGTCCATCCAACGCAAGCTTCCCAACAACAAATGGCGGCCCTGCACGTGGCCTTCGCTACCAAAACCTGGCACCGCTTTAACGTCTTCAGGCACCACGAACTGCAAGCTCTGTGTTTTGGCTGCTTGCACGACAGCATGCGCCAAGGGGTGTTCACTTCCGCTTTGCAAGCTGGCGGCCAACATCAACAGTTGATCGTCCGAATCAGAGCTTGGCACATTTTGTAAATTGACCGACGTCAAGGAAATCAGCCTTGGCTGACCCACGGTCAAAGTACCTGTTTTGTCAAAGGCGACGGTGTCAACTTTATGGGCAATTTCTAGAGCCTGCGCATCTTTGATCAGGATGCCGTGCTTGGCTGCCACGCCAGTGCCCGCCATGATGGCGGCGGGTGTGGCCAAACCCAAAGCACATGGACAAGCGATCACCAGCACAGCCACACTGTGAATAAGCGAGACCTCAAGGCTGTGGCCCGTGAACCACCACGCCAACAAGGTGATCAATGCCAACACCAACACCACAGGCACAAACACGGCCGATACCTGATCCACCAAACGCTGAAGAGGTGCTTTGGCAGCCTGCGCATCTTCAACCAAGCGAATGATGTTGGACAACACTGTTGTAGTGCCTGTGGCACTGACCGTGACCAGCACTCGGCCCTCACCATTGATGCTGCCACCTGTGACGCGTGCGCCAACACTTTTAGGGACAGGCAAAGGCTCGCCCGTCAGCATGGCTTCATCAACTTGCGTCTGCCCTTCCAGCACCATGCCATCGGCGGCAAAACGTTCACCTGGCAGCACCAGCATGCGATCGCCCACCAACAATTCTTCGATGGGAATTTCGACTTCACCATCGGCTGTGATGACGCGCGCTTTTTCAGGGCGCAGTGCATGCAAGGCCCGAATGGCATCGGTGGTTTGACGTTTAGCACGTGCTTCAAGCCACTTGCCTAGCAAGACCAGAGTAATGACTACAGCAGAACCTTCAAAATACAAATGCACCATGTGCCCATCGGCTGCCGTCAGCCACAGCCACATGGACAACAACCACCCTGCTGAGGTGCCAATGGCCACCAACAAATCCATGTTGCCACTGCCGGCTAGCAAGGCATGCCAACCCGCTTTGTAAAAACGTGCGCCCAGAATAAATTGCACAGGTGTGGCCAATAAAAACTGCCACAACGCAGGCAACATCCAATGCTTGCCAAGTGCATCGCCCAACATCGGCAGAACCAAAGGTGCACTGAGCAACAATCCAACAGCGACAGGACCGAAACCAGACCAAGCGCCAGCGGGTGCTTGTTCCAAATGTTCTGGGGCCAAGGGCTCGTAACCTGCATCGCGCACTGCACGTCGCAAGCGGGCTTGCTGTTCTTGCGCATTGACGGCGCCAGACTCTGGCGACTTCCAAGTGACCCTCGCAGATTCAGTGGCCAAATTCACACTGACGTCTTTGACATCGGTCAACTTTCCAATAGCGCGTTCCACCCGCGCAACACATGACGCGCAGGTCATGCCACCAATACCAATATCGCAGGACAATTCAGACATAGGCTAAGCTTACATCTAAAATATTGAGAGGAATTGATCATGAACAACACATTTCAAGTTCAAGGCATGACTTGTGGCCATTGCGAAATGGCCGTTAAAAAAGCCATCAATCGTTTAGATCCTGAAGCCAAAGTGGTCATCGACCGACCTGCAGGCAAAGTGGACGTAGAGAGTTCCAAAGCGCGCGAAGAAATTGCGCACGTCATTGCAGAAGAAGGCTACACGGTAGCCGCTTAAAGCGCCGACAAACGCTGTACCGCTGCCTCG
>Ga0228703_1001959_pt1 | contig 11980 bp, 12 predicted proteins | sample McNCre217_Aug_MG_3_FD_178020 | JGI IMG/M metagenome (GOLD analysis project Ga0228703, IMG submission 178020) | Freshwater microbial communities from McNutts Creek, Athens, Georgia, United States - 29-17_Aug_MG | ecosystem: Environmental > Aquatic > Freshwater > Creek | place: USA: Georgia... | reverse complement strand
CCGCAATCGGCGGTCAGAACGATGTCGCCGGGTTTCAGCGCACCTGCCATGACCGGGCCAAGGCTGGTTTCAACCGGAGTGCGCAACCCGATCCACGGGGCAGCGCCGGGGGGTGCGTCGCCGCGGGTCAGGCCGAACCACAGCACCGGGCCGGGGATGGGGGGCTTGCTGCACAGATGCGCGATGTCTGCCAGCGGCAGGGGCAGCGGGTTTTGGCCGTGTGCCACGGTTTTTTGCGGTGGGTCGGCCCCCAAGATTTCGAAGGTCAGGCTCCAGCTGCGGGCGGGGGCGTCGAATTGGAACGACAGCCGCGCGGTGCCTTTGCCTTGTGGCAAGGGGCCGGGCAGGCTGTGGCGGGCAACCGAGGTGCCCTGACGGTGCAACAGGGTGATGCCGCTTTGCGGGTCATGGAACAGCGCAAAGGTGCGTGGCCAGCCTGCGACATATTGCTGATCCAGCAGCAGCATCGCGTCTTGCAACGGCAGCGCCAGTTCGACAACGAACAGGCCGCGTTCCAACAGCGCGTCAGGCGCGGTTTCGGCCAGCACGCCGCGATCTGACAGGGCTATCCAGCTTTGCGCCGTCATGCCCGCCCCCAGAACAGCACAATGGGAGCGCCAAAGCGCGGGATGCAAAGCGGGTGACGCGTGGACCTGTGTGCGGCCCTTGCCATGCTGCCTCGACTTCCTTTTGGGCGGTTTCGCCTTAGGACTTGTTCGTTAACGAACAGGCTAAAACGCCGCAGTCCCGCGCGCCACCGCAATTGCCACGCCGATTCGCGCGCGGCGGAAATGGTGGCGCGGCGGCCACAGATTTGGCTGGCGTTGCAATGGCAGGGGCAAAACGGTATCGGGTTATGACGCATTTTCCGCCAAAAAGGCCCGCCATGACCCAGCCTGTGACCGCTGTTGACCCGGTAAAACTGACCGCCGATCTGATCCGCTGTGCGTCGGTGACGCCGACAGAAGGCGGTGCTTTGGTGCTGCTGCAAAACCTGTTGGCAGAGGCGGGGTTTGACTGTGTGCGGGTCGATCGCGGCCAAGTGGCGAACCTTTACGCCCGTTGGGGGGCGAAAGGCGCGAACAAGGCGTTTGGCTTTAACGGCCATACCGATGTGGTGCCGGTGGGTGATGTGACCGCGTGGACGCAAGACCCGTTTGGCGCGGCGATTGTGGATGGCTGGATGTATGGCCGGGGGGCCACCGATATGAAATCGGGGGTGGCGGCCTTTGCCGCGGCGGCGGTTGATTTCGTGCGGCAAACCCCGCCGGATGGCGCGGTGATTTTGGCGATTACCGGCGACGAAGAAGGCGATGCGGTGGATGGCACGGTGGCGTTGCTGGATTGGATGGCCAGCAACGGCGAGCGGATGACGCATTGCTTGGTTGGCGAACCGACCTGCCCGAACGAGATGGGCGAAATGATGAAGATAGGGCGGCGGGGCAGCATGACCTGCTATATCTCGGCGGTGGGGGTGCAGGGGCATTCGGCCTATCCGCACCGCGCCAAGAACCCGATGAGCGCCTTGGTCAAGCTGTTGACGCGGCTGGAGGAAAAGCCGCTGGATGACGGCACGGCGCATTTTGACGCCTCGACCCTTGCGATTACCACGATTGATTGCGGCAATCCGGCGAACAACGTGATTCCGGCGAAGGGCACTGCCACGGTGAACATCCGGTTCAACGATGCGCATTCCGGGGCGTCGCTGACGGCTTGGCTGCAAGAGCACGCATCGGCGGTGCAGGCCGAAACCGGGGTGCAGATTGCGCTGCGGGTGACGATTTCGGGCGAGAGCTTTTTGACGCCGCCGGGGGATTTTTCGGCGCTGGTGGCGCGGGCGGTGCAGGCCGAAACCGGACGGGTGCCAGACTATTCGACCAGCGGCGGCACATCGGACGCGCGGTTTGTGAAAAACCATTGCCCGGTGGTGGAGTTTGGCTTGGTTGGCAAGACCATGCATCAGGTAGATGAACGGGTCGAGGTGGCGCAGATCCATGCGCTGAAGGCGATTTATGCGCGGGTGTTGCAGGAGTATTTCGCATGAGCCTGACGATTGCAGAAACCCGCGATATTGCCGCCTGTCGGGCGCTGCGGCGGGTGGTGTTTATTGAAGAGCAGGGCGTGTCAGAGGCCGACGAGGTGGATGATCTGGACGATCAGGCGATTCATCTGCTGGCGGTGGATGGCGCGCCGATCGGGTCGGCACGGCTGATGGTGTTGGGTGCCTATGGCAAGATTGGCCGGGTTTGTGTGCTGCGCCAAGGGCGCGGGCAGGGCATTGGCGCGGCGCTGATCCGTGCGGCGGTGGAACGGTTTCGCGCCGAACCGGGGGTGACCAAGGTAAAGCTGGGCGCGCAAGTGCATGCCTTGGGCTTTTACGAAGGCTTGGGGTTTCAGCCGGTGGGCGAGGTTTACATGGATGCCGGGATCGAGCACCGCGATATGGTGCTGGCGCTTTAACTGTTGGTTTTTTTGGGATTTGTGTCACCATTGCCGTAGCAATGGAGGCCAACATGACCAGTGACAGACCGGCAACGTGGAAAGTGATTACGGCGGCGATCCTTGATTTTCTTTTGGTGTTTATTGGCGGCGGCTATGTGATCGCCAGATTGACCGGCGGTATCACCGAAGGCGGATTTCAACTTAGCGGTGGGCCGGCCTTTGCGCTGTTTGCACTGGTGGTGGCGTATTTCGTGGTGCTGAACCGGATGGGCGGCACGGTGTTCAAGCGGCTCTTGGGCGTGGTGTAAGGCGGGGCGACCCCGGCTTAGTGTTTGATCATCACATGCCGCACGACGGTGTAATCTTCTAGCGCATAGGCCGACAGGTCTTTGCCATAGCCCGATTGCTTTAGCCCGCCATGCGGCATTTCGTTGACCAGCATGAAATGGGTGTTCACCCAAGTGCAGCCGTAGCGCAGGGCGGCGGTGGTGGCCATGGCGCGGCCGATGTCGCGGGTCCAGACCGACGAGGCAAGGCCGTAGTCGCTGTCATTGGCCCAGCTAATCGCCTGTTCCGGGTCGGAAAACGGGGTGATCGACACCACGGGGCCGAAGACTTCACGGCGCACGATTTCATCTTCTTGCCGCGCGCCTGCGACGACTGTGGGGCGGTAGTAGAAGCCATCGGGCATCACCGCACCGCCGGTGGTGATTTCGACATGCGGCAGTTCGCGGGCGCGGTTGACAAAGCTTGCGACGCGGTCGCGTTGGCGCAGCGAAATCAGCGGGCCGATTTCGTTGCTGCTGTCGTCGGCATTGCCAAGTTGGATGGTGGACACGGCGGCGGACAGATCGGCGACAAGCCGATCATAAACCTTTTTGCCGGCGTAGATGCGGCAGGCGGCGGTGCAATCTTGACCGGCGTTATAGTAGCCAAAGGCGCGCAGGCCTTCGACCACGGCAGAGACATTGGCATCGTCGAACACCAGAACCGGCGCCTTGCCGCCCAGTTCAAGATGGGTGCGTTTGACGGTTTTGGCCGCGGCGTCCAGCATCTTTTTGCCGGTGGCCACGTCGCCGGTCAGGCTGATCATGTCAACGCCGGGGTGGTTGATCAGATAGCTGCCAACGGTCTGGCCGCGCCCGGTGATCACCGAAACCACGCCTTCGGGCAGTTCTTCGGCCAGAATATGCGCCATTTTCAGTGCGGTCAGCGGGGTTTGTTCGGACGGTTTGAACACCACGGTGTTGCCGCCGCCAATTGCGGGGGCAAGTTTCCATGCCATCATCATCAGCGGATAATTCCACGGCGCGATCGAGGCGATGACGCCGACCGGATCGCGGCGGATCATGCTGGTGTGGCCAGTCAGATATTCACCCGCCAGCGCGCCGGTCTGGCAGCGCACGGCACCGGCAAAGAAGCGGTAGCAGTCGACAATGGCGGGGATTTCATCGCCGCGGGCGGCGGTGATTGGTTTGCCGCAGTTCAGGGCTTCAAGGGCGGCGAAAGCGTCAGCTTCGGCTTCGATACGGTCAGCGATGCGCAACAGGGCGGCGGCGCGTTCGGCGGGGGTGGTGCGCGACCATCTGGCAAAGGCGCGACGGGCGGCGGCGACGGCGCGGTCGATCTGGGTTTGCGACGCCTCTGGCACATTCAGGATCAGGCCGCCGGTGCGCGGGTTGAGGATGGCTTCGGCGGTTTCGGCGCCAGCTTCAAAGCTGTTGCCGATCAGCAGGTTGGTCTGAATGGTCATGGCGGGCCTATTTGCCGGAGCCTGCCGTCTCGGACCCGTGGCGGGTGAGATAGTAGGCGCAAAGGATGGGAAAGAAGGTGGCGGCGAAAACGATCATGGCGACGACGTTGGTGACGGGGCGCTGGCGCGGCCGGATCAGCTCTTCCAGCATCCAGATTGGCAAGGTGGCCTGTTGACCGGCGGTGAAGGTGGTCACGATCACCTCGTCAAACGACAGGGCAAAGGCCAGCATGCCACCCGCCAGAAGCGCTGTGCCAAGGTTTGGCAGCAAGATGTGCCAGAAGGTTTGAAACGCATTGGCACCCAGATCTGCCGAAGCTTCGAGGATACCGCCTGACAGCCGCCGGAACCGGGCGACGGCGTTGTTGTAGACGATGACGATGCAGAAGGTGGCGTGGCCAAGGATGATGGTCAGGGTAGAGAACGGAATATCAGCCACACCAAAGGCGGCGCGCAGGGACATGCCGGTGATCACGCCGGGCAAGGCGATGGGCAGGATGATCAGCAGGCTGATCTGTTCGCGCCCGAAAAACCGCGCCTGCGCCATCGCCGCCGACACCAGCGTGCCAAGGATCAGCGCCAACGTGGTCGACAGCGCCGCGACCTGCAGCGACAGATACAGCGGCGGCCAGATATCGGCGCGATGCCACGCCACGGCAAACCATTCGGTGGTCAGGCCGGGCGGCGGGAAGGCATAGGTGCGCTCTTCGGTGGTGAAGGCGTAAAGAAAGATGATCAGGATCGGCAGGTGCAGGAACAACAGCCCGGCAAGGGCGGCCAAGCGCAGACCAATCGACGGGCGTTCAGAGTGCATCGAAAGCCCCCATGCGTTTGGCCAGCCACAGATAGACCAACATGATCAGAATCGGGATCACCGCGAAGGCGGCGGCCAGCGGGATGTTTCCGGCGGTGCCTTGCAGTTGATAGACCGCCATGCCGATGAAATTGGCCGAATTTCCAACGATTTGCGGGATGATGTAATCGCCCATTGTCAGCGAGAAGGTGAAGATTGACCCCGCGATCACGCCCGGCAGGGCCAATGGCAGGATGACGGTGCGGAAGGTTTGCGCGCGGCTGGCGCCAAGGTCTTGGCTGGCTTCGATCATCGAGGTGGGAACGCGTTCGAGCGCTGCCTGCATCGGCAGGATCATGTAGGGCAACCAGACATAGGTGAAGACCAGAAACATGCCGATATAGCTGGTGGACAGGCTGCTGCCACCGATGACGGGCAGCGACAGCAGGGCGTTCAAGATGCCGCTGGTATGGGTGGCATCGGTGGCCCAAGTGATGATGCCTTCCTTCGCGAGGATGAGTTTCCAGGCGTAGACCTTGACCAGATAGGACGACCACAGCGGCAGCATGATGCCAAGGTAAAACACCGCCTTCCAGCGGCCTTTGGCAAAGCGCGCGGCGTAATAGGCGATGGGAAAGGCAATGATCACGCTGCCCAGCGTGACGGCGGCAGACATTGCCAGCGTGCGCAGGATGATGTCGTAGTTTTGCGGGCGGAACAGTTCGGCGTAGGTTTTCAGGGTGAATTCGGGGATCACCATGCCGGAGAATTCGTCGATGGAGTAGAAGCTTTGCAGCAAGAGTGCGGCAAGCGCCCCAAGGTAGACTACGCCAAGCCAAAGCAGCGGGGGTGTCAGCAGCAAGGCCAGCAGCAGTTTCGGTTTGCGCCAGAACAGCGTGGTCAGCCGGTCGGCAAGCGAGGTGGCGGGCAGAGTCGCGGTCATGTTGCGGCCCCTTGCGGTTGCGGGCGACAGAATGAGCGGGCGTGCGGGCGACAGGCGGCGGAGCCTCCGGCGGGGATATTTTTTGCCAAGATGAAGGAAGGGCGCATCAGGCTTCGTCCATGATGTGCAGGGCGTTGGCGGCGAAGCCAAGGCGGACGGTATCGCCTGGATTGGGCAGCGGCGTGCCTGCGGGCAGCAGGGCGGCGATTTCGGTGCTGCCGGTGGTCAGGCTGATGCGGTGGCCCGCACCAAGGTAGCGCAGCGCGGTGACGGTGCCCGAAAGCGCGCCGGCCGGATCAAGGTGCAGGGTTTCGGGGCGCAGGCTTGACCATTTGGCGGGGCCGCCCAGGGTTTGGGTCAGGGCGGGCGGCAGCAGGTTGGACGAGCCGACAAAATCGGCGACAAAGCGGGTGCGCGGTTGGCTGTAGACCTGTTCCGGCGTGCCGATCTGGGCGATGCGGCCTTCGTTGAACACGGCGAGGCTATCGGCCATCGACAGGGCTTCGTGTTGGTCGTGGGTGACGAAGACAAAGGTGATGCCAAGCCGCTGTTGCAGCGATTTCAATTCGTCCTGCATGGCTTCACGCAGTTTCAGATCCAGCGCGCCCAGCGGCTCATCCAGCAGCAGCACGCGCGGTTCATTAACCAAGGCGCGGGCCAGCGCGACGCGTTGGCGTTGGCCGCCAGACAGTTGGCTGGGTTTGCGGTTGCCGTAGCTTTCGAGTTTGACCAGCGCGAGCATTTCTTCGGCTTTGGCGTAGCGTTGGCTGCGCGACATGCCTTTGACCATCAGTCCGTAGGCGACGTTGTCGCGCACGTTCATATGCGGAAACAGCGCGTAGTCCTGAAACACCGTGTTGACGTTGCGCAGATGCGGTGGGGTGGCAGAGACGTTTTCACCAAAGATGCAGATTTCGCCTGCGGTGGGGGATTCGAAGCCCGAGATCAGCCGCAAGCAGGTGGTTTTGCCAGAGCCGGAGGGGCCAAGCATGGCGAAGAACGCGCCCTCGGCAATGGAGAGGTCTACGCTGTCGACGGCTTTGACGGGACCGAAATGGCGAGAGACGGCGCGGAATTCTACGGCTGCGGGCATCGTATGGCTTTCAATGGCTGCGTGGGGACGCAGCTTGGGCAAGAAGAGGGGTGGGTGCGCAGGGGTGCGCACCCGGAGGCGGTGTGCCGGGGTTAGCGGCCGCCGATCACGCCGATGTAGTCAGAGACCCAGCGGTAATAGGGCACACAGGCGGCTTCGCCTTGGGCGCAGTTGGCGACGGGGGTTGTCCAGAAGCGGATCTTGTCGAAGTCATCCATGCCGTTGGCGGTGCAGCCTTCGGCGGTTTGCATGCCGGATTTGTCGGTGCAGGCTTCGGGCACAACCGGGTTGCCGCCGAACCAGACCGAAAGATCGGATTGCAGGTTGGAGCTTAGGGTGTGTTCGATCCACTTATAGGCGCAGGTCGGGTTGGCGGCATCGGTTGCCATCATGGTGGTGTCGGCCCAGCCGGTGGCGCCTTCTTCCGGGATGGTCGAGGCAACGTGCTGGCCGTCGGCTTGCAGCATGGCGACCTGGAACGGCCAAGAGCCAGAGGCGACGACGCCTTCGTTCTTGAAATCGTCCATCTGGATATAGGCGTCGTGCCAGTAGCGGCTGACCAATGTGCGCTGACCGCGCAGCAGATCGAGGGCGGCGGCGTATTGCTCTTCGTTCAACTCGTAGGGCGAGGTGATTTTGAGTTCGGGTTTATGCGCCATCAGATATTGCGCGGCGTCGGCGATGTGGATCGGGCCATCATAGGCTTGCACGCGGCCTTCGTTCGACTTGCCGTCGGGCAGATCCATCTTTTCGAACACGACGTTCCAGGATTTCGGCGCCTCTTTGAAAACGTCGGTGTTATACATCAGCACGTTCGGCCCCCAAAGATAGGGGACGCCGTAATGCACGCCGGCAACGGTGAACCAAGGCGCGTCTTTCAGGCGGGGGTCGACCTTGGACCAGGACGGGATCAGATCGGTGTTGATGGGTTGCACGCGCTTGCCCGCGACCAGCCGCAGCGAGGCGTCGCCGGAAGCGGTTACCAGATCGAAGCCGCCTTCGTTCATCAGGGCCACCATCTCGTCCGAGGTGTTGGCGGTTTTGACGTTGACCTTGCAGCCAGAGGCGGCCTCGAATTTGGTCACCCAGTCATAGGCCTTGTCGGTTTCACCGCGTTCGATGTAGCCGGGCCAAGCGACGATGTTGACTTGGCCTTCGGGGGCACCGAGGGCGGCGACTTGCGCCAAGGCCGGGGTCAGGACGGTGATCAGGCAGAGGGCCGAGGTGCCCAAGAGTTTAATGGATGGCATGAAAAGCTCCTTGTTGGGGCGGCCGGATGCCCGGGTGATGGGCATAGGCCTTGGAAACGCAGCCGGATTCCCGGTCATGCGGTTACGGTAGGGGAGCGGGGCCATTTCGCAATAACAAAACGCGGAAGGCTGCCATCGGATTTTCCGATGGATGGCGCGGCAAGGCGGCGGTGCTGGGGTGCGCGCCTGCGCGGATCAGCGGTTGGGGATGGTGCTTTGCGCGGTGCGGATGAAGTCGAGCGCGGGGGATGGCAGGGGCGCGCCGCGCCGCCATGCCAGACCGACCTGAACCGAGGGCAGGTCGCCAGAGACATCGCGGATGCCGATACGGTCGCCTTCCAGCGACCATGGCCGGTAGACAAGGCTGGGCAGGATGGCCAGCCCGGCACCGGTGGCGACAAGGCTGCGGACGGCTTCGACAGAACGCGTGCGAAAGGCGATCTGCGGTTTGACCGCCAGCGCGGCCATCAGGCGGCGTGTGGACTCTTCGATTTCGTCCACCATCAGCTGAATAAGCGGCTGTCCGGCCAGATCATCCAGCGCGATGGTTTCTTGATCGGCAAGCGGGTGGCCCAAGGGCAGCCACAGCCGATAGGGCGACACCAGCAGGGTTTCGACATTCAGCGCCATGCGGTCCTTGACCGAAGAGGTCAGCAGCACGGCAACATCAAGTTCGCCGCCGATCAGCAGGTGTTGCAGGTAATCGCCATTGTCTTCGATGACGTTGAGTTCAATCTGCGGAAAGGCGCGGCGATAGCGTTGCAAGATATCAGACAGCACATAGCCCGCGACAAGACTTGTCACCCCGAGCGACAGTTTGCCGGGCAGCGGTTGGGTTTCTTCGTGAAACGCGGCGCGGGCGGTGGCGACATCGGCAAGGATCTGGCGGGCGTGGCGCAGGAAGGCAGAGCCTTTGTGGGTGATTTCAAGGCCGCGTGGCAGGCGGTCAAACAGGGTGATGCCCAGATCATCTTCGAGCGCGCGGATGGCTTCGGTGACCGAGGATTGCGAGATGGACAGCGCCCGCGCCGCGCCCGACACCGAACCGGCTTCGGCGGCGGCGATGAAGAATTGCAGTTGGCGCAGGGTGAAGGCCATGGATGTGCCCCTTTTGGGCAGGCAGTGCGGGTGGGCGGGCAGAGCGGGGGCCAGCCCCCGCACCCCCGGGATATTTACGCCAAGATGAAGATCAGCCCTTGGCCATTTCGGCAGAGAGGGCGGCGTGGTGTTTGGCGACAAGTGCGTGATAGGCGGCCAGCTTTTCGGCGGTGAAATGCTGTTCTTCCGCCAAGAGATTGATGGTGCCAAGCACGGTGCCGTTTTCGACCAGCGGAATGTTGATGCAGGAGCCAAGGCCGAGCGAGGTGATCAGTTCGTGGTCGAAGAAGTATTTGGCAAATTCGGGGGCGGTGTTGGCGACAAAGGTGGTTTGGCCGGTGATGCAATGGTCATACCAGCCGTCGCGGGTCAGCGGTTTGGTGCCGGAAACCGGGTATTCGACCGGATGCGAAGTATAGGCGCGGCGGGCGACATTCAGGGCCAGATCTTGCACGGTGACGGTGAACAGGCGGGTGCCAAGCGCGGCACATTCGGCATGCAGGGGGGCGTAAGCGGACATTGGCGGCTCCGGTTGTTCAGGATTGGCTGAGATGGTGGATCAGCAGGGCGATAAGATCGGATCGGGTGACGAGGCCGACCAAAGCATCGCCTTCGACGATGGGAATGGTCTGCTGGTGGCCATCCGAAAGCAGGGTGATCAGATCGGCAATGCGGGTGGTGGGGGCGGCGGTTTGCAGGTTGACCGCGACCAGATCGGCGGCGGTGAGCTTTGGGTCGGCGATGCCTGCCAGCGCGTCGATGGTGACAGTGCCGGCGTAGTGGCCATTGGCGTCACGCAGCGGCAGCGATTTGAAGCGGTGGCTGCGGAAGCTGGCAACCAGATCCGGCAGTGGCGTGGTGGGCTGTGCGGTGACAAGGTCGCGCGACATCATTTGTTCGGCGGTGATCTGGCCAAGGGCGGCGCCGGCGCTTTCGGCTTCGGCGGTTTCGATCAGGCGGGCAAGGTCTTCGACGCCGACGTTGGCACCAAGGCGCAGGCGCGACAGGGTGGCGGCGAGGACTTCGGGGCTGGGCGCGAGGCGGCGTTCTGGTGGTTTGTCGGCGGTGCCATGCGGGGCGGGGGCGGCGGCTTGCCGGAACGGGTAGGCGCGGCCGGTGGCGCGGTTCCAAAAGATGCCGGTGGCCACCAGCAGGGCAGAGCCGGTCAGCACCGGATGCAGCGCAAACAGCAGCGGCGTGGGCGCGGTGGGGTGGAAGGCCAGCACGGTGGCCATGGCGGCGGCGCCGGCGGGCGGATGTGTGGCGCGCAGGGCTGCGGTGACGATCAGGGTCAGCAGCACGGCGATGGTGGCCGCGGGAAGTGCGATGGGCAGCAGGCGGATGGTGGCGACGCCGATCAGCGCGGCAGAGGTGTTGCCAACCACCACGGCCCAAGGCTGCGCCAGTGGGCTGTTGGGCACGCCAAAGATCAGCACGGCCGAGGCGGCGAACGGCGCGATCAGCAACGGGTTTTGCAGCAGCGATGCGGTTGGGGTGATCAGGTATAGCAGCACGGCGGTGACAAATAGGCCAAGGCCCGCGCCGATGGCGGCCCGCAGCGCCTCTTGCAGGGTGGGGCGGGGAATGGCGGGGCCAAGGCCGCGGATCAGACTGGCCATGATGCACCTGCGATCAGGGTCAGGCCTGCTTCGGGGTCGGGTAGTGGCGGGGCGGCGGTTTGCCAGAAGAACAGCCGCACATGCGCCGGGTCTTTCGGCGCATCGGCTTCGGCAAGAATGTGGTAGTGCATGTGGAAGCCTTCGAGCAGCAGGCCTTCGGCGTAGAACGGGATTTCTTCGGCTTCGAGCAGGGCGTCGTGGCCGTCTTGCGGCTCCCACCCGGTTTCGGCGGCCCAGATCACTTCGGCTTCGACATCGGGGTGTTTCAGTGCCAGTTTTGCCAGCGGGGCCAGGAAGGTTTCGATCGGGGAGAGAGTTTTGGCCATGGCGGTCCCGCGGTTGTTTCGCCTTGTTGAACAGGTGGGCTGCGGCAGGTCAAGCTATAGTCGGTGCGCCCGGAGGGTTGATATTGGGCGATGGGGGGTAAGGGGGTGGCGCGGCGGATTGATGGGCATGGTGGTCTGGCGAGGGACTGACGGGCTGACCGGTGTGTGGGGCTGATATAGCCGGGCGGCGGGAGGCGTTTCATTCGGTGGCGGTGCTGTTGGCGACGTCCATGATCAAGGGGGGGGCGGGTGACGCTGATGCTGGGGTTCAGGTTGTCGGGGGTGCGGTTGCGGGCGGCGCGGTGGGAGGCGCTTGCAACGCCGGTGCGGATTGAGTGTGAGATTGTGGTGGATAGCGCCGAGGCAGAGTTGCGGTTGGATATGCTGCGATTACTGACACGCTTTCGGCACAGCACCACTTCCGGATAAACTACGCCGCGCTGGTGCCTAGCGGCGCAGCATGGCCAGACGGATCAGCGCGCGTTCCATGACGGCCATGGCGGGGGCGCGGGAGGAGGAGCGGAGCGTGAGGTCGGTTTCGATCAGCAGGCCAAGCGCGTCTTCCAGTTTGTGCATGCCCCAATTGCTGGCTTGCCGCTGCATCGCGTCTTTGCGGGGGCCGAAGGCGCGGGTTTTCATGATGCCGGACGACACACCGCCGGG
>Ga0228703_1001958_pt1 | contig 11986 bp, 6 predicted proteins | sample McNCre217_Aug_MG_3_FD_178020 | JGI IMG/M metagenome (GOLD analysis project Ga0228703, IMG submission 178020) | Freshwater microbial communities from McNutts Creek, Athens, Georgia, United States - 29-17_Aug_MG | ecosystem: Environmental > Aquatic > Freshwater > Creek | place: USA: Georgia... | reverse complement strand
GAGGCTAAGAAGTGGTTGCTCGAACAGGTGGGAACGATTGGCGTCAGTTTTGAATTGACCACAGGCGGAGTGACCTCAATCGGCCTGGCCACCGAGAACGTCCGTAAATTTGCGACCGTCGCTTCGAGCGAAGAACTGAACGCTGCTCTGGGAGTTTGGCTTACCGACGCGAGCTGCCAGAAGGCAATCTATGGCGCCAAGGATGTAACCAAGTCGCTGCTCGATTTCGGTATCGCAATCGACGGCGTCAATTACGACCCTCTTTTGCTGGCGTACCTGCTGAATCCAATCAGACGCGGTTACGAACTGGATGATGTCGCCCTCGAATACATCGGACTTTCGGTTACCCGCTCAGATCCAAACCAGTTAGTTGCTGAAGAGACAACTGACGCAAGCCTGAATGCCTGGCTATCGCTGGTGCTGGCCGAACGCCTCTACCCTCAGGTCGAAGAAGAGGAACAACTTCGCGTCTATGGCGAGGTTGAACTGCCGACCAACAGCGCTCTCGCTCGCATGGAGCACCTGGGCGTTGCCGTTGACGTCCCGAAACTTGAGGCGCTTTTCGAACGTCTATCAACCGAGGTGGCCGAAGTGGCCCAAAAGGCCTATGCCATCATCGGTCGCGAGATCAATTTGGCGTCACCAAAGCAGCTCCAGACCGTCCTATTCGACGAGCTAGGCATGACCGGCACCAAGCAGGTCAAAACTGGCTTCTCGACCAACGCAGCTGCCCTAAACGAGCTTTTCGAACAGACCCAGCACCCGTTCCTCGAGCGTCTACTCGAACACCGCGAGGCGACCAAGATTCGCCAGATCGTCGAGACCATGCTGAAGTCGGTTGGCCCGGATGGTCGAATTCACACGAACTATGTTCAGACCGGCACCTCTACGGGCCGCCTTTCATCCGAGAGCCCGAACCTGCAGAACATTCCAATCAAGAGTGAGCGCGGCCGTGAGATCAGAGACGCGTTCATCGTTGGTTCTGGCTTCGAAACCCTGCTGACCGCCGACTATTCGCAGATCGAAATGCGCATCATGGCTCACCTCTCTGAGGATGAGGGCATCATCGAAGCCTTCAACACCGGAGAAGACCTGCACCGATTTGTTGGCGCGAGAATCTTTGGCGTCGAGCCGAGCGAGGTCACCAACGCGATGCGCTCCAAGGTAAAGGCAATGAGCTATGGCTTGGTCTATGGTCTGAGCGAATATGGCTTGGCCAAACAGCTGCGCATTCCGAATGCCGAGGCCAAGCAACTGATGGCCGACTACTTCGCTCGATTCGGGGGAGTCCGTCGCTACCTAGCATCCGTGGTTGACGAAGCCAAGACCCTAGGCTTCACAAAGACCGTTTATGGCCGTCGTCGCCCGTTTGACGACCTAAACAGCAAACTGTTCCAGGTTCGTGAAAATGCCCGTCGAGCTGCACTCAATGCACCGATTCAGGGCACCGCAGCCGACATCATGAAGTTGGCAATGACCCGCATCGATCAGAAGATGATCGAGGGAGCCTTGAAGAGCCGAATGCTGCTTCAGGTTCATGACGAATTGGTGTTTGAGGTTGCACCTGGTGAACTGGGCACCCTTCAGGCAATCGTGGTTCGCGAAATGGAGCAGGTCGTCGAGCTATCGGTGCCGCTCGATGTGCACATCGGCATCGGTCGAAGCTGGGATGAGGCCGCGCACTAGTGATCTCCGAAACCGTAACCATCAAGTCGGCAGAGGGTTTGCACGCCAGGCCAGCCGCCGAATTTGTGCGCATCGCTGCGGCCGAAGGTCACTCGGTGATGATCGCCAAGGGCAACGGTGCTCGTGTTCGTGGTGACAGCATTTTGTCGCTGCTGAGCCTGGGCGTAAAACATGGCGAAAAGCTGACCATTGAGGTGACTGGTCCGGATGAAAATTCCTTGATCCAGAGCCTAATTACCGTTGTTACGGGCTCAAATAACCGCTAGGCTAGAGAAGCATGTTTTTTCATGCAACACCTATCCGTTGTTGCGATGGAATCCACAGGAAAATCCTTGGCTTTGTCGCGACCCTAGAAATGCCCGTTAAGAGATAAATACATTGACTAAAGCAACCAAGCAGGTAGCCGTAAACGACATCGGCTCAGCTGAAGACTTCCTAGCCGCAGTAGAGGCAACCCTGAAGTTCTTCAACGACGGAGACCTAATCGAAGGTACCGTTGTAAAGATCGACCGCGACGAGGTTCTTCTCGACGTCGGTTACAAGACTGAAGGTGTAATCCCTTCTCGTGAACTTTCAATTCGCCACGACGCAGATCCATCCGAGATCGTTGCTGTCGGCGACACCGTAGAGGCACTTGTTCTTCAGAAGGAAGACAAGGAAGGCCGTCTAATCCTTTCGAAGAAGCGTGCACAGTACGAGCGTGCATGGGGCGACGTCGAGAAGGTCAAGGAAGCAGATGGCACCGTTACCGGTGTTGTTATTGAGGTTGTTAAGGGTGGTCTGATCGTAGACATCGGCCTTCGTGGCTTCCTTCCTGCATCTCTAATCGAGCTTCGCCGCGTTCGCGACCTAGGTCCTTACCTAGGCCAGAAGGTTGAAGCCAAGATTCTTGAGCTTGACAAGAACCGCAACAACGTAGTTCTTTCACGCCGCGCACTTCTAGAGGAGAGCCAGTCAGCTTCTCGCAGCACCTTCCTAGCAGACCTAGCCAAGGGCCAGATCCGCACCGGTGTTGTTTCATCTATCGTCAACTTCGGTGCCTTCATCGACCTAGGTGGCGTGGACGGTCTAGTCCACGTTTCAGAGCTTTCATGGAAGCACATCGAGCACGCTTCTGAGGTCGTTGAAATCGGCCAGGAAGTTACCGTTGAGGTCCTTGAGGTTGACCAGGAGCGCGAGCGCGTGTCGCTATCGCTAAAGGCAACCCAGGAAGACCCATGGCAGGTATTCGCTCGTACCCACGCAATCGGCCAGTACGCACCTGGAAAGGTAACCAAGTTGGTTCCATTCGGTGCATTCGTCCGCGTTGCAGACGGTATCGAGGGTCTAGTTCACATCTCAGAGCTTTCTTCAAAGCACATCGAGCTAGCTGAGCAGGTTGTTGCAGTTAACCAGGACGTATTCGTCAAGGTAATCGACATCGACCTAGACCGTCGTCGCATCTCACTATCGCTAAAGCAGGCGAACGAGGAAGTCACCGCTGGTGGCACCGACTTCAACCCATCGCTTTACGGTATGGCTGCCGACTTCGACGAGAACGGCCAGTACAAGTACCCAGAGGGCTTCGACGCAACCACCAACGAGTGGAAGCCAGGCTTCGAAGAGGCTCGCACCAAGTGGGAGGCAGAGTACGCTTTGGCTCACAGCCGCTGGGAAGAGCACAAGAAGCAGGTTGCAGCCGCAAACGAGGCAGCAGCGAACCTTCCAGACGCAGGCTCAGCGCCAGCAGCTCAGGCAAGCTACTCAAGCGAATCAACCGAAGCGGGAACCCTTGCTTCTGACGAGTCACTTGCAGCACTTCGCGACAAGCTAAAGAGCGCAGAGTAATAACTCTCAAAAAGAGGTCGCACCTTCGGGTGCGGCCTCTTTTGCTTAACCGGGACATTTAGTCTGATGTTGGTTTTAGGCTAGAGCCATGTATTTAGTTGGGCTAACCGGAGGCATCGCGGCGGGTAAATCGACCGTCGCGAAGCACTGGGCTGCCCAGGGTGGCATCGAAATCGATGCCGACCAGTTGGCTCGCGAAGTGGTCGAAGCCGGCACTCCGGGGGCGGCAGCCATCCGTGAAGAATTTGGTGCCGAGGTGTTTCTGGCCGACGGTTCGCTGGATCGCGCAAAACTGGGGTCAATCGTCTTTGCCGACCCGGCTCGCCGCTCGGCCCTTGAAGCGATCATTCACCCGCTGGTAAAGGCGCGCGCAAAAGAGTTAGTTGCGGGGCTTCCTGAGAACACGATCGCGATTTATAACGTGCCGCTGTTGGTTGAAGCATCCGTGGATTTACCCTTCGACATGGTGGTCACGGTCGAAGCGCCTGCTAAAGAACAAATTGAACGCCTAAAGAAATATCGCGGCATGGATGAAGCCGAGGCGACTAAGCGAGTGTCTTCGCAGGCGAGCCCGGCACAGCGGGCAAATGCTGCCGACGTAATTCTAAATTCGAACCAAGATCTGCCGTTGCTTCTCAAGGATGCAGACTCGCTCTGGCTGCGCATCCAACGGGAAGCATTTGAGAAGCTTTCGGCTTAGGTTTATAGATGGAATCCACTAGATCTTTTGCGCCTTTTGAGGTGATCAGCGAGTACAAACCTTCGGGTGACCAGCCGACTGCAATCGCCGATCTTGCCCAGCGCATCAAAGCCGGAGAGAAGGACGTCGTCCTGCTCGGTGCCACCGGCACCGGTAAGTCGGCAACCACCGCCTGGTTGATCGAAGCGGTTCAGCGCCCGACCCTGGTTCTCGCGCACAATAAGACACTCGCAGCTCAGCTCGTGAACGAGTTTCGCGAGCTGCTGCCTAACAACGCAGTCGAGTACTTTGTTAGCTATTACGACTACTACCAACCTGAAGCCTACGTAGCCCAGACCGATACCTTCATCGAGAAGGATTCCTCGATTAACTCCGAAGTTGAGCGTCTTCGTTATAAGGCAACCATGAGCCTGCTGAGTCGCCGCGACGTGGTTGTGGTGTCTACAGTTTCTTGCATTTACGGTCTAGGCGCTCCCGCCGAATATTTGAACCAGAGTGTTGCAATTCAGGTCGGCGACCGCATCGACCGCGATGATTTGATCCGCAAGTTCGTTGACCTTCAGTACAAGCGCAATGACATCGACTTTTCTCGCGGGAATTTCCGCGTCAAGGGCGACACCATTGAGATCATCCCGGTCTACGACGAGCTAGCCACCCGTATCGAGTTCTTCGGTGACGAGGTGGAAGCAATCTACTTGCTGTCACCCCTGACCGGTGAAATCGAGCGCGAAGAAAAGACAGTCGCGATTTATCCAGCCTCTTATTACGTCGCACCGGTTGAGCGCATGGCAAAGGCAATCGAAGCGATTGAAGAAGAGCTTGTTTGGCGAGTCAAAGAGCTCGAACAGCAAGGCAAACTTCTCGAAGCCCAGCGCCTCAAGATGCGCACCACATTCGATCTTGAAATGATCAAGGAGCTCGGTTTCTGCAGTGGAATCGAGAACTACTCGCGTCACATCGATGGCCGCGGCCCCGGTGAGGCTGGAGCCTGTCTGCTGGATTACTTCCCGGAGGACTTCCTGACCGTCATCGACGAGTCGCACGTCACCGTACCTCAGATCGGGGCGATGTATGAGGGCGATTCGAGCCGCAAGCGCAACCTAGTCGAATACGGCTTCCGTCTTCCTTCAGCCCTGGATAACCGACCGTTGAAGTTCTCGGAGTTTCTAGAGCGAGTCGGTCAGACCGTTTATCTTTCGGCAACCCCAGGCAAGTACGAGATGAATCTCGGCGCCGGAGTGGTGGAGCAAATCATTCGCCCAACCGGCCTGATCGACCCTGAAATCGTGATCAAGCCGAGCAAGGGCCAGATCGATGACCTGCTTGAAGAAATCAGAGTTCGCGCCGGCAAGGATGAACGCGTTCTGGTGACCACTCTCACTAAAAAGATGGCCGAAGAACTAACCGACTTCTTGACCGAAGCTGGCGTTCGCGTTCGCTATCTGCACAGCGATGTTGACACCCTTAGACGCGTTGAGTTGCTTCGTGAGCTGCGTTCTGGTGTATTTGACGTTCTTATCGGCATCAACTTGCTTCGTGAGGGCCTCGACCTTCCTGAAGTCTCACTGGTGGCCATCTTGGATGCCGACAAAGAGGGCTTCTTGCGGTCGTCGACCTCGCTGATTCAGACAATCGGCCGTGCGGCACGTAACATCAACGGCCAAGTGCACATGTACGCCGACAACATCACGGATTCAATGGCTCGTGCAATTGACGAAACCAATCGTCGTCGCGCCAAACAGGTTGCCTACAACCTCGAAAAGGGCGTCGACCCACAACCGCTGCGCAAGAAGATTGCCGACATCACCGACCAGATTCTGCGCGAAGAGCAAGACACCGCAGAACTGCTTGAAAAAACTAAGAACAAGAAGACTCGCGACGGCAAGAGCGTGGTGCCGATCAAGAGCCGCAAGGGAATTGCCGGGATGGCCTACGACGAGATTCTGTCAATCGTGGTCGACCTAGACGAGCAGATGAAGGCCGCGGCGGCCGAACTCAAATTCGAGCTGGCAGCCCGCCTTCGCGACGAAATTTCTGAACTGAAGCACGAGCTTCGCCAAATGGAAAAAGCCGGTCACGTCTAGGCGTTCGGCGCTAAACAGCAGGGTTAAACTTTCACAGTGTCTATAAGTCAGATCCACCACGAGAACAAGCTCATCATCAAGGGCGCACGCGTTCACAACCTGAAGAACTTGAACCTCGAGATTCCTCGAGACTCCATGGTCGTCTTCACCGGATTGAGTGGCTCGGGCAAGTCATCCTTGGCATTTGACACAATTTTTGCCGAGGGTCAGCGCCGCTATGTTGAGTCGCTCTCTGCCTATGCGCGTCAGTTTCTCGGCCAGGTAGACCGCCCCGATGTTGACTTCATCGAGGGCCTTAGCCCGGCGGTCTCGATCGACCAGAAATCGACCAACAGAAACCCGCGTTCCACGGTTGGAACCATCACCGAGATTCACGACTACCTGCGCTTGCTTTGGGCCAGAATTGGCGTGCCTTACTGCGCGGAGTGTGGCGAGAAGATCATCAAGCAGAGCCCTCAGCAGATCGTCGATCAGATTCTCGAATTTCCAGAGGGCACCCGCTTTCAAATTTTGGCTCAGATTGTTGACCAGAAAAAGGGCGAGTTCGTCGATCTCTTCCGCGACCTGAACGCCCAGGGTTTTGCCCGAGCCGTGGTCGACGGTGAAGTCATTCAGCTGGCCGAAGCCAAGCCGCTAAAGAAGACCTTCAAGCACGACATCGCGGTTGTAGTGGACCGACTGGTCTCAAAGCCGGACATTGTCGGCCGACTTACCGACTCGGTCGAGACCGCACTAAAGCTCGCCGATGGTCGAATCGTGATTGATTTCGTGGACATTGAAGCTGGAGCCGCGGGCAAGACTCGCGTATTCAGCGAAAAGATGAGCTGCCCGAACGAGCACGCACTGAGCCTCACCGAGATCGAACCGCGCACCTTCTCGTTCAACGCTCCATTTGGCGCCTGCCCAACCTGTTCCGGCCTCGGCGTTAAGCAGGCGGTCGATGCCGAGCTAATCATCGGCGACCCGGACCAGACAATTAACGGGGGAGTCATCCTTCCTTGGTCGACCCAGGGTAAAGGTCTGTTTCACTACTTTTCACGCATGCTCGAGGGTCTAGCTGACGACCTCGAATTCTCGCTAGATACTCCATGGAAGAAGCTTCCAGAGGAAGTTCAGCAGGCGGTTCTATACGGCAATAACTTCGACGTTCAGGTCAAGTGGAAGAACAAGTACGGCCGCGAACTGAGATACACCACCGGATTCGAAGGTGTGCTCAGTTACATCGAGCGCAAGTACCTCGAGTCTGAGAATGACTATGCACGCGCAAAGTGGTCGGGCTTCCTCCGCGAAATTCCTTGCCCTGCCTGTGATGGCCAGCGACTTCGCCCAGAGGTTCTGGCGGTCAAGGTATTCGAAAAGTCGATTGCAGATGTCGCGCGTCTAAGCCTCGGCGAAGCGGTTAGCTTCTTCGAGACCATCGAACTCGATGAGCGCGATGTCAAGATTGCCGCGCAGGTGCTTCGCGAGATTCGTGCCCGCCTGGACTTCCTGATTGCCGTTGGTCTTGACTACCTCAGCCTTGAACGAGCAGCCGGAAGCCTTTCCGGTGGTGAGGCGCAGAGAATTCGCCTAGCTACCCAGATTGGTTCGGGACTTACCGGCGTTCTATACGTCCTCGATGAGCCGAGCATCGGTCTCCACCAGCGTGACAACCGCCGCCTGATTGACACCCTGCTGAAACTTCGCGATCTTGGCAACACCCTGATTGTGGTCGAACACGACGAAGACACGATCAAGGCATCAGACTGGGTGGTCGACATCGGCCCGGGCGCTGGTGTCAACGGTGGCGAGGTCGTGCACAGCGGCACCTACGAGGCACTCCTTAAGAACGACAAGTCGCTCACCGGAGCATTCATGTCTGGACGCGAAAAGATCGAAACCCCGAAGAAGCGTCGCCCAATTGACCCGAAGCGCAAAATCAAGGTGGTTGGCGCCCGTGAAAACAATCTAAAGAATGTCGACGTCGAGTTCCCACTCGGCACTCTGACAGCGGTCACTGGTGTTTCTGGCTCTGGCAAATCATCCTTGGTCAATGACGTCTTGTATGAGGTGCTCGCCAACGCGCTGAACGGCGCCAAGGGAGTCGCTGGCAAGCACACCCGAATCGAAGGTCTAGAGCAGCTCGACAAGGTCGTACACGTCGACCAGAACCCGATCGGCCGCACCCCGCGCTCGAACCCGGCCACCTACACCGGTGTCTTTGATCACATTCGCAAGCTATTCACCGAAACCGCGGAGGCAAAGGCTCGCGGTTACCAGCAGGGCCGCTTCTCGTTCAACGTTAAGGGTGGTCGTTGCGAATCTTGCAGTGGCGATGGAACCCTTCGAATCGAGATGAACTTCTTGCCAGACGTTTACGTGGCTTGTGAGGTTTGTCACGGTGCGCGCTATAACCGCGAAACCCTTCAGGTGCTCTACAAGGGCAAGAACATCGCCGAAGTGCTAGAGATGCCAATTGCCGAGGCGGCCGAGTTCTTCGCCCCGATTTCGGCCATCGCTCGCTATCTTCAGACCCTCGTCGAGGTTGGTCTTGGTTACGTTCGTCTTGGTCAGTCGGCAACCACGCTTTCGGGCGGTGAGGCACAGCGAGTTAAGCTGGCAACCGAACTTCAGCGTCGTTCAAACGGTCGAAGCATCTATGTCTTGGATGAACCAACCACAGGTTTGCACTTCGAAGACGTTCGTAAGTTGCTTTTGGTGTTGAACGGTCTTGTCGAGAAGGGCAACACCGTCTTGGTTATCGAACACAACCTCGACGTAATCAAGTGTGCCGACTGGTTGATTGACATGGGTCCAGAAGGCGGCTCACGCGGTGGCGAAGTAGTTGCCATCGGCACCCCAGAACAGGTTGCCAAGAATGCCAAGAGCTTTACCGGCGGCTTCCTAAAGGAAATGCTCTAGGCCATGGCAAACGAACTCTCGTTCAGGCCGAAGACGGGGGAGATCCCGACTGATCCGGGGGTTTACCGGTGGCTCGATGCTAACGGTCGCGTGCTTTACGTTGGCAAAGCTAAGAACCTAAGGGCTCGACTGAGCAACTATTTCGGCCCGCTAGAAAGTCTGCACGAACGTACTAGGCGAATGGTTACCTCGGCGGCCGACGTCCAGTGGACCATCGTCAAAACCGAATACGAAGCGCTTCAGCTCGAATTCATGTGGATCAAAGAGTTTGATCCACCGTTCAACGTTCGTTTCAAGGATGACAAGTCCTACCCTTACCTTGCCGTCTCAATGGGAGAGGCTTTCCCTCGCGCTTTCATCACCCGAAACCGAGAGATGAAGGGCGTTAAGTATTTTGGTCCGTACACCCAGTCCTGGGCTGTTCGCGAAACTCTAGATACCCTGCTCAAGGTTTACCCGGTGCGCAGTTGTTCCAAAGGCGTTTTCAATCGGGCTCAATCAAGCGGGCGAGCCTGCCTACTGGGCGACATCGGCAAATGTGCGGCACCATGCGTTGGTCGGGTTGACAGCACAGCGCACAAGAAGATTGCTGCCGAGTTTGTCGACTTCATGGGCGGTGGCGACACCAAGCATGTCGAAGTGCTTCGCCAGCGCATGTACGAGGCAAGCGAAAACCAGCAGTACGAGCTTGCCGGCTCACTTCGCGACGACGTCGAGGCGCTAGAGACGGTTCTCGAAAAGAGCACCGTGGTCTTCAGTGACCAAACCGATGCAGACCTGTTTGGTATCGCCGATGATGAACTTGCCGCCGCGGTATCGCAGTTCATTGTGCGCGGAGGGCGCATCCGTGGTGTTCGCGGTTGGGTTGTCGATAAAGAGCTTGAACGAGACCTACCGGAACTGGTCGAATACGTGTTGCAAAATGTCTACGCGCCAGTTGATGGTGCCGAGCCACAAGACGTTCCACGCGAGGTCTTGGTCCCGGTCATTCCCAACGACTCGACTGAACTCGGACGCTGGCTATCGGAACTGCGCGGCTCGAAGGTAGACCTTCGTGTTGCACAGCGCGGAGATAAGGCCGCACTCGCTGCAACAGCGCTGACCAATGCGAAGCACGCCCTCATGCTTTATAAGACTCGTCGAAGTGCCGACTTTACTGCTCGCGCCGACGCACTTGCTGGAATTCAGCGCGCGCTAAATCTCCCCGAAGCCCCGCTTCGCATCGAATGCTTTGACGTCTCCCACCTTGGCGGCACAGGTGTGGTTGCCTCGATGGTGGTTTTTGAAGATGGCCTGCCAAAGAAAGATCACTATCGCCGTTTCAGCATCGAAAACACCACGGATGACACCGAGTCGATTTACCAGGTGCTCAGTCGAAGACTTAAATATCTGAAGGAACCAGAAGTTCGAGCTGACGAACAACAGCTCGAAAACTTGGCAAAATTTGCCTACCGACCGTCGCTTCTGATCGTGGACGGTGGATTACCACAGGTAAATGCTGCCGCCCGAGCAATCAAAGATTCTGGGGTTGACGGTCTTTATGTGGTTGGTCTGGCGAAGCGACTCGAAGAGGTCTGGGTCCCCGGTGATGAGTTCCCAGTCATCCTTCCGAGAGCCACGGACGAGCTGTTTTTACTTCAGAGAATTCGAGACGAAGCGCACCGCTTTGCCATCACATATCAGCGTCAGAAGCGGTCTTCGAGCATCGCCAGCACCTTGGGCGAGATACCTGGTTTGGGAGAAAAACGAGTCAGTGCGTTGCTGAAGCATTTCGGGTCGGCTAAGCGTTTGAGAATCGCCACGGCAGACGAAATTTCTTCGGTAGCCGGCATCGGACCGATCCTCGCTCAGCAGATTGTTCACAGTCTCGAAACTTAACTGTTTCTTTCGGCGTGTCGCAAGGCACTAGACTCTTGGTTACCCCCGAGAACTCGGGGGACACGCCGAGAAAGACGAGCCGAGGGGAGATTCAGTTTGAGCGTCGAAAAGAAGCATGAACTGCTAATGGTTACCGGCATGTCTGGAGCGGGCAGATCAACCGTGGGCAATGCCCTAGAAGATCTCGGCTGGTATGTCGTTGACAACCTTCCACCGCAGATGCTTGGCCCGGTCGCCGACCTTTTCACACAAGCTAAGACACCGCTACCTAGACTGGCGGTAGTGATCGATGTTCGTGGTGGCGAGTTCTTCGCAGAACTGTCACAAAACCTTGCGACCATTCGCGATCGCGATCTAAACATCCGTGTTCTGTTCCTAGAGGCAACCGATTCGGCTCTCGTGAAGCGCTTTGAATCGGTTCGCCGCCCACACCCACTTCAGGGGAATGGCACCATCCTTGATGGCATTGGTGCAGAACGCCGCCAGCTACTGAGCCTTCGCGAATCGGCTGACGTAATCGTTGACACCAGCGACCTAAACATTCACCAGTTGTCGAACAAAATCTCTGACGGTTTCTCAATCGATAGCGCGCAGCGACTACAACTGACCGTGATGAGCTTTGGCTTCAAGTACGGCCTGCCTTCTGATGCCGACCTTGTGGCCGATGCACGCTTCTTGCCGAACCCGTTCTGGCAGGAAAATTTACGCCCATTCACGGGCGAGGACGCCTCGGTCAGTGAATACGTTCTCGAGCAAGAGGGCGCCGAAGAATTCATCCGTAGCTATGTGGCCGCACTCAAGCCCGTGCTAGCCGGATATCTTCGCGAAAACAAGCGTTATGCAACCATCGCAGTGGGTTGCACCGGGGGCAAGCACCGATCGGTGGCCGTCAGCCGCCGTATCGCCGCCG
>Ga0228703_1001954_pt1 | contig 11998 bp, 9 predicted proteins | sample McNCre217_Aug_MG_3_FD_178020 | JGI IMG/M metagenome (GOLD analysis project Ga0228703, IMG submission 178020) | Freshwater microbial communities from McNutts Creek, Athens, Georgia, United States - 29-17_Aug_MG | ecosystem: Environmental > Aquatic > Freshwater > Creek | place: USA: Georgia... | reverse complement strand
TTCAGCGGCGGTTACGCCCGCTGCATAGTCACGCTTGTTGCCATCGGGGAAGGTAAGGGAGATCTGGGACATATCGTGTCCTCCTCGTCGTTTTGGCGCCTACGAAACGCCCGGTTGCGGGTTATGTGGCGCGGTTTTGCCTTTGCCGCGCGGGCTTGTCAACCGGGCGCGGCGATCGGGGCTACCGGGGCGCAAACGCGGTTGCTATAGGTCGCAAAACTTGGGGGAACCATGAGCGATCCGCAGTATCTGATCACAGCGCAAGGCCGTCGAATCGCCTATCACCTGACCCCGGCGCAAGGCGCGGGCGAACAGCTGCCGGGCGTGGTGTTTCTGGGTGGCTTCAAGTCTGATATGGCAGGCTCCAAGGCGGTTTACCTGCAAGACTGGGCAAACCAGACCGGGCGCGGCTTTTTGCGGTTGGATTATTCTGGCCATGGCGTGTCGGACGGCGCGTTTCTGGATGGCGCGATTGGCGATTGGTTCGAAGACGCGTTGGCAGTCATCACCACCGTCACCCAAGGGCCGCAGGTGCTGGTGGGTTCGTCGATGGGCGGCTGGATTTCGCTGCTGTTGGCCAAAGCAATTCCCGCGCGTATCGCCGGTCTGGTCGGCATCGCCGCCGCCCCCGATTTCACCGAAGACAGCATGTGGGCGGGCTTTACCCCGGCGCAGCGCACAGAACTGGTGGCAGGGCAGGTGGTGTTGCCATCCGATTACGATCCGGCGGGCTATATCATCACCCGCCGCCTGATCGAAGAGGGGCGCAGCCGGTTGGTGCTGCGCGACCCGCTGCCGCTGCCCTTCCCGGTGCGCCTGCTGCAAGGCACCGCCGACACCGATGTGCCGCCTGCCGTGGCACTGCGGCTGTTAGAGCATGCAACCTGCGTAGATATGCGCCTGACCTTGGTCAAAGGGGCAGATCATCGCTTTTCAACCCCAGACTGCCTTGCAATGATAGCGCAAGCGGTGGAAGAGGTAGTGACGGCCGCCCGATGAACAGGAAACGCGTTGCGCATGGATGAACCGCTTGTTCTGATACCGGGCCTGATGGCCGACGCTCGCGTGTTCATGCCGCAGCTGGTGGGTCTGGGCGCTGATCGGCAAATGCAGGTGGCGCTGGCGACAAAGGGCGAAACCGTTGAGCAGATGTCAGAAGCCATTCTGACCGGACTGCCACAGAAATTTGCGCTGCTGGGCCACGGCCTTGGCGGCGATATTGCGCTGGACCTGATCCGCCGCGCGCCAGATCGGGTGACGCGGGTGGTGCTGATGGCAACCGACCCGCTGTCAGAACCGCCGCAGGCCGCCGCTGCGCGCGAAACCCGGATTGTCGCGGCGCGCTCTGGCCGGTTGGCCGAAGCCATGCGCGAAGAGTTGCCGCTGTCGGCGATTGTCGATGCGCCGTGGCGCGATGACATCATGGCGTTGGTGCAAGATATGGCGCTGGGCTTGGGCGAGGGCGTGTTCCTGCGCCAATCGCGCGCCCTGCAACGCCGCCCTGATCAACAAAAGACCATGCGGCGGGTCAAGCTGCCGGTGCTGGTGATTTCGGGCGATTCTGACACGCTGGTGCCGATGCGGCGGCAAGAATTTACCGCCAATCTGATGCCGTTTGGTCGCTTGGTGGTGATCGAGGCTGCCGGGCATCTGGCCTGTCTGGAACAGCCCGATGCGGTGACGGCCGAGATCGCAGAGTTTCTGAACGGTCCGATGATGCTGCGCTAAACGGTGCGGTAAGGGAGGGGGCGTTGCCCCCTCGCCGCGATTGCGGCTCACCCCCAGGATATTTGCACCAGTATGAAAGCTGGGGCGGGTTATTTGCCGGCTTTTACCGACGCCAGTTTGGTGACGGTTGCCGAGGCAGGTTTTTCTTCAGCTGCGGCTTCGGGGGCTGCCACTGGTTCTGCGCCAGAATTCGCATCAAGGAAGCTGAGCACCAGCGGGCGGATGTTCAGCCGCCAGCTTTTGCCCGCGAAAATCCCGTAGTGACCCGCGCCGGGTTCAAGGTGTTGCGCCTTTTTGCTGTCCGGCAGGCCGGTCAGCATATCCAGCGCCGCGACACATTGGCCGGGGGCGGAAATGTCGTCTTCGGCACCTTCCACCGTCATCACCGCAACTTTGGTGATCGCGCCGATATCAACCCGCTTGCCCGCGACGATGAATTCGTTCTTGGCGATTTCGCGGTTCTTGAACACCCGCTCCACTGTCGACAGGTAGAATTCGGCCGTCATATCCATCACAGCCAGATATTCATCGTAAAAACGGTTATGCGCATCGTGATCCGACGCTTCGCCTTGCGCCACGCGCATGATCTGATCGGTAAACGCCTTGCTGTGGCGTTCGGCGTTCATCGACATGAAGCTTTGCAGTTGCAGCAGGCCCGGATAGACCAGACGGCCCACGCCCTTGTATTTGAAGCCAACGCGCTGAATAGCAATCTGTTCCAACTGGCCCATGGTGATGCGGCGGCCAAAGTCGGTGACATCGGTGGCGGCGGCATCCGGGTCGATCGGTCCGCCGATCAGCGTCAGCGAGCGTGGCTGTGCATCGGGATCTTCGGCGGCAAGATAGGCGGTGGCCGCCAGCGTCAGCGGTGCAGGCTGACAAATTGCGATCACATGGGTGTCTGGCCCCAGCGCGCGCATGAATTCGACCAGATACAGCGTGTAGTCTTCGATATCGAATTTACCCGCCGAAACCGGAATATCGCGCGCGTTGTGCCAATCTGTCACATAAACGTCGGCATCGGGCAGCAAGCTGGACACGGTAGAGCGAAGCAAGGTGGCATAGTGGCCAGACATTGGCGCAACCAGCAGCACTTTGCGGGCCATCGGTGCGCGACGGCGCACGAAGAACTGCACCAGATTGCCGAACGGGCGTTCAACCACGGTGTTCACATCAACCAGGTGATCCTGACCATCGGGCCCCGGGATCGATCGGATGCCCCAATCGGGCTTGGTGACCATGCGGCCAAAGCTGCGTTCGGTCACTTCGCCCCAAGCCGCCATTACGTTCAACATCGGGTTCATCGTCATGGAAAACGCCGGATAGGACGCCATAGCCCGTGCCGTTGCACCCATCCACTCATTCGTGTTGCGAATGCTTTCCATAAGGTCATAGGTGGCCATATACTTCATCACGACTCCTTGCGGGGAGGGGCCCCGGCCCGTTCGCCGCGGACCAAAGAAGGCAGGGCGACGTTATGCTGCATGGCAGCGAGATTAGGGGCGAAAGATTAACATGACAACAGAAGACAATGCCGCAATCGCAAAATTGGACAGAATGACAGCCAATCTTGCAAAAATCGAAGCGTTGTCCGCCCGTCTGATGGCAGCCTTGGCCCAGAAAAAGCCGTCTGATCCCGGAGTGCAGGGGCCGGGGCAAGAAATGTATATGAAAGCCGCGGCGGCCTATCTGGCAGGCATGATGCAAAATCCGGCGAAGGTGTTGGAGCATCAGGTCAGCTATTGGGGCAAGACCATGAAGCATTACATCGAGGCGCAAAGGGCGCTGGCTTTGGGCGAAATGAAAGCCCCCGAAGACACCGGCCCGAAAGACCGCCGCTTTGCCAACCCGCTGTGGGATACCAACCCCGCATTCAACTATTTGAAGCAGCAGTATCTTTTCAACGCCGAAGCCGTGCAGAACGCGGTTGCCGATATGGAGGCGATCGACGCAGGCGACAAAAAGCGCATCGAATATTTCAGCAAGCAGATCGTTGATATGTTGGCGCCGACGAACTTTCTGGGAACCAACCCGGATGCGTTGGAAAAGGCGGTGGAAACCGACGGCGAAAGTCTGGTGCGCGGTCTGGAAAATCTTGTGGCCGATATCGAAGCCAACAATGGCGAATTTGCCGTCACCTTGGCGGATCGTGAGGCGTTTGTGGTCGGGCAAAATATTGCCACCACGCCGGGCGCCGTGGTGTTTCGCAACCGCATGCTAGAGCTGCTTCAATACACGCCGACCACCGAAACCGTGCATCAGACGCCGCTGCTGATCTTTCCGCCGTGGATCAACAAGTTCTACGTCATGGATCTGAAACCGCAAAACAGCCTGATCAAATGGATTGTCGATCAAGGCTTTACGCTGTTTGTGGTGTCTTGGGTCAACCCTGACGAGTCTTATGCTGACATCGGCATGGATGACTACATTCGCGAAGGCTACCTGACCGCGATGGCTGAAGTGCGCCGGATTACCGGCGAAGCCCAGATCAACGCGGTTGGCTACTGCATCGCCGGAACCACGCTTAGCCTGACGCTGTCGCACTTGCACCGCGCTGGGGATGCTTCGGTGAAATCGGCCACCTTCTTTACCACGCTGACCGATTTTTCCGATCCGGGTGAGGTGGGGGTGTTTCTGGATAACGACTTTGTCGATGGAATCGAACGGCAAAGCCATGTTGACGGCATGCTGTCGAAAACCTTCATGAGCCGCACCTTCAGCTATTTGCGGTCAAACGACCTGATCTATGGGCCGGCGATCAAAAGCTATATGCTGGGCGAAGCGCCGCCAGCGTTTGATCTGCTGTTCTGGAACGGTGACGGCACCAATTTGCCGTGCAAGATGGCAATCGAATATCTGCGCGGCCTGTGCCAGCAAGACGGGCTGGCGAAAGGCACCTTCAAGGTGTTCGGCAAGGCGGTCAGCCTGCAAGATATCCAGATTCCGGTCTGCGCCATTGCCTGCGAAACCGATCACATCGCGCATTGGCGCGGCAGCTTTAACGGCTTCAAACAGATGGGGTCGCGCGACAAGACCTTTATCGTGTCGCAGTCGGGCCATATCGCCGGCATCATCAATCCGCCGTCGAAGGGCAAATACGGCCATTACACCAATCCGGGCCCGGTTCAGGGCGAGCCAGAGGCTTGGATGGCAGGGGCGAGCTTCAATCAAGGCAGTTGGTGGCCGCGCTGGGGGGCTTGGTTGGCAGAGCGGTCTGGCGCGCAGATTCCGGCACGGATTCCGGGTGATTCGGTGCACCCCGTGCTTTGCGCTGCACCGGGGACTTACGTAGCGGCAACGCCAAATACTTGAGCCGTCACGCTTTTCGCAAAGCCCCTGTCCCGGCGCGACTGTCATTGCTGCGTTGCAGAAAATTCATTTGCAATGCTGCAGTGCAGCATGTATATATTGGTCATCAGGAAACGGGCAGACCCCGGAAACCTTAGGAGCAAATCAAATGACCAACGCAAACGATTTTACCAAAGTCATGCAGGACATGATGGCTAAATTCCCGGTTGACGCGTCTGCGTTCCAAAACGCATTCAAATCGCAAGCTGCCTTTGGCGAGAAGCTGTCGAAAGTGGCTTTGGAAGCTGCTGAAAAGTCGACCGAAATTTCGTCCAAATGGGCAAAAGAAACCATCGCAAAGCTGTCGGGCGCTGCGAAGGCCAAAGTCGAACCGGCTGACTACACCAAGGCCGTGACCGATTTCGCCACCGCTTCGGCTGAAATGGCTGCTGAAAACATGGCTGCCTTCGCTGAAGTTGCGAAGAAAGTCCAAATGGAAACCGTCGAGCTGCTGTTGGCTGCTGGCAAGGACGCTTCGGCTGAAGCTTCGGCTGCTGTCAAAAAAGCCACCGACGAAGTGACCGCTGTGGCCAAGAAAGCCGCCGCTGCCAAGTAATCCTTCGGGATCTGGCGTCCTACCGATCCTCCCCGATGGGATGATGCCGGAAAATACCTTAGGGTGGGCCATTGTGCCCGCCCTTTCTTTTTATTCTGCGCTGCCCTAAGGTTTCTCTGCACTGCAACAATTGCTGCATGAACTGGGGAGATCTTGATGGCCGAAACTGCCAAGCCGCTGTTGATCAAGCGTTATGCCAGCCGCCGTCTTTATAACACCGAGACGTCAGACTATGTGACGCTGGAAGACATCGCAGGCTTCATCCGCGCCGGGCGCGAGGTGCAGATCGTTGATCTGAAATCTGGCGATGACCTGACCCGCCAATATCTTCTGCAAATCGTCGCAGAACATGAATCCAAGGGCGACACCGTTCTGCCCACCAATGTGCTGACCGATCTGGTGCGCAGCTATACGTCGAACATTCAGTCGGTGGTGCCGCAGTTTCTGGCAGCCAGCTTTGAAATGCTGCGCGACGGCCAATCCAAGGTGATGGAAAACATGGGCATCCCGAACCCGCTGGCGGCAATGCCGGGGTTTGATTTGATGCGCAAGCAGCAAGAAGCCTTCATGAAAACCATGATCGGTGGCGTGCCGGGCTGGGCCAGCACCACTGTTGCCAAAGAAGAAGCCGAAGCGCCTGCGTCGTCGGAAGATCTGGCAGACATCAAAAAGCAATTGGCAGAGCTGCAGAAAAAACTGTCGAAACTCTGACATGCCCGAGGTTCAGGGCCGCGTCACGCTGTGGGGAATCGAAGTCTTCCTTGCCGTCGCCGAAGAAGGCGCGATCTCGGCCGCGGCCAAGCGGCTGGGGGTCAGCCCTTCGGCAATCAGCCAACAGCTGACGGGGCTGGAAGCCGCCCTTGGCGCGGTGCTGCTGGATCGGTCGGCCCGGCCTATGCGGCCAACGCCTGCGGGCGCGATGTTTCGGCGCCACGCCCAAACCATCCTGAACGCCGAAGCCGAGGCGCGCGCCGATCTGGCGGTGGCCGATCTGTCGGGCCTGACCACGCTGCGCCTTGGCATGATCGAAGATTTCGATGCCGAGGTGACGCCCGCGCTGCTGTCCTCTTTGGCGCAAGATCTGAAAGGCTGCCGCTTTTTGCTGGAAACCGGGGCCAGCCACCGGCTGTTGGATCAGTTGGAAAGCCGCAGCCTTGATATTGTCGTGGCCGCCGATCTTGGCACGGAATCCAGCGATGATGGCTGGCGCGAGGTGCATCCGCTGCTGGCCGAACCCTTTCTGGCCGTGACGCCAAGGGGCCGTTCGCACAGCGATCTGCCGCTGATCCAATACACCGCGCGCCACCTGATGGGCCGTCAGATTGCGGGGCATCTGGCGCGGCAAAACCTGCGGCTGGCACATCGTTTTGAACTTGATAGCTATCACGCCATTCTTGCCATGGTGGCGGCGGGGCAGGGGTGGACCATCCTGACACCGCTTGCGCTGCATCACGCGGCACGGTTTCGGCCGCAGATTTCGGTGATGCCGCTTCCCTTCGAACCCTTGCAGCGCACCCTGTCGCTGTCAGCGCGGGCAGGAGTGCTGCGCGATATGCCCGCGCAGGTGGCCGAACGCTTGCGCGGCCTGATCGGGGCGCAAATCGTCGCCCCCGCGCAGGCCGAATGGCCGTGGCTGGGCGATACGCTGCGGGTGCTGTAACCCGCGGCCCCGTGTTTACGCTGGCTTTTTCGGGGGCAGGGCGCTAGCAGGGCGTAACCTTGAAAGGATGCCCGATGGCTTCGAAAGATCTTCTGACCCGTGCGGGCAATGCCTGCGAATTTTGTGGCGCAACCAATGCGTTGGACGCCGTCGATGTGCCGCCAGCAGGCGAAATTCTGCTTTGCCCGATCTGCCGCGAAGACGAAGCCGCCGATGCCAGCCATTGGCGGTGCCTTGAAGGCGCCGCATGGTCGGCCGAACCCGCCGTGCAACTGGCCGTCTGGCGCAAGCTTGCCACCATCGCCGAACCTTGGGCGACCGAGGCGCGCGATGACATGGTGCTGTCGGATGAGGTGCAGGGCTGGACGGAAACGCTGGCATCGGTGGAACACCGCGACAGCAACGGCGCGCTGCTGGCCCAAGGCGATACCGTGGTGCTGATCAAGGATCTGGTGGTCAAGGGTGCCAACTTTACCGCCAAACGCGGCACCGCCGTGCGCCGCATCGCACTGGTGCCCGACAATGCGGGCCAGATCGAAGGTAAGGTCGAAGGTCAGCGCATCGTCATCCTGACCGAGTTCGTCAAGAAAAGCTGACCCGTCTTCGGGTGGCAATGTTGCCACGCCGCGGCAATTATTCCTGCGTAGGGCGTTGAGTCTGCTGCAATCTTCTGACTCTTTGCCGCGAAACGCCCTTCGCAAGGATCTACCATGTCCCATCGCTTGTTTGTTGGTGCCGCCGCTGCTTTGCTGGCAGGCACCGCCCAAATCGCTTGTGCCGCAGGCAGTGACAGCCTGCCCTCCGGCTTTACCTTTGCGGGCGACAGCCGGTTGGAATACCTGACGGCCAATGGCACTGATGTCACATCCCTGCACAGCACCATGGATCTGGGCTACCGGCTGCCCACCGACGGCGCCTTGAAATTCGGCTTTGATCTGGGCCTGCGGTCTTGGGCGTCCTTGGGCAAAGGCGGCAGTGGCGATAACACCGCGATCTACGCCGAAGCCGTACTCGAAGCCGGTTTTGGCGCTCTTTACGCCGGTCAGTCGCGCTCTGCCGCCGAACGCGTGATCACCATGCCAAGTATCGCCGGCAGCAAAGAGGTGGAAAACATAATCGGCAGCAGCTTCATGCCACGCCTGCAATACGAACATCTTTTCCACAATGAAAGCTATGGCCTGCGCTATGAAGGCGAGATTTCTGGCGCGACCGTTGCCGCCTCGATGAACCACATCGACGGTTACGGCAACGTGGCGCAGCTTGCCGCAAGCTATCCAATCGGGGCGATTTCGCTGGACGGCGCGGTGGAATACGATGTGCCAAGCGGCAAAACCTCGGTGCTGCTGGGCGGCAAAGCCAGCCTTGGTCCGGTGGACGCGGGGCTTTATAGCTTCCGCAACGCCTTTTACGCGAACCAACTCAACAGCCGCGTCTTCGCCACCTATCATATCAACGACCAGATCGACACTACCGTGCAACGGCTGTGGTCCGATGGCAGCATCGCCACAAGCCTTGACGCCAGCTATACTGCGCCAAGCGGTATTTATGGTCAGCTGGGTCTGCTTGATATCTCGACCGACAAAGAGACTTTCACCAACGTGGTGGCTGGCATCAAGTTCTGACCTGACCCCACAGCACAAACAAAAAGCCCCGAACCTAAGGTTCGGGGCTTTTGCATTTCCAACCGGACGATCTGTTATTCCAGTTCGACCAGCAGATCCTTGGCGTCGATCTGGCTGCCCGCATGCACATGCAGCGCCTTGACGGTGGCGGCGCGGTCGGCGTGGATGCCGGTTTCCATTTTCATCGCTTCGATGGTCAACAGCAGGTCGCCTGCGTTGACCTTCTGCCCCGCAACCACCGCCACCGAGGCGATAGAGCCCGGCATCGGCGCGCCGATATGGGCGGGGTTGCCTTCGGTGGCTTTGGGTTTTACCGCCGCTTTGGCCTTTATCGCACGGTTCGGCACCCGGATCACCCGCGGCTGACCGTTCAGTTCGAAGAACACCTTCACTTCGCCATCGTCCGTGGTTTCGCCCACCGCCTGCAGCCGGATTTCCAACTGCTTGCCAGCGTCGATTTCGGCGGTGATCTCTTCGCCCGGCGTCATGCCATAGAAGAACGTCCGCGTCGGCAGGCTGCGCACCGGGCCATAGGCCTTGTGGCGGCCCATGTAATCCAGGAACACCTTGGGATACATCAGATAGCCGTTCAGATCTTCATCATCGACCTTGAAGCCATCCAGTTCCGCCGAAAGCTTGGCCCGCACGGCTTCCAGATCAACCGGAGCCATGCCCGCGCCGGGGCGATCGGTCGACGCCGCTTCGCCCTTCAGCACCTTTTTGGAAATCCCCTCGGGCCAGCCACCATGCGGTTGGCCAAGGTTGCCTTTCAGCATGTCCACCACCGAATCCGGGAAGGCCACATCAATGCTGGGGTCTTCCACCTGCGCGCGGGTCAGGTTCTGCGCCACCATCATCAGCGCCATGTCACCGACAACCTTCGACGACGGCGTCACTTTGACAATATCGCCGAACATCTGGTTGGCGTCGGCATAGGCCTGCGCCACTTCGTGCCAGCGTTCTTCCAGGCCCAAAGACCGCGCTTGCGCCTTCAGGTTGGTGAACTGCCCGCCGGGCATTTCGTGCAGATAGACTTCCGACGCCGGTGCCGGAATCCCGCTTTCAAACGCGGCATACTGGCCGCGCACCGCTTCCCAATAGTTGGAAATCGTGCGGATCGCGGCAATGTCCAGGCCGGTGTCACGGTCGGTATGGCGCAACGCTTCCACAATCGACCCCAAGCACGGCTGCGAGGTGCCGCCCGAGAATGCGTCCATCGCCGCATCCACCGCATCGACCCCGGCATCGCAAGCGGCCAGAATCGTCGCCGCCGCCGCACCCGACGTGTCATGGGTGTGGAAGTGGATTGGCAGACCCACCTCTTGCTTCAACGCCTTGATCAACTGGCGCGCAGCGGCCGGTTTCAACAGCCCCGCCATGTCTTTCAGGCCCAGAATATGCGCGCCTGCGGCCTTCAACTCTTGCCCACGGGCAACATAGTATTTCAGGTCATACTTGGCGCGGTTCGGGTCCAGAATGTCACCGGTATAGCAAACGGTGCCTTCGCAAACCTTGCCCGCTTCTACCACCGCATCCATCGCGACGCGCATGTTTTCGACCCAGTTCAGGCTGTCAAACACCCGGAACACATCGACGCCGGTGGTGGCGGCCTGCTTTACAAACGCCTGCACCACGTTGTCGGGATAGTTGGTGTAGCCCACGCCGTTGCTGGCGCGCAGCAGCATTTGCGTCATCACGTTGGGCATCAATGCGCGCAGGTCGCGCAGGCGCTGCCACGGGCATTCCTGCAAGAAGCGATAGGCCACGTCAAACGTCGCACCGCCCCAGCATTCCACCGAAAACAACTGCGGCAGATGCGCGGCATAGGCCGGTGCCGCCTTGATCATGTCAATCGACCGCATCCGCGTTGCCAGCAGCGATTGGTGGCCGTCGCGCATCGTGGTGTCGGTGATCAGCACCTTTTTCTGTTTGCCCAGCCAATCGGCCACAGCCTGCGGGCCTTTTTGCTCCAGCAGGTTGCGCGTGCCCATCGCCGGTTCCAGCAGCGCCTTCGGGGCTTTGGGAATGCGCGCTTCGGCATGCGGCTTGGCGCGGCCAGCGGTTTCAGGGTGCCCGTTCACGGTGATATCCGCGATATAGGTCAGGATCTTGGTCGCCCGGTCACGCCGCTTTTTGAACTGGAACAGCTCTGGCGTCGTGTCGATGAATTTGGTGGTGTAAGTGTCGTTCAGGAAGGTCGGGTGCTTCAGCAGGTTGATCACGAATTCGATGTTCGTGGACACGCCGCGAATACGGAATTCGCGCAGCGCCCGGTCCATCCGGCGAATCGCGGCATCGGGCGTCTGCGCCCAAGCCGTCACCTTCACCAACAGCGAATCGTAGTAACGGGTGATCACCCCGCCCGCATAAGCGGTGCCACCATCCAGACGGATGCCCATGCCGGTTGCCGAACGATAGGCGGTCAGGCGGCCATAGTCGGGGATGAAGTTGTTTTGCGGGTCTTCGGTGGTCACGCGGCATTGCAGCGCGTGGCCGTTCAGATGGATTTCTTCTTGCTTGGACTTGCCGGTGGCTTCTGCCAGGGTCTTGCCTTCGGCAATCAGGATCTGCGCCTGCACGATGTCGATGCCAGTCACCTGTTCGGTAACGGTATGCTCAACCTGCACGCGCGGGTTGACCTCGATGAAATAGAACTTCTGGCTGTCCATATCCATCAGGAATTCGACAGTGCCTGCGCATTCATAGCCAACATGGGCGCAGATGCGGCGGCCCAGATCACACACTTCGGCGCGCTGCGCTTCGGTCAGGTAGGGGGCAGGGGCGCGCTCAACAACCTTCTGGTTGCGGCGCTGCACGGTGCAATCGCGTTCATAAAGATGGTAAATTGCGCCATGCTTGTCGCCAAGGATCTGCACCTCGACATGGCGGGCGCGGATGATCATCTTTTCCAGATAGCCTTCACCGTTGCCAAAAGCGGCTTCCGCCTCGCGACGGCCTTCGCGCACTTTGTCGGCCAGTTCTGCTTCGGACAGAATCGGGCGCATGCCACGGCCACCACCGCCCCACGACGCTTTCAGCATCAGGGGGTAGCCAACCGCTGCCGCCTCTTTCTTGATCGCATCA
>Ga0228703_1001953_pt1 | contig 12000 bp, 11 predicted proteins | sample McNCre217_Aug_MG_3_FD_178020 | JGI IMG/M metagenome (GOLD analysis project Ga0228703, IMG submission 178020) | Freshwater microbial communities from McNutts Creek, Athens, Georgia, United States - 29-17_Aug_MG | ecosystem: Environmental > Aquatic > Freshwater > Creek | place: USA: Georgia... | reverse complement strand
TCTATTGGCCAGCTATGTGATGTGGAGAGCGCCATCATCAACTATCACTGCCAAAGTTAATTCGGCTTTGATTGCTTGCGCAGTGGCTTTAACGTGTGCCATGGGTTGGCTTCTTTTAGAACACTCGCGTAGTGCTGAAGAAACGCTTTTGGAGCACCGAGACTTCTACGGCACACTAAGGGTTTCGGAGTCAGATAAAAATAACACGCCAGAGTCTTACCGTGACTTGTATCACGGGGTCATCAGCCACGGCTGGGAGCACACGTATGAACCATTACGCGCAAAGCCTGTGAGCTATTTTGGTCCGAACACCGGCATTGCAAAAACAATAACGTTTTATCAACAAGAAGAGCCATCGATTCGCGTGGGCATATTGGGCCTAGGCATCGGCATTTTGACCTCCTACGGCCGTGAGACAGATAGCTTTCGCATTTACGAGTTAGTTCCTGCAGTGATCGATATTGCTAAGAAATATTTTTGGTACTTATCAACCTCTAAATCAAAGATAGATTATTTGGTGGGAGATGGACGATTAAGTTTGGAGAGAGAGCAATCTAATCAATTCCATATGCTCAGCGTAGATGCATTTTCTTCAGACTCCATCCCTATGCATTTGATGACAGTAGAGGCTCTGCGTGGATACAGAAAGCAGATCAGGGAAGATGGTGCGATTGTTTACAACGTCACAAATCGGCTTATTAATTTAGCGCCTATGGTGAAGTTGATTGCCGACAAAGAAGGCATGGAAGCAGTACTTATTGCCAATCGTCCAACTGAGAATGACCTTTACCGAACAGATTTTGTTGTGGTCACCAATAACAAAAAACTTATTGCTTCATTAAAGAAAGCAGAGGACTACAAGCAAATTGAAACCTTACCAAAGCTAAAGGCTTGGACTGACAGCTATAACAATTTGTTTGATGTTTTGCGGTAACTTTGCTCCGGCTAAGGTGAATATTTAAATATTCACCTTAGTCTTTTTCTTCAATATGCATTTAGTTGAAGAATTAAACTTTGTGTAGATATTTTTTCTAGCTGCTTCACACTGCGACTGAAAATCGTATGTCGCTATAACAGTTTGGTTGTATTGCACCGAACTTCCCGGATACATCAAAATCTCAACAACCGTTAAGTTCCAACTTTCGGGGTTTTGCACGGGCTTGCCGCTTTGAGCATATGCGCTCTGAAGAAGCATCGTGATAGCAAGAAAGCGAAATAGGTAATTCATTGAATAACTGCCGACTCTAAGTTTGCGCCTTAAGTGTTTGCATTTATTTGCCGTTCAAATTGCGCTAAATGATAACGCGCTCCCTGAAAAACAGAGTTTGCTAACGCCAAAGGAAAGTCCATAGGTAATTCACTCTCTACCTTCCCAAGTGCCTCGTCCAAACGCTGTGCCATACATTGCATAGCATCCCAAGCTCCTTCTACTCCACTGCGATCCGCTACAGATCTCCAATGGCGATGCTGAATCTCAGACAATTTGTAATGCGCTGACTTGCTATGTACTGCCATAGCCATCTTCACTTTTCTGTACTGAAGTAAGTATGCACTGTCGCCAATCAAAGGCCACGCCGATAAAACATCGTAAAAGGGAGTCATGCGGTAACGTCCACCAGGTAGAACAAACAGCGAAAAATTTTTCGCGTGCCCATCAATAGCTGCCAAAAACCAAAACAAGAGTTGTGCACATAAAAAGTTTCTGCCATCCTCTTGAAACGCCTCACCTCCTTTTAGCACCTTAAGGCAAGCATCCATGCTTGGTCCACCCCTTTGCTCATATTTCATTTCGCTAGGGACACCTTTCGCTTGACAAAAGTCCTCCTGTGGCAAGCGCACTATCCAGCCTTGCGGATGCCAACTGCGGTCGAACCTTTTCACCACCAGCGCGCGATGTTCTCCAAAACTCTGGATGTGTGACTCAGCGACCGGCAAGCCCAACTCTTTCATGATTTGATTGCACAACCATTCGTTTTCAACAGACAGTCGCAAATCTAGATTTCGCCCAGCTGTGAGCCCAATTGGGGGTTTTAGTATGTGCGTTGTTGGCGTAGCACCTAAAGGTCGACACCATTGGCCGTTCACTTGAAGCAATGCAGTTTTTTCCTGAGCGCCAGCAATAGATATGCGAAAGTACTCTTCATCATCTTGAGAGCCCACACCAGTCTGCGGCCCCAACGCCCTGAGGTGCATTTCAATCTCTTCAGTAGTTAGCACCTCGTACGTGAGAGTGTTAAATCCTTCAGGCGTCAAATCTGGCGGTAATAACTGCACCGCGCCAACGCAATCGCGACCAACTGCTTGTAATAGTGAAAAAGCGTCTGTTTTTTTGGTGCGAAACTGGCTACTGATTCGTTTACGAATACCCTCACTGTCCGGTAACAAGTTATCGAAGTAGTTGCGCACTGCCTCGCCTTCCACCCGGTTATCCGCTGTGAAAGGGAGCGATAACGATAACGGTCGACTGTGCGCAGACATACGCCATGAAGGTGCATAGTCCAATCGATGGTTACCGTTGCGCCCCACACTCCATGCACCCACTTTTTCACCGTTCATCCAAATGAATAATTCGGCCATCACCATTCACCTTGCGGCGGGTTGTCTGAAACGTATGAAGCTGTTTGATTTACGCCAGAGCGTGTTTGCGTATCGCGCAAAACTAGGTCGATCCCTAAAATTTTTAAAAGTTCTAGGAGCTGCCCAACGCTTACCGCAGCAGGATTTCGCTCAATAGCCGCAATACGCGATTGGGAAACACCTAGTCTGAGGGCTAAGTCAGACTGATTCAACCTGTGCGCTTTGCGCATAGAACGCAATTGCGGAGCTAACTGGTCTGCAATTGAGATGAGATAGTCCATAAAATACCACCTTTAAGTAATATATGAATTTTATCACTTTATAATGATAATATGTAAATATAGTTTTAAGGTTTTATTTGGGTGATTTCTCATCGCCTGATGTCACCAAAAACAAAAAGGACTGAAGACAAATAAAAAAGCGCCTGAAAAGGCGCTAATTTGTTGAATAACTGGCGGAAGCTGTGAGATTCGAACTCACGGAGGACTCACATCCTCGCCGGTTTTCAAGACCGGTGCATTCAACCGCTCTGCCAAGCTTCCGTGTTGAAATTCAGAGCGAGATTGTAATAGGTTTGGACTAACGACTTGCGCCGCTCACGTTTCAGGCAAAAACAGGGCCTGCAAGTCACTTAAAAAATCAAATCCTCGCGCTGTCGGCACTACCCGTTGCAGGTCACGGGTAATCAAGCCTTTTTCTTCAGCACGGCTCAGAGCAGACTGCAATACCGTCACGGGCAATCCGGTTCGTTCGGTAAAGTCCGCCAACAAAAAACCCTCCGGTAAGCGCAATGCGTTGAGCATGAACTCAAACGGCAAATCCGCGCGAGCGACTTCTTCACTTTGCGACACGGCGCGTTCCGCACGCGAAACGTCCAACGCGTGGTCCATAAACATACGTGGATCGCGGTGACGTACTTGGCGCACGATGCGGTGCGCAAAACTCAGCTTGCTGTGCGCGCCAGCGCCTATCCCTAAGTAATCGCCAAACTGCCAGTAGTTCAGGTTATGCCAGCAACGGTGATTCGGCTTGGCATAGGCCGAAACTTCGTACCGATGCATACCCGCCAAGGCCGTGCGCTCTGTGATGCGGTCGAGCATGGCGTAAGCATCATCGTCTTGTGGCAACTGTGGCGGAAATTTGGCAAAGACGGTATTGGGCTCAATCGTCAAGTGGTAGACCGATACGTGCGGCGGCGCAAAGGCAAGCAAGGTGTTGAGATCTTCTTCCAGGTTTGCCAACGTTTGGCCTGGCAAGGCGTACATCAAATCGAGGTTAAACGTATCGAACGCGCTAGCCGCCTCATCCACTGCGGCAAGTGCTTGGGCACGGTCATGCACACGCCCTAGGGCTTTCAGGTGTCCATCGTTGAAACTTTGCACGCCAATAGACAAGCGCGTAACGCCCGCCGCACGAAAGGCTTTGAAGCGGTCTTTCTCGAACGTGCCTGGGTTGGCTTCTAAGGTGATTTCACAATCAGCTTCTAGGTTCAGGCGCGCGCGCAAGTCGCTGATCAAGCGGTCAATTGCCGCAGGAGAAAACAAGCTCGGTGTTCCACCGCCAATAAAAATACTGTGTACCGCGCGTCCCCAAATCAAGGGCAAGCTGTGCTCCAGATCTGCGCAGAGCGCGTCTAAGTAACGTTGCTCGGGCAGTTCTGCATTGGCACCGCTTTGCCATTCATGGGAATTGAAATCGCAATACGGACACTTCTTCAGGCACCAAGGCAAATGCACATACAAAGAGAGCGGCGGCAAACTGCTGAGCGCCAGTGTGCCGGGGCGCATCAGGTGCTGGATGTCTTGGCTCATGCGACTACCAAAAGTACAAAAGGTGTTTCGTCCACGGACTCACGCACCAAACCAACGCTCGCGCATCAGCGCCAGCATTTGCCTAGACGACTGCCCACGGTGGCTGTTCTCGTTTTTAACGTCGACGGGCAGCTGGGCAAAGGTTTTGCCAAAACGCGGGATGTACATCACCGGGTCAAACCCAAACCCGTTGTCGCCAATGGGTTGACGGGTAATTTCACCCACGGCCCGACCAACCGCGATCAAGGGTTCTGGATCGTCGGGGTGTTTCACGGCGACCAAGGTGCTCACCAAAGCAGCGCGGCGGTTGTCGATGTTTTGCATTTGCTCCAGCAATGCGCGTACGTTGTTGGCATCGCTTTTTTCGTAGCCGTATTGGGTGCAGTAATACGCGGTTTGAACACCTGGCAAGCCGCCAAAGGCGTCTACGCACAAGCCCGCATCGTCAGCGACCGCAGGCAAACCGGCGAAGAGCGAGGCGTGCCGGGCTTTGGCTAGGGCGTTTTCTACGAAGGTGTGGAAGGGCTCCTCAGCCTCGGAGATGTTTAAGTCGCCCTGCTTGACCAACTCCACACCCAAAGGCGCAAACATGGCTTGCAACTCGGCTAACTTGCCAGCGTTGTTGGAAGCCAAAACAATCCGCTGCATGCATCAGCCCTTCAAAGCAGCTTGCTGCATGGCGATGAGTTCGCCAATGCCTTTTTCAGCCAAGGCCAATAAGGCGTTCATTTGGTCACGGCTAAAGGGCGCGCCTTCGGCCGTGCCCTGCACTTCGACAAAGTTGCCGTCTGCGGTCATGACGACGTTCATATCGGTGTCGCAGGCAGAGTCTTCGGTGTATTCCAAATCTAGTAAGGGCAAGGCGCCCAACATGCCGACCGAGATGGCCGCCACGCCTTGGGTAATGGGAGACGCAGTCAACTTGCCTGCGGCAATCAATTGCGCCACTGCGTCTTGCGCTGCGACAAATGCGCCAGTGATGCTGGCAGTACGCGTACCGCCGTCGGCCTGCAAGACGTCGCAGTCCAAGTGGATCGTGCGCTCACCGAGTTTTTTCAGGTCAAACACTGCACGCATGGAACGGCCAATCAGGCGTTGGATTTCTTGGGTGCGGCCAGATTGTTTGCCGCGCGCTGCTTCGCGGTCGCTGCGGGTGTGGGTGGCGCGGGGCAACATGCCGTATTCGGCGGTGACCCAGCCTTCGCCAGAACCTTTTTTGTGCCCGGGGACTTTTTCTTCGACCGACGCAGTGCACAACACCTTGGTGTTACCAAACTCGATCAGCACCGAGCCTTCGGCATGCATGGTGTAGTGACGGGTGATACGCACGGGGCGCAACTGGTCCGTGGAGCGGGTGTGGCGAGATTCTGGGAGAGCGTTGGTCATAGAAAGAGGGCAATGCAGTTTGAAAAACACCATTGTCGGCTAATCAACCCCGCGACTAAGCCCTGAGATAATGAAGCCCTTCTCAGTACCTGACTCCCCAATGCCCATTTACAGCATGACCGGCTATGCCAGTGCGCAAGCCGAACTGCCCGCACCCACCCCTGAAGGCCCGCGTCTTCGCCTCGGCTTGGAGATTCGCTCGGTCAACAGCCGGTTTTTAGACCTCACTTTCAAAATGCCCGAGGAGTTGCGTCCGCATGAAGCGGCTGTGCGCGAGCTGGTCATGCAACAACTCAAGCGTGGCAAGGTTGAAATCCGCGCCCATATCGAGAGCACAGCCGACGCCACACTGCCAGACCCTTCGCCCAAATTACTGCAACGCCTCTCGTCCCTAGAAGACGCGGTGCATGTCTGGCTTCCAAAGGCAATGCCTTTGTCGGTAGCGGATGTGTTGCGCATGAGCGCTTCGCAATCCACCGCCCCTGCAGACATTGCCCCAGCTTTGCTCAAACTGGCGAAAGCCAGCATCCAACAACTCAACGATGCGCGTGCCCGCGAAGGTGCACGTTTGGCGGATTCGCTCAAAGAGCGTTTGGTCCAGCTACGCAAACTCGCCACCCAAGCGCAACCCTTGGTGCCGCAATTGGTGGAACAGCAAAAAGCCAAGTTTTTAGAGCGCTGGCGCGAAGCCATGGCTTTAGCTGACGGCGCTACCTTGCCCGAGGCCGCCCAAGACCGCGCTTTGAGCGAAGCCACCGCTTTTGCCATCCGCATCGATGTGGCCGAAGAACTCACCCGATTGGTCTCGCACTTTGACGAAATTGACGCCTTGCTCAAAAAAGGCGGTAACTCCGAAGGCGTGGGCAAGCGTTTGGACTTTTTGATCCAAGAGTTACACCGCGAGGCCAATACACTGGGCTCGAAGTCTGCCACCCTTGAGATGACGCGCATTTCGGTGGACATGAAGGTATTGATCGAACAATTGCGCGAACAAGTACAAAATTTGGAATGATGGAAAACTTCCCCGGCAACCTCTTTGTAGTCGCCGCTCCCAGTGGGGCGGGTAAATCGAGCCTGGTCAAAGCTTTGATGGAGCTGGACGCCAAAGTGCGCCCTTCCGTCTCGCACACCACCCGCGCGCCGCGCGGCCAAGAAAAGCATGGGCGCGAATACTATTTCGTCTCCGAGCCCGAGTTCGACCAAATGGTCGCCTCAGACGCGTTTTTGGAATGGGCCCATGTACACGGCTATCGGTACGGCACCTCGCGCAAAGCGATTGAAGACCGTATCGCCCAGGGTGCCGATGTGGTGCTGGAGATTGACTTCCAAGGCGCGGTGCAAGTCAAAAAGCTGTTTGCCAACGCTGTGTCTATCTTTATCCTCCCGCCAAGTTGGGAAGAGTTGAAATCCCGCTTACACAACCGAGGCGAAGACGCGCCCGATGTCATTGCGCTACGCCTGAAGAACGCCGCCGAAGAGATGGGCAAGGCCCATGAATTTGACTTCGTTATAATCAACGAGTTGTTTGAGCGCGCAGTATTCGACTTAAAAGCTGTTGTTCACGCGCAACGACTCAAATACTCGGCACAGCGCCGAGCTCGGGCGGACGTATTCGACGCCTTAAACCTCAATTGAACCGACTTCTGGAGCATCCATGGCCCGTATCACCGTTGAAGACTGTCTTGAGCAGATTCCTAACCGCTTCCAGCTCGTGCTGTGCGCCACTTACCGCGCCCGTATGTTGAGCCAAGGCCATACACCCAAGGTGGACAGCAAAAACAAACCTGGTGTCACCGCCTTGCGCGAAATTGCTGCTGGTTTGATCGGCACTGAAATGCTCAAAAAGGTTCCAGGTTAATAACCACTTACCCCAGCAAAAAGCACCGTTTTACGGTGCTTTTTTTTCATTACAGGTAAAGTCGGGCTTATGAGCGCCCTCCAATCCCCGATTGCCCGTGTCGCCGCGAAAGACAAAGCGGTGGCCAACCCCGCTGCGGCCAACGCAGCGGCGGCTAGCTTTGCAGCGCTCATCGCCAAGTTGGATTACCTCAGCCCCGAGGGCTTGGGCCAAGTGCGTCGTGCCTATAAATATGCCGACGAAGCGCATCTGGGCCAGTTACGCAACAACGGCGAACCCTACATCACCCACCCCATCGCCGTAGCCGCCCAATGTGCGGATTGGAAGTTAGACGCACAAGCGCTTTCCGCAGCCTTGCTGCATGACGCGATGGAAGACTGTGGCATCACCAAAGTCGATTTGATCGAGCGCTTTGGTATCCAAGTCGCTGAGTTGGTCGATGGCTTGACCAAACTAGACAAACTCGAATTCAACACCCGCGAAGAAAACCAAGCCGAGTCTTTCCGCAAAATGTTGCTGGCCATGGCACGCGATGTTCGCGTGATCTTGGTCAAGCTCGCCGACCGCAGCCACAACATGCGCACCATGGGTGACATGCCGCGCAGCAAGTGGAGCCGTATCTCTAGCGAAACGCTGGAGATTTATGTGCCTATCGCCCACCGTTTGGGTCTCAACCAAACCTATCGCGAATTACAAGATTTAGCGTTCCAACATTTGATGCCTTGGCGCTACAAAGTGCTTGGCAAAGCCGTCAACAAAGCGCGCCAGCGCCGCCGCGATCTGATGAAGCGCGTGCAACAAGAAGTCGAAACGGCATTTAACAAAGCGGGTCTGTCGGTACGCATTTCAGGCCGTGAAAAAACGCTCTACTCCATTTACAAAAAAATGGATTCCAAGCACCTGAGCTTCGCCCAAGTCACAGACATTTACGGCTTTCGCCTGATCTTGCCGCAGGTGACAGATTGCTACACCGCCTTGGGCGTTTTGCACCAACTCTATAAACCTGTACCGGGTCGATTCAAAGACCACATCGCGATTGCTAAGTTGAACGGCTACCAGTCTTTGCACACCACCTTGGTGGGCCCCTCTGGTTTGAACGTCGAATTTCAAATGCGTACCGAACCGATGCATTTGGTCGCTGAGTCTGGCGTCGCCGCCCATTGGCTCTATAAATCGAGTGGCGCCTCAACCGAGAACAGCGATAACTTAGGCAACAAATGGCTGCAGTCTTTGCTCGATATCCAAGACGAAACACGTGATGCCACCGAATTTTGGGACCATGTCAAAGTGGACTTATTTCCTGACGCGGTCTATGTGTTCACGCCCAAGAGCCGCATCATGGCGATGCCGCGCGGTGCCACCGTGGTCGACTTCGCCTACGCCGTCCACAGCGATGTGGGTGACCACGCCACCGCCGCCAAGATCAACGGCACCTCGGTGCCTCTTCGCACTGAAGTGTCAAACGGCGATGTGGTCGAGGTTGTTACCTCACCTGACGCCACACCGAATCCTGCGTGGCTAGGTTTTGTGCGCACGGGTCGGGCCCGCTCCAAAATCCGCCACCATCTCAAAACCATGGCGCAAACCGAGTCGAAAGATTTGGGCGAAAAACTATTGGCGCAAGCTCTGCGCGCCGAAGGTATTGAGAACATGCCCGCCGTCGATGCGAAAACGCAGATCTTGTGGGACAAATTGCTGCGCTTCACAGGTAGCAAATCGCTAGATGAGTTGTTAGTGGACATCGGTTTGGGTAAACGCGTGGCGAGCATCGTCGCTCGGCGTTTGGCCAAATTGCTCTCTGAAATCGGCCAAAAGGCTGACCCCTTGTTGATGAGCCGTGAGCGGTTCACCGCGCATGAAACCATCTCCCAAGGCAGTGTGATGGTGGATGGCAGCGCTAATGCCTCTGTGCAATACGCGCCTTGTTGCCGGCCTATTCCAGGCGATCCCATACTGGGCTACTTAGGCCGTGGCGAAGGTTTGGTGGTCCACCACGAAACATGCTCGGTTGCCAAACATTTGAAATACAAAGACAGCGAGCGTTTTATCGCCGTCGAATGGGCAGACGAGCCCGTGCGCGCATTTGAGGCTAGTGTGGTGGTAACGGTGAGCAACGCCAAGGGCGTATTGGCGCGTGTTGCCTCTGCCATTACCTCTGCGGAAGCAGACATCAATTTTGTGAATATGCCAGACGAAGTCTCTGGCCAAGAAACCGCCGATTTGCGCTTTGTCATTGCCGTGCGCGACACCACCCATATCGAGGCGGTATTGCGCAACTTACGCCGCTTGCAATCGGTGATGAAAGCAGACCGTTTGACTTCTGGCTCTGCGCGGGATTCTCACCCTACCGGCAACCGCTAACAGCGAGATTGCGTTGATCTACTGCAATGCTTGCGGGTATTGCACGCGCAGCACTTCCACTTCTTGTACGCCTACAGGTGTGACGAGTTTGACCACGTCACCCTCACGCGCTTTGAGCAATGCGCGGGCGATGGGCGAAATCCAGGTCACTTCGCCTTTCAAACTATCGGCCTCGTCGATTCCCAAAATCGTGACGGTGCGCTCTTCGCCCGCCTCTTCTACATAAGTCACGGTCGCACCAAAAAATACCTGGTCTTTGCCATAGTGCACGCTGGGGTCGGTCACTTCTGCAATCTCTAAGCGTTTGGTCAAAAAACGGATGCGCCTATCGATTTCCCGCAAGCGTTTCTTTCCGTAGAGGTAGTCACCGTTTTCTGAACGGTCGCCATTGCTAGCCGCCCAATGCACGATATCCACCACCTTGGGGCGTTCGTTGTCTATCAGGTCAAAGAGTTCAGCGCGCAGAGTTGCATAGCCTTGGGGAGTGATGTAGTTTTTACCCCCTGCTGGCAGAGGCGGAAGGCCTACTTCATCGTCTTCGCTATCTGATTCACGGGTGAAGGCTTTGCTCATACGCGTAATTGGCTCAAAGCAATTCGAACCCACCCGCAAGTCGGAGCGATTCGGTCGAGGTATCTGTCAAAGCGTCTGACAAAGCCTGCGCTAGCGCGGGTTGCTGGGCCTGAGAGGAAATACCCAAGGCATACACAGTGGCCAATTCAAACTCTTGCGGCAACACGCCGACCAAATCAACGCCTTCGGTGTATTTGATTTCAGTGACTTGCGTGCACCCAATCACTTGACCTGTCGCCTGCGCCATGGCTTTCATAGCCGTTGCGCCATTCGGAAATGTGCGGAAACGGTCTGCCAATTCAACATCGAGCCCCAAGGTTTGCAACACTTTAAAGAAGTGAATGCCAGCGGTGGCTAACTTTGGATCGGGAAAGTAAATGCCCTCAGCCACCCGAAACGCGGCCTGCAAATCAGCACGGGTTGCAATAGCAGGATAGCTTGTGCCATGTTTCACAGCGATGCCAGTTTTCACGACGCCTAGGGCGCGCAGGCTGCCAGCTTTAACGTGACCGCTGTCGATCAAGCTTTGCACCAAGGCTTGAGACAGGATCACCACGTCGCAAGGGGTTCCCTGCAACAAAGCTTCTTTCATCGCACCGACTGCGCTAAAGGTGCCGTGCAAAGTGCAGGCGTGCTTTGCTTCAAACTCCGCCTTCAAAGGATTGACCAAACCCGCAGCGGCACCGCCGCTCAAAAGATACACATCCATTTCAATCTGCCTTCGCGCCAGAGACTTTCACAATCGTTGCCCACTTGGCGACGTCGTCCGCCACATATTTGGCAAAGGCGGGGGCTGTCATAGACATTGCCACAGCGCCTTGTTTGGCCCATGTGGCTTTCACGTCAGGCGCATTGACGATTTTGTTGATCTCGGTATTCAAGCGTTGGATGATCGCGTCTGGCGTACCAGCGGGGGCCATCATGCCGAGCCAAATCAAAGCCTCGTATTTGGGGACGCCATCTTCGTGCACCGTTGGCAATTCAGGAGCCACTGTCGAGCGCGTGCGACCAGTAGTGGCAAGGCCTCGCACTTTGCCCGCCTTGATGTTTTCCGTCATGGTGGTGACGGCATCGAACATTACATCGACTTGCCCAGACAAGACATCCGTACGCGCGGCAGCGCTGCCTTTGTAGGGGATGTGCGTCATGCTCACGCCAGCCATGTATTTGAATAACTCGCCAGCCATGTGGTAAGGCGTGCCGTTGCCAGAAGATGCGTAATTGATCTTGCCTGGGTGGGACTTGGCGTACTTGATGAACTCGGGCAGGTTTTGCGCGGGCACGCTGGGGTGGGCGACCAATACCAAGTCAGAGTAATTGATGGGCGCAATAGGCACAAAGTCTTTGAGCAAATTGAACGGGCGCACTGGTATCAAAGACTCGTTGACCGTTTGGGTGTTCGACATCATCAACAAGGTATAGCCGTCAGGGGCG
>Ga0228703_1001949_pt1 | contig 12012 bp, 10 predicted proteins | sample McNCre217_Aug_MG_3_FD_178020 | JGI IMG/M metagenome (GOLD analysis project Ga0228703, IMG submission 178020) | Freshwater microbial communities from McNutts Creek, Athens, Georgia, United States - 29-17_Aug_MG | ecosystem: Environmental > Aquatic > Freshwater > Creek | place: USA: Georgia... | reverse complement strand
TGTATTTCAGGTCATTACGTGTTGTTGAACGCACAGTTTTTGATGGCCGTGAATATCATCGTTTACGCGGGGGCTATCATGGTTTTATTCCTTTTCGTTATCATGATGTTGGATTTGCGCAAGAATATGCCGGAATCGAAAAGTTCTTTGGTTAAATTAGCTGGGTCCGTCGTTGCTGGAACCTTGTTAGTTATCTTCGTAGCCGCATTTCACAAGAATTCTTTGCCAGCGCCTACGGCTGAAAATACAGCGAATTTTACTTCTCAAACGGGTATGGTGGAAAACCTAGGCAAGGTGCTTTATTCGGAGTACCTATTACCTTTTGAGTTAGTTTCCATTTTGTTCTTTGTAGCCATGGTGGGTGCCGTTTTATTAGGTAAACGCGAAGCTGGCGAACGAAATTTTTAATCAGACTAGACGTCAAAATAAAAGGCTGCTCCAACCGGGGCAGCCTTTTTTAGGTAGATCAATTTATATTACTTTTTCTTTGTGCGAAGGCTTCGGTCGAACAAGCCTACTTTAAGACCTACTGTACCTACAAATCCGCGCATGGCATCCGTGCTATTTTCACCCACCGCGAAGCGGTAATTGGCTCCAGTAAAGACGCGCAAGTGCTTCAATACATTTAACTCTAGCTGCACACCGGGTTGGATTCCTAACGATTTAGGACCATCCCAAAACATACCTCCTTCACGAATTCCACCATGCCCACCCATAATTGGATTCGGTTGGGTATTGGGATCCATGATTCCGATTGGCTGGATGTCGCGCTCAGAAGTTATAGCGCCAATTAACAAAGGAAAACTTAAGTGAATCAACTTGTTTGCCTTCGCCGTATATGCGATCGAAAGCGCGTGAAACTGTTGGCCTAATTGGGGTGCCGTCGCAAAATCATCGCGATTTCCACGAAGGCTACGGGTAAATGATCCTCCGATTTCCCATTTGTTATTCAGGTGTAATGCCAGTGACATACCTGCTTGTGGGCCCATGGGTCCAAACTGAAAGGTGGGTGAAACGGACAGTCCGAATGAATTGATTTTACCTTGGAAAAGGGTTTGGATTTTTTTTGTACTGTCTAGTTTAATCAGTACTGTTTGTTGGGCGTTTAGTTGTGTTGATGCGAACAAGGCTAAACTGCATGCGATTAGGCGGATTGAATAGTTCATGTATCTGGGTTTATTTAATTGCTCTGCAAGCTATATTATTTTTTTGAGCCTTAAGAGGAGATTCGATATGTTAACTGATTTTGTTGACGAATGCCTTCAACTAATTAAATCCGCATGATCCGTTCGCTAGTCGACAAGATTGTTGGGCTGGTCATTTGTATTTTCTATTTCGGCTTGAATGCCTAGCTTTGTAGGGCAAAATGATAGCTTATGTGGCGCGCTTGGAACCTTCCCAAAACGAAATTAACCTTCAAGGTCTTATTTAACCTGATTCTTTGGGGATTGTGGATTGGGCTTCCTTTATTAAGTCCTGTTCATCAAACGCATGAAAATGAGCATCCGCATGAACATGTTAATCCGGAATTTTCGGAACATATCTGGTTAGAACTATTAACGGTTGTACCCTTATTTTATATGATAACACTTGTACTAGTTCCGCATGTGTTCAAGCGTTTTGGGGTATTTATGTTTTTCGCGAGTTTATTTGGAGTCGTGGCCATTTTCTTTGGTATACAAACGCTTTATCATTTATATTTCTTACCCTTCGATCAACACAAAGGTTTCTTTGATCCGCAGGGAATTTTCCCTTTGGTAATGATTACGGGTATTGCCTCCACCTATGGGCTCTTATTGGAATTCATCAATTTCGAAGCGGAAAAAGAGGAGCGTAGCAATGAACAATTGAAGTCGGAGCTTTCTTTTTTGCGCTCCCAAATCAGCCCGCATTTTATCTTCAACATTCTCAATAGCATCGTGTATTTGATTCGGACGAAGGCCGACAAACAAGCGGAAGATGTGACGATTCGCTTGTCTTCTTTGATGCGTTATATGTTGTATGATTCTGACCAAAGTATGGTTTCTTTGGATCGGGAATTGGAATATTTACGTAATTACGTCGACCTACAGCGTATGCGATTTGAAGGAGATGTTACGATTGATTTTGAGGTTCATGGTACGGTTCGCGGATGTCGAATTGAACCTATGTTACTCATACCTTTTGTAGAAAACGCGGTTAAACATGGAGTCTCCTTTGTTCAGGATCCTTATATACAAGTAGTATTCTCGATTGATCATGGAAAACTAATTTTTCAGGTCAAGAACAAAAAGGGGAAAATGAAGGATGATGTGAAAGATGAGAGTTCGGGCATTGGCTTGAAAAATGTTTTACGCCGGCTCGATTTACTGTATCCCAATGAACATTTATTGACGATTCGCGACACCGAGGAAGTATTTGAAGTGGATTTACAAATGACTTTACAACAACATTAATCAGATGGAAAAGATGAATTGCATCGTCGTAGACGACGAAAACATGGGTCGTAAATTACTCGAAGAAAATGTTCGCCAAATTCCATTTTTGAATTTGGTCGCCTCTTGCAAAAATGCCTTTGAGGCCATGGAGCAATTACAATCCAATTCGATCGATTTGATTTTTTTGGATATTCAAATGCCCGGCATGTTGGGCACGCAATTCATTCAAACCTTAGCTAAAAAACCATTGGTCATCTTCGTGACGGCTTATGATAATTATGCAGTGGAAAGTTACCAATTGGACGCCGTGGATTATTTGATGAAGCCTGTGAGTTTGGAGCGTTTTTCCTTGGCGGCTAATAAGGCATACCAATTATTCAATTTGCAGAAACCGGCTGTACCTACAGCTGCAGTGCCACAAGAAGCTTTGGAAGATTTCTTTTTCGTCAATGTTGAATATTCTTTGGTTCGCATTTACATCCCACAAATCTCGCACATCGAAGGCTTGAAGGATTATGTGAAGATCTATTTGGATGGCGAGCGCCGACCTGTCTTAACGAAGACGACGATGAAATCGTTGGAGGCCAAAGTCATGCCGCATGGCTTTATGCGCGTGCATAAATCGTTTATTGTCAATCTGCGAAAGATTGAATCCATCAAGCAACAACGCATCAAAATAGGGACTTTTGATATCCCAGTGAGTGATTCGCATGCTGCGGAATTAATGGAAAAATTGAATTTTACCCGACCTAATTAAGCGTGATTTTTAGGCCTGCTTGAAAATAGCGACCGGGTGATGCATTGTAAAAGCGGTTTCCCGTGGCATTCAAATCAGGTCCCGAAACATATAGTTCATCAAAGATATTTTCCGCTGTCAACCAAATTCCCCAGTGTTTTTGTTGGTAGGTAATTTTACTGTTCCAAACCCGCGAGGCCGGTAGCATTTCCGTATTCGCATCGTTCAGGTACATGAAGTCCGTAAATAAAAACTGGGCATTCCATGTCAAACGGGGATGCATTTCCCATTGCACAAGACTCGCATGTTGGAAAGGACTTGTGCCTGTCAAGCGATTTCCAGAATAGTTTTTCGTGCCTGATACATAATCCGAAAAGCGGAAATTTTGTATGGATTCAGAATTTCGAATATTGACGCTTTTACCTAAGCGCAAAGCATAATTGATTTCAATTCCTTGTTGGGTCGTTTTCCCCGCATTCACAAAGTAATCGGAGCCATCAGCTGCCCGACGGATCACAATCGTTTCATCTAAATCGAATTGGTAAGCACTGATATCCCAGTCGAAAAATGCATATTTCCCGCGCCACGTGATCTCTTTATTCCAGCCTTTCTCCGACTTTAGGTTTGTATTGATGATTCCTGTTGAAGGGCGCATTTCCGCAATACTGGGCGGAGAATAGCCTGACGCAATTTTAGCGATGATTCGTTGGTGATTGCCTAATTTTCGAACGATGGCGAAACGCGGAGTAAGGTTTTGTTCATTCCCGATGTATTGCGTCCAATAGCCATTGGCACTCAACGAAACGGTCGAATTCCAGTTTGAGTTGATTTGATAATCCCATTGTGCAAAGATGTTGCCACTTTGAATGTTGGTATTTTGTGTGACTTGCAAGGTGTCTTTGATTCCTTTTCGGTTACCAAAGGTTTGGCTATCAAATTGACCGATTTGGAATTCATAGCCGAAATCCACGGCATTTTTGTTCTGCTTAAAATGGATCACCCCCCGACTGCTGACATTCGGTTCATGCCGAATTTCATAATTTCGGATGGTAGGATTTTCCACTTTATTGACTTGAACGGAATTGGCTAGGTTATATCCCCAGTTCCCATTCCAGGAGTTGGCAATATATATCCCTGTCCCAAATGATTTTAACCGGAAGGTCGCTTGTTGGTCGGCGGCACTAAAAAATGTCCCTGCAGCTGGTCGCGCTTGAAAGGGATTTGCCTTGAATTGCGCTAAGGTGAGTCCGCCTGGTGTTTGGTAGGCAATATCAGCGTAATAAGAAGTTAGTTGGATGGAACCATTGATGCCAAAATTCTGGTGGTATTCGTGGCTTAGCATTTGTTTTTTCATCGCCGACCAATCGCGCGCACCTGGTTGTTGCCAGAAAGATGCGTAGACTCGGTGGCCGGAATGTTGGATATCCCATATTTGCTTGTAACCACCTAATGAGTTTCCAATTTCCTGGTGCTCGATTTTATTGGGTCCTAGCGGCCCGTTGAATAAAATACTTCCACCCGTTCCTGCTCCGTACAATCCTCCGCTGGGTCCTTTGGTTAGGATGATTTGGTCCATCATGTCAGGTTCCAACACCGCCAAATAGGTATTATTCCCAGCATCTGTGAAGGGGAGTTGATTCCAATACACTTTGACATTACGAACGCCAAAGGGGGCGCGTAAAGAACTTCCTCGGATGGCAATGCGGTAGCTTCCTGGGCTTCGTTCTTCTAGTCTAACACCACTTTGTGCGTTAAGGGAGCTGCTAAAGCTGTTGCTTTGGATGGCATGAATATCTTTTGAATGAAGTAAACCGAAGGCATCCGGACTTGATAGTCGGGTTCTATTTTGTTCCAAAACTCGTACTTCTACTTCTGCTAGCGTTTTTGAACTATCTGGAATGCAAAATAGCCAAGCTGAAACAAGTAAGCTAAGGAGCATGGCTTAGAAATAATAGGTAAAGAATGTGGAAAACAATTGGGCTTGTGAGGATTCGATTGATTTTGAATTAGGATTAGTAGCTGATCCGAAATTCAAGATTTCATAATTGAGCGCTGCACCATATTTTTTGTAATGAAAGTCGAGTCTACTTTTATAGCTTAAGGAATTGTCCGAGGTCAATGAGGAATAGGGTACGCCAATGTAACGACCATACAAGGTTACATCACGATATATAGGTTCAAATATTTGACCTTGCAGATTAATCGTGGAAGTTTTGAATTTCCATTCATAATTAAGACCTAGACTAATTCCGTGTAATGAATATTTTTCTTCTTCGATGTATTGCGTTTTATTGGAGGTGATTTTGCGTGCAAGCGATTTACTATAAATTGCGAGAATAGGTGAAAATCCTGATTTCATTGGCCATTGAAAGCCTACTTCCGCCTGTCCACCCCGATAAAGTGCTGTTAAAGGCTCAGTTGCCGACAAAGGCATGTTGTTAAGCATAATTGGGGGCTCCACAAAAGTATAATTTTGCCGATTAACTGGCGAAGCCTCTACGTTACCGAGTGTTTTTAATTTGACATAAAATAGGTGTTTTTTGCCAGGTTTTTGGTAAGTGATTTGTGCTCCGAAATCAACGGTAGCTTGGTTTTCATACCAATTGAAGATACTGGATCCAATACTTGAAGCGAAACGAATTTTTTGGCCAAAACTCGTAAGGCTAAAACTTAAAAGTGCAAAAAGACAAATCGTAATTCTCATAAGCAATAAATATACAGCATATTACCAATATTTCCCTCCTTTTTGGAGTGCGAAAAATAATCCTCTGGTAACTATCTTTAGATGTGCGAATACCGTATGCCAAAAGCCAAAATGTCTTTCCATGACCTGGAAGCGTTCTTGCCAAGAACGTTTGAGGTTTTGAACGGAGGCGCCACCGGTTAAATACCGACAAATCGGGATAGCAAGTTGTATGGTTTTTTCGCTGCGTTTTAAGCAGTGAATTTCCCAATCAATATCTGAACTCAGTCGGTAAGTCAAATCATACATTGGGGCAATCGAACGCTTGACAATAAAGGATTGATGGCAAATGACCATGCCGTATTGAAACGATTTCCAAGACAAATTTGCCGGGATTTTATGCGGTGTCACTTCACTGCGAAGTCCCAGTTCTTTACCTGCTAGGTCTACGAATAATGCATCTCCCACGATGACGTCCGGTTGATTTTTTATCGCTTCTAAAAGGGAGTCTAGCGTATGATCTGAAGCAAAGCAATCGCCTGCATTCATGAAAATCAGATAATCGCCCTTTGCCTGTTTGATCCCTTTATTCATCGCATCGTAAATACCGCGGTCGGGTTCTGAAATGATGATATCAATGTTTGCTCGGTATTTTTCTACGATGGCAAGCGTACCATCTTTGGAAGCTCCATCGATGATGATGTATTCGATTTCTGTGCGATTTCCTTGGGAAATGACACTTTGAATCGTGCGCTCCACGAATTTTTCCGCCTGGTAGGTGATCGTGATGATGCTTAATTTAGCCGACATGCGTGTAGTATTTTACATGTTTTGCTGCAATAATTGCTTCTGCGTAGGACGATTCCGCTTTTTGGCGGGCAGCTTGTTTCGGTGCATTTTCCAAAGTCCAGCTTAATCCTTTCGCCAGGTCCTCAGAAGATTGGTATTCCGCTACGTAACCATTCACCGCATGATCAATCATTTCTGGAATTCCACCGATCTTGAAACCCACACAAGGTGTTCCGCAAGCCATGGCTTCCATGATCGTATTGGGTAGGTTTTCTTCCAAAGAGGGTGTGACAAATACATCTGCCGCTTGGTAGATTTGAATCATTTTTTCCGGGGAACTGATGTGGCCTAGCTTATGCGTTTTCAAAGGAAGTTCCGGTAAATCCTGTGCATTTCCCACGACGATTAATTCCGTTGTTGATTTATCTAAACCAATTAATGCATTTTCCAAATAGTGAAATCCTTTTTTCGGCGCATTCACGCGCATGGCGACAAATAGGACGTGTTTTTTGCTGGGATCTAGTCCTAATGATTTTTTTGCGTCAGCTTTATTTCCGGGTTTGAAAAGTTCCGTATCGATGGCATTGGGGATGCTCTTGATGGGCTGATTTTTCAAAATGCTACTTTTCTTGGCGCGTTCCATTAACCAATTGCTGCATGTGATAATGTGCAGATTGGGTTCTTGGAATGCTTGCATTTTTTCTTCCCAAATTTGATGACTCAAGTCGTTTGTATGTGGATTCTTGATGAATGTGTCGCAGTTCCCGCAGGCATTTTGGAAATTCATGCAGGTGCCGCTGTGATGACATCCACCAGTAAATGCCCACATGTCGTGCAAGGTCCAATACACTGGTTTTCCTGCGTTCAATAATTGTTTGATATTCTGAATGGACAACATGCCAAAATTCACCCAATGCAGATGAATGATATCCGCATGTTGGATTAAGGGATGTTGGCTTAAATCTTGTCCAAATCTCCCTGGATTAAAAAGAAATCGGTCGGCTTTACTTTTTTCAAAGGGAAGGTAAACTAAGCGTTCGAGGATGAATCTTATCCAACTCATCGCTTTTTTCCATGGAGTATTGTTCAACTCGATCGATCTGTCGTTTCCCGTTTTTTCTTGGACGAGGTAATTAACCTGATGTCCCGCTTTTTTGAGCGCCTCTTCTAATCGGCCACAAGCAATCCCGGCACCACCATTTTGGTTGTGATAGGAGAGGAGGACGATGTTGAGCGGCTTTGGCATGTTTAAGCGAAGAGTTCTTGAATTTTAGCAGCGATGCGTTCGGCAGCTTTTCCATCCCAAAGCGGTGGAATTTCACCTTTTTTGACTTCGCCTTTTAAAATGTGCGTTAATGCTTCGTAGGTTTTATCGGGGTCTAAGTCGGCCAATAGCTGATTCGTTCCCATCGTCACCGTGATCGGTCTTTCGGTGGAATCTCTAAATGTCAAACAAGGCACGCCTAGGTAGGTTGTTTCTTCTTGGATTCCGCCGGAATCTGTCAAGATCGCTTGAGCGTGGCTCATCAATTGGATGAATTCCAAATAGCCCAAAGGTTCCGTTAAGATTAAATTGGGGTTATTTTCAATGGCATCCAGTAAACCAAATTTCTCCATGTGCGCACGGGTGCGAGGGTGGATAGGGAAAACGACTTGGGTCTGCGTAGTGCTTAATTCGATTAATCGTAAGATGGAAGTTAGGCCCAGTTCTGTGTCGACGTTTGCGGGGCGGTGCATAGTCATGACGATATAATCTGAAGTCCGAAGTCCGGAGTCCGGAGTCGCTAGTCCTAAGTCGGCGAGGATCGTGCTGCTTTTTGCTTTTTCTTGGTAGCGAACCAAGGAGTCAATCATGACGTTTCCTGTGAAGAAAACTTTCTCGTCGGAAACACCTTCGCGTTTCAAGTGATCGATGCCGCTTTGCTCCGTCACGAATAGGTAATTCGCCACAGAATCCGTTAAAATTCGGTTGATTTCCTCCGGCATGTTGCGATCTCCGGAGCGTAAGCCCGCTTCCACGTGCGCTAATGGGATGCCTAATTTGATGGCCACCAAAGTGCAAGCGAGGGTCGAGGTAACATCACCCACGACGATGACTAGATCCGGTTTTTCTTCAAGTAGAATGGGTTCGAAGGCCAACATGATTTTGGCGGTTACTTCGGATTGCGTTCCTCCGCCGATGCCTAAAAAGAAATCGGGTTTCGGTAATTCCAATTGCGTAAAGAACACGTCGCTCATTTTGGCATCAAAATGCTGACCGGTATGAACAATTTTAGAATTCCAATTCGGAAGATTTTGAATGGCACGATGTAGCGGGGCTACTTTCATGAAATTGGGACGGGCGCCTACGACTTGAATTACTTTCATTCGGGAATCTTTGTAAGGATAATAAGGGACAAAGATAGGGAAATGAGTTAAGAACTAAGAGTGAAGAGTTTAGAAGTTTGTAATGATAGCCCAAGGCTTTAACCTAGGGTTCAGCCGAAAGCTGAAAAGCGGGATTGCCATCAGACTAAAGTCTCCCATTCCCCAGGTTAAAACCTGTAGAGCCCCAGGTTAAAACCTGGGGTTAATAATTGATAACCCTTGGCTTTAGCCCAGGGGTCAGTCGGAGGCTGAAAAGCAGGATGGTGGTTATGCGAAATTTTCTACGTCTCCAGGTTAAAACCTGTAGAGCCCCAGGTTAAAACCTGGGGTTATAACATATATCATCGGACTAGTGACTAGCGAAGTGATGCGATCGCGAAGCGATTGCAAACCTAAACGCCTCTATGTAATTCCCTAATACCGTATGGATATTAATTTCGTTTTGAATGATTTCTTGGGAGCGCTTGCCCATGATTGCAATTTGATCCGGATTTGCGAAGAGTTTTTCGATGACTGAAACGAGGCTTTCTACGGAACCTGATTCGAAAAAGTGGCCATTGTAGCCTTCGCGGACCAAACGTTTTTCCGTGCCATCAGCCACCGAGCAGATAACTGGTTTGGCAAAACACATCGCCTCATTGATGGATAAACCGCCCATGCCGGCCAATACATAAATGCCTGCCTCGCACGTGATTTGACCTAATTCACGCATGTCATAGATTCCTCCGTGAAATTTAATAAAATCATAGCCAGCCGCTTGCGTTTTTAAGGCTTCCAATTCGGGGCCATCACCTACGATGCTGAGTTCTGTCTGGGGGTACTTCTTTTGCAAAGCAATTGCTGCTTCGATTAACACATCCACCTGCTTCCATTTGACCAGCCGACCGATATGCAACAGGCGAAAGGGATTCGATTTGACATCTTTCAAGGCTTCGACGTGTTCAAAAATCACATCCGTATCCGGCGAATTTGCCGTCACAAATACCTTCTCCGCAGGTACGCCGTAAGAAGCATGCATCGCCACCGCCTCATCCAAATAGTTGATATGCGCATCCACCAAATTGCTAAACAACCGACGGGTCTCCCGAACAATCATGAATTTGAATCGAGCCAGAATCGATTTATTTTGTTGGTGAGCCTGATTGTTTTCTGTCACGCCCCCGCCATTCAAATAATAGGAAATCGCCTGATCGTAATGCGGGACCTGGAAAGGAATTTCTTTGGAAACCAAAGCGACATTGTTTCGTCGCAAGAAATTATACCATCCCGGATAAAAAACAAAGGCGGCTTGATAAGGCCAGTTGACCATCAATACATCCGGTTTTTCCTGCAGGATTAATTCCTTCAAACCTTTGAAAAATTTCTTCCCATAATAGGTCGTGTATTCTTCCTGGTAAAAAACCTTGAACTCGATGCCATCTTTGCTCTCGAATACACCCGCCCCTAAGGTTGCTCCTTTGGCCGATGGAACGACCACACAAACCTCAACGCCCATTTCCTTTTGGAGCTTATTCAATACCAAATTGTAATAATGCGGCAAACCTCCCGCCAATGACATCAACTTCATTTCTTTAATTTATTTTCGATCAATTGGCGGATGTCGGGGGATAAATTAAATGCCCAACATGCCAAAAAGAACAATACCGTAACCGCCGAGGAACGTAGCCCCACATTCAAAAACCAATGATCGCTAAACACCGGAATAGCTAAAACAACATAAGCGATGATCAAACTGCACAGAATAATTCCGAGCGTTTTCATGTCAAAAGGCTGCATGCCCATCTTATTCCAAAGGAAAAAATACTTGATGGCATTGTAGCCGCCCAGTGCGATGAGCGAGGCTAAAGCAGCTCCGTTATATGAATATAGCGGAATGAAAATCAAATTTCCTACCACAATTCCGATGGCCAAAATCAGGTAAAAAATCAGGTCGTAGCGGTAGTATTTGGAATTAATTAAAATCTCGGAGTTCAAGCCTGTCCCCATGTCGATGACTTTTGAAATACCCACCAACAAAACTACCCATTTGCCAGCCTCATAAGCCTCATGGTTGGGGATGATTTGGTAGATAAAATCCAGATTACACCAAATGCCTAGGAATAGAAAACATCCCACTAATAACAGGTTAGCCGATGATTTTTTATAGATATCCGCGATTTGGGCATGGTCATTTCGTTTCCAAGCTTGCGCCAAAATAGGCGTACTAATCGCCGCAATCACATTTCGTGGGATGGCAATCATCAAAGCCATGCGGGAATTGATGTCAAAAACAGCCGTGGTTCCTAATCCACCCGCATAGGCTGGTAGCATGATTTTCTCGACGTGTTGGATCAATGTGAAACTAGCACCCGCCAATATCACCCAGCCTCCGTATTGCAACATTTCGTTAAATACCGGTTTGCGAAGAAATGAAAAATCGAGTCGCGTGTAAAAACGCTTCAATTGTTTGATGTAAATCAACAAGCCAATGACCGCAAAAACATAGGAAAGCGTAATGCCTAGCACCAATTGGTCTAAATTCAAATAGCCTAAACCAAAGCCCAAAATCAAGGCCGAATTTGACAATCGCAACAATATTTCTCGAATAATGGCAGGGACAACAATTCGCAAATGTACCCGGGCATAAGCTTCCAAGATCGCCATGTAAAGAAAACTGCCTGTTAGCGGAATGATGTAATAAAAATAGCGCGGCAATAAAGGCGAAGTATCCGCATAGATGCTGTGGAAAGTTTCACGTAATCCGATATAGCCTAAGGTAAATAGGCTTAAGCCAAACAGAGGAGCAATCAATAAAAAGCTAAAAAATCCATTATGACCATTTTCTGGATCATCGAAATGCGGAAAGAATCGAACGGCTAATTGGGGAATTCCGAGTTGGGTAAAGGATGCAAAAATCAACGGAATGCTGACAAGAGCTCCTGCGATTAGCCCTACCTCATCTTGATTTAAAAATTGATTGTAAAGGAAAATGACATTGAACGTCCCGATCGCCGTCCCCAAGTAGGTGACGATGGAGGCTT
>Ga0228703_1001948_pt1 | contig 12017 bp, 12 predicted proteins | sample McNCre217_Aug_MG_3_FD_178020 | JGI IMG/M metagenome (GOLD analysis project Ga0228703, IMG submission 178020) | Freshwater microbial communities from McNutts Creek, Athens, Georgia, United States - 29-17_Aug_MG | ecosystem: Environmental > Aquatic > Freshwater > Creek | place: USA: Georgia... | reverse complement strand
TGGTACATCTGTGTCGGGCACTCACTTCAAACCAACGATGACCATGTCCGGTCATCGAGAGGATTTCTCATGGCGCTCGCCCTCCGTTCAGATCGACGTAACGTCGCAATCGTTGCCCACGTTGACCACGGCAAGACCACTCTCGTCGACGCGATGCTCAAGCAGACCAACTCGTTCGACGCCCACTTTGCTGGTGAAGACCGCATGATGGACTCCAACGACCTCGAGCGCGAAAAGGGCATCACGATTCTGGCCAAGAACACGGCCGTGACCTACGAGGGCAAGCACGCGGCGAACGGCCCGATCACCATCAACGTGATTGACACCCCCGGCCACGCTGACTTCGGTGGCGAGGTTGAGCGCGGTCTGTCGATGGTGGACGGTGTGGTTCTGCTCGTTGACGCTAGTGAGGGCCCGTTGCCCCAGACCCGCTTCGTGCTGCGTAAGGCGCTTGAGGCAACCCTTCCCGTGATCCTCCTCGTCAACAAGACTGACCGTCCGGATGCTCGCATCGACGAGGTTGTCGGCGAGAGCCAAGACCTCCTGCTCGGCCTGGCCTCCGATTTGCACGAAGACATGCCTGACCTCGACCTCGATGCCGTCCTGCACGTGCCGGTTGTCTATGCATCGGGTCGTGCCGGTGCTGCCAGCCACAACAAGCCCGCTGACGGCGCGCTCCCTGACAACGATGACCTCGAGCCTCTGTTCGAAGCCATTCTCGAGCACATTCCTGCGCCGGCATACGACGACGAAGCACCGCTTCAGGCTCACGTAACCAACCTCGACTCCTCGCCGTTCCTCGGTCGTCTCGCCCTGCTGCGTATCTTCAACGGAAACCTCAAGAAGGGTCAGACGGTTGCGTGGGTCAAGCACGACGGAACTGTCTCGAACGTGCGCATCACCGAACTCCTCAAGACCAAGGCCCTCGAGCGTTTCCCCGCCGAGAGTGCTGGCCCCGGTGACATCGTCGCTATCGCGGGTATCGAAGACATCACCATCGGTGAGACCATCGCTGACCCAGAAGATGTGCGCCCGCTTCCCGCCATCACGGTGGATGACCCCGCTATCTCGATGACGATTGGCACCAACACCTCGCCGCTGGTCGGCAAGGTCAAGGGCCACAAGCTCACCGCCCGTATGGTGAAAGACCGCCTCGACCGTGAGCTCATCGGTAACGTCTCGCTCAAGGTCGTCGACATCGGACGCCCCGACGCGTGGGAGGTTCAGGGTCGTGGTGAACTTGCGCTCGCAATCCTGGTTGAAAACATGCGTCGCGAAGGCTTCGAGCTCACCGTGGGCAAGCCCCAGGTTGTGACCAAGAAGGTTGACGGCAAGGTTCACGAGCCTTACGAGCACCTCACCATCGATGCTCCCGAGGAGTACCTCGGTGCTATCACTCAGCTGCTCGCTGCTCGCAAAGGCCGCATGGAAACCATGGTGAACCACGGCACCGGCTGGGTTCGTATGGAGTTCGTAGTTCCCTCGCGCGGCCTCATTGGTTTCCGCACTGAGTTCCTCACCGCGACCCGCGGTACCGGTATTGCGAACGCTATCGCGCACGGCTACGAAGAGTGGGCCGGCCAGATCATCACCCGCGTCAACGGTTCGATTGTTGCCGACCGTTCGGGTGTGGTTACCCCCTTCGCCATCATCGGTCTGCAGGAGCGCATGAGCTTCTTCGTCAACCCGACCGAAGAGGTTTATGAAGGCATGGTCATCGGCGAGAACTCGCGCGCCGACGACATGGATGTGAACATCACCAAAGAGAAGAAGCTCACGAACATGCGTTCGTCGACGGCTGACTCATTCGAGTCGATGACCCCGTCGCGTCAGCTTTCGCTCGAAGAATGCCTCGAGTTTGCTCGTGAAGACGAGTGCGTCGAGGTCACGCCTGAGAAGGTGCGCATTCGCAAGGTGAACCTCGATGCCAATGAGCGTGCCCGCGCCGCGAGCCGTCTCAAGAAGCAGAACGACTAGTTCACGCTCTTAATAATTGCGATCTCGGTTGTTTCAACCGGCGTGATGCGGCGGTGTACCGCCTTGGTGAGAAACAGTGGCAGCGTGATGCCCACATACAGCACCCACACGACCACCATGAGCCAGCTCGCTGAGGTGTGGAAGCCGACGAGGCCCCGGAGCAGAATTTCTTGAACGCTGCCCTGCGGGATGAGGTTCGAGAAATCGTATGCCGTTCCAGCCAAGAACGGGAACCAGCCGGCTTCTTGTTGCAGGTCGCCCACGCCCCCGATGAGAATGCTGCCCGCGATGATGACGAGATAAGCCCCTGACCAGGTGAAGAAGGTGCTGAGGTTGAACTTGAGCGCACCGCGGTAAATCAAGAATCCGATGATGGCTGAGGCAAGGATGCCCAGCACGGCACCAATGAGGGGGCGGAGCGAGGTGTCGGCGTTCTGAGCGGCGGCCCACACGAACAAGCTGGTCTCGGCGCCCTCGCGAACCACGGCGAGAAACGCGATGGCCACTAGTGCCGCGGTGCCCGTTGCGAGTGACTTGCTGACATCCTTTTCCAGGCTGGTGCGCATGTTCTTCGCGGTTTTGGCCATCCAGAAAATCATCCAGGTAACCATCAGTGCGGCGGCAATCGAAGCGAATCCTGCGATGAGCGGTTCAGCTACTGGCCCGAGCAAGTCGGTGGCAACGGTGAGCAGGATACCCAGACCGATCGACACAACAATCGCGGCGAGAACACCCAGCCAAATCTTGAGAATGGCGTCACGACGGTTCACCTTGACCACGTAGGCAATGAGAATGCCAACAATGAGCGATGCTTCGAGGCCTTCGCGCAGGCCGAGCATGAGGTTGGCGAACATTCGTCTCTTTCGTTCTGTACTTAGGTATACCTAACTAAGTGCTCTCAGACTAAGTTAGGCAAACCTAACTTTGCAAGTTGACGGCGGATGCGCCAGATAGAATTTCCACGTGTCGGAACGTACCCAGCTCCTTGTTATTTGCCTTGGCTCGCTGCTCGCGGGCGCACTTGTCGGGTTGCTCACGACCACCATTCACCAAGCCGTTTGGTACATCGGAAGGTTTCCGGTGCCCTGGGGCATCGTGCTCGCTCTCCTGTTGAGCGTGTTTTTCTTGCTCGGTCTGCGCTTGCGTTATGAATCGCGCTGGCCAGTCATTGCCGCCGCGATCAGCTTCATGGTGACGTGCGGGCTCGCACTCCTGCCAGCTCCGAATGGCACGGTCATTGTGGTGGGCAACCTGTGGGGAAACATCTGGGCGCTCGCTCCGGGACTTATCAGTGTCGTAATCATCTCGTGGCCGCGGTTCACGCGTAAGACAGCGGTCGACGCCTAACTAGAATTGACCCATGACCTACGTCATTGCCCTTCCCTGTGTCGACGTCAAAGACCGAGCCTGTATCGACGAGTGCCCGGTTGACTGCATTTATGAGGGTGAGCGCAGCCTGTACATCCACCCCGACGAGTGCGTTGACTGTGGTGCGTGTGAGCCGGTGTGCCCGGTCGAAGCCATCTATTACGAAGATGATCTTCCCGAACAGTGGGCTGACTACTACAAGGCCAACGTCGAGTTCTTTACCGAAATCGGTTCGCCCGGTGGTGCCGCCAAAGTGGGCGTCATCAAGAGCGACCACCCGGTTATCGCTGCCCTGCCTCCGCAGGCTCACTAGAGCGGCCTGAGGCGTGCTTCGCGATTTACCTGACTACCCGTGGGACGCGATGGTTCCGTTCGCGAAGCGCGCGGCGGAACATCCTGATGGAATTGTTGACCTCTCCATCGGCTCGCCGGTAGACCCGACCCCGCAAGTGATTCGTGAGGCGTTGGCCCACGCTACCGACGCGCACGCGTACCCCACCACAATCGGAACCTTCGGGCTCCGCGAGGCAATCGTCGCCTGGTTTGCCCGTCGCCGTGGTGTGCCTGGCCTGACCATCGACAACGTCCTTCCCACCATCGGATCGAAAGAATTCGTAGCCTGGGCGGCATTCATGTTGCAGTTGGGTGAGGGCGACGTTGTCGTGCACCCGCGCGCGGCCTACCCGACCTACGCCATTGGCGCTGACATCGCTGGTGCAACCGCGCTCGCCTCCGATGACCCGACCGAGTGGCCCGCCGCCACCAAGCTCATCTGGCTCAACTCACCAGGCAACCCTGATGGTCGTGTGCTCGATAAGGATGCGCTGCGCATCCGCCTCGCCAAGGCGCGCGAACTCGGTGCCATCGTCATCGCCGACGAGTGTTATGCCGAACTCGGCTGGGATGGCCCATGGGCCACGCAGCCGATCCCGAGCTTGCTCGACCCGGAGGTAACCGGGGGCGATCTTACCAACGTTCTTGTCGCCTACAGCTTGAGCAAACAGTCCAACCTGGCTGGCTATCGCGCCGCGTTCGTCGCTGGTGATGCCGCACTGCTCGCCAAGCTGCTCGTGATTCGCAAGCATGCGGGCATGATGGTGCCGGCACCGGTGCAGGCGGCGATGGCAGCCGCGTTGCACGACGACGCTCACGTCGAAAACCAAAAAGAGATTTATCGCGCCAGGCGTGAGGCACTCATCCCGGCGCTTCGTCACGCTGGGTTTACCGTTGACGGCAGCGAAGCGGGTCTCTACCTCTGGCTGACCGAGGGCACAGACGCGTGGGAGTCGATTGGTCGCCTGGCCGATCTCGGCATTCTCGGTGGGCCAGGTCATTTCTATGGTGACTCGTACCCGAATCACGTGCGCGTATCGCTCACGGCAAGTGATGAACGCATTGCCGCAGCGGTAGAGCGACTGACTAATTCCCAATAGGCTAGAACCACCTGTGCGGAGGGGCTCACAACGCCCTGCTCGCGCAGACAAACCGCTCAACCAAGCAGTTTCTCGCAAGGAGTATTCGTGACCGACAACGGCGCGTCAGCTGACAAGATTCAGCTCACTTATAACGGGGTTACCTCGGAGTATCCGGTTCTTCCCAGCACGCAAGGTGCGAACTCCATTGACTTCTCGACGCTGACCAAGCAGACCGGTCTCACCTCGCTGGACTACGGCTTCGTCAACACTGCTTCCACCAAGTCGAAAATCACCTATATCGATGGTGAAGAGGGCATCCTGCGCTACCGCGGTTACCCCATCGACCAGGTGGCCACCAAGCTGTCCTTCCTGCAGACCGCGTACCTGCTCATCTACGGTGAGATTCCCACCGAGAACGAGCTTGAGCACTTCGAGTACCAGATCCAGCGCCACTCGCTTCTACACGAAGACCTCAAGGCCTTCTTCAACGGTTTCCCGCGTAACGCACACCCGATGCCCGTGCTCTCGGCCGGTGTCTCGGCACTGTCGACCTACTACGAAGACTCGCTCGACCCCAAGAACCCGAGCCACATCGAGATTTCGACTTACCGCCTGCTGGCCAAGATGCCGGTCATGGCTGCTTACGCGCACAAGAAGTCCATCGGTCAGGCCATGCTCTACCCCAAGAATGATCTCGGCTACGTCGAGAACTTCTTGCGTCTTACCTTCGGCAACCGTGCTGAGGAGTACTACCTCAACCCGGTCGTGGTTCAGGCTCTCGAGCGCCTGCTCATCCTGCACGAAGACCACGAGCAGAACGCCTCGACCTCCACGGTTCGCTTGGTTGGTTCGACGGACGCCAACATGTTCGCTTCGGTTTCGGCCGGTATCAACGCCCTGTTTGGCCCGCTGCACGGTGGCGCCAACGAGGCCGTGCTCACCATGCTGGGTCAGATTCAGCAGTCCGGCGAGTCGGTTGAGAAGTTTGTGCAGCGCGTGAAGAACAAAGAAGACGGTGTTCGTCTCATGGGCTTCGGCCACCGCGTCTACAAGAACTATGACCCGCGCGCGCGTCTGGTCAAAGAAAGCGCGGATAAGGTTCTCGCCGAGCTCGGCGTGGTTGACCCGCTTCTCGACATCGCGAAAGAGCTCGAAGAAATCGCGCTCAGCGACGACTACTTCCGTGAGCGCAAGCTGTACCCGAACGTCGACTTCTACACCGGTGTCATCTACAAAGCGATGGGCTTCCCAACGCGCATGTTCACCGTCCTGTTTGCCCTCGGTCGACTGCCCGGATGGATTGCCCACTGGCGTGAGCTCAACAGCGACCCGCAGACCAAGATCGGTCGCCCGCAGCAGCTCTACATCGGCGAGCCCGAGCGCAACATCTAGCCGGCAGGCATGTCAACACCCATCAAAGTCGACATTTGGTCGGACGTGCAGTGCCCGTGGTGCTACATCGGCAAGCGCAAGTTTGAGGCCGGTGCCGCCCAGTTTGGGCGTGATGTCGAGGTCGAGTACCACTCGTTCGAGCTAGCGCCCGACACTCCGGTGGACTTCGATGGCACTCCGGTTGATTACCTGAGTGCCCGCAAAGGCATCCCGGTCGATCAGGTGCACGAAATGCTCGCGCGCGTCACGGGTATCGCCGCCGAGGTAGGCCTCGACTATCACTTTGAGGATGTGCACCAGACCAACACCCGCAAAGCTCACGAGCTGCTGCACTATGCCAAAGCACACGGTAAGCAGTCTGAAATGAAAGAGCGTCTGCTCAAGGCGTATTTCGTCGAGGGTGGTCACGTGGGGCAGGTCGAGCAGCTTGCTCAGCTCGCGAGTGAAGTTGGGCTCGATGAGGCAGATGTCTTACGCCGCCTGAACGAGGCGGAGTTCGCCCAGGCCGTCGAAGATGATGTTCAGCAGGCTGTAGATTACGGCATCCAGGGTGTGCCCTTTTACGTGATCGACGGCAAATACGGCATCTCGGGCGCGCAGCCCGCTGAGGTCTTCGCCCAGGCGTTGCAACAGGCGTTCGACGAGCGCTAGCGCCTATCTAGGCCGAGAGGCGTAGGGCGGGAATGATGAGCTCGTTGACCACGCGCTCGGTCGAGTTTCCGTCGCACGCATCCATGAATTTGTGACGCAGTTCGTGCACCTTGTCGAGTGAGGGATGCTCTACCGCTAGTGCTTCGGCGAGCTCATTTTGATCGTGAGCAATGGGGCCGCAGAGATACTTCTCGAGCGGGTAGTAAAAACCTCGGTCGCCACTGTAGTCCTCGAGGTCGGGGCAGTAGAAAACGATTGGTCGATCGAGCAACGAAAACTCGAAAATGCTCGAGGAGTAATCCGTGATGAGCACATCTGCAGCGCACAGGAAGGCCGTCATGTCACGGTCTGCGCTCACATCGCGAACGTTGGGTAACGCTGGCGCAAGACCGTCGGTGTTGCGAATGAAGGGGTGGTGCTTGACCAAGAACGTCGTGTTGGTGAACTCAGGTCGCTGAGAAAATGCGTGCCAGTCCAGCCAGCTTGCTGGGTAATGCGCTTCCTCTTGGAATGTGCCGCGGAAGGTGGGTGCAAAGAGCACGACGCGATGCTCGGACGGGATGTTGTACTTGGCTCGAACGGCACGTGCGTTCTGGTCGATGAATTGGCGATCGAACAAAGGATCGGTCTTGGGAATGCCCAGCGGGCGTACGACACCAGGAGCCGCTTTGAAGGCTTCCTCGTAGTTGGCAACGATGTCTTCGGAACTGACAATCGCTGCGGTGTATCCGCGATGGGCAACCGACCATCGGCCGGGAGCACCTTCATCGTCTTTGCGGCTGAAGCCAACTTTCTTGAACGCCCCACCGGCGTGCCAAAGCTGAATAAGCGAGGTGCCTCGAGGTCGACGCTCTACGTAGACCTCAGGGAAGTAGTCATCGAGCACAACAACCTGAGCCGTGGCGAGCAGGCGGATGAGCCCAAATTTTTCACTCCACGACCGTTTCGTCGAAAGATTGGCGCGCATCGCATCTTTGACGGTGATGGGGAGGTTGAGCGCAAGCAGGGCGTCGCGCACGGCCTTCATATTGCCGATGGCAGAGGCGTGCGAGTCGCTGGCAAAAACGACGAGAGTGGGATCAACTTTGGTGAAAAGCTTCGTCAGCTTGAGCAGAACTACGAATCCCAGGATGCGAATAGAGAGGCTCGGACGAATGCCGAACAACGCCATTAACACCATTGGAGCGACCCCCTCGAAACGAGCCTAGTGGAGAGCCGAGTTGAGGGTCACACCCGCGCCGGTGCGCGAAATGACCTCGATGACGCCGGTCAGCGAGTTGCGTCGGAACAACAGACCGTTCTGGCCAGACAGATCCCGTGCCTTGGTAACGCCACGCACGTCACTGTTGTCGCCGAGCACGGTGACCTTTGTACCCGCGGTGATGTACAAACCCGCTTCGACCACGCAGTCATCGCCAATCGCGATGCCGAGGCCCGAGTTGGCCCCGAGCAGCGAGCGTGCGCCAATGGACACGCGTTCGGTGCCACCGCCCGACAGTGTTCCCATGATGGATGCGCCACCACCGATGTCGCTGCCATCGCCGACCACAACACCCTGCGAGATGCGGCCTTCGACCATGCTCGTGCCGAGGGTTCCCGCGTTGAAGTTGCAGAAGCCTTCTTGCATGATGACTGTTCCGGGTGCGAGGTGCGCGCCCAAGCGAACACGCGAAGCATCGGCGATACGAACGCGGTCGGGAGTGACGTAGTCGGTCAGACGGGGGAATCGGTCAATGCCCTGCGCCTGGATACCGTCGCGCAACAGTGCTGGGCGCAGACGGCTGAAATCATCGGGGTGTACCGGGCCGGCGTTGGTCCACACCACATTGGGGAGCTTGCCGAAGATGCCATCGAGGTTGATCGAGTTGGGCTCGATCAGCAGGTGCGAAAGCAGGTGCAGGCGCAGGTAGGCGTCTGAGGTGTCGGAAGGGGCCTCATTGAGGTCGATCTCGACGAGTACTGCCTCGACGCGAACCGCGCGCCGCGCATCCTCGCGGACGAACTCGTTGAGCTCAGCGGGAAAAGCTGCGTCGGCGGGCTTGGTGCCCAGGGCTGGGGCGGGAAACCAGGTGTCGAGAACCGTTCCATCGCTGGCAACGTTGGCCAGTCCGAATCCCCAGGCGTGCGTGTGTGCGAGCGTCGAAACCATGCCTCTAGGTTACCCGCCATAAACTTGAACACATGTCGCGCCCATCACTCGACCCAGCTCTCGACGTCGTCGAACTCACGGCTGCGGTCTGCGACATTGACTCGGTCTCGGGTAACGAAACGGCGCTCGCCGATGCGATCGAAAACGTTCTGAACGACTGCGCACACCTTGAGGTCATTCGTGACGGTGATGCTCTCGTGGCACGAACCAACAACGGATGTGCCACGCGCGTCATCATCGCTGGCCACATCGACACCGTTCCCGTCAACAACAACCTGCCGACCCGTCGCGACGGAGCCGACCTGGTTGGTCGCGGAACGGTGGACATGAAGGGCGGTGTTGCTGTTGCCCTCAAGCTCGCCGTCGAACTCGAACACCCGCGCCACGACGTCACCTGGATTTTCTACGACCACGAAGAGGTGGCCGCTGACCTGAACGGCCTCGGGCGTCTGGCGCGAAACCGCCCCGAACTCCTCGCAGGGGATTTCGCCATTCTGGGCGAACCCAGCAATGGCAGTGTCGAAGGCGGCTGCAACGGCACCCTGCGCGTCATCATTTCAACCGCGGGCAAGCGCGCACACTCCGCTCGCGCGTGGACCGGTGACAACGCGATTCACAAGCTCGCTGAGCCTTTGCGCATCCTGTCGGAGTATGAGGCCAAAACCGTCGAAGTCGACGGGCTCGAGTACCGCGAGAGCTTGAGCGCTGTCGGGATTGGCGGGGGTGTTGCTGGCAATGTGATTCCTGATGCGGCCACGCTCACCGTCAATTACCGTTTTGCGCCAGACAAATCGGTGGATGCGGCACTCGCCCACCTCGTCGAGCTCTTCGACGGCTGCCAGGTCACGCTGGACGACGCAGCGCCGGGCGCACGCCCAGGTCTCAAAGTTCAGCTCGCCGCCGAGTTCGTGACAGCCGTGGGAGCAGAGCCCACCGCTAAAGTCGGCTGGACCGACGTGGCGCGGTTCAGTGAATTCGGCATCCCGGCCATTAACTACGGCCCGGGTGACCCGGCCTTGGCCCACACTGACGACGAACGTGTTCCGGTTGCTCAGATCACCGAGTGCGCACGGGTGCTTCGTCACTGGCTGACCTAGACATGGTTCGCTTCGGGGGAGGCCACGCGCGGGTACTCGGCATGCCCTGGTGGGTTGCTGTCACGCTCATGTTCGTCATCGGGCGGCTCGTCTCGACGGGATTGCTCCTGTGGTACGCGGCGCATCAGGAGGCGAATGCGTGGACCGGAGCGCATCCATCACTGTGGGATTTTTCTAGTCTCTGGGATGGCCGTTGGTACAACATCATCGAACAGATGGGCTACCCATCCACTCTGCCCACGAGCGAGGGCGGTCAGGTAACCGAGAACGCCTGGGCGTTCTTGCCCCTCTACCCGATGACGGTCAAACTACTGATGACGTTGACCGGTCTCGACTGGAATATCGCCGCGATTGGCGTGAGCGTGATCTGTGCGCTCGCCGCAACGCTCGTTTTCTACCGCCTCATGATTCGCCTTCTCAACCCGGGACAGGCGTTCTTTGCCGTGGTGCTGTTTTCACTCGCACCGGTTTCGCCGCTGTTCCAACTCGCGTATGCCGAGTCGATGCAGTTGCTCCTCATCGCGGTGGCCTTGCACCTGCTCGTGCGGCGCCATTACTTGAGCATGATTCCGGTGCTGTTGCTCCTCGGGGTGACCAGGCCAGGCGCGCTGGCGTTCGCGCTAACTCTGGGCCTGCATTTTGTGTACCGATTATGGGGCTTCCGCCGGCGTAATTTCGGCTGGGGTGAACGGTGGCGAGTGCTCGGCGCGGCGGCGGCGGCAGTCGTTGCCGGCTTCGAGTGGATGCTCATCGCCGGGTGGGTCACCGGCGTGCCCGACGCGTACCTGAAGACTGAGCTCGCCTGGCGGGCTTCCTACCTTGGTTGGAAAGAGCTCGTGCCGTTTACTCCGTGGATCGAAGCCACCCAGTGGTGGTGGCATGGTCTGACCGGATGGCTCATTCTCGCCGGAATCGTGCTGGGATTCGTGGCGCTACTGGCGAATCCCCTCGCAAAACGCCTCGGCACTGATCTTCGACTGTGGAACCTCAGTTACACCGTCTACCTCTTTGCCGTGTTCTTTCCGCAGTCCAGCACGATGCGCCTCCTGGCTCCGCTGTTTCCGGCGCTGGGCATGTTCGCTGTGCCCCGCGCGCGGTGGTACCGATGGATGCTCGTCATCGCGTGTCTGTTATTGCAGTGGTTTTGGGTGCATGTCATGTGGGCAGTCAGCGCAAACGACTGGTCACCGCCCTAGGCACCCGTGGTAATCGGGCCTTCGCAGAGCTGGGATAATAGAAACAGCAATTCTGAAAGGGGAAGCCCCATGGCTGCTCAGAAACCACGTACCGGCGACGGACCGATGGAAGCTACTCGCGAGGGTCGCCTCATCATCGTGAAGGTTCCGCTCGAGGGTGGTGGCCGCATGGCTGTGTCGATGACTGACGCTGAAGTCACTGAACTTCACAGCCTGCTCGGTTCGGTTCTGAAGTAAAACTTCGAAGCACCACAACGCAGAAACCCCGCTCACGCGGGGTTTCTTTGTTTAAACTTTTCGATAGTTGAGTAGCCGCGCGAGCGGCGTATCGAAACCTAAGCCGTCTTAACGATCTGCAGCAGACCATCGCCGACCGGAGCGAGCGACCACACCTGGTTCTCGTCTTCGGCGGCATTGCGCATGATTGCGCGCAGCGCGCTCGGTGCGGCACCGCGCTTGGCAGGTTCAGAAACCTCGCCGTTCCACAGTGCGTGGGGGATGAGTACGACCCCGCCGGCGCGAACCAGGCGTAGTGCGTGCTCGACGTTAGTGAGTAGCTGGCTGGGGTCTCCGTCGACGACCGCGACGTCGTAAGTGTTCTCGTTCATGCGCGGGAGCACATCGATTGCCTTGCCCGTGATGAGACGAACCTTGTTGACCGCGTAACCGGCTTGTGCGAACAGCGGCTTGGACTGCTCGTGGTGGTCGTAGTCGTCATCGATGGAGGTGAGTGTCGCATCCGGTGCGCCAGCAAGTAGCCACAAGCCAGCGA
>Ga0228703_1001947_pt1 | contig 12023 bp, 14 predicted proteins | sample McNCre217_Aug_MG_3_FD_178020 | JGI IMG/M metagenome (GOLD analysis project Ga0228703, IMG submission 178020) | Freshwater microbial communities from McNutts Creek, Athens, Georgia, United States - 29-17_Aug_MG | ecosystem: Environmental > Aquatic > Freshwater > Creek | place: USA: Georgia... | reverse complement strand
CTCAAGGGCGTTGGACCGATCACCGCATCAACCTCACGTTGTACAAGCTCAACTTCATCATGGAAGGTGATTTGAGCGAGGCCCTGCAAGCTCTCCAACACGCGCACGAGGCCGAGCAATTGGCGGCGCTGGAAGGCAACACATGAGTCTGACGCCAATCCGCGCCACAGCGTCCGTGCCAACAGCCTCCGCACCATTGAGCGTCGCCCAAGCCATGGCGTGGGCGCAGACCCTGGGCCTGCCCCGTTTGGACGCGCAAGTGCTGTTGCTCCATACCTTGGGACGAGCCACGCATGACCGTGCCTGGCTGCTGACCCACAGCGATGAGGCGCTCGACACCGCTGCACACACCAGCTTTGCCAGCTACACCCAACGCCGTTTAAACACCGAGCCTGTAGCCTATATCACGGGGCAGAAAGAATTTTTTGGTTTGACCCTGCAGGTCGACCACCGGGTGCTGGACCCACGCGCAGACACCGAAACCTTGGTCGAATGGGCACTGTCTTGCTTGGCCGATGTGGCCACACCAGAAGTGGTGGACTTAGGCACTGGCAGTGGCGCAATTGCCCTAGCACTCAAGCATGCCCGGCCTGAAGCCCAGGTGTGGGCTGTCGATGCCAGTGCCGATGCCTTGACCGTCGCACGTGCCAATGCCCAAAGTTTGAGGCTAGCGATCACCTTCCATCACGGGTCTTGGTTATCTTCCTTAGGCACGCAATTTTTTGATGCCATTGTCTCGAATCCTCCCTATGTGGCGCATGACGACGCGCACTTGGCAGCACTGAAACATGAGCCTTTGTCAGCACTGACCTCGGGCTCTGACGGTTTAGATGACATTCGCGTGATCGTGCGCCAAGCCCCCCAACACCTCAAACCCGGCGGCTGGCTGCTGCTGGAGCACGGTTTCGACCAGGCCCACGCAGTGCATACCCTGCTGAGCAACCAAGGTTTTGTGAACGTGCAAAGCCGTCCTGACCTTGCGGGCATCTTGCGCTGTACAGGCGGACAATGGCCAACAGTGAAATAATTAGCTTTTGATTTGGAGAGAACCCATGAGCGACGTGCAACAACGCATTGATGAACTGGTGAAGAGCAACGAGGTGTTGCTGTTTATGAAGGGCAGCGCAAGCTTCCCCATGTGTGGTTTTTCAGGCCGCGCGGTGCAAGTGCTCAAAGCTTGCGGCGTCGATGCCAAAGCCATCAAAACCGTGAACGTGCTGGACGATGCTGAAATTCGTCAAGGCATCAAGGAATACAGCAACTGGCCCACCATTCCCCAGCTCTACATCAAGGGCGAATTCATTGGTGGCTCCGACATCATGATGGAAATGTACGAGTCAGGCGAGTTACAAAAAGTCATCAACGCCTGACCCTCTCGCTTGCATACTTTCCATTTGAAAGCCCGCTGAGTACAGCGGGCTTTTTTATTGCCAGCCCTTTTTTGCGGCCAAGACGGCATTGGGGTATGGCATTTGCCCACGGCTGCCGTTGTAACGTCCGAGCGCCATGACCAAGTCCCCGGCTTCAAGGTCCAGGTAATGCCGCAGGATGACGCAACCAAACCTTAAATTGATCTGCGTTTGAAACAACACATTGGCATCCCCCTCAGCCAACACGCGGGTCCAAAATGGCATGACTTGCGTGAACCCGCGTGCGCCTGCGCTGCTGATGGCGAATTTGCGAAAACCGCTCTCGACTTGGATCAGACCCAACACCAACGAAGGCTCTAGGCCTGCGCGTTGGCTTTCGTACCAAACGGTTTGTAAAAATTCACGCCGCAAATGCGGGCTGGCTAATTCATGCGCCAGCACATCGGGGGCGCTGTTTGGCGTAGCCGCAACAACGGCCAGATTGGCCGGTGCTGGGTCAACCTTGCGACGCTGCAGCTGTTTTTCTAAGCGCACCTCGGTTTGTGTGAGCCATTGCTGGAATGCGTTGGCGGCCTTCACATCGGCGTGAACTAAAAGGGGCGGACCTGACGGGTGCACGGCAGCGCTGAGGGCGGTGCGCACCGAGTCGATCAAGGGTTCTTCGCGCTGCGTGCCCGCGTCTGCCGTGCATGCACACGCTAGGCTGAGCCACAGAGCAACAGCGCGGCGCAGCATCACAAGCCGAGTTTGGCCTTCACATGCGCCAACACATCTGCCACGGCCACTTTGGTGGACTCCGAGTCACGGCGGTGTTGGTACTCCACCACGCCATCTTTAAGCCCCTTGTCACCAATGGTCACGCGATGGGGCACGCCAATGAGTTCCCAATCGGCAAACATGGCGCCCGGGCGTTCGCCACGATCATCCAAGATGACGTCCACCCCCACGGCCACCAGGTCGGCATACAGTTGCTCCGCTGCAGCCTTGACCTCGGCACTGCGGTCCATGCCAATCGGACAGACCACCACAGTGAAGGGTGCAATGGCGTCGGGCCAAATGATGCCGCGCTCGTCATGGTTTTGTTCGATGGCGGCAGCGGGCAAGCGCGTGACGCCAATGCCGTAGCAACCCATTTCCATGAATTGGGGTTTGCCGTTCACGTCCAAGAAGGTGGCATTCATGGCTTGGCTGTATTTGGTGCCGAGGTAGAACACATGGCCCACCTCAATGCCGCGCTCAATCGCGAGCACACCTTGGCCGTCGGGCGAGGCGTCCCCCGCCACCACGTTACGAATGTCAGCCACCAGATCAGGCTCAGCCACATCGCGACCGAAGTTGACGCCTGTCATGTGGAAGTCGGCCTCGTTGGCACCGCAAATCCAATCGGCCATCACGGCCACCTCACGGTCGGCCACGATCTTCAAGGCTTGCTTCAGATGGACGGGGCCGAGGTAGCCAGGCTTGCAACCGAAGTGGGCATCAATTTCAGCCGTGGTGGCAAAACGGAAACCAGCTTCAAAGCCAGGCAACTTGCCCACCTTGACTTCGTTCATGTCGTGGTCGCCGCGCAAGAGCAAGAGCCAAACTTGCGACTTGGCAACTTCGCCCTTGTCATTCAAGGTGTCGGTCGCCAACACCAGGGATTTGACCGTGGTGTTCAAAGGTACGTTCAACAAGGCAGCCACGTCTTCGCAGGTGCTTTTGCCGGGTGTGGCGGTTTTGGTCAGAGACTGCACGGCTGCTCCGCGTGTTTGCGTAGGCGCCAAGGCCTCAGCCTTCTCCATGTTGGCCGCATAGCTGCTGGTGGGGCAATAGACGATGGCGTCTTCGCCGGTGGCCGCAATCACTTGGAACTCTTCGCTCAGGTCGCCCCCGATGGCACCGCTGTCGGCCGCGACAGCACGGTATTGCAGGCCGAAGCGGTCAAAGATTTTGCGGTAGGCATCGGCCATGACTTGGTAGCTTTGCTTGGCCGAGGCTTGGTCACGGTCAAAGCTGTAGGCGTCTTTCATGATGAACTCACGCCCACGCATCAAGCCAAAGCGTGGGCGGCGCTCGTCACGGAATTTGGTTTGAATTTGGTAGAAGTTCTTGGGCAACTGCTTGTAGCTGCGCAGTTCTTGGCGGGCAATGTCGGTCACCACCTCTTCGCTGGTGGGTTGCACCACAAAGTCACGGCCATGGCGATCTTTGATGCGCAAGAGCTCAGGCCCCATCTTGTCAAAACGCCCTGTTTCTTGCCACAGCTCAGAAGGCTGGATAACGGGCATGGTCAGCTCCACCGCGCCGGCTTTGTTCATTTCTTCGCGCACGATGGCTTCGACCTTGCGAATCACACGCAAGCCCATGGGCATGTAGTTGTAAATGCCAGCGCCGAGCTTTTTAATCAGGCCAGCACGCATCATGAGCTTATGGCTCATCACTTCGGCATCGGCAGGGGCTTCTTTGAGGGTTGAGATTAAAAACTGAGAGGCTTTCATGCGCGTGAAAAATCGTAAATTTCAGTAGGGAATGAGGGTGAATCCGGAGGTGTGCACAGCGTCTCTGTGCATAATGGACTCAGTTCAAAAATTTGAGGTTTGATTATGCTTGACCGAGAAGGGTTCAGACCCAACGTCGGCATCATCTTGCTCAACCAGAAAAATCAGGTGTTTTGGGGCAAACGCATCCGCACCCACAGCTGGCAGTTTCCGCAAGGCGGCATTGATCGAGGAGAGACTCCCGAGCAAGCCATGTTCCGCGAACTGCACGAAGAAGTGGGGCTCATGCCAGAGCATGTGCGCATTGTTGCCCGCACCCGTGATTGGTTGCGCTATGAGGTGCCCGACCGGTTCATCCGGCGCGATGCGCGCGGCTTTTACAAAGGCCAAAAACAAATTTGGTATTTGTTGCAAATGGTGGCGCCCGATCACCATTTGAATCTGCGCGCCACCAACCACCCCGAGTTCGACGCTTGGCGTTGGAACGATTACTGGGTACCGCTCGACGTGGTAGTGGAGTTCAAACGCGGGGTGTATGAAATGGCGTTGACTGAGTTATCACGCTTTTTGCCGCGCCAAGAGGGGCGTAATCGTTTCTTACGCGGTGGCAATCACCATGCCACAGAAGGCATGGGAATGTCAAAACAGTTTGGCGTATCGATCACCATGGAATTGCCGCCTGGCGCCACGTTTGACCCCGATCCGCAAGCGGCTTTGCGTCAAAACGATTGAGTCCACACCTCTCTTGCTCTGGAGAGCCAGAGAGGTTTTAAGCTGGCTTGGTGAGCACCAAGTTGTCGCGGTGCACCATCTCGGGCTCGGCAATGTAGCCCAGCAACTGCTCCACCTCTTGCGAAGGTTTGCGACACAGCAAACGCGCCTCAGCGGCGGCGTAATTGGCCAGGCCACGAGCGATTTCTTGACCTTGCCCATCTTGAATGGCAATGACTTCGCCACGCGAAAAATCGCCCTCCACAGAGGTCATACCGATGGGCAGCAAGCTTTTTCCCTCATGGCGCAACTTGGACACAGCGCCATCGTCGACCATGATCGCGCCACGCAATTGGAGGTGATCGGCCATCCACTGCTTGCGCGCTTGTTGTTTTTGCGTAGGCGCCACCAACAAGGTACCGATGGCTTCGCCTTGGGTCAAACGCACCAGCGCTTCGGGTTCACGCCCCCAAGCAATCACCGTGGAGGCCCCTGAACCTGCCGCACGCTTGGCAGCCAAGATTTTGGTGATCATGCCGCCTTTGCCAATGCTGGAGCCTGCGCCGCCCGCCATGTCTTCGAGTTTGGCGTCGCCTGCGCGTGCTTCGTGCACAAAGGTGGCTGTCGGGTCGCGACGCGGATCTGCGGTGTACAGGCCTTTTTGATCGGTCAAGATGATCAGTGCATCGGCCTCCACCAAATTGGCCACCAAGGCCCCCAAGGTGTCGTTGTCCCCAAACTTGATTTCGTCGTTGACGACCGTGTCGTTTTCGTTGATGACAGGCAGCACGCCGTGTGTGAGCAGGGTTAGCAGCGTGGAACGGGCATTGAGGTAGCGCTCGCGGTCCGCCAAATCAGCATGCGTAAGCAGGACTTGCGCGGAGCCCAAGCCGTTTTCACGCAGCTTGGTCTCATACATCTGCGCCAAGCCCATTTGACCTACAGCGGCGGCGGCTTGCAGTTCGTGCAGTTCTTTGGGGCGCTGGGTCCAGCCCAGCCGCTTCATGCCTTCGGCAATCGCACCGCTGGAGACCATGATGACTTCGCGACCATCACGCACCAAAGCGCTGAGCTGACGACACCACTCGCCAATGGCTTGCTCATCCAAGCCACGACCTTCGTTGGTGACCAAACTGGAGCCGACCTTGACCACAATGCGGCGGGCATCGCGCAACACGGTAGAGGTGGAATGCGTCATGGCGGCTTATTCAGAGGTGGGCTCAGCAAAGCGTGGGTCCACGTACTCTGGGGCTTGCTCAGAGACTTGTTGCGCCTTGATGTGTTTGTAAATCTCTTTGATCAGGGGTTCACAGCCTTCGCGCGTGAGCGCAGAAATTTGGAACACCGGACCTTTGTATTTCATGCGCTTGACGAAGTCAGCCACCAACGCCTCGCGCTCATCCGCGGCGATCATGTCAAGCTTGTTGAGCACAATCCAACGCGGCTTGTCGTACAAGGCTTTGTCGTATTTTTTGAGTTCGTTGACGATGGCCTTGGCTTGCGCCACAGGGTCCACACCTTCATCAAACGGTGCAATGTCCACAAGATGCAGCAACAAGCGGGTGCGCTGCAAATGGCGCAAGAACTGATGGCCCAAGCCTGCACCGTCGGACGCACCTTCAATCAAACCTGGCACATCAGCCACCACAAAACTTTGCTCGGGCCCTACACGCACCACACCCAAATTGGGATGCAAAGTCGTGAAGGGGTAATCCGCAATCTTGGGACGGGCGTTGGAGATGGCAGAGATCAAGGTTGACTTGCCAGCGTTGGGCATGCCCAACAAACCCACATCGGCCAGCACCTTGAGTTCGAGCTTGAGCTCTTTCTTTTCGCCGGGCCAGCCAGGCGTTTTTTGACGCGGGGCGCGGTTGATCGCGCTCTTAAACCGCATATTGCCAAAGCCGCCGTCACCGCCTTTGGCGATGGTGATGACCTCACCGGGAACCAACAGCTCATACAGCACGTCGCCGGTTTCAGCGTCGGTGATGATGGTGCCCACGGGCATTTTCAGGGTAATGTCGTCACCGGCATGGCCGAACATGTCTGAGCCCATGCCGTGCTGGCCGCGTTTGGCCTCGTGACGGCGTGAGTAGCGGTAGTCCACCAAGGTGTTGAGGTTGGGGTCAGCCACAGCAAACACATGGCCGCCGCGTCCGCCGTCTCCCCCATTGGGACCGCCGAACTCTTTGTACTTTTCATGACGGAACGAGACGCAGCCGTTCCCCCCATCACCGGCGGCGATGTCGATATAGGCTTCGTCTACGAATTTCATGGCTGTATTCTAAAAAGTAAAGCCCCGACGAATCGGGGCTTTGTCACGCGACCGTATGAGTCAATCAAACGGGGGTGATATTGACCATATGCTTGTTCAAAGCGCCCTTGACGCCGAACGACACATGACCGTCCACCAAAGCGAACAAGGTGTGGTCTTTGCCTACGCCGACATTGGTGCCGGGATGGAATTTGGTACCACGTTGACGCACGATGATGGAGCCAGCAGAGATCAACTCACCGCCGAAAGCTTTCACACCGAGCATTTTGGGCTTGGAATCGCGCCCGTTTCGCGTAGAGCCGCCGCCTTTTTTCTGTGCCATGTCAAATGCTCCTTAGCCGTTGATGGAAGCAATCTGCAATTCAGTGAATTGCTGACGATGCCCTTGGCGTTTTTGGTAGTGCTTACGACGACGCATTTTGAAAATGCGAACTTTGTCGTGTTTACCGTGCGCCACGACAGTGGCTTTCACAGTTGCGCCGGACACCAAGGGTGTGCCAACCTTGAGTTCAGCGCCGTTGCCGACTGCCAACACTTGGTCGATCACGATCTCTTGGCCTACGTCCGCAGCAATCTGTTCTACTTTAATTTTTTCGCCAGCAGCAACACGATACTGTTTGCCACCGGTTTTTATGACCGCGTACATGTGAGACCTCTAGATAAGAATCTATGTGGATATCTACGGACGAATTTCCGCAGAGCCAAATATTGTAACAGTTCTTGAGCGAGGGCACCAATCTCTATAATTACTTGGCTTTTCAACGCTTGACGCTCCTTATTTTGTCTACCCCCAACACCACCGCCTTGTCCCTGATCGCTGCTGATATGGCAGAAGTTGACCGTGTGATTGCCCAACGGCTCGATTCGGGAGTTCCTTTGGTCGGCACGGTGTCTCAATACATCATCACCGCCGGCGGCAAGCGAATTCGTCCGGCTTTGTTATTGTTGATGGCAGGAGCGATTGGCTACCAAGATGCCCAGCGCTACAACGTCGCAGCCATTGTGGAGTTCATCCACACGGCCACCTTGCTGCACGACGACGTGGTAGATGAGTCCACCTTGCGCCGTGGCCGCCCCACTGCCAACGAATCATTCGGCAACCCTGCCAGCGTCTTGGTCGGAGATTTTTTGTACTCTCGCGCCTTCCAAATGATGGTCGACACAGGAGAAATGCGCGTCATGGAAGTTTTGGCTGAGGCCACCAACGTGATTGCTGAAGGTGAAGTGCTGCAACTGATGAATATGCACGATGCCTCGCTGGATGAAGCCGGGTATTTGCGTGTCATTCGCTCCAAAACAGCCAAGCTGTTTGAAGCCAGCACACGACTCGCAGCCATTCTTGCCCATAGCAGTTCAGCGGTAGAAAAGGCCTGTGCCGACTACGGCCAAGCCTTGGGAACAGCATTCCAAGTGATTGACGATGTACTGGATTACGACGGCAACGCCAGTGAACTCGGCAAAAACTTAGGGGACGATTTGCGCGAAGGCAAGAGCACCTTGCCGCTGATCATCGCCATGCAACGTGGCACCGAGGTGCAGCGCGAGATCATTCAGCATGCCATCGAGCAGGGCGAAATGGACGCACTCCCTGAAATCGTGGCGATCGTGCGCAGCACAGGCGCCCTCGAAGCAACGCGCACCGCCGCCAGTCTAGAAGCTGAACGCGCGATTGCGGCTTTAGGCATCATTCCAGCAGGTCCTTACCGCGACGCGCTGCATGAGCTTGCCGCGCAACTGCTAGATCGCCGCAGTTAAGCGCCCCCGCAGACGTCAGCGTCTTGCTCAAAATTGCGTTTTATTCAACGACCAAGCGACAGGGCGCTTTGATGTTTTTTTCGGCCCGTTTTTCTTCGCAATATTTCATCGCACGACGCTCGCCTTCCGCCGACATCTTGATGTGAATGGAGCAACGAAATGCCATTTTTTCGCCATCGCTGTGACTGTCAAAAGCCGCTGCACAGTGGCTCATTTCCGTCATCTCAGGCTTGAGCTCTTTCCACACGGAGCGCAAAGGATCAGGCAATTCACTCAAAGGTACTGTTGGAAAAGGGCCCGCCATGGCTGAAACATAAAACACCATACCCAAGACAACACTGAGCCGACGAAGGGCTTGTCGACAAATTGCAAATACGCTTTGTTTGAGGTTTTTCATCATTTATCAACGCTCTCAAAATTGTGATTTTAGACTTGAAGTTTCAAATGAAAAGATTGACGCCATCAACCACAGTGAAAATGAGGTTCGATTTGAAATATTCAGTGAATTGATCATAAATAAAGCCGATCGATACATCATGATTTAAATCAAATGGTCAGAAAAAAGCCCGCTCAAGGCGGGCTTTTTAATATAACTCAAGCGCACTCATTGAGCGGCGACTGGAATCAGTGCAGTGTCTAAAGTACCAGCCGCCTTGAGAGGCTGGACCCAAGAAGGAGAAACACCGCGACCGGTCCAGGTTTGCTCTGGATTCGCAGGATTGCGGTACTTAGGCGCTACTTTTTTACCTGCCAAGGCGCCTTTTTTAGCAGCACGCGGAGCTTTTCCAGCTTTGGCAGGCTTACCTGCCCCCAACGCTTTGACGATGTCATCAGCTGTCAAACCAGCCTCTTTGGCCAATTGAACAATCTTGCTCAACACTTTGTCGTGTGATTTGCTCAATAAGGCTTGTTCTTTTTTAATCAGCAATTCGCGTTGTTTGCGAAGTGCGGCCAGTTGTGATGCAACCGTAGTACGTGCCATTTATTCACTCCATTTAATAAAATAAACGAGGCAATCATAAACCTTTATTTAATTTCTTAATTCAATTTGAATTTATTTAAATAAATCAATTTGATATTTTTATATTTATCTCAAAAATTTTAATGCCCGTTTCGAGATAAAGATTTCACCAAATCTTCGTAAAACGACTTATTTGAGTCCGTAAATTCCAACGCATGCGTGATACGAATAGTCATCGCCTTGGAACTCAGCAATTGAGCGGTCAAAAGATGTGAATAGGCCGTTTTGGCATGGGTTGACCATTTGTCCCAGTCTTGAATTTTTGCAATTTGAGGACGCAAGGCCTGATCAAGTTCTTGATCTTCCAGACTCGCTTGAATCGTTTCCTTCACCTTATCAATAAAGGTTTGAATATCGTCTTGCGCTGCTGGCAATTGGGCATCTGCTGCTTGTTCATCCATGCGTGTGATCCTTGTGATGAATCATGGAATTCTAGAACGATCCATCAAATCGCGCGATAACAGATCAAAAAATCATCGCGATGCGTTGCCATTTTTGTAATGCACAGCTAAACACAACAAGAAAGTGAAACGAAAAAATCCTCATCAAACCTTGAGGATCAATATGGCTACACCTTCTTTTACTGCATCAACCTTTGAAAGTTCAGCGGTCAAACCTTTGGATGAATTATTTGAAAAAGCTTTTCAACAAGGTGCTTCGGATATTCATTTTGAAAGTGCGGAAGCGAATTTTCGGGTGCGATTTCGTATTGATGGCCGCCTCCAAATTGCAGCAATACCACCTTGGCAGTTGCGTGACGCCATGATCTCGCGCCTCAAGGTTTTGGCACGCATGGATATCGCCGAGAAACGCCTACAGCAAGATGGACGGATTCAATACCCCCATGGCACAAGCATCATCGATTTAAGAGTGAATTCCTTGCCCACCTTGCATGGCGAGAAAATCGTGGTCCGCATTTTGAATTTCAGCCGCGAGCGCCCCGATCTTGCCACCTTGGGTTATGAGCCGGATGATCAAGCACGATTGAAGCAAGCCATCACGCAACCCCATGGCATGGTGCTCATGACGGGTCCGACAGGCTCTGGTAAGACATTGTCTTTGTACAGCTGCTTGGATCTTTTGAACCGACCCGAGGTGAATATATCCACGGTTGAAGACCCCAGTGAAATTCATCTTCCTGGCGCCAATCAAGTCAATGTCAATGAACGTACGGGTCTGACCTTTGCTGTGACGCTGCGGGCCTTACTCCGCCAGGACCCCGACGTGATCATGGTGGGCGAGATCCGTGACACAGAAACCGCAGAAATCGCCATCCAAGCCGCTCAAACCGGACATTTGGTGTTGTCCACACTCCACACCAACGATGCACCAAGCACTTTGGCACGGTTGCGGCATATGGGAATTGCGCCTTTCAATGTGGCCGCCAGCGTGCTGCTGATCACGGCACAACGTTTGCTGCGCCGCTTGTGCACACGCTGCAAACGTACCTTGAACCCCACGCAATTCGAAACGTTTTTAAGCAAACTTTCGCCACAAGAGCAACACTGCTTCCATGCAACCCGTTCGCCTTCGAGCAGCATTTACCAAGCGGTCGGCTGCAGCGCTTGCGATCAAGGCTACAGGGGTCGCGTCGGCATTTACCAAATGATGCCCATCAGCACGGCCTTGCAAGCGCTGATCTTGCGTGACAGCAACGTTCAAGCCCTGACACAACAAGCTGTACGCGAAGGCATGCGCACACTGCGCCAAGCCGGATGGCTCAAAGTCGCGCAAGGCATGACCTCGATCGAAGAAGTCATGGCGCTGACCATCCATGGCTAAACACACATTCATCTGGCAAGGCAACGATCGCCAAGCCCAGGTCGTGCGCGGTACGATAACTGCAAACTCCAAGCGCGAGGTGATGGATACCTTGCAGCAACAACGCATTCGCGTCACCCATGTGCGGCGCCAAATCGAACGCCCCACCTGGCTCTTCTCACCCCAGCCCCGCATCCGCCCGCAAGACATCACTTTTGTCACGCGACAGCTGGCCACCTTGTTGCAATCGGGTGTGCCCTTGCTTCAAGCGCTTGACATCATCGCCAAAGGGACACGTCAACCGCCACTCCAGTCCTTGCTACAAGACCTGCGGCAACGCGTCGAGGGCGGTCAAGCACTGCACCAAAGCCTTCGCCGGCACTCTGTTTTCGATGCCTTATTTTGCAATTTGGTGGCTGCGGCAGAAATGGCCGGCATGCTCGACACCGTCTTGGAACAAATTGCACATCACCGCGAAAAATCGCATGCCCTGCACATCGCGCTGCGTTCGGCCTTGGTCTATCCCTGCACGGTGCTCGTGATAGCCTTGGTTGTTATGGCCTTGTTGTTGTCTTTTGTGGTGCCCGCTTTTCAAAACATCTTCGCGTCTTTCAACGCCGAGCTGCCCGCACTCACGCGTGGCGTGATTG
>Ga0228703_1001945_pt1 | contig 12035 bp, 11 predicted proteins | sample McNCre217_Aug_MG_3_FD_178020 | JGI IMG/M metagenome (GOLD analysis project Ga0228703, IMG submission 178020) | Freshwater microbial communities from McNutts Creek, Athens, Georgia, United States - 29-17_Aug_MG | ecosystem: Environmental > Aquatic > Freshwater > Creek | place: USA: Georgia... | reverse complement strand
GATGCCCCAGTGCCGCAGCTCAGCCTCGGCCAGCGCTTTGTTGGGGCCGTAGGCGTTGTCTGGGATCAGCACTTCATCGCCGGTCTTGAGCAGCGCGAGGGCGGTGTTGGCAATCGCCGCCAGGCCGCTGGGCACCAGCACGCATTGCAAGCCGCCCTCAAGCGCGCACAAGCGCTCTTCCAGCAGGTAGGTGGTGGGGGTGCCATGCAGGCCGTAGGTGTAGGCGGTCTTGTTTTTCCACTCGCGCGAGCGCATGGCCGCCACACTCGGAAAGTACACCGTCGAAGCCTTGAACACGCCCGGCTGAGGTGCCTCAAAGTCCGCAGGGGGCATGTAGGGGTGATGGATCAGGCGGGTGGTGTCGGCGCGGTCTTGCATGGCTGCATGCTAGCCCGAAAACAAAAATGCCCGACACCAAGGTCGGGCATTTTTGCATGAAACAGCGGAAAACTCAGATCTTCCACTTCTCCATCAGTTTTTCGGGACGCATGTTGTCGTAGGGCTCGAACGGCTGGTGGATCCAGGGGTTGGTCGGCAGGAAGTCCACCGAATAGTCCGGCTGGAAGGTCGACACGCCCTTGGTCCAGATCACGGCGCTCTTGAGTTCGGTGATCGGCTTGTAGTTGTTCTTGAGCTGGTCCACCACGGCCTTGAGCGTGTGGCCGGTGTCGGCCAGGTCATCGACCAGCAGCACCTTGCCGGCGATCTCACCCTTCGGTGTGGTGATGTAGCGGGCGATGTCCAGGTGGCCTTGCACGGTACCGGCTTCGGCACGGTAGGAGCTGGTGGACATGATGGCCAGCGGCTTGTCGAAAATGCGCGACAGGATGTCACCAGGACGCATGCCGCCGCGGGCCAGACACAGGATGGTGTCGAACTGCCAGCCAGACTGGTGGATCTTGAGCGCGAGCTTTTCGATGAGGTTGTGGTACTCGTCGTAGCTCACATACAGGTGCTTGCCGTCTTCGGTCAACATGTGGGGTTCTCCAGTAAACAGTTCGGAAAGGTCAGGCCGCAAACTCAGGCCAGAAAGGGGTGGTGCATCAGGATCGTGTGGTCACGGTCCGGGCTGGTCGACACCATGTGGATCGGCACGCCGGTGACGTGCTCGATGCGCTGCAGGTACAGACGGGCATTGGTCGGCAACTTGTCGAACTGGGTCACGCCCACCGTCGACTCAGTCCAGCCTTCGATGGTTTCGTAAATCGGCTCGCAACGGGCAATCTCGTCAGCGCCCATCGGCAGGATGTCGATGATTTCGCCATCCAGCTTGTAGCCGGTGCACAGCAGGAGTTCCTTCAGGCCATCGAGCACATCCAGCTTGGTGATGCACAGGCCCGTCAGGCCGTTGACCTGGGCACTGCGCTTGAGCAGCGCGGCATCAAACCAGCCGCAACGGCGGGCGCGGCCTGTGGTGGTGCCCTTTTCAGCGCCCACCGTGGCCATGTGCCAGCCGGGCGTGCCTTCTTTTTCCCACTCGAGTTCGGTCGGGAATGGGCCACCGCCCACGCGGGTGCAATAGGCTTTGGTGATGCCCAGCACGTAATGCAGCATGCCCGGGCCCACGCCCGAACCGGCAGCGGCATTGCCGGCCACGCAGTTGCTCGACGTGACGAAGGGGTAGGTGCCGTGGTCCACGTCCAGCAGCGTGCCCTGGGCGCCTTCGAACAGCAGGTTGGCGCCGGCCTTGTGGGCTTCGTTGAGTTCGCGCGAGACGTCGGCCACCATCGGGGCCAGCGCCTTGGCGTAAGCCATGGCCTCGTTGTAGACCGTGTCGAAATCCACCGGTGCAGCGTGCAGGTGGTTGACCAGCACATCGTTGTGCAGTGCCAGGTTGTCGCGCAGTTTGGCGGCAAAGCGCTCGGGGTATTTGAGGTCCTGCACGCGCAAGGCACGGCGGGCCACCTTGTCTTCGTAGGTGGGGCCGATACCGCGGCCGGTGGTGCCGATCTTTTCGGTGCCAGACTTTTCCTTGGCGGCTTCACGCGCCACATCCAGGGCGACGTGGTAGGGCAGGATCAGCGGACAGGCTTCGGACACGCGCAGACGCGAGCGGACTTCGACGCCCGCCTTTTCCAGGCCAGCGATTTCCTCAAGCAGCTTGGGCACCGACAGCACCACGCCGTTGCCGATGTAGCACTTCACGCCGGGGCGCATGATGCCGCTGGGGATCAGGTGCAGCGCGGTTTTGACACCGTTGATGACCAGGGTGTGGCCTGCGTTGTGGCCGCCCTGAAAGCGCACCACGCCCTGAGCGGATTCGGTCAGCCAGTCGACCAGTTTGCCTTTGCCCTCGTCGCCCCACTGGGTGCCGACGACCACCACGTTGCGGCCTTGTGTGTTGTTCATAGCTTGTGTTCTTTGCAATCAGATGGCTTGGATCACCCACTGGCCAGCGGCTTCGATCAGCTCGCGGTCACAGTGGAATTCGTCGATTTCGTCTTCGTGGCCCGGCAGCACGCAGACCACGGTTTCGCCCCGTGCGCGCAGGCTGGCAATGGCCGAGCGCAGGGCCGGTGCATCGCCCCAGGGCGCGCGAATCGCCGTGCGCAGGGCCAGCGTCGGCACGGCGGCCACCAGCTCCTTGAGGTCGAGCGAAAAGCCCACGGCCGGACGGTCGCGGTCAATGCGGTGCCCAAAAACAGCGCCCACGCCGTCGTAGCGGCCACCGCGCACCAGCGCATCCGCCGCCCCTTTGGCGTAAATGGCAAAACGGATGCCACTGTAATAGGCATAGCCACGCGAATCACCCAGGTCAAAGCTCACACTCACGCCCTGCACGCGCTGGGCCAGCCAGCGCAGCTGGGCCAGGGCTTGCTCGATGGCGGGCAGCTTGGGCAGCTGTTGTGCAGCCAGGTCCAGCACCGAGGCGTCGCCGTACAGCGTCACCAGGGCCTGCAGGCCAGCACGGCGTTCGACCGGCATGTCGGCGGTCAGGCGCGCCAGGCCCGCTGCATCCTTGACGGCGAGCGCAGCATGGATGTCGTGGCGTTGCGCCTCCGAAAGCTGCAGCCCGGCCAGCAGGCTGGCCACAATGCGGGCATCGGCCAGATCCAGATGCAGGCCGCTCACCTTGGCCGCATTCAGGCTGTCGATGGCCAGCTGGAGGATTTCCAGATCGGCCTCAGGACCGGCATGGCCGTAGATCTCGGCGCCGAACTGCAAGGGCTCGCGGGTGGCGTGCGGGCGGGCAGCGCGGGTGTGCAGGACCGGGCCGCAGTAGCACAGGCGCGTGAGGCCGCTGCGGCCCAGCAGATGGGCGTCGATGCGGGCCACTTGCGGCGTGGTGTCAGCACGCAGACCCAGAGTGCGTCCCGAGAGCTGGTCCACCAGCTTGAAGGTTTGCAGGTCAAGTGCCTCACCGGTGCCGGTCAGCAACGATTCAAGGTGTTCAAGCAGCGGCGGCATGACCAGCTCGTAGCCATAGCCACGGGCGGTGTCGAGCAGTTCGCGTCGGAGTTCTTCGATGTGGCGCGCCTCGGAAGGCAGGACATCGGCGATGTGATCCGGGAGGACCCAAGCGGACATGGGAAAGTAGGTAGACGGTTAAAAAAGGGATTTTACCGGTTCGCCACCGGGTTTTTCGCCCCGCAGAAACGGTATTGCCGTGTTCAGGCCGCCCACCAGACGACGACCAGACCCAACAGCACCAGGAAGACGCCGAAAAAACGGATCTGACCGTCCTGCAATTGCAGCAACTGCTCGAAAAGCTGGCGCCACCGGCCCGGTGACAGCATGGGCATCAGCCCTTCGAACACCAGCATCAGGCCCAAGGCCAGCCACCATGCATCCACCCGGACGCCCTACCCGATTTATTTGCGAGCCGGGGCAGCCGAGCCTGCACCGCGCATGGTCTTGAAAAAGTCCGAGCTGGCCGGATCGAGCACCATGATGTCGCTCTTCTTGCCAAAGCTGGCCTTGTAGGCTTCGAGGCTGCGGTAGAACTGGGCAAACTGCGGATCGCGCCCAAAGGCTTCGCCGTAGATGCGCGCGGCTTTGGCATCACCCTCGCCCTTGATCTTCTGGGCGTCGCGGTAAGCATTGGCCACGGTCACCTCGCGCTGGCGGTCGGCATCGGCCCTGATTTTTTCGCCCTCGGCGGCACCGGTGGAACGCAGTTCATTGGCCACGCGCTTGCGCTCGGCCTCCATGCGGCGGTAAACCGACTCGGTGATGGTGTCCACATAGTCGGCGCGCGTGATGCGCACATCCACAATGTCCACGCCCCAGGGCTTGTCGCCGCCCTTGACCACGCCCAGCACTTCGCGCTTGACATCGGTCATCAGCACATCGCGCTTGAGCGAGAGCAATTCCTTGACAGTGCGTTTGTTGATTTCTTCCTGGAAGGCGTTGCGCACCACGCGGTTGAGCTGGTTGGCACCGGTCTTTTCATCCAGGCCCACATTGCGGATGTAGGCCTGCGGGTCGGTGATGCGCCAGCGCACATACCAATCGATCACCACACGCTGCTTTTCGGCCGTCAGCATCGGTTCGGTGTCCGGGCTGTCGAGCGTGAGCAGGCGCTTGTCGATGTAATTGACGTTCTGAAGCGGGGGGGGCAATTTGAAGTGCAGGCCCGGCTCGGTCACGACTTCCTTGATTTGACCGAGCGCATACACCACGCCGAATTGGCGCTGGTCCACCACAAACAGGGTGGAGCCCATCAGCACCACCAGCAAGACCACAGACGTGAGCCACATTCCCAATCGGTTCATTTTTGGCAGTCCTTATCGAGCGTCGCGGTCACGCGAGCGCTGGTTGTCACGGGAACGGGTGTCGGCAGGCAAAGCATTGGCGGAGCCATTGCTGCTCCCATCCTGAATCGCCGGCGCTGGCGTGGCAGCGGTCTGGCCACTGACCTGTTGCAGGATCTTGTCGAGCGGCAAGTACAGCAGGTTCGAACCCTGTTTGCTGTCCACCAGCACCTTGGTCACATTGCTGTAGACCTGCTGGAAAGTTTCGATGTAGAGGCGGTCCCGGGTCACCTGCGGGGCTTTCTGGTACTCGGGCAGGATGGCCTTGAAGCGCTGGGCATCGCCCTCGGCCTGGGCCACGATGCGCTCACGGTAGGCATTGGCTTCTTCCTTCAGGCGCGAGGCCGCACCGGTGGCGCGTGGCACCACATCGTTGGCATAGGCCTGCGCCTCGTTTTTGGCCCGCTCGCGCTCTTGCCCGGCTTTGAGCACGTCGTCGAAGGCGGCCTGCACCTGCTCGGGCGGACGCACGCCGCCTTGTTGCAGGTTGATGCCCACCACTTCAATGCCCACCTTGTAACGGTCCAGGATGGTCTGCATCAGCTGGCGCACGCGCTGCGCGATCTGGTCGCGCTCCTCAGCCAGCGCCGAATCCATCTTCATCTTGCCGACCACCTCGCGCACAGCCGTTTCGGCGGCCTGCACCACGGCTTCGGTCGGGTTCTTGCTCTCGAAGAGGTAGGCACGCGCATCATTCAGACGGTACTGCACCGCGAATTTGATCTCGACGATGTTTTCGTCTTCGGTCAGCATGGCCGATTCGCGCAGGCCGGTGGCCTTGATGATGTTGTCGCGGCCAATGTCCACCGAGCGGATCTGAGAAACGTAGACCAGCTCATGGCGCTGAACCGGCCAGGGCATGCGCCAGTTGAACCCGGCCCCCACAGTGGACTTGTATTTGCCGAACTGTGTGATGACGGCCTGCTGGCCCTCCTGCACAATGAAAAAGCCGGTACCCAGCCAGACCAGTGCAGCCGCTCCCAGGATCACCCCGAGGCCCAGATGGCTCAGAAAGCCGGGCAAACCACCGCCGCCCTTGCCGCCCTGCCCGCCAGAAGGGGGACGCGCACCGCCGCCTCCCTTGCCGCCAAAAATCTGGCCCAGTTTCTGGTTGAAGTCGCGCCAAAGCTCGTCCAGATCGGGCGGACCGCCCGCAGAGCCCTGAGGGCGTTGCGGTGGCTGTTCCTGACCCGGTTTCTGGTCAGGGGTACTGGATGGCTTGTCGTCGCTGCGGCCCCAGCGGGGGTCGTTCAGGTTGAACATGCCGCGAATGCGCGCCGGCAGGGCCATCTGTCGAATGGCAGGCAAATGGAAATTCATGGTGTGGGCAATTCCTGTCAGGCTCACATTGTGCCGAAATCCGGCGCCTCGTCCGATGCATCAGCCGACGAATTCCGCTGCAGGTCACGGACATCGTCGGGCACAGCTTCATGTTCGGGCAGGCGCTCACGCACCGTCCGGGCCAGGGCCTGACGCAAAAGGTCCATGCCCTGCCCCGTTCGGGCACTGACAAAGAGGCGCGGCACCGGCTGTCCGCCCACCTCGTAGCTGTCTTCAAACACCAGGGGCTGTCGCTCGGGTGGCAAGGCGTCAAGTTTGTTGAACACCAAGAGCTGCGGCAGGTCCTGGGCACCAATTTCGGCCAGCACCTTTTGCACCTCGGCCATCTGCTCCGGGAAGTCTGGGTTGGAGGCGTCCACCACATGCAGCAGCAGATCGGCCTCGGTGGCCTCCTGCAAAGTGGCCTGGAAGGCCTCGACCAGGCCGTGCGGCAGATCTCGGATGAAACCCACGGTGTCTGACAGCGACACCGATCGGCCCGCCTCACCCAGGTACAGCTGGCGCGTGGTGGTGTCGAGTGTGGCGAACAACTGGTCGGCCGCGTAGGCGCGGGCCTTGACCAGGGTGTTGAACAGGGTGGATTTGCCGGCGTTGGTATAGCCCACCAGAGAGATCTTGAAGGTCTGGTTGCGTTCGCGCTGGCGTCGTTGGGTGTTGCGCTGCTTCTTGACCTTGGTCAGGCGCTCCTTGGTCCGCTTGATGGCTTCGCCGATCATGCGGCGGTCCAGCTCGATCTGGGTTTCACCCGGCCCGCCGCGCAGGCCAATGCCGCCGGTCTGGCGCTCCAGGTGGGTCCAGCGGCGCACCAGGCGCGTGGAAAGGTACTGCAGGCGGGCCAATTCCACCTGCAGCTTGCCTTCATGGCTGCGCGCGCGCTGGGCAAAAATCTCAAGGATCAGCAAGGTGCGGTCGTTGACCGGCAGGCCGATGTGCCGCTCCAGATTGCGCTGCTGTGCTGGACTCAGGGACTGGTCGAACAGCACCTCCTTGGCACCGTGCATCGTGGCCAATTCCTTGATCTCGTCGGCCTTGCCACTGCCCACGAACAGCGCTGGGTCAGGCGCCTTGCGCTTGCAGGTCAGACGGGCCACCGGCTGCAAGCCGCCCGATTCGGCCAGCAGGCCCAGTTCCACCAAGCCACCGTCAAAATGGGGCAGCCCAAAATCAACGCCGACCAAAAGGGTCGGCGCTGCAGCAGAAGAAGATGTGTCTGTCAAACCAGGGTCGTCTGCCAGTCCTGGCAGACATCAAGTCGGTGGGCTCAGCTGACGGTGGCTTCGTCGGTGTCCTGGCCAAAGTTCACAGCGCGACCGGGAACAATGGTAGAGATGGCGTGCTTGTAGACCATTTGCGTGACGGTGTTGCGCAAGAGCACCACGTATTGGTCAAAGGATTCGATCTGGCCCTGCAGTTTGATGCCGTTGACCAGGTAGATGGACACCGGCACATGCTCGCGACGCAGCGCGTTCAGAAAAGGGTCCTGCAAGAGTTGGCCTTTGTTGCTCACGATATTCTCCGTGTTCGGTTGTTTTTGAAGCCTCGACCATACCACAGCGTTTTCGGCTGCCGCCCGGCCATGTTGGCTTGTCCTTGGCGAATCAGGTGGATTCTTTGTCGGCGTAGGGGTTGTGCGAGGTCTTCATCTCGATGCGCAAGGGCGTGCCCACCAGTTCAAAGGCCTTGCGAAAGCGCCCTTCCAGAAATCGCTTATAGGCCTCGGTCACGTGTTCGAGCGAGTTGCCGTGAATCACGATGACGGGCGGATTCATGCCGCCCTGGTGCGCATAGCGCAGCTTGGGTCGGAACATGCCCGTCTTCTTGGGCGTCTGGAACTGCACCGACTCGAGCAGGATGCGCGTGAGCACCGGTGTGCTCATCTTGCAGGTGGCCGCTCTGTGGGCTTGCGCAATCGATGTCCACAATGGCCCCAGGCCCTGGCGCTTCTTGGCCGAAATGAAATGCAGGTTGGCAAACTTGAGGAAAGCCAGCCGGGTCTCGATGGAGCGCTGCACCAACTGGCGCTGGTACTCGTCGACCGCGTCCCATTTGTTGACCGCCAGCACCACGGCGCGACCGCTGTCGAGCACGAAACCGGCAATGTGCGCGTCCTGGTCGGTGACCCCTTGCGTGGCATCGATGAGCAACAGCACCACATTCGCGTTCTCGATGGCCTGCAGCGTCTTGACCACCGAAAACTTCTCGATGGCTTCGAACACTTTGCCCTTGCGACGCAAGCCAGCGGTGTCGATGAGTTCAAACTTCTGGCCATTGCGCTCGAAAGGCACACTGATCGCGTCGCGCGTGGTGCCTGGCATGTCAAAAGCCACCAGGCGCTCTTCGCCGAGCCAGGTGTTGATCAGGGTGGACTTGCCAGCGTTGGGGCGACCGGCCACGGCCAGCTTGATGACCGAGGGATCAACCTCGGCCTCCTCATCCTCTTCGGGCAGATTCAGGGTGTCGAGCGCCTCTTCGAGCATGCCGCGCACGCCCTGACCATGGGCGGCCGACACGGGCAAGACCTCGCCCAAGCCCAATTCGTAGAACTCGGCGAGCTGTGCCCCCTCGCTCATGCCCTCGGCCTTGTTGGCCACCAACAGACTGGGTTTGCCGATCCGGCGCAGGTAGTTGGCAATGTCGTGGTCCTGGGCGGACAAGCCGCCGCGCGCATCGACCACAAAAATGACCACATCGGCCTCGGCCACCGCCTGCTGCGTTTGCTTGGCCATTTCCTTGTAAATGCCGCTGCTCGCATCCGGCTCGAAACCACCGGTGTCGATCACGATGAATTCACGCTTGCCCAGATGGCCCTGACCGTAGTGGCGGTCGCGTGTGAGGCCGGCAAAGTCGGCCACGATCGCATCCCGGCTCTTGGTGAGTCGGTTGAACAGCGTGGATTTGCCCACATTGGGGCGGCCCACCAGGGCCAGTACGGGTTTCACTTGTACTTCTATCCGATTCTTCAGTCAAGGCGCCAGCCAGTCACCAGGCCACTGCGGTTGACCGTCACCAGGGTCTGGCCTGCCAGCACAGGCTGCATGGCCACAGGCGTGCCATCGGTGCCCAGGCGCTGCAGTGTTTTGCCTTGGTCACGGCTGAGCAGGTGCAAGGCGCCCTGCTCGTCGCCCAGTGCAAGGGCCTGACCCCAAACGCGCGGCGCGGTCAGACCACGGAAACGGTAGGACTCTTCGCTCCAGAGCAGCTGGCCATCCGCCCGATTCCAGGCGCGCAGCTTGCTGTCGGATTCGACGCCGTACACGCGGGCTTCGTCTCCATCCAGGCCCTGATGGCCTGCCGAGGGGCGCGTCCACAGCACCTGGCCGCGCGCCGTGTCCACACAGCCCACAGCCGTCTGGAAGGCGCGCACACACAGGTTGGCGCCCTGGCGGCTCACACCGGCCACCAGATCGACCAGGCGTTCCACTTCGTTGGTGCCGCGCGAACTGCCCAACAGCACATCCCAGCGCAGCTGACCGGTCAGGGGCTGAATGGCGCTGAGGCGGCCGCCATTGCCGGCCAGCAAGGTGTCGCCCACGGCCGTCAGCACCCCGGCTTGACGCAGCACCAGGGGATCGGCATTGCGCGGCAGGGTCCACAGGCGTTGGCCACTGGCCCCGTCATAAGCATTGACTGTGCGGTCAGCCGTTTGCACAAAGACACGCTCTCCGGCCACCAGTGGCGCCGTGAAGGTTTGCGCATTCAGGCGTTGGCGCCAGATCTCGCGGCCGGACTCGACCACCCGCAAAATATTGTCAGCCGTCACCACGGCATGGCGTTTGCCATCGCTGCCCACGCCAGCCACCAGTGCGGCATTGAGCGAAAGGCGCCAAACTTCGCGGCCGGTCTCGGCATCCAGTTCAGCCAACAGGCCTTGGCTGGAAGCCAGGATCACACGGTTGCCCAGCACGGTGGCCTGCAAAGGGCTGGTGATTTCACCCAGACGTGCGGTCCAGGCCTTGCTGACCGCCAGGCTGCCCGAAACGGCCGGCAAGGCCGTCGGCTGGGGTTTGCTGGGGCTGCTGGAACAGCCCGCCAGCACCAAGGCCACGCCCAGCACCAGCGCCGTGGCCGCCTTGTTGTTCCAGACACGCTGCATCACGGCTGCACCTCCACCCCCAGGGCGCCCAGTTTGGCTTGCACCACACGGCGGTATTCACTGCTGGCGTTCAACCCCTTGAAGGCCTGCTGGTAGGCGGCCACGGCTTCGGCGTTTTGCTTCTTGGACAGCAAGAGGTCACCCTTCAGATCGGCCGCCAGGGGCTCCATGTCAGGGGAAAAGCTGGCCTGCAGGGTTTTGAGGGCCTCCTCGGCAGATTGGGTGTCCCATTGCAAGGCCGCCAGGCGCAGACGAGCCACATCGCGCAAGGCGGTCTCGGGCGCATCGGCCGCCACCCAGGCCAACAGCGCCCTGGCCTGCTCGGCCTTGCCTTTGTCGGCCAGACTGCGCGCCGCCAGCAAGCCCGCCTGGTGGGCGAACTGGGTGCCACCGAACTTGTCCTTCATGTCGGCCACGCTGCGCTCAATGCGCGGCAAGTCTTGCGCGAGCACCGCTTTTTCCACTTCGTCGTACAGCGCCGAGGCTTTCACCGCCTGGTTGCGCTGCCAGTATTGCCAGCCATTCCAGGCCGCATAACTGCCCAGCGCAGCAATCAGCACCCAAGAGATCAGGTTGCCGTAGGTTTTCCAGAAATGCTTGAGCTCAGCAAGCTGTTCCTGTTCTTCGAGATCGAGATGCGCTGCCATGAAATATCCGCTTTTGAATCAGTTGGATTGTAGGGTCTGGGCCCAGGCCGCCACAGCGTCCAGACGCTCGAGACGCTGAGCACCTTGACCGTCGCGAAGCGCTTTGACCGTGACCTCGCCGCGCGCCAGCTCGTCGGCGCCAAAAATCAGGCCAAAAGCCGCGCCGCTGGCATCGGCCTTTTTGAACTGGGACTTCATTGAACCCATGCCCTCACCGGTGCCCGCGTGCATCTGCGCAGACACGCCGACTGCACGCAAGGCCTGCAAGGTCTGGATGGCCACCGGCAAGGCGGCCGCGTCAGGAATGATGGCGTAGACATCGGGGGCCAATGGGTTCAGCGCCTGGCCGTGCTCCTTGACGAGCTCCAGCACGCGTTCCACGCCCAGCGCCCAGCCCACGGCTGGTGCTGGCTTGCCACCGATTTGCTCGATCAGGTAGTCGTAGCGGCCACCGCCGCAAATGGTGCCCTGCGAGCCCAGGCTTTCAGTGATGAACTCAAACACCGTGAGGTTGTAGTAATCCATGCCCCGCACCAGGCGCGGGTTGATGCGGTAGGCCACGCCATTGGCCTCCAGGATGGCTTTGACGGCATTGAAGTGCGCCAGCGAAGCCTCGCCCAGAAAGTCCAGCAGCCTGGGGGCCGACTCGACCACCGGGGCCATGGCCGGGTTCTTGGTGTCCAGGATGCGCAAGGGGTTGCTGTGCAGGCGCCGCTTGGCATCTTCGTCCAGCAGATCGGCGTGTTGCTCCAGGTGGGCGATCAGGGCCGCACGGTGGGCGCGACGCTCATCGGGTTGCCCCAGGCTGTTGAGCTCCAGGCGCACATCCTGGAGGCCGAGCATTTTCCAGAGCTCGTTGGCCAACAAAATCAACTCGGCATCCACTTCGGGGCCGCCAAAACCCAGCACTTCGGCACCAATCTGGTGGAACTGGCGGTAGCGGCCGCGCTGCGGACGCTCGTGGCGGAACATCGGGCCGGTGTAGTACAGGCGCTTGCCGCCTTCGTAAAGCAGGTTGTGCTCCACCACCGCGCGCACCAGGCCGGCCGTGCCTTCAGGGCGCAGCGTCAGCTGCTCGCCATTGAGGCGGTCTTCAAAGGAGTACATCTCCTTCTCGACGATGTCGGTGACTTCCCCGAGGCCCCGCACGAACAGGGCCGTGGGCTCCACGATGGGCAAGCGAACATTGCGGTAAGCGTA
>Ga0228703_1001939_pt1 | contig 12079 bp, 10 predicted proteins | sample McNCre217_Aug_MG_3_FD_178020 | JGI IMG/M metagenome (GOLD analysis project Ga0228703, IMG submission 178020) | Freshwater microbial communities from McNutts Creek, Athens, Georgia, United States - 29-17_Aug_MG | ecosystem: Environmental > Aquatic > Freshwater > Creek | place: USA: Georgia... | reverse complement strand
ATAAAGCGGCGTGGTGGTTCCAGCCGCTGCACCCACCGTGTCCGGTACAAGCTGGGTGAGAGTACCGGAGCTTGGCAGGGCAGCCAACTGGTTGGAGGTGAGCTGAACGGCGTTGGGGCAACTCAAACCAATCTGTGCGGCCTGATCGCAGCTGCTGACCAGGTACTTTTTGCCACCCTCAACAAACCAGTACGTTCCCGTGGCGGTTTTTACCAGTCTTGTCATGTCGGTTGACGCGGGGAACGAGTCGAGATAGTCCTGCGAAACGGTTCCAATTGGCCCAAGCGGCGACAGGGCTTTAATTAGGTCCTGATCGCTGATGCGGTGTTTTTCGTAAGCACCGGATGTGGGGTCATCCACAATTAGGAACACATCGCTGGTTGCGCTCTTCAGCAAGAAGCCGCCGCCAATCGGCGAACCAAACCAGTCCCAGTAGTACCGCCAGAAGTTGCGGTTTCCGTATGCGCTGCAGGAGTCACCGGTTCCGTAGAGGTTTGCCAGTGCTGCGTCGTTTGGGGTGTAAGGCGTGTAGTAGTAGAGCGCCGCGGTGGCCTGGCTCTTTAGTGGAAAGGTCTTAGCGCCACAGCTCTTCTTGTTGGCCTGATAGTCAACGGTGATGTTGCGGCCCACCTTGAGGTAGGTGAACGAACCGGCCGGGTTGTTGTACCAGTGGAACTGGCCCGCCGCCGAATACATCTGGTTGAAGAATCCGTAGTACTTGGAGCTACAGGCAGCGGTGTCGGGGCAGCCGTAGCCCATAGCTTTGCGGTATTGCAGTTCCGAAGGGCTGCTGTTGCTTATGAATCCCTGCTCTTTTTGCAGCGTCACCAACAGCACGCGCGGGTTGATGTTGCAAGCACGGGCTACGGTAACAATGATCTGGGCCGCAGACTGGTTGGTGGCGGCGTCAACCGCGTTGCAACGACCATCAACCGCATCGCGCTGGGGAACATCCATGTGGAAATAGCGCAGACAGGTGAACGGGTCGGTTGCGGCAACCTTGCAGTTTGGCATTTTGGAGTTGAGAAACGACTGAACCTGGTCAACACTCATTGCACCAAAGTCGTAATACACGCTGTCGCCAATGATTAGTCCGGGATCAAACTTTGAGCCGTCAAGCGCGTGTGCGGCCTGCTGATTTAGGTCGAGTCCAACAACGCTCGATAGGGCCATAATCACCGAGGTGACCATGGCCCAGATGCGGCGCTGGACTAATGACTTCACTGGATGGTTACCGCCTGTGGACCGGTTGAACCGGCGAATCCCTTAGACGCGTAAACCACCTTGAACGTGGCCGGACCCTTTGGCAGGCCGGTGAGCGTGACCTCCATGGGGAAGCACTGGGTGCTGTCAACGTTGATTTCGGCCTTCACGGTTTGGCTCTTGGTTACGCCACCCGCGGTAATGCTCAGGGTGCAGGTTCCGCCATCCTCGGCAACGTTGGTGATCTCGGTGATTACGTCAATGACACCCGCGGTGGCATCCAGGTTGCTCTGGATAATGTGCAACTTGGCCAGCTGAACCGGCGTGGCCGATGGGGTTGGCGTTTCGCTTGCGCTTGCAGAGGCACTCGGATCAGCCGAGGCGGAATCCGAAACGCTTGGGGTATCGGATGGCAGGCCTGTGGCACCCCAGTGCGGATACAGGAGACTGCAACCGGTCAAACCGAGAGCCAGCGGGGCGGCTGCGAGCGCCAGTGCCAACTTTGACTTTGAGATTCGCATTGCGGTGTCCTTTGTCTGTGTTGCTGCTAGTTGGAGGGCGAAGCCTTTTTGAAGGCCTTCTGAATCATCGCGTGAATGGCTGTGAAATCCGGATTAACCACATCGATGGTCGGCGGGACCAACTCAAGCTTGCTAATTCCAAGTTTCTTAGCCTTTAGCGCCAAATCGATGTAGGTGCTGACCATGCCGTTTGGAATGTCGGTTTTAAGCAACTGGCGGCCGGCCGTGGCAATTTCCTTGAAGTGGGTGAGCACGGTGCCCGGATCCAGTTGTGCCAGCATGGCATCCTCAACCTGGCGTTGGCGCTGCATGCGGTCATAGTCGCTGCTGCCGTGACGGGCACGCGCGAACCAGAGTGCGGTTTTGCCATCCATGTGCTGAGTGCCCGGCTCAATCCAACCCTTCACATTGATTGGCTGACCGTAAGCGTCCTCCTGGCCACCAATCGGTAGACGGTTCTTCACCGTGATGGTAATGCCGCCTAGCGCATCGATCAGGCGCTTGAATCCGGCCATGTCTACCAGCACATAGCTTTGAATCTTGAGCCCGGTCACACCTTCGATGGCATCCTTGGTGGCCTCAACTCCAGCGGTGCTGCCCTGCTTGTCCGCGTTGGGGTAGAGGTTCGAGTGGTTATCGGTGGTGTCCTTGTATATGGCATTGATGAGGCAAACCACACCACAGTTGTAGCCGTTGGGGTAAACCTTGAGCATTGGTGAGCCCGCCGAGAAGGGGGCCTTCTGGAGGTTACGAGGGATGCCAATATTGATGGTTTCGCCGGTGACCGCATCAATGCTGAGCACGCTCATGGAGTCTGGGCGCAGGCCAAAGCGCGAACGGGCTGCGTCGCCACCCATGAGCAGAATGTTGTAACGACCCTCGATTGGAGTGGTCATGCCCTGCTGGTTAAAGATGCTGCCCATGAGGTTGCTTTGCACACCGGCTAGGCTGCCCGCGTAGCCAATCACGCTGGTGCCGAGTGCACCAACCGCGATCATAGCAATCAGTGTGAACAGTCGCGCACGCTGCGGCAGCCGAATGATGCGCAGGAGCCGGAGCGTGTCCAGCGCCAAGATGGCGTAGAGCACCGAATAGAGCGTGAGAAAACCGGCCAGCACATAGTCCAGAATCGGAGCGGTAACGGCCCAAAACAGCCAGGCTCGGTTCACGAAATACAGCACACCGGCGGCCGCAAACATTGCCCAGTAAAGCATTGTGGCAACAATGCCAATGCGTCCAACCTTGCGGCTTCCGGCCAGCAGCTGAGGCGAACCCGGAATCAGCAACGAGAGTGCAATCAGCCACCAGGCACGCTTGAGAATGTGCTCGGCCGAGGCACGATCAATGTTTCTGAACGGTGAGTTTCCCGCGCTGGTGCCGCTGGCGAATACCGTTCTGTTCCCTAGAGCTGAGATTTGAGGGTCGCATTCTTCTGGGCAACCTGCTCCTGCAGGTCGGCGGCAAAGGCGGCAAGTTTTTGAGCCAAACGCTCATCGTTGGTGCCAAGAATTCTGGCGGCTAGGATTCCAGCGTTTTTTGCTCCACCGATGGAAACCGTGGCTACCGGAATGCCTGCGGGCATCTGAACAATGCTCAGCAGGGAGTCCATGCCGTCGAGACGAGCGAGTGGAACCGGAACGCCAATCACTGGGAGCGTGGTAACACTGGCGAGCATGCCCGGCAGATGAGCCGCACCACCCGCACCGGCAATGATCACCTTGATTCCGCGACCGGCCGCGGCCTTGCCCCACTGCACCATGCGCTCGGGGGTGCGGTGGGCGCTGAGCACCTCAACCTCGTGTTCAATGCCAAAGTCTTTAAGCACCTGAGCCGCATCGGACATCACGCTCCAGTCGGAGTCGGAGCCCATGACCACGCCAACTACTGGTTTTGTCATGCTTTTCTCCTCGTTTGGGTGTGCGCGCAGGCGCGAACCACATGAGTGGTACGAGGCAATTTTACGAAACCGGGGCCAAAATTCCCTTTAGAACCGCCCAGCGGCGGCTAGTTGTTGCGCAGTATGGCGGCCGCTCCGCGAGCCTGCCCCAGAGCCCATTCCAGGTTCTGAGCCACCACGGTAACGTGTCCCATCTTGCGACCTGCACGCGCACCCTTGCCATAGGTGTGAATCTTGGCGGCAGGGTGGCCCTGCTGAGCCGCTGCCAGGAAAGGCAAAAAGTCGTTGCTGCCGTCAACGCCAAGCAGGTTCACCATCACGGCGTAGGCGCCGGTGGATTCGGTTGAGCCCAGTGGGAGGTCCAGCACGGCCCGAAGGTGCTGCTCAAACTGGCTGGTCACGCTGCCCTCAATGCTGAAATGGCCCGAGTTGTGGGGCCGCATGGCCAGTTCGTTAATGAGCAGGCGCCCATCGGTGGTTTCAAACATTTCAACGGCCAGAACGCCCGTAACACCCAAGCCTTCCGCAACACCGCGCGCAATCTCGGCGGCGCGCTCCAGCGTGGCCTCGGATGCACCCGGGGCAGGCACCAAAACCTCGGCACAAACCCCATTTTCCTGAGTGGTCTGCACCAGTGGCCAGGCCTCAAATCGTCCACTCGGCGTGCGGGCGCTCAGCTGAGCTAGTTCGCGCACAAAGTCAACTTTTTCCTCGGCCAGAAGGTGCCCGCCAAAGGAGTCGATCCCCGCCAACCAATCCGCGGCATCGGCGGAGGAGCGAACCACCCGCACTCCCTTGCCGTCGTAGCCACCGATGGGAGTCTTGAGAATGGCAACACCCCCGTTTGCCGCAATGAAATCATCCAGGGCTGCCGCCGTGTGGATCTCGGCCCAGATGGGCATTGGCAAACCAAGCTGAGTCAAACGCTCACGCATGTGAAGTTTGTTTTGAGCAAAAGCCAATGCCTTGCTAGGTGGCTGAACGCTCACGCCCTCGGCTTCGAGCGCTTGAAGCACGGCGAGTGGCACGTGCTCGTGATCAAAGGTGATCACGTCAACGGTCTTGGCAAACTCCCGAACCACGTTTAGTTGGTTGTAATCGCCAACCTGCGTGGTGGCCAGAGCGGCACTCGACCCCTCGGCCTCGGCCAAAACTTTAATGGTGATTCCAAGGTTGATGGCGGGTGGAGTCATCATGCGTGCCAACTGGCCTCCGCCAATCACGCCAACTCTAAGTTCGGTCATGCTCTTCGCTTTCTTGAAACCCGGTACAACCGGCAACTAATGTCTTGGGCCGCAGAGGCCGGAAATCTCTTGTGCAATCAGTTTTGCCTTGGGCAACCCGGTGAGTTCGAGCGAACTCTCGCCTGCCACGTAAAGCACTATTCGCGAACTGCCCGAAAGTTCCACCCGCTCAATGTTCTCGAACGATACCGTGCGGTAGTTCTGCCCAAACAGGCCGCTTCGGCTCACCACGCGGCTGGTGGTGATGTCTGTCCAAGAGGTGAGGTAACGCAGAGTGGGAAACACAAAACCAAAAAGCGCCAGCAGCCCACAAACCGAGTAAACGGCAATGTTGATCCACTGTTCGGTTATTTTGCCTGCCAAAAACATGGCAAGAAATGCGGCGAGCGCCAACAACAAAGTTGGCACCAGAAGCCGGGAACCGCGGGCGCGGAACCGCCCAAGCAGCATTTCGGCTTCAAAACTCACGGCACACAGTCCTCTCGCCCGCGCTCAATAAGGCGGTTACTTAATTGTGTCGCAAATGCACAATGTCGGCAGCCGAAAGCGGCACGGGTTGGCCGTTCACCTCAAGCACCAACCGCCCGGAATCATCAATGGTGGCCGCTCGGCCGTGCAGGTTCTCGCCGTTCGGAAGTTCGGCGCGCACCTCGCGCCCCAGCGTGATGCAGCCATCGATGACCTGGTTTCTGATGCCGCTGGCAACCGCGTTCATTCCCAGGGCAACAAACCGGTTGTAAATTTCGTCAAGGTTGAACAGGTACGAGCTCAATACCTCATCAAAGCGTTCGGCCAGGTTTTGGGGCGCGTGCCAACCCTCTAGCTCCAGCGATGTTGCCGTTGGAATGGGCAGTTCGTTGCGTTGTTGGGTCAGATTGATTCCCGCGCCAATCACCACTGCCAGGTTGGTGGTTGGCAGCATCTCGGTGAGCAAACCGGAAATCTTGTGCTCGTTGACCAGCACATCGTTGGGCCACTTCACCCCAAGGTTTTTTACCTCGGGCAGCAACCCACGCACGGTTTGACTCATGGCCAATCCACCGATGAGCGGCAACCAGCTCAACGATCCCAGATCCGCAGGACTACCCATGGGAGGACGCAGAAACACCGAGATGGCTAGCGCGGAGTCTTGCGGCGCTTCCCAACTTCTACCAGAGCGGCCGCGGCCTGCAACCTGATTGGCGGTGGCCAAAACTGTGAAGTGCTCAAGTTCTTGGGTTTGCGCCAGCTGAATGAGCTCGAGATTGGTGCTTCCGGCGGATTCCCTCCAGATGAGGTTGGAACAGTGTTGCTGAGAGGAAGCGAGAAGCATAGGCACAGATTATCCGTTCATCGATGCGGGTTTTAGGTGAACCGCCGATAGAGTGGAGGCTGTATCTAGCTACCTGAGGTGAACTTTGTCAGCAGAGAACCAAGCTCCAGATTTGTCAACAACCGCGGGCAAACTTGAAGACCTGCGTCGTCGCTACCACGAGGCCGTTTATGCCTCCGGCGAGGCCGCCATTGCCAAGCAGCACGCCAAGGGCAAAAAGACCGCTCGTGAGCGCATTGAAATGCTGCTCGACCCCGGATCGTTCGAAGAGCTAGACGAGTTTGTACGCCACCGCTCCAACGCCTTTGGCATGGACAAGGCCCGCCCCTACGGCGACTCGGTGGTTACCGGTGTGGGAACCATCGGTGGTCGTCAGGTTGCAGTTTTCAGCCAGGATTTCACCATCTTTGGCGGCTCGCTGGGAGAAGCAGCCGGAAACAAGATCATCAAGGTTATGGATTTGGCCATTGCCACCGGTGTTCCACTGATTGGAATGCTCGATTCGGGTGGTGCTCGTATTCAAGAGGGCGTTATTGCGCTTGGTAAGTACGGCGAAATCTTTAAGCGCAACACCATGGCTAGCGGTGTGATTCCGCAGATCTCCATAATCATGGGCCCTGCCGCCGGTGGAGCCGTTTACTCCCCTGCACTCACCGACTTTGTGATCATGGTGGACAAGACTTCCAACATGTTTGTTACCGGTCCAGACGTGATCAAAACCGTGACCGGCGAAGACGTTGGCATGGAGGAGCTGGGTGGCGCGCTCACCCACAACAAGACCTCCGGCGTGGCTCACTTTCTGGCGAGCGACGAAGAAGACGCGATTGACTACGCCCGCAACCTGCTGAGCTACCTGCCGGAGAACAACCTCTCCGAGAGCGTGGCTTACGCTGCGGCCGAGAGTCTCGACGTGACCGAGGACGACAAGGTTCTCGACACCGTTATTCCGGATTCGCCAAACCAGCCGTATGACATGCACAAGATCATCGAGACCATCGTTGACGACAACGAATTCCTTGAGGTGCAGGGGCTTTACGCGCCAAACATCATCATCGGTTTTGCTCGCATCGATGGTCGTTCGGTGGGCATTATTGCCAACCAGCCTCAACAAATGGCAGGAACGCTGAACATTGAGGCCGGCGAAAAGGCCGCTCGTTTCGTTCGCTTCTGCGACGCCTTTAGCATTCCTATTTTGACTCTAGTTGACGTTCCCGGCTACCTGCCCGGTACCGACCAGGAATGGGCCGGCGTGATTCGTCGTGGAGCCAAGTTGCTCTACGCCTACGCCGAGGCAACAGTTCCTCTGGTTACCGTGATTACTCGCAAGGCCTACGGCGGCGCCTACATTGTTATGGGCTCCAAGCAGCTTGGTGCGGACATCAACTTGGCTTGGCCAACCGCGGAGATTGCCGTGATGGGTGGTCAGGGCGCCGTGAACATTCTGTTCCGCGACAAGATCAAGCAGGCCGAGGAATCCGGTGCCGACGTGGCGGCGGTTCGCGCCCAGTTGGCCGCGGAGTACACCTACAACGTTGCAAGCCCATTCCTAGCGGCCGAACGAGGCGAGCTCGATGGAATCATCGAGCCTTCGGCAACCCGCTCGGCAGTCATCAAGGCCATGCGAGCCCTGCGCACCAAGCGCGCAAATGTGCCGCCTAAGAAGCACGGAAACATTCCGCTTTAGGCCAAACATGATGGGCGACAACAGCATTCAACCGCACCTCCGCGTGGAGGCGGGCCAGCCAACGGCCGAGGAACTTGCCATTGTGGTAGCCCTGCTGCAGGCTGCCCAGGCTACGGCTGCATCAAATGCCGCGAATCTGAGTGCACAGCCAAAATCCACTTGGAACCGAAACGCGGCGGTGTTGCGCTCGGCCATTACACCGGGGCGCAACCAATGGCAGTCCAGCTTTCGTAGAGGTTTAATCTAGCCGCGGATTTTCAACCAACTCCCGTTGCCAACCGGCGCGGTTCACCCCCAAGTAAGAGGACACGTAATGGCGCGTATTCCATCGCAGATTGATCAGATCGCCGATTCCTACCTGGATTGGATGGTTGCGGAGAGTCCCTCGTTTGCAACTTACATTGGGCGTCCTGGCGGCGAGGCGCTGCTGGATGACGAGTCGCCAGCAGCACACGCCAAAGCGCAGGCAAAGCGCTTGGAGGTTCTGGCCCAACTCAGCGCGGCAGAACCAGTGGATGACACCGACCGCGTAACCAAAGATGCCCTGACTCGTGACCTGGAGTTGAGCAACGAAACTCACAGCGCAGGGCTTTGGATGCGCAACATGAACGTTATTGCCAGCCCGGCCCAGGGAATCCGCGACATCTTTGACCTGTCGCCAACCGCAACCGAACAGAACTGGGTTGACCTTGCTGCGCGTATGCGTGCCGTTGGCGGTGCACTAGCTGGTTACCAGGAGTGCTTGTCGCTTGGTCTTGCCGCCAAAGACGCACCAGCCAAGCGTCAGGTTGAGCAGGTAATAACCCAGGTTGAGCAGATTGCCAACCCTAACGGTTTCTTCATGGAGTTTGCCGCGGGAGCCAAGGCCGGCGACTCCGAGTTGAGCGCTGAACTCAAAGGCGAGCTTGCCCTCGCCGCCAAGGCAGCCACCGATGCTTACGAGGCGTTTGGGGAGTTCCTCAAGAACCAGCTGTTGCCCGGCGCAACCCAAGAAGACGCAATTGGCCGCGAGCGCTACAGCCTGCTGAGTCGCGCCTTTGTGGGAGCCAAGCTGGACCTGGACGAAACCTACGAATGGGGAATCCAGGAGCTGGCTCGAGTGCGCGCCGAGCAGGAAGCAGTTGCCAACCAGATCAAGCCGGGTGCAACCGTTCAGGAAGCCATTGAACACCTGGACAACGACCCAACCAACAAACTTCACGGCACCGATGAACTTCAGCGCTGGATGCAGCAGTTGAGCGACCGAGCCATTGAAGAGCTGGGCAAGAGCCACTTTGACATTGCCGAGCCACTTCGCAAGCTGGAGTGCATGATTGCCCCAACCCAGACCGGCGGCATTTACTACACCGGCCCGAGCGATGACTTCAGCCGCCCGGGTCGCATGTGGTGGAGCGTGCCGGTTGGCGTTACCGAGTTTGACACTTGGCGCGAGACCACAACGGTTTACCACGAAGGAGTTCCGGGCCACCACCTTCAGGTGGCGCAGCAGGTTTACAACCGCGATGAATTGAACTCGTGGCGCCGACTCGCTTCTTGGACCAGCGGCCACGGCGAGGGCTGGGCGCTCTATGCCGAGCGCCTGATGGATGAACTCGGTTACCTGAGCAACCCGGCGGATCGTTTGGGCATGCTCGACGGCCAGCGCATGCGCGCGGCTCGAGTGGTTTTGGACATTGGCGTTCATTTGGGCAAGCCACGCCTTGATGGCACCGGCAAGTGGGACTTTGACTACGCGTTGCAGTTCATGATGGACAACGTGAACATGAGCCCGGAGTTCATAAACTTTGAGGTGAACCGCTACTTTGGTTGGCCGGGTCAGGCACCCAGCTACAAGGTTGGTCAGCGCATTTGGGAGCAGTTGCGTAATGAGGCCGCCGCCAAGGCAGGAGCTTCGTTTGACATTAAGGCTTGGCACAAACGTGCGCTAAACCTTGGTGGACTCCCGCTAGACACCCTCAAGTACGCGCTTTCGCTCTAGCACAGAGCGCGGCACAGAGCGTTCCGCCAGGGCACTCGTTTAGGGCAGGCGCAACCAGAGGTCTGGGCTACTCGCTTCCGGGCGAGTGGCAATGATGCTGACCAGATAGCTCTCGCCCTTGGGCGCGCGAATGGCAATCTTGCCACTTTGAGTGGCGCGAATAGCCTTCGCGATGCTGTCGCGTATCGAGTCGAGCTCGTCGGGGTCAATTGCGTCGAGTCCGGCTTCGTCGTTGATAGTCACTTCAACGCCACGCTTTCGGGCTTCGCGAACCTCAACCCGTACTCCGTTATCGAGCAGGGACCTACCGCTAATTTCGTCTCGTAACCGCGCCTCAACCAGCTTGGCTTCGGCTTTACCGTTTTCGGTCAGCTTGCCACCGTTCTTTGCCACCGCCTCCAAAAGCGGCGAGGCCTCCAGCAACGCTTGCTGCACAATAGCTTTGCGCTGGTTACGCCTCGCCAGCAACTGCGCAGTTCGAGTTGCTGTGGCAGTTGCCTGCGCGAGATAGTCCGCAGTGACGTTTCGGTTGTTGTCTAGTGCTACCCCAATTGCAAACGCCGCGGCCACCACCAAGAGGGCACCAATTAATCCCGTTGTAGTGATGGTTGCCGGGCCGCCCCAAATAATCACAACCAACCAGAGCCAGAGCAGGCCGGACCAAGCAAACCAGGGCCTGCCGCGAGCCATCATGATTGCCAACAGTGTGCTCACTCCGCCAACAAACCAGGTTTGGTACGAACCATTTGGAAGCCGGTCTTCGGCGGGCATTGCCAAGATAACTAATACCGGGATGGCCAGGCAGCTCAGCCAAACCAATCCGGTGCGCCACCAGTTGAGCTTGCTTTGATCGTTAACAGCCGCCAAAACCAAACCGAGTGGATAGAGGGTGAACGCCGCTAAAGGTGTTACTTGACTGCGATAGCTGGCTAGCCAAGAGAGGCCAAGTACCCAGTGATTCAAGCCGTAAAGGAGAATCAAAATCACTGCAATTATTTTGAGGCGCCTATCCATTGGCACTCCAGGTGAGAATTACATTTGCCCCGAAGCCCGGTTCCGAATCAATTTTGGCCTGTCCGCCAACGGATTCCATGCGCCTTGTGATCAATGTTTTGATACCCATGCGGTTCTTGGGCACGCGCGCCGGACGGAATCCTCGACCTCTGTCGGCCACAACTACCTTGAGCGCGCCATTGGCATTGGTCTTGAGCACCAGTTCCCTGTGAACCGATAACCCTCCGGCGTGAATAAGTGAGTTGTTTACCGCTTGAACCGTGGCCTCGGTGATTGCAGTGGCCACATCCATTGGAATCTCAATGTTTTGACGCAGGCTGGTGGACACTTCAAAACTAGGCGCCTGCTGCCTAACGGCGTTAGTTAGAGCCGAGAACAGGCTGTCGGCGCTAACCGAATGTTCTTGCTGTTCGGGCCACTCGTTGAGGTTTTGAAGTTCCGCAAGAGCCTCCGTTGCAACGCCCTGGGCGCGGGTTTGCTCGGCTTTGGAGCGAGCCTCACCGGCCAACGAGAGTGCATTCAAAACCTTATTGTGAAGCATGCTGGCCAGATAAACCCGCTCGTATTCGGCGGCTTCGGAGGTAGCGGCCTGAACCGCTTCCTCCTGTTGCAGAGCATTGGCTTCATCTTGTTTACGGGCCCGGTAACGCAGGAGGTAAACCACGCTTACAAAGGTGGCACTAAACAATATTGAATACACCGCGTCTTGCGTTGCTTCGAGCACGGTTGCCGATCCCCCCATTGGGGTGAGCAACAGCATTCCAAAATAGGCAGGAATGACAATAATCGAAAAAGCGGCCAAGCCCACACTTAACGCAAAACCTGCGGACATGGTTGAAATGCCTAACTGCCACCAAGGCCATGGAGTGAAGTTTGCCGGCAATACTTTGGCGTTTTCGAGCTGGATATTCCAGGTGAGCAATGCCAACAGAATGGCCGAGAAGTGCAGAACGTACCAAAATCTAGAAGCGCTGAAAAACCAGTTGCTTAGAACCATTCCCACAACGCTGCCCAAGACTAAAGAGATAATCGGCCAAAACACCCATGGGTTTAGAAAGTGCGCTTGGCCAAATGCATTGATGGCGGTTTCTACCGCCGAGAGCAGCAGCGCCAAGGAGAAAATGCGCCCCAGCGCAATGTCCAACTGCTGAGCCGCAAAGGTGCTGGATGGGGTGGCAACCAGCAGTTTCGCGGAGGTGCTCCGCGAATCGTTCTTAGTTGCCTCG
>Ga0228703_1001937_pt1 | contig 12083 bp, 9 predicted proteins | sample McNCre217_Aug_MG_3_FD_178020 | JGI IMG/M metagenome (GOLD analysis project Ga0228703, IMG submission 178020) | Freshwater microbial communities from McNutts Creek, Athens, Georgia, United States - 29-17_Aug_MG | ecosystem: Environmental > Aquatic > Freshwater > Creek | place: USA: Georgia... | reverse complement strand
ATGCCAATGGGAAAGTTTTAGATTCACCAGCTTTAAGACCTGTTGCTGCCGCCTCAAACTCAGGCAACATACGACCTTCACCCAAAATAAATGCGAAATTCTCGGCTTTACCACCAGCAAATTCAACGCCATCAATCTTACCTACAAAGTCAACGGTGACCTGATCACCAGTTTGAGCTGCTGTGTTATCACCACCATGACCATGAGCGCCAGCCTCACCACGAATATGGAAATGAACTCGTTGCTTACGCAAAATCTCTAAAGTTTTAGCAATTTCAGCATCATTAACATCAGTTGTATAACGAGTAATCTCAGCCTTTGTTAAGTCGCCCACCTTAACTTCTGGAAAAACTTCAAATGTCGCGTCATAAACTACTGGATCAGCACTAATTTCACTCTTTGGCTCTAAACGAGGTTGACCAGCAATCTTCAAACCTTCTTTTTGACTTAACTCATAGAACAAATTAGAGGCATGATCAAACTGGGTTTCAAAATCAACTTGCATACCGTATTGGGCTTCAACCATCTTCATTGGCACCTTACCTGGGCGGAAGCCGGCCATCTTCACCGTCTTAGATAGTTTTTGCAAACGTGCTGCGCGAGCTTTTTCAGTATCAGCCTTTGGAAAGCTAAGAGTAATTTTTCGATCTAAATTGCCAAGGTTTTCAATTGTTACAGACATGCTGGGTATCCCGTTTAAGCTAATAAAAATTTTGATTCTATTTAAAGGCAATAAAGTAAAGCCACATAACTCACTTTAGCCTCAATCACAAAAGCTCATTATTCTACATGAGTAACAAAAGAAAAAGTCTTTTTAAAAGCTCCTACCCTTGATAAATCATAGACTTACTGAGGCAATTCAACTAAAAAAGTTGTTCCAACCCCTTTTATGCTTTCAAAGGAGATCAAACCACCATGTCCTCGGATAACTGTTTGACTTAACCAAAGGCCCACACCCATTCCAGCAGCTTTACTGGTTTTAAATAACTGGAAAATAGAATCTTTAATATCGTCCGACATACCCTCAGCATTATCATCAATCATTAACCGAGCAAGAGTGCCGTCTGACTTTAATGAGATTTTTAGATTTTTTATGGGCTTATCTGAATCAATAAGGGCGTCCAAGGCATTATTTAAAAGATTTAAAACAACTTGTTGAAGCTGAGTGACATCACCACGAACCTGAACTTTGTCATCAACATCTAATTTAATATTAATATTGACCTGCTTAGTTTTAACTCTCACCAAATCCAAAGTATCAATAACAAGCTGACTTAAATCAAAAGGGGCAAAATCGACCCCTTCTGGATTAGCAAACATATTGCGCAATTTTCTAATAATTTCAGATGCGCGTTTATTATCTTTAATAACAGAATTAATGATTTCTTTAGCTTTCAGCGGATCTATTTGTATCTGATCAAACTGATGTTCCATCAACTGAGCATTTAATCTAATAGCACCCAATGGTTGGTTTAACTCATGAGCAAAACTAGCCGCTAAGGCGCCCATACCGGCAGACTTATTACTAAGAATAAGCTGGCGAATCATCTCTTCTCGCTCATCAATTAATATTTGAAGCTTTTGGCCATATTCAGCTAAATAATTAGATCGAGCCTCTGATTTACTCAAATCAGATTGAACTTTCAAATTACTCTCCTCTTTAATCGCTAAAAATACTTGTAAAAAACCCATATTTGAAAGAGTAATCGCTAGAATTTGTCCAACAATCATTACCCCCTGGTCCCAGGTTGCCCCATAAACATCAGGACTACCCCATCCCGCATGAATTGCAACAGCCCTCTGTCCCAAAGTGCTACAAAAAACAAAACCGGCAATTGCAATTAATAACCCACCGGTATATCGATGTTTTTTATAAATTTGATAACCAACAACACCATAATCAAGACAGCCAATCACCCAATATGAAAAATACAAAAGCATGACAACTGTTAATGGGTATCCGGCCTCATGAAGATACGCACTCCAAGCCATATAAATCATGGCACAAATTAAATTGAAATAGTGATACTTTCTCTGAGTAGCATCAAGGTACATACGCAACGCAAATAACCTCCCCAAATTACCTACAACCATTAAAAATGGGGCTACGTAATAAAATAGAAACTCTGATACCAAACCATAATTGGCAGATAAAACTACTGAGAAACCACTCAAGATCCCAGAGCCAGCCCAAATATCAACCTGCAGACTCTTTTGCCCTCTCAGCACCATCCAAATAGCGCCATGTAGAACAAAATAAACGACAAAAATAATCAAAATACTAGTTTGTATATCAAGCTTCATATGAAATATATTTTTAAACGACCTGGAATTAATACATACTAAAAAATAAAATGGCGAGCCACAAGATTGATTAATACATACAACGTATCATTCTTTAATTAATATCAATTAATAGAGAGCACCTATGAATATATGGCAAGAATTTCGAGCCTTTGCAGTTAGAGGCAATGTGGTTGACCTAGCAGTTGGTGTAATTGTTGGTGGCGCATTTGGCAAAATAGTCGACTCCCTCGTTGGCGATGTTGTCATGCCTATTGTTGCATGGCTCATTGGCGGCAAATTGGATTTTTCTAACTTATTCATTATTCTAGGAGATGCCCCCGAACATATTCCTAGAACTTTAGATGCCTTAAGAAAAGCTGGCGTGCCTTTGTTTGCATACGGCAATTTCTTGACTATTACTCTTAACTTTATAATCTTGGCATTCATAATTTTCCAAATGGTAAAAATTATTAATCGAATTAAACTTCAGGATGAGGCTAAAACAATTGCAGAACCTTCACCAACACCAGAAGACATTCAGTTGCTTAGAGAAATTAGAGATAGTTTAAAAAAATAAAGGGATCATATGATTACAACATCATCAGGTTTGCAGTATCAAGATACAGTAGTTGGCTCTGGAGAAGAAGCTAAGAAAGGGAACTATGTATCCGTTCATTACACTGGCTGGCTATATGAAAATGGTCAAGCAGGACAAAAATTTGACTCAAGTAAGGATCGGAATGACCCATTTGAATTTCCATTAGGAGGGGGCATGGTTATCAAAGGATGGGATGAAGGTGTTCAGGGCATGAAAGTTGGTGGCACTCGCCGCTTAATTATTCCTGCTGATTTAGGGTATGGCGCCCATGGTGCTGGTGGAGTTATCCCACCTAATGCAACATTATTATTTGAAGTAGAACTACTTGGAGTTTAATCAACACTAAGTACTCCACTTTTTAACAGTTAAAAAGGCGCTCAATGAGCGCTTTTTTAATTTTTATAAATTAGAGCGATTGCATGAACAGCAATTCCTTCACCACGACCCAAATGCCCTAAACCCTCATTCGTTTTAGCTTTTACATTGACGTGGCTAGCTGAAATGCCTAAATCATCGGCAATATTTTTCACCATTTCAGGAATATACGGAGCCATCTTGGGTGCCTGACAAATAATTGTGGCATCAACATTACCGACCCGATAACCCGCTGCCTGAATTAAAGCCATAGCCGCCCTCAATAAAACACGACTATCAGCACCTTTAAGACGATCATCAGTATCTGGAAAATGGCTTCCAATATCACCCAATGCAGCAGCCCCCAATAAAGCATCTGTTAGCGCGTGCAACAACGCATCAGCATCTGAGTGCCCCAATAAACCATGAGTATGTGGAATATGAACACCACCCAATATTAAATGTCTTGATGGTACCAAAGCATGAAGGTCATAACCTTGGCCTATACGAAACGGGGCAAATGAATGATCAATTGTCATAATAATTTTTTCAAACTAAGTAGGTCACTCATTAAAGCCCAGTCCTGCGGATATGTCACCTTTAAATTTTGCCATTCGCCGTGAACTAACAAAGGCTCATATCCAGCTAACTCCATAGCGCTAGACTCATCGGTCACATCTAATTTTTTTACAATAGCTCCATCCAAAACATCTCTTAAGACTTGCAAATGGAACATTTGCGGAGTTTGCGCTAACCATAGCCCATCTCTTGGCAAAGTTTTGTCAATGTATTGGGAATTTTTCCCCGAAGCAATTTTTAGCGTATCAGCCATAGGCATAGCCAATATTCCACCTGAAATACTAGACTGATCTATTACAGCCTTAATTAAACGTCTAGCAGCTTCAGCAGTTAGACCAGGCCTTGCAGCATCATGAACTAATACCCAATCATTACCTGGCACCCCTGCATCAATCATTGCTTTAAGTGTATTTAAGACCGTCTGATGACGAGTAGCACCGCCAGTTTCTCGTATAGATAGCTTTTGATTGCTTGGCCACTTAACACTTGGCATTTCCTTCGCCTCACCTGAAACACCTATCCACACCGTCTCAATTTCGGGCATATTTAAAAAAGTATCCACTGCATGCAAAATCATAGGCTTCCCTGCTAACCGCTCGAATTGCTTAGGCATATTTAACCCCATGCGGGTACCACTACCCGCGCAAGGAATTAATACATGAAGAGAATTTGAAATTTGTGCTGAATTCATACCTCAATTCTATAATGTCTAGCTTATGCAGAAGTTATCGGCTGATTTAGAAGCCCAATTAAATTCGGTGGCTTGGTCACCCCCCTTACCCGGACCGCGGGAGGGACAACGTTTAACCATCTCCAATCTAACTGGCTCAGCTGATGCTGCCGTTATTGCACAACAGGCGCTACATCACCGAAAAGAATTTTCAGTAATGGTCGTGATATGTGCCAACGCCCTGGATGCATCTCGCCTACAAGAGGAAATTCCCGTATTTGCCCCCAACCTATCGGTAAGATTACTGCCTGATTGGGAAATACTTCCTTATGACGCTTTCTCCCCTCACCAAGACCTTGTATCAGAGCGTTTAGCCACCTTGCACGAACTATCAATTGGTGCTTGCGATATTGCTCTAATTCCAGTTACAACTGCGCTTCAACGACTTGGTCCTCCAGGCTTTTTAGCTGCCCACACCTTTTTCTTTAAAAAAGGGGATAAGCTAGATGAAAAAGCATTGCGCCTCCAGCTCCAACAAGCTGGTTACGATCCAGTCAGCGCAGTTGTACGCCCTGGCGAATATAGCCTCCGCGGCGGCCTCATTGATTTATTCCCGATGGGCTCAGCGTTACCTTACCGTATTGATTTATTTGGTGATGAAATCGACCAAATTAGGTCATTTGACCCAGACAGCCAGAGAAGTTTATACCCAGTTCAAGAAGTTCGTTTACTACCTGGCCATGAGTTCCCTATGGATGAAGAAGCACGCACCGCTTTCCGTGGTCGTTGGCGTGAGTTTTTTGACGGCGACCCTAGCCGTTGTAGCATTTATAAGGACATGGGGTCAGGTATACCAAGCGCCGGAATAGAGTCCTATTTACCTTTATTTTTCGAAAATACTTCAACTGTATTTGATTACTTTCCGAAAGAAAAAGGTCCTGCTTGGATAGGCATTCATGGTGACTTAGAAAGCCATATCAAAGGATTTTGGCAAGACACACAACAGCGTTATAACTTTTTAAGCCATGATTCATCAAGACCAGTTTTAGAACCCAAACAACTCTACCTACAAAATGATGAGTTATTTAGCTTATTAAAACCCTATGCACGATTAGCCTTAGAGAAAACAAAAAAAAATGCGAATGACTCTGAAAGTCGACTAGATACAGCCTTTTTACCATTGCCAGATATCGCCGTTAATCGCAAAGAAAATGATCCAATATCTAAGCTTAAACAACTCGCCACAGCAACATCTTATAAGTTACTAATTAGCACAGACAGCCCCGGTCGCCGAGAAACAGTCCGGCAACTTTTAGAAGAAAACGATTTAAAGCCTTATGTAGCGGACAACATCAGCAATTTCTTAATTTGTAAAGCTCCATTAGGCATTATCTATAGCCCAATTCATGATGGATTCGTTTCTCAAACTGCTCAATTAGCCCTCATTACTGAATCTGAATTATTTGCAGCCAGCGCGAGAACTCGTCGCAAAGGTAAAGATAAAGAAGCTAGCAATGTTGACACATTAGTTAGAGATCTTTCAGAGCTAAAAGTTGGTGATCCAGTTGTTCATGCCGAACATGGTATTGGGCGCTATCAAGGTCTCATCTTATTGGATGTTGGAAATGGCGAAGAAGAATTTTTACACTTACTTTATGCCCATGCTGCGACTTTATATGTGCCAGTCCAACAATTGCAACTAATTTCTCGCTACGCTGGCTCAGATCCTGATAGCGCACCATTACATCAACTTGGGTCAGGTCAATGGGAAAAGGCTAAACGCAAAGCCGCTCAACAAATTAGAGATACAGCAGCAGAGCTATTAAATCTGTATGCCGCACGCGCATTGCGCAAAGGCCACGCCTTTGAATTTTCAGCCCATGACTACGAGGCTTTCGCGGAAAGCTTTGGCTTTGAAGAAACGGCTGACCAACAAGCTGCTATTGCTGCAGTTATTCAGGATATGACAAGCGGCAAGCCAATGGATCGTTTAGTTTGTGGCGATGTTGGTTTTGGCAAAACTGAGGTAGCCTTACGCGCAAGCTTCTTAGCCGTCATGGGAGGAAAGCAAGTTGCCATCCTAGCCCCTACTACCCTACTGGCAGAACAACATGCAGAAACTTGGAAAAGCCGCTTTGCTGATTGGCCAGTAAAAATAGTAGAACTATCACGCTTCAAAACGACTAAAGAGATTAATGCTGCACTAGATGCAATGGCTAGAGGTGAAGCAGATATTGTTATTGGCACTCATAAATTATTCTCTGCTGATGTTAAATTTCCTCGCCTAGGACTAGTTATTATTGATGAAGAACATCGTTTTGGCGTACGTCAAAAAGAAGCTCTTAAGACTTTACGTGCCGAAGTTGACATACTCACATTAACCGCAACCCCCATTCCAAGAACTTTAGGAATGGCACTTGAGGGCTTGCGCGACTTCTCTGTCATTGCAACAGCTCCTCAAAAACGTTTGGCAATTAAAACTTTTGTACGCCGTGAAAGTGATGGAATTATCCGTGAAGCGGTACTTCGAGAAATTAAACGTGGCGGACAAGTCTACTTTCTTCATAATGAAGTAGACACTATTGAAAATCGCAAACAGTCGCTAGAAAAATTACTGCCAGAAGCTCGAATTGTTGTTGCACATGGTCAAATGCATGAAAGAGACTTAGAACGAGTCATGCGTGATTTTGTAACACAACGTGCCAACATATTGCTGTGTACAACCATTATTGAAACCGGCATTGATGTGCCAACTGCCAACACCATCATCATGCATCGGGCAGATAAGTTTGGTTTGGCGCAACTTCATCAATTACGTGGTCGCGTTGGACGTTCGCATCATCAAGCCTATGCCTACCTAACCGTACCAGATCCAGACGCCTTAACAAAACAAGCAAAACTACGCCTAGAAGCTATTCAAGCTATGGAAGAACTTGGGTCTGGATTTTATCTAGCCATGCATGATTTAGAAATTCGTGGTGCCGGTGAGGTATTAGGAGATAAGCAATCTGGTGACATTTCAGAAATTGGCTTCCAACTCTACACAGACATGCTAAACAAAGCTGTCAAATCACTTAAGAGTGGCAAAGAGCCCGACCTGATGGCTCCTATGGAAATTATTACTGACATCACCCTAGGAGTACCTGCTTTATTAACAAATGACTACTGCCCGGATGTTCATGAACGTCTGTCACTATACAAACGTTTAGCAAGCATTGAGAGTCACGAAAAACTTATAGAGATTCGCGAAGAATTGGTAGATCGTTTCGGAGATCTACCTGAGCAAGCTCAATCTCTATTTGAAACACACCGACTCCGTTTGAATATGGCACGCCTAGGCATTAAGAAAATTGATGCCAATCCAGCCCAAATAACAATTCAATTCATCCCTAATCCACCAATTGACCCCATCAAAATTATTCAACTCGTTCAAACAAATAAACGGGTACAACTAAATGGCCAAGATAAACTTAAAGTATTGCCTGGAGATAAAGAGGCTTTTATTACCCTCACTCAACGATTAGAAGCTATTCGACAGTTATTTAAGCATTTAGGCGATACTATATTGAAAGATCCAACATAAAATTTGATATGCAAATAGCTCTGTTCCATCAAAAAATTACCCAAGAATCGCTTATTCATGAGATTCAAAAATCACATGTTATTAAAGCTGTTACAGCGAAAACAGAAAAAACGACCATTATTGATTTAAATGAAACGCTAAATCTTGAGCAGAAAATTCATCTACGCAATTTAGGTGTCTTGCATGAAACAGATTTAGGATTTTTGCCAAAATATTTCAATCCATCGCTTATCAAAGTTTTAGCGATGGATATGGACTCAACTATCATCAATATTGAATGCATTGATGAGATTGCTGATGCTGTTGGAAAGAAAAAAGAAGTCTCGGAAATAACAGAAGCTGCTATGCGAGGAGAAATTAAAGATTTTAGTGAGAGCCTACGACGTCGAGTCGCATTGCTTGAAGGTGCACCTGAATCAGCTCTCGAACAGGTATTCAACGAACGTCTCCAGTTAAATGAAGGTGCTAAAGAGTTAATTTCTCGCGCCCATCAAAAAGGCATCCATACTTTATTAGTATCTGGCGGTTTCACATTCTTTACTGAAAAACTTCAAAAAGCCCTCCATATTTCTGAAACCCATGCCAATCAATTAGAAATTATTAATGGGAAACTAACAGGTAAAGTGATTGGCAATATTGTTGATGGTTCAGCAAAAGCCGCTTATGTAGAGGCCTCTTGCTTAAGACTAGGCTCAAATAAACATAGTGCCGTAACTATGGGCGATGGCTCTAATGATCTATTGATGATGCATGGTGCGGGCTTATCCATTGGATACAAAGCAAAACCCATTGTCAAAGATAATGCCGACCTTGCATTTGATCATGTTAATTTGGATGCCTGGTTAGATTTGTTATAACGTTTTTGAGCTCCTTAAGTTTTATTGAAAGCATTAAAAAAGGCCGCAAAAGCGGCCTTTTTATTTTTTATCTGAACTTAAATCAAAGACGCTCGAACACAACTGCGATACCTTGACCACCACCAATACACATCGTTACCAATGCATATTTACCACCTGTGCGGTGCAATTCATAAATAGCTTTAGTTGCGATAAATGCACCAGAACAACCTACCGGATGACCTAAAGCAATTGCGCCACCATTAGGATTGGTTTTTGCCATATCAAGACCTAAGCCTTTTGATACCGCAATCGCTTGAGCCGCAAAGGCCTCATTTGATTCAACCACATCCATCTTGTCAATCGTTAAACCAGCACGTTGCAATGCAATTTTCGATGCTGGAATTGGGCCCTCGCCCATAATGTCATTTGGCACCCCAGCTAATGCATAGGACACCAAACGTGCCATTGGTTTTTGCCCCGCTTTAGCAGCCGCATCAGCAGAAGCCAACACAAAAAATGCTGCGCCATCATTAATACCAGAGGCATTACCCGCTGTTACCGAACCATCTTTCTTGAAAGCCGGCTTCATTTTTCCTAGGCTTTCCATCGTTGTATTAGCTTTAACGTGTTCATCCGTATCAAATACAACATCGCCTTTACGAGTTTGCATTGTGATTGGCACAATTTGAGACTTAAAACGACCCTCAGCAATAGCTGCAGTAGCTCTGCGATGCGACTCAACTGCCAAAGCGTCCTGCTCCTCACGACTGATATTCCATTTAGTTGCTAGGTTCTCAGCTGTAATACCCATATGACCAGCGCCAAATGGGTCAGTTAATGTGGCAACCATCATATCAATCATTTTCGTGTCGCCCATACGAGCGCCCGAACGCATCGCAGGAGCTGCGTAAAGGCCCCGAGACATCACCTCCACACCACCACCGATACCATACTCACAATCGCCCAACATAATGGCTTGTGATGTTGTAACAATACCTTGTAAACCAGAACTACATAAACGGTTCACAGCCATAGCCACTGAATCCATTGGCAAACCAGCCTGAATAGCTGCTACACGAGCAACATACGGAAAACGGCTTTCTGTTGGAATACAGTTACCAACAGTGACATAATTAATCTGTTTAGGGTCAACGCCAGAACGGTTCACAGCTTCTTTCATCACTGTGCCAGCCAACTCTGAAGGCTCCATACCGCTTAAAGAACCACCAAAACCACCAATAGCAGAACGAACTGCACTTAATACAACAACATCACGTGCCATCTGGAACTCCCTTAATCACTTTTAATTAATAGAAAAAACTAGTCTGTAGGGCTAATCTTACGAGTAACTGTCTGAAAGCGTCTATTAGGGCTTACTAGGGGTATTTACCCATAAAAATCTTAAAAAATATCAATACAACAAACCTCACAAACCCTATTTACAACTGGGCAATCAAATCATGCCCTTGCGTACCAACTACTGTAGCCTTCACAAACTCCCCCACCCGATAACGCTTAGAAATTTTATCGGTTGGTAATAAATGAACAAGCCCATCTATTTCAGGCGCATCCGACTGACTACGCCCAACACCCCTTGAGCCATTAACTGAATCAACTAAAACTCGAATACGCTTACCTACTTTGGCCTCCAATAGCTTTGCTGAAACCTCTTCAGCCACGGCCATAAATCTCGCCTGCCGCTCTTCACGCACCTCATCAGGCAAAGCACCATCTAACTCATTCGCTTTAGCACCCTCGACTGGTGAATATGCAAAACAACCAGCACGATCAATCTTTGCCTCACGCATGAAGTCCAACAAATAGGCAAATTCAGCTTCTGTTTCACCAGGGAAACCCGCAATGAAAGTACTGCGAATTGTTAGATCTGGGCAAGCCGATCTCCAGGCCATGATGCGATCTAAATTTTTCTCACCACTAGCTGGGCGCTTCATTCTCTTTAAAACATCAGGATGAGCATGTTGCATTGGGATGTCTAGATAAGGTAATACACCACTACCATTCTCAGAAAATTGAGCCATTAGAGGCAAAATATCATCAACATGCGGGTATGGATAAACATAATGCAAGCGCACCCATGCATCATGTTGGCGTGCTAGCTTACCTAAGGCTTCAACCATATCAAATAGCTTTGCCTTGACTGGGCGACCATCCCAAAAACCAGTTCGATACTGAACATCCACACCATAAGCACTTGTATCTTGAGACACTACTAACAATTCTTTAACTCCAGCCTCAAAAAGGTGTTGAGCCTCCAGTAAAACATCACCGATGGACCTAGACACTAAATCACCCCGCAAGCTTGGAATAATGCAAAAGGTACAACGGTGATTACACCCTTCAGAAATTTTTAAATATGCATAGTGCTTTGGAGTTAACTTAATTCCTGCAGCGGGAACCAAATCAGTAAAAGGATCATGTGGCTTAGGTAAATGCTCATGCACAACAGCCAACACTTCATCAGCAGCATGAGGCCCAGTTACAGCTAAAACTTTAGGATGTATAGAAGTTACAACATCTGAACCATCTATATTTTTTTTGGCTCCTAAACACCCTGTAACAATAACCTTGCCGTTTTCAGCTAATGCCTCACCAATAGCATCGAGACTTTCTTGAACCGCGGAATCAATAAAGCCGCAGGTATTCACCACAACTAAATCAGACCCGCTGTAGTCCTTAGCTATCTCATAGCCCTCAGCTCGCAATTGAGTAACAATGCGCTCAGCATCAACCAAAGCCTTGGGACAACCCAAGGAAACAAAACCAATTTTCCCGCTCAATTATTTATCGCTCTTTGTAGGTGATGCGAAAGGAAAACCGCTAAATACATTAGCTTGATCCTTCATTTTTTCTTGCATTTGAGCAAATAAATTTTTACTTTGCTCGACATAATTTCCCATCACATTTTGCATCATAGGATTTTGCATATTCATAAACTGAGCCCAACTTTCTGGAGTGATATTCACCCCACCTTGCCTAGACTGCTCAGCAAATTGGGTTTGCATATCAATAAACGACTGAATATTTTTTTCCAAATATCCACCCACCAAACCTTGCATTGAATGACCATAAAAACGAATCATTTGAGATAGCATCGGCGTTGTGAATAAAGGCACACCACCAGCCTCTTCTTCCAAAATAATTTGTAACAAAATA
>Ga0228703_1001936_pt1 | contig 12083 bp, 10 predicted proteins | sample McNCre217_Aug_MG_3_FD_178020 | JGI IMG/M metagenome (GOLD analysis project Ga0228703, IMG submission 178020) | Freshwater microbial communities from McNutts Creek, Athens, Georgia, United States - 29-17_Aug_MG | ecosystem: Environmental > Aquatic > Freshwater > Creek | place: USA: Georgia... | reverse complement strand
GTCCAGCGCATTACCGCTATCTGGCAGATCGACATTTTGGTGTCGGTGCCGATCAAATTTTGACCGTGCGTCCTGCGCCACAAGCCGATGTGGATTTTGAATATGTGATCCATAACGCTGATGGCGGTGAGGTCGAGCAATGCGGCAACGGTTCGCGTTGTTTTGTGCGTTTTGTGCAAGAACAAGGTTTGACGAACAAAACTTCGATTCGCGTCAAAGTGCATGGCGGTGTGATTGAGTTGCATGCGCTCGCCAATGGGCAAGTCAAAGTCGATATGGGTGCCCCCGTTTTCGATCTGCCGCGCATACCGTTTGACCCTAGTCACGCTGTACAAGTTAAGTCTGATTCAGACCACAGCCACTTATCGTTACAAAAAGATGTGAACAAAGTGCTGTCTTTGGCAAGTAATCACTGGTTGCTTCAACTCGCCAATGGCATCAATACTTCAGTAACAGTTGGCGTTGTGTCCATGGGCAATCCCCACGCGGTGCAGCTGGTGCAAGATCTGGCAACCGCTCCAGTTCTATCCCAAGGCTCGCTCATCGAAAACCACGCTGCTTTCCCCAAACGCGTCAATGCAGGCTTTATGCAAATAGTGAGCCGTCACGAAATTCATTTGCGTGTCTTTGAGCGCGGCGTGGGCGAAACACTTTCCTGCGGCACAGGCGCATGCGCTGCGGTGGTCACTGGCATACAGTGGGGCTTGCTGGATGCCAATGTGTTGGTGCACACCCAAGGTGGTGACCTCACGATTGCTTGGCAAGGCGCTGATGCCCCTGTCTGGATGACCGGTCCTGCTACTACTGTCTTTCAAGGCGAAATCAATTTACCTGACACTTTATGAACCCTGCTATGAACCCCATCACTGAAGAAGACATTGCTAATTTTTTAGTCAATACGCCAGATTTTTTTGAGCGGCATGCCGAGCTGTTAGCGGCTGTGCGTTTGAACAGCCCACACGGTGCGCGCGCAGTGAGTTTGCAAGAGCGCCAAGCCGATATGTTGCGCGAAAAAATCCGCGCGCTCGAGATGCGGCTGATGGACATGATGCGTCACGGCACCGACAACGAGGTGTTGATCGAGCGCATGCAGCGTTGGGTCAAAACCTTGCTGATGACTGCCAATGCGCGTGATTTGCCCTACACCATTGCCGACCATATTCAGCACGACTTCATGGTGCCGCAAGTGGCGATCAAGGTATGGGGCGTGGCCGACGACTATCAGATCGAACCTTTTGCTGTTGGCGTAGGCGACGACGTCAAAAAATTTGCCGAAGCCCTGCACACGCCTTACGTCGGCATTAACCAAAACTTTGAAGCGGTGAAGTGGTTGTTGGAGCCCAGCGCCGCCCAGTCGGTTGCCATGGTCGCGTTACGCGCCACACGCGCGGAAGACACGCCGCAGACTGCTGTCACGCAACCCGTGATCGGTTTGTTGGTGATGGCCTCGCCAGACGCACAGCGTTACCACGAAGGCATGGGCACAGCATTCATTGAGCGTTTGGGTGATTTGGCCAGCGCCGCGCTCTCGCATTTGCGATAACACTAATTAAAAAATCATGGACTGGGTTGCCCGCTACCTTGACCATGTGCGTTATGAAAAACGCCTCGCAGAGCGCACCCACGCGCTCTACACCATAGACCTACAAAAACTCAGTGACTACGCCAAGGACGCTGGCGTAGCCTTAGAGGCGGTGCAAGCCAACCATATCCGCCGCTGGGTCTCGCAGATGCACAGTGGCGGGCGCAGTGGTCGCGGCATTGCCCTTATCTTGTCGGGCTGGCGGGGTTTTTATACGTGGTTAGGTCGAGAAGGTGTAGTGCAAAGCAACCCAGTGCAAGATGTACGCGCTCCCAAAGCACCTAAGCCCTTGCCAAAAGCTTTGAGCGTGGACGATGCCATGCAATTGGCAGAGTTTTCTGCCGCACCAGACGTCACCGACCCTTGGCTGGAATGCCGTGATGCCGCGATGGTCGAATTGCTTTACGGCTGTGGACTGCGAGTAGGTGAATTGGCGGGGCTTGACGCGCAGGCCAGCCACACCGCCAAAGGTTGGCTCGACTTAGAAAGCGGCGAAGCCCATGTATTGGGTAAGGGAAGTAAGCGGCGTAGCGTGCCTATTGGTAGCAAGGCGCTAGAGGCAGTGAATGCGTGGCTAGCGGTTCGTTATCAAGGCTTAACGCTGTTGCAACAAGAAGGTTCAGCTACAAAAGATACTGCAGCAATAGAAACTCCAACAAAGGAAACTGCATCAAAGGGGACGTTTTTAGTTGGTGTGTCATTAGACAAAAATGTTTCGCCAGAAGCACAGAGTGCACTCTTCATAGGACGACACGGAACGCGTTTGACCGCCCAAGCCATTTGGCAACGTTTGAAGCAACGCAGTTTGAAAGCAGGCCTCTCCACCCCTGTGCATCCACATATGCTGCGCCATTCTTTCGCCAGCCATGTATTGCAGTCGAGCAGCGATTTACGCGCGGTGCAAGAGTTACTGGGCCACGCCAATATCAGTACCACGCAGGTTTACACCCGTTTGGATTTTCAACACTTAGCAAAAGCCTATGACGCAGCGCATCCTCGTGCGCGAAAAAAATAAGACGCGCGCGCATCTGGCGCATGTACAAACCTTAAGCGCTGAATTACGGCTGGACGCTTGCAGTCATTAACCCTGTAGCAGTTAGCACGACAATAGTTGGCTATGAAAACATTACGACTGAAAGAGGGCAAAGAGCGCTCAGCGCTGCGTAGCCACCCGTGGATTTTTGACAGTGCGATTGCCAAAGGCGGGGCGGACGCGGGAGAAACCGTGCGTGTGGAAAGCCACAGTGGCAGTTTTTTGGGCTGGGCGGCGTTCAGTCCTAGTTCCAAAATCCGCGCACGCATCTGGAGTTTTGACGAAGCACAGCGCATCGACGCGGCATTTTTTGAAGCGTCCATCAAGCGTGCCATTGCCGCCAGAAATCGATTTGATATCCAGAGCAACGGTATGCGACTTATCCACGGTGAGTCAGATGGGTTGCCTGGTTTGATCGTCGATCGCTATGACGACACCTTGGTGGCGCAGTTTTTATCCAGTGGCACCGAGCGCTGGAAGCAAGAGATTGCCAATGCTTTGCTGGCGCAAACAGGTTTAACCAAACTCTACGAGCGATCAGACTCTGGTGTGCGCGGATTAGAAGGCTTGCAGCCCGTTACCGGGTGGTTGCGTGGCGAAGGTGCGACGGGCATTGTGTTGCGTGAACACGATTGGAAGTTATCGCTTGATATTGCTGAGGGCCACAAAACTGGTTTTTATCTGGACCAGCGGGACAGTCGCAAAAAGTTTGCAGACTATGCGAAGCGCCTGCAGTTCCAGCGTGTGCTCAATTGCTATTGCTACACCGGAGGCTTTACCGTGGCCGCTTTGGCGGGCGGTGCGGCGCATGTCACGTCGATTGATTCGTCTGGTCCTGCGATCGAGCGCGCCAAAAGCAATGTGGCTTTGAATGGCTTTGATGCCGCACGCACCACCATGTTGGATGCCGACGTCAATGCCTCCTTGCGACAGTTCTACAAAGACGGACACACTTTTGACGCCATCGTCCTAGATCCGCCCAAGTTCGCGCCATCTGCTGCGCACGCAGATCGGGCAGCACGCGCGTACAAAGACATCAACCGACTGGCTTTCAAAATTTTGGAGCCCGGAGGCGTGCTTTTCACTTATAGCTGTTCGGGCGGTATTGGTGCAGAGTTGTTCCACAAAATTGTGGCGTCTGCGGGCACCGACGCGGGGGTGGACGGCTACATCAGCGAGCGTATGCAAGGCGCACCAGACCACCCGATGACTTTGACCTTCCCAGAGGGTGAATACCTGAAGGGATTAGTGGTCATGAAAACCGCTACCTTGGTCGAAAAGGCAGAACGCGCGACAATCGTGGGTTGACCTCTTTTATTTCTACAAGGTAGTTCTCGTATGTTGATTCCAGCCACCATCCTGACCGGTTTTTTAGGCTCCGGTAAAACCACCTTGCTCAAGCGCGTCTTGACCGAGGCCCATGGCCAAAAAATTGCCGTGATTGAAAACGAATTCGGTGAAGAAAACATCGACAACGAAATCTTGGTCTCCGACACCAACGAGCAAATCATCCAGATGAACAACGGCTGCGTATGCTGCACGATCCGCGAAGATTTGCGCACCACCTTGCAACTGTTAGCCGCTAAAAAGCGCAAAGGCTTGTTGGATTTTGAACGTGTGGTGATTGAAACCACCGGCCTGGCTGACCCCGGTCCTGTTGCGCAAACCTTCTTCATGGATGACGAGATTGCAGAGAGCTTTTTACTCGACTCCATCTTGACCCTGGTAGATGCCAAGCACGCCGCCCAACAACTCAATGACCGCCAGGAAGCGCGCCGTCAGGTTGGTTTTGCTGACCAAATTTTTATCAGCAAGGCTGACTTGGTGTCGGCGGAAGAACTCGATGCTTTGCAACATCGCCTCAAACATATGAACCCCCGTGCTCCTCAAAAAGTCGTGCATTTTGGCGAGGTCTCTTTGGCCGAAGTGTTCGATTTACGTGGTTTTAACCTCAATGCCAAGCTAGATATCGATCCCGACTTCTTGGCAGACGATAGTCACCACCACCACGACGGTGAACATTGCGACCATCCATCGCACAAACATGGCCATGATGCGCATGACCACGGCCACGACCACGGGCATGGCGACCATGCCCACGGTGATCACGCCCACGGCGGAGACCACGGTCACGGCCATCACCACCACCATGACGACGACGTCAAAAGCTTTGTTTTCAAATCCAAGCGCGCCTTTGATCCTGCCAAGTTAGAAGATTTCTTGGGCACCATCGTCAACATCTATGGCCCCAAAATGCTGCGCTACAAGGGTGTTTTGCATATGCGCGGCACTGAACGCAAAGTTATTTTCCAAGGTGTTCACCAACTCATGGGTAGTGATTTAGGACCAGAATGGGCCCAAGGCGAAGAAAGAATGAGCAAGATGGTGTTCATTGGCATCGATTTACCCAAAGACATCTTGATGCAAGGCTTGGAGCAGTCTCTGGTTTAGCGTTTTGAATGTGGCTACAATCCCGCGCGCCAGACCTCCTTTAGTACACATTCGTGCATGGAAGGAATGGCAAGGAGACAAAACGTGAACGCACAAGCCCGCCATAAAAAACCAACAAAATCTGCGGCAGCCAAAAAGGCTGTCAAACCCGCTGCAAAGCCAAAAACACCTGCCAAAAAGCTTGTGAAAAAACCAACTCCTGCTAAAAAACCCGTGACTAAAAAAATAGCCGCCAAAGCGGCCCCCAAGAAGGCAACTGCCAAGAAAGTGACGCCTAAAAAAGTAGTCGCTAAGAAACCTGTACCCAAGAAGGCCGCAGCTAAAAAACCAATAGCCAAAAAACCAGTGGCTAAGAAGGTTCCAGCTAAAAAAGTAGTGGCTAAAAAAGCACCAGCCAAAAAAGTTGTCGCTAAAAAAGTCCCGGCTAAGAAGGTGCCAGCTCCCAAAGCAAAAGCGCCCGCAAAAAAATTAGAAGCGCCTAAAAAATCGGCAACTCCCAAGGCCGCGGCCAAACCGGTGGTGCCCGCTCCTGTGGTGCATGTCACGCCCATCATCCCTGGCTACACACCAGTGGTGCACAAGAAAAATTCCAGAGCTGCCAAGATGGCTGCGCTCGTTCCCCCTCCACCCACGCAAGTCCTGGCCTCCACGGCAGCGAAAAACAGCTTTATGCCGATTTCGCACCAGACTGCATCGACCATCATTCCTGTGATACCCAAAAAAGACGCCAAACTGGCCAATAACTGGAAGACCAAAAAGGCTGACCAGCTCACCGACGCTGAGGTGATCGCCATGCCTGACAGCGAGTACATGAATGACACGCAAATGGCATTCTTCCGTCTCAAATTGGTCCAATTGAAAAACGAAGTCTTAAGCAATGCCAGCGAGACGACGGAGCATTTGCGCGAAGACACGGTGGTTGTTCCTGATCCCGCAGACCGCGCCACCATTGAAGAAGAGCATGCTTTGGAATTGCGCACCCGCGATCGCGAACGCAAATTGCTGAAAAAAATCGAGCAATCCATCCACCGTATCGACGGCGGCGATTACGGCTACTGCGACGAAACAGGCGAACCTATCGGCGTGGCCCGTTTGCTGGCGCGTCCTACCGCAACCCTCTCCCTAGAAGCGCAAGAGCGCCGCGAACTGAAGCAAAAAATGTTCGGGGATTGAGGCGTTGCTGCATGACAACGCGAAAACAGGCCGAAGGCCTGTTTTTTTTCGGCAATTATTTTCTTGATAAGACACTTTTAATAGATCTTCTAAGTGCTTGCTTTATAACGATTTTTACTCCTAGACTTGTTTATGAAATCGCTCCTAAGTTGTTGATTTCATTGAAAAAAATCGAAAAACCCTTGGTAAGGCAGTGAAATCCTGATACAGTGCAAATAAGTGCAATTAAGTGGTGAAAAGTGTCAGCTCACTTTCACTGCCGGTTGCGTATCGTCTGTTTGCCAAGGAAAGCCGCTGTGTTTCAAGGTGCATCATCGCTGAGTCTGGATGCCAAGGGCCGTTTGTCGGTCCCTACGCGTCATCGCGACGTCTTGAGCGCCACCGCTGGCGGGCAGCTCACGATCACGCGCCATCCCCACGGATGTTTGATGGTGTTTCCGCGCACCGAGTGGGAAAAATTCCGTGACCGCATCGCGGCCCTGCCGATGAGTGCGCAGTGGTGGAAGCGGGTCTTGCTCGGCAATGCGATGGATGTGGAGATGGACGGCACGGGCCGTGTGTTGATCTCCCCTGAATTGCGCGCCGCTGCAGGCATCTCCAAAGACACCATGTTGCTGGGCATGGGCAACCACTTTGAGTTGTGGGACAAGGTGACTTACGAAACGCAAGAAGCGCAAGCCATGCAAGGTGACATGCCAGACGTCTTCAAGGAATTTTCTTTCTAAAGGATGACGGTGGACACGCCATGGCAGCACACCACCGTCCTACTCAGCGAAGCCGTCGATGCACTCGACCTTCTGCCGGACGGAACTTACGTAGATGCAACCTTTGGACGCGGTGGGCACACGCGTCTGATGCTCTCCAAACTCTCCGACAAAGGGCGGGTCATTGTTTTCGACAAAGACCCAGATGCGATCGCAGTAGCCCAGCAAATCCAAGACCCGCGTTTATCCATTCGGCACGAAGGATTTGCGCACCTAAGCGATTTGCCACCTGCATCGGTCGATGGCGTGTTGATGGACTTAGGCATCAGCTCGCCACAAGTCGACAACCCCGCACGCGGATTTTCATTTCGACACGACGGTCCTCTGGACATGCGTATGGACACCACACGCGGACAGAGTGTGCGCGAGTGGTTAGCAGAAGCAGACATTCAACACATAGCGGAGGTGATACGTGAATATGGCGAGGAACGGTTTGCTCTACAGATTGCAAAGGCGATTGATGCTCGCCGACAAGAACGGGGCGTCCCTGCAAGCACCGCTGAACTGGCCCAGCTCGTGGCTGACACGGTCAAAACCCGCGAGCCGGGCAAGGACCCTGCAACGCGCACATTTCAGGCTTTTCGGATTTTCATCAACGCCGAGCTTGAGGAATTGCAACAAGCGTTAGACGCTACGTTGCATGTGTTGCGCCCGCATGGAAGATTGGCTGTGATCAGTTTTCATTCGCTTGAAGACCGTATCGTGAAGCAGTTCATTGCGCACCACGCGCGTGAGGTGTATGACCGCCGTGCACCTTTTGCGCCGCCACAAGTCATGGATTTCAAAGCGGTGCAACGTGTCAAGCCGAGCGAACAAGAAATAGCCAGCAACCCACGCGCGCGCAGCGCAATCTTGCGCGTTGCAGAGCGCTTACCTTCACCGCAACACGAGGCGGTGGTATGAGTCGCTTGAGCATTATTTTGTTAATTGCAGTGTTGCTCAGCGCACTCTATTTGGTGAGAACCCAATATGAATCACGTGCGCTCACGACCGAACTAGACCACGCCACGAGTGAAGCGCGACGCTTAGAAATTGAAAACGATCGCTTAGACGTAGAACGCCGTGCGCAAGCCACGCCTAAGCGTGTTGAGAAATTGGCGCGTGAACAGTTGCATATGCGCACCATCACCCCCGCTATCACGCATTACGCAACGCTGCCTTCGCAAGGTACCGCTTCTACAGAAACGGTGCGTCCATGAGTAGCCGCAGCGTTCAATACACATCCAGCCCCTTGTTGGCAAGCAAGACGCCAATTTGGCGTAGCCAATTCATCGTGGCGTGTATTGCTCTGGGATTTTTAGGATTGGTAGCACGCGCAGCGTATGTGCAGCTCATCGGCAATGCATTTTTCAAACGTCAAGGAACCGTGCGCCACGTACGTACCTTAGATTTGCCAGCGAATCGCGGTCGCATCTTGGACCGCAATGGCCATATCTTGGCTTCTAGCGTCCCAGTACCCAGTATCTGGGCCAACCCCGAGAGCATTGACCGCGACCCGGAAAAATTCAAAGCACTTGCCAAATTGCTCGGCATGACGCAAGCCGAGTTAGAAAAAAAGCTCAGCGATGAAGACAAAAACTTTGTGTGGCTCAAACGTCAAGTAGATGAGTCTGTTGCCAAAAGCATAGAAGACCTCAAGATCAAGGGCATCTATGCACGTAAAGAATACAAGCGCATTTACCCAGAAGGCGAAGCAGTCGCCCATGTAGTGGGTTTTACCAATGTAGAAAACATTGGGCAAGAAGGTATTGAGCGCGAATTCAACAAAGACTTAGGCGGTAAGCCCGGCTCGCGTCGCGTGATCAAAGACAAGTTCGGCCAAGTCGTAGAAGACATTGGTGAAATCATCTTGCCAGAAGATGGCAAAGACTTGCAATTGAGCATTGACAGCAAAGCGCAGTACTTTGCTTACGAAAAAATCAAAGAAGCCGTTATCAGTAACCGCGCCAAAGCAGGTAGCGTGGTTGTCTTGCATGCGCAAACGGGCGAGGTACTGGCTATGACCAACTACCCCAGTTATGTGCCAGACAAGCGTGGTAATTTGGTGGGAGAGCAACTACGCAATCGTGCATTGACTGACACATTTGAGCCAGGCTCTGTGATGAAACCGTTCACTATTGGTTTGGCGCTCAATTCAGGACGCGTGACACCCAATTCAGTGATTCAAACCGCACCTGGTTCCATGGTGTTAACAGGTACGACGATTCACGACTCACACCCGCACGGTGCCTTAACCGTCGAACAAGTGATCCAAGTGTCTAGCAATGTAGGTACCACCAAGATTGCTATGCAAATGCAGCCGCAAGAAATGTGGGAGACGTTTTCACAAGCAGGCTTTGGACAAAAACCACCTATTGCATTTCCTGGAGTGGTCTCAGGCAGATTGCGACCCTACAAAACATGGCGTCCTATCGAGCAAGCCACCATGTCCTACGGTTATGGCTTGTCTGCTTCGCTATTTCAAATGGCGCGTTCGTACACCGTGTTCTCGCATGATGGGCAAATCATTCCAGTCACTTTGCTAAAGAGTGAAACCACGGTTTCTGGTGAACAAGTGTTTTCTGCCAATACCGCTAGCCAAGTTCGCAAGATGCTGCAAATGGCAGCAGGACCTGGCGGCACAGGTATGAAAGCGCAAACCATGGGTTACTCAGTAGGGGGTAAATCTGGTACGGCCTATAAGCAAGTCGGCAAAACCTACGGCAGCGACAAAAACCGTAAATACCGCGGATGGTTTGTCGGTATGGCGCCGATTGAAAAACCTTTGATCATCGTGGCGGTGATGCTGGATGAACCTAGTAATGGCCGTTACTTTGGTGGCGATGTGGCGGCACCCGTATTCAGTGAAGTAGTGCAACAAACATTGCGCATGATGCGTGTGCAACCTGACATTGCCGTCAAACCCATGGTGGTGACGCAGTTAGAGAAGGAGTCTTTGTGATGCAAAGACTCCAAACACCTGAACAAGCCGCCCAGTGGTTACATGACCGTGTCGCAGGCAAGCTCTGCACAGATAACAGAAAAGTACAAACAAACGATGGCTTCATTGCTTGGCCAGGTGCTGCGCATGATGCACGTCGTTTCGTTCCCATGGCTTTGGAGCAAGGTGCCAGTGCTTGTCTCGTAGAAGCATCGGGTGCAGATGCTTTTGTATGGGATGACGTTCCGCATGTCGATGATCGTATCGCAAGCTATAACGGACTCAAATCGGCTTGTGGTCGTATTGCTGCTAGTTTCTATCAATATCCCAGCAAGGAGATGGACGTCATTGCTATCACTGGTACTAATGGCAAAACGACCAGTGCTTGGTGGTTAGCGCATGCACTACACAACCTTGGCAAACCATCGTCTATGGTTGGAACGCTGGGGATGGGTCGACCTGACAGTTTGACCACTACAGGCATGACCACTCCAGATCCCGTATTGTTGCAATCGCATTTGCGTGAGATGCTGCATGAAGGCGTAACCCATTGCGTGATGGAAGCGTCTTCTATTGGAATAGCTGAGTACCGCCTAGATGGAACGCATCTTCGTTTGGCTATGTTTACGAATTTCTCGCAAGACCATTTGGACTACCACGGAGACATGGCGCGGTATTGGCAAGCCAAAGAAGCCTTGTTTGACTGGCCAGACCTTCAAACGGTAGTAGTCAACGTGGACGTCCCTAAAGGCGTGACATTGGTCAATAAATTGCAAAAAAATGCCCAAGTAAAAGTTTGGACATATTCCACGCAAACACAAGATGCCAATACAGGCGTGCAGCACGTACAAGCGCTGAATGTTCAGTTTGCGAATCGCGGTATGCGGTTTGATATCAAACTAGGAGATACCACTCGCTCGCTCGAAACCTCCATGGTGGGCGACTACAACGTTAGTAATTTGACGGGAGTGATTGCCTGTTTATGTGCCCTAGGACATCGTTTAGAGGATGCAGTCGATGCATGCTTGCATTTGCCCTCTGTGCCAGGTCGTATGGAGTTATTTGGAAATGCAGGTGATCCCTTGGTGGTGGTTGACTTCGCACATACGCCTGACGCCATTGAAAAAGCACTGCTCGCATTGCAGCCTTTAGCCGCATTGCGCGGTGGAGACATTATTTGTGTATTGGGTTGTGGCGGTGATCGCGACAAGGCAAAGCGTCCCTTGATGGCTGCAGCTGCAGAGATGTATGCGCAACAGATTGTGTTGACCAGCGATAACCCGCGTAGTGAAGATCCCGAAGTCATCTTGCATGACATGTATACAGGATTAAAAGCGCCGCAATCAGCAAGCAAAATTGTCGATCGCGCACAAGCCATCACACAAGCTGTTCAGAACGCGCGTCCAAGTGATCTGGTATTGATCGCTGGCAAAGGACACGAAACATACCAAGAAATTAACGGTGTGAAGCACCCGTTTAGCGACCAGTCGTTCGCACAACAAGCAATAAGCAGTAGGAGCATGCATGTCTGATATGCACCTACGCTTGGAAGATGCTGCCAAATGGTTGGAGGGTGCACACACGGTAGGCAATGCATCGGTTTGCATTGAGCGTGTGCACACCGATAGTCGCAGCGTAGAGGTCGGCGATCTATTTGTTGCACTCCAAGGCGAACGCTTTGATGCACATGACTTCTTGGAGCAAGTAAGCCAAAGTGGCGCTAGTGCTGCCATAGTGGCCTCTGGGAAAGCAAATCCAAATTTAGCTTGTGTTGAAGTGCCAGATACACGTTTTGGTTTGGGGCAGTTAGCCAAAGGTTGGAGAAGCCAGTTCCAAATGCCTGTGATTGCTGTCACGGGTAGTAATGGGAAAACAACAGTTACCCAAATGCTGGCCAGCATTTTGCGTTGTGCATTCGGCGATGGTGCATTGGCGACGCAAGGTAATTTGAACAACGACATAGGCGTGCCACAAACTGTTTTGCGTTTACGCAAATTTCACCGCGGTGCGGTTATCGAATTGGGAATGAACCACCCTGGTGAAATTGCTTGGCTAGCTGAAATCTCTCAACCCACGGTGGGATTGGTAAATAACGCGCAACGCGAACACCAAGAGTTCATGGCCAGCGTCGAAGCTGTTGCGCTAGAAAACGGTGCTGTT
>Ga0228703_1001935_pt1 | contig 12083 bp, 11 predicted proteins | sample McNCre217_Aug_MG_3_FD_178020 | JGI IMG/M metagenome (GOLD analysis project Ga0228703, IMG submission 178020) | Freshwater microbial communities from McNutts Creek, Athens, Georgia, United States - 29-17_Aug_MG | ecosystem: Environmental > Aquatic > Freshwater > Creek | place: USA: Georgia... | reverse complement strand
AGGCTGGGCTTGGCCTTGTGCCCGCTGAACGCGCCTTCGTTGGCAGAGGTCTCTGGGGCGGCGGCTGGTGCGTGCAGCGCGGCCATCCACTTGCCAAAGCGCATGGGCGCCATGAGGTTGACCTTGATCTGTGCCAAGGCCTGCGCTTCGTCAAAATCCACGCCCTCGTCGGGCACAAACAAGGAGGCGTTGTTGACCACACACCGCAGCGCTGTGTGGGTGATGGCCACGGTGGTGTCAAAAATACTTTGGCAGCTGGCCTCGTCTTCTAAGTCGCCTTGCACCGCCAAAGCGTCCACGCCCAAGCTGCGCAGCTCGGTGCACAAGGCATGGGCTTGGTCCTCGGAATGGTTGTAGTGGCACGCCACATTCCAGCCCGCGCGTGCAAATGCGAGGCCGATTTCGCGGCCTAAGCGAACGCTGCCGCCAGTGATGAGTGCCCAAGAGCGCATGGTGTGTGAGGTGTGTGGATTGGCTGGGATGCAAAGGCGTGTGAGAGGGCGAGTTACGATCTCTACCCCATGCATTCTCACCAATTATCCAACGACCCAGGCCAACAGGCCTTGTACACCCTGATTCAACGCAGTATTGACAAAGCCGGGGGCTGGCTGGGTTTTGAGCGTTTCATGGCGCTGGCCTTGTATGCCCCGGGCATGGGCTATTACGCCAATGCCTTGCGCAAGTTTGGCACCACACCGCAAAGCGGCAGCGATTTTGTGACGGCGCCTGAGTTGTCCCCTTGGTTTGGTCGCACTTTGGCCCATCAAGTGAGCGAGGCCTTGAACGTCACCCAGACCGATGTGGTGTGGGAATTTGGCGCCGGTTCCGGCGCGCTGGCTTTGCAGTTGCTGGAGACTTTGGGCGATGCCGTCAAGCGCTACACCATCGTGGACTTGTCGGGCAGCTTGCGTGCGCGTCAACAAGAAACCTTGAAAGCCTATGCCCACAAAGTGCAGTGGGTCGATGCCTTGCCCGAGCAGTTGCATGGCGTGGTGGTGGGCAATGAGGTGCTTGACGCCATGCCCGTACAGCTCTTGGTGCGCAAAGCGGGTGTGTGGCACGAGCGCGGTGTGGTGTGGCAAACGCCCGCTGAAGCTGGCGCGTCCCCCTTGCAGTGGCAAGACCGCGTGACAGATTTGCGCCCGCCGTTGGAAGTGGAAGGTGCGCACGACTATTTGACCGAAATTCACGCCCAAGCCGAAGCCTTCATCCACACCTTGGCCGATCGCTTCAAAGCCAGCTTGGCTGCCACGGGGCAGGGCGGTGCGGCATTCTTTTTGGACTATGGTTTTCCTGAGCATGAGTACTTTCACCCGCAGCGTCACATGGGCACGCTGATGTGCCATCAGCTGCACAAGTCCGACCCCGACCCGCTGCACGACGTGGGCGCCAAAGACATCACGGCGCACGTCAACTTCACGGGCGTGGCCTTGGCGGGGCAAGACGCGGGCTTGGAGGTGTTGGGCTACACCAGCCAAGCGCATTTCTTGATCAACTGTGGCTTGCTGCCGCCCTTGGTGGAAGCGCCCTTGGCCGAGAAGGCGATGGCGCAAAAGCTGATCACCGAGCATGAGATGGGCGAGTTGTTCAAAGTCATCGCCTTTGGCACTCACGCCTGGGAGCCCATGGGCTTTGCTCAGGGTGACCGCAGCCATACCTTGTGAAGGGCGCCTGATGTTTCGCTGGTTGTTGGTGGTTTTCTTGGCGCTGTTGCTGATCAACAGCGTGACGCCGTGGCTGCAAAAGCTGGGGTTTGGGCGCTTGCCTGGGGATATTCGCTTCAGGCTGTTTGGGCGTGAGATTTTTATTCCGTTGACGTCGACCATCATTCTTAGTTTGGTCTGCGCTGGGATTTCTAAGCTTCTTTGACGCTTCTTCTGCGTGTAGCTTGGTGGGGGGGACTCCCCCTCTGTGTCAAACGGCGAAGGACGCACCTGCTCTGCTCCTACGCCGCTGCGCGGCTACATGTCGCTGCCGCAGGCGCATCCCTCACCGTTTGACGCGCAGGCGTATGGGAGCGCGAAGAACACGATAGCTGCGACACGGAAAGCGACATGCCAGAGAGAAATGCAAACTCGGCACACACAAAGCGTCGAAGTGGCAGGGGTGGTGACCGCGGCAGCGACATGTAGCCGCGCAGCGGCGTAGGAGCAGAGCGGTTAGCGCCCCTGTCACTTCGATGCGCTTCACTTCAAGAAGCCAAGAAGCAGGCTCAAAGCACCAATGCAATAGCCGCCAACCGCGCCGCATCCAACCGCGCCCCCACAGCCGGCCCCTGGAGCCCATCCGCCAACGCCTGCGCACTCACCGCCGCGCTGTTGACCGACTGAGCGGCTTTGAGGAGCAGCGCCAAACGTGGCCCCTGGGTGTAAGCCTCGTCTTCTTTGCCCAAACGTCCACGCGCATCACATTCACATGCGTGCAAGGCGAGTAAAAACCGCTCGGGTCTGCGCAAGGCATCGCAGCGCACCAACAGGCGCAAGACGGCCTCGGCGCCAAAGCTGCCACTTTGATGGATGTTGCCGTGTTCACGCGCCACCAGTTCGGCCAATTCTTTGCATTCCACCGGGACCCGCCAGCGCTCGCACACGACGCGTGTGAGTTTTTCGCTGCGTTGCTCGTGGCCGATGTGGCGTGGCAGCACATCGGCAGGGGTGGTGCCTTTGCCCAGGTCGTGGCACAGGCAGGCAAAGCGTACTTCCAGCGGTGCGTGCATGCGAGCCGCTGCGTCCAACACCATTTCGAGGTGAATGCCGGTGTCAATTTCGGGGTGGTACTCGGCGCGTTGGGGTACGCCGTAGAGTTGGTCGACTTCGGGTAGCAAGCGCTTTAACGCGCCGCAGGCCCGCAGCACCTGCAGCATGCGCGAGGGCTTGGCTGCCATGAGCCCGCGTGAGAGCTCTTGCCACACGCGTTCGCTCACCAGGGCATCGACTTCGCCGTCTTCCACCATCTCACGCATCAGGGTCATCGTTTCGGGAGCCACTGTGAAATCAGGAAATCGCGCTGCGAAGCGTGCCAAGCGCAAGATGCGCACAGGGTCTTCGCGGAAAGCTTGCGTCACATGGCGCAGCACCTTGGCTTCAATGTCGCGCTCGCCACCGTAAGGGTCGATGCGTTGTCCATTAGCGTCTTGGGCGATGGCGTTGATGGTCAGGTCACGCCGCGCCAAGTCTTCTTCCAGCGTGACGTCGGGCGAGGCGTGTATCTCAAAGCCGTGGTAGCCACGCGCGGTTTTGCGCTCGGTGCGGGCCAGCGCATATTCTTCGTGAGTGTCTGGGTGCAAAAACACCGGAAAGTCGCGCCCCACGGGCTGAAAGCCTTGGGCCACCAGCGCTTCGGGCGTCCCGCCCACCACCACCCAGTCGCGGTCGGACCCTGGATGCCCCATCAGGGCATCGCGCACCGCACCGCCAACCAGGTATGTTTTCATGCCCGTGAGTGTAAAACGGGCGGTGTCACTGCCCTCTTCAAGAGGCGCTGGACCGGTAAGGCTCTTCGAAGTCTCGGAAATCGTGCTCGGCCATGGCGTCTTGTATCCACGCACTGACGCTGGCTAATTCGCTCACGCGGTTCACATACGCCTGCACATCGGCAGGCACAGGCAATGCATAGGTGCGAATGCGCATGCACACAGGGGCAAAAAACGCATCGGCAATTGTGAATGCACCAAACAACATCGGGCCTTGGTGGCGTTTCAACTCGGTTTGCCACATATCGACCACGCGTTGCAGGTCTGCACGCAAACCTGCTTGCTCACGCATCAAACGCGCACCCACTTCGGGTAAGTGGGCTTCAATGTTCATGGGGCAATGCGAGCGCAGCTGACCCAAGCCCGAGTGCATTTCGGCGCACAGGCTGCGCGCCCGTGCTCGATCGGCACGGTTTGTGGGCCATAGATGTGGGTGTGTTTCTGCCAGGTATTCGCAGATGGCCAAGGTGTCCCAAATGGCATGGCTGCACCCCAAGGTGCTGTCGATCAACACCGGTACCTTGCCGGTGGGGTTGACTTGTCGCACGGTGGCTTTGAACTGCGAGTTGTCGTCAAAGCTGTCAAAGCGCACGTGTTGTTCTGTGAATGCAATACCAGCTTCACGCATCAAGACCCAAGGCCGCATCGACCATGAGGAGTAGTTTTTATTGCCGATGATGAGCGTCAGTGCCATGAAGAACTCCTTGTTGGATGAGTCTTGAATGGTGCATCAGGCAATCGTGACAAAGGTCAAGTTCGGGTTACAGACACCGTCACGTCACCTCAAGGTGTCGCCACAAACAAGCGCTTGATCGACTTGGGTTCCGAAATTCCCAGGGCACGCAAACCTGGCACATGACCGCTGGCCACGTTGTTGACTTTCATCGAGGCCAGGTTGTCGCGGCTCATCAGCGTAGGACCGGGCAGCCATTCCATTAACAAGGCTTGCAGCCAAGCGATGGCGTGCGGCAGTGGGATTACGGGGCGCGGGCAGCCGGCCCAGCGACCGGCCAGTTGCACCAGTTCGGTCAGCGTCATCACATCGGGGCCGCAGGCCTCAAACACTTGGCCTTCGGTGCTGGGCGTGTTGACGCAATGCACCAACGCTTGCGCCACATCGTGCACCCACACGGGTTGAAAGCGGGTGTTCGCGCTGGCCAAAGGCATGACGGGAAACACTTTTTGCAGCTTGGCAAACAGGTTGATGAATTGGTCGTCTTTGCCAAAAATCACGCTGGGGCGCAGCATGGTCAAACCCAAAGGACCTTTTTGCGCTGCCGAGAGCAAGGCCAGTTCGCCGCGTGCTTTGCTGCGTTGGTACATGGAGGGGCCATGCACATCGGCGCCCAAGGCGCTGACGTGAATCAAGCGTGTCACACCTTCGGCCAAGCACGTACGTGCCAGTTGCGCGGGTAAGTTGACGTGCACTTGGGTGAACGCGTCTTCGTCGCCGTGAAGAATGGCGACCAGGTTAATCACCACATCGTGGCCGTGCACCAAGGCCTGCAGTTGCTTGGCATCGTGCACATCGGCTTGCACCACCGTGACGCCGGGCATCATTTGGATGTGGCGCGCGGGCAAGCGTCGCGTGGGCACGGTGACGTGGTGGTGTTGCAGGCTCAGTCGGGAGCACACGTGCTGGCCCACAAAGCCGCTGCCGCCGAGGATCAAGATTTTTTGAGGCTGAAAAGATGGCATGTAGAGACTTTAGCGCCAAGTGGCAAAGGTCTGGGTCTGTCGCAGGATAATTGCGCCATGAACCAACTCGATGCACTCAAACAATTTACCACCGTCGTGGCTGACACGGGCGATTTCAAACAGCTCGCTCAATTTCAGCCGCAAGACGCCACCACCAACCCTTCGCTGATTTTGAAAGCGGTGCAAAAGCCCGAATACCTGCCTTTGCTCAAAGACACGGTGGCCGCCCACGGCAAAGAGCCGATGGACGCGCAGATTGACCGCCTCTTGGTGCGCTTTGGCTGCGAGATTTTGGCCACCATCCCTGGCCGCGTGTCGACCGAGGTGGATGCACGGTTGAGTTTTGACACGGCAGCCACCGTGGCACGTGCCAAACGCATCATGGCGTTGTACGAAGCGCAGGGCGTGAAGCGCGAGCGGGTGCTGATCAAAATCGCGTCGACCTGGGAAGGCATTCAAGCTGCCGCTGAGTTGGAGCGCGAAGGCATTCGCACCAACCTGACCTTGTTGTTCGCCTTTGCCCAGGCGGTGGCCTGTGGTGATGCCAAGGTGCAGCTGATCTCGCCGTTTGTGGGGCGCATTTACGACTGGTACAAAAAGTCGGCGGGTGCCGCCTGGGTGGAGGCCGATAACGCCAATGCCAACGACCCTGGTGTGAAGTCAGTGCGCGCGATTTACAACCATTACAAACGCCACGGCATCAAGACCGAAGTGATGGGCGCGAGCTTTAGAAATGTGGGCCAAATCACCGCCTTGGCGGGCTGCGATTTGTTGACCATTGCGCCTGAGTTGCTGGCGCAGTTGGGGGCATCGACCGAGCCTTTAACGCAGGCTCTGAGCGCATCGGCAGCGATGCAGCTGGATTTGCCAGAGGTGCATCACACCGAGGCCTCGTTCCGCTACGCACTGAATGAAGATGCGATGGCGACAGAAAAACTGGCTGAAGGCATTCGTGCGTTTTGTGTGGATGCGGTGAAGTTGGAAGCGTTGATGCACTGACTTTTTGCTTGCGTGGTGTGCAAGCTTTGGCCAGCGCGCGTGAGCGAACGGGCAGGCCAGTCGGCTCATCAGTCGCTACGCGCCAGAAAATCGCCTCGTAGCCTGCCCATTCGCTCACGCTTTGGGCGCACAGACGAAAAAAAGCCCCGCAATTGCTTGCGGGGCTTTTTCTTTGGTTTGGCAAGAGCACCGAGGTGCGCAGGCAAAGCAGCGGGGCTATTACATGCCCATGCCGCCCATACCACCCATGCCGCCCATACCACCCATGTCAGGCATGCCGCCGCCAGCAGCTTCTTCTTTTGGCGCTTCGGACACCATGCACTCGGTGGTCAACATCAAAGAGGCCACAGACGCTGCGTTTTGCAAAGCAGTGCGTGTCACTTTGGTGGGGTCCAAGATACCCATTTCGATCATGTCGCCATAGGTGTCGTTGGCAGCGTTGAAGCCGTAGTTGCCTTTGCCACCCAACACTGCGTTCACGACCACAGATGGCTCGCCACCAGCGTTGTAAACGATTTCGCGCAGAGGGGCTTCGATGGCTTTCAACACCAGTTTGATACCGGCGTCTTGGTCAGCGTTGTCACCTTTGATGGTGCCAGCGGTTTGACGTGCACGCAGCAAGGCCACGCCGCCGCCAGCCACGATGCCTTCTTCCACAGCAGCGCGGGTGGCGTGCAGGGCGTCTTCCACGCGGGCTTTCTTTTCTTTCATTTCGACTTCGGTGGCAGCGCCAACCTTGATCACGGCAACACCGCCAGCCAACTTGGCCACGCGCTCTTGCAGTTTTTCGCGGTCGTAGTCAGACGTGGCTTCTTCGATTTGCACGCGCACTTGTTTGACGCGGGCTTCGATGTCAGCAGCTGCACCAGCGCCGTCGATGATGATGGTGTTTTCTTTGCCCACTTCGATGCGCTTGGCTTGGCCGAGGTCAGCCAAAGTCACTTTTTCGAGGGTCAAGCCAACTTCTTCAGCGATCACTTTGCCGCCGGTCAGAATAGCGATGTCTTCCAACATGGCTTTGCGACGGTCGCCGAAGCCTGGAGCCTTCACAGCCACAACCTTCAAGATGCCACGGATGGTGTTGACCACCAAAGTAGCCAAGGCTTCGCCTTCAACTTCTTCAGCAATGATGAGCAATGGACGGCCAGCTTTGGCAACGGCTTCCAATGTGGGCAACAGGTCGCGGATGTTGCTGATCTTCTTGTCGAACAACAACACGAAGGGGTTGTCCAACAAAGCCGCTTGCTTCTCTGGGCTGTTGATGAAGTAGGGCGACAGGTAGCCGCGGTCGAATTGCATGCCTTCCACAACGTCGAGTTCGTTGTTCAAAGACTTGCCGTCTTCCACAGTGATCACGCCTTCTTTGCCCACTTTTTCCATGGCGTTGGCGATGATTTCACCAATGCTGTGGTCGCTGTTGGCAGAGATAGAACCGACTTGAGCGATTTCTTTGCTGGTTGTTGTGGCCTTGGTGGCTTTCTTCAACTCTTCGATCAACGCTGCAACCGCTTTGTCGATGCCGCGCTTCAAGTCCATGGGGTTCATGCCCGCGGCCACGTACTTCATGCCTTCGCGCACGATGGCTTGAGCCAACACAGTCGCGGTAGTCGTACCGTCACCAGCGTTGTCAGACGTCTTGGAAGCAACTTCCTTGACCATCTGAGCGCCCATGTTTTGCAACTTGTCTTTGAGTTCGATTTCTTTGGCCACAGACACGCCGTCTTTGGTCACGGTGGGGGCGCCGAACGAACGCTCCAACACCACGTTACGACCCTTGGGGCCCAAAGTCACTTTGACCGCGTTGGCCAAAATGTTCACGCCTTCAACCATGCGTGCGCGGGCTTCGCCGCCGAAAATTACGTCTTTTGCTGCCATTTTGATATTTCCTTAAATTTCGTAATCAATGAAAACTTATTCGACGATAGCGAAGAGGTCTTCTTCTTTCATGACCAACAGTTCGTCGCCATTGACCTTGACGGTTTGGCCGCTGTACTTGCCGAACAACACGCGGTCGCCGACTTTCACATTCAGGGCTTTGGTCTCGCCTTTGTCATTGGTCTTGCCTGGGCCGACGGCCGTCACTTCACCTTGATCAGGCTTTTCAGCGGCTGAATCAGGAATCACGATGCCAGAGGCGGTTTTGGTTTCGCTTTCGATACGTTTCACGATCACGCGGTCGCCGAGAGGACGAAGTTTCATTGCATCTCCAAATAGGAACTAAGGGTTTAAAAGCAAGGCGCCCAGACAAGCTGGACGCTGATGAAGCCACTGGCAAGGTGTTGTTAGCACTCATCGCCATTGAGTGCTAATTTTAGGTCATTTGAGGGGATTTCAAGAGCCAACCCCATGAAAAAAGCACCGACTGTGCGGTGCTTTTTCGGGAGTGGCTGTTGGTGGGCCGGGGGTTAGCCTCAAGGCAGCTCTAAGTTCTCTGCTGTAGCCGTCGCATCGCGTGGCCCCACCAGCCCCAACTTGGCTTTGAGCGACTGGGGTTGGCCCGTGATCAGTGCTGCGTAGTTGGTGGTGTTGGACAGCACTTTTTTCACATAGTCGCGAGTTTCGTTGAACGGCACGTTTTCGGCCCAAATGGCAGCTTCAAGCATAGGGCCCGTGCCATCGTTGGGGGCACGCCAGCGGCGCGAGCGGCTGGGACCGGCGTTGTAGGCGGCTGCGGCCAAGGGCATGGAGCCTTCAAAGCTGTCGAGCACCAATTTCAAATAGCCTGTGCCGATGGCAATGTTGGTGTCGCGGTCGGTGATTTGATCGGGTGTGAAGCCGGTTAAGCCAATTTTGCGAGCGGTCCATTTGGCCGTAGCAGGCATGACCTGCATCAGGCCCGAGGCACCCACGCCCGAACGGGCATCGGTGACGAAGCGGCTTTCTTGACGAATCAAGCCATATACATAGGCCGGGTCGAGGTTGATTTGGCGGGCGCGTGCAATCACCGCATCTTTGTGCGGCATGGGAAAGCGCTGTTCAAAGTCAATCAGCTGACGGGTGCGCTCGCTGGTGTTGATGCAGCGGTCCCACACCTGGTTTTCGCAAGCGAGTTGCGCGGCGGCCAAGAGTTCGCGGTCACTCATGAGGCCTGCTTGGCCTTGGGCATTGACGAGGTTGGTGGCGTAGTTCCATTCACGCACGCCTTCCGAACGCAGGCCCATGCCAATCGCATAGAGCGCGCGTTGCAGGGAGGGGTTGCGGCGCGCCACGTCCATTTCTTCAGGCGTAGGGGCGGGTGGTCGCACGGGCGCAATCACTTTGCGGCCCAGCTCTTCGAGCGCGAGTTGTTCATAAAAACCGCGCACGCCTGCAATGCTCTCCAACATGGCATTGGCTTCTTGCTGAATTTGAGGCGTTGATTTTTTGCGCGCCAACAAGGCGCGGGCTTGCCAGTAAATCCAGGTGGGGTCTTTGCGGGCCTCAGCGCTCATGGCGTTGATGGCTGCTTCGACCACCGCCCACTTCGGCGTGTTGCCTGCACGCAGGGCTGCACGGGCTTTCCAGGCCAGCATGTCGTCGTTGAGGTCTTTGTCGTGGGCTACACGGGCAAAGTGCTCCAGTGTGTCGTCGTCCAAGCGCATGGCCGATTGGCGGCCAATCACGCCCCAGACCCAATGACGCTCTTCAGTGGTGAGGTAGGGCTGCCATTTGTTGCGCATCAGCTTGTGTGCGGCATCGGGGTCGGCTGCGGCGATTTTGACCAAGGCCAACACCACCAATTCTTGGCGTACTTTTTGGGGCGCGGCAATGTGTTTGGCCAAGAACTTGTCGGCGTTGTTTTGAATGTCCTGCACCGTGGCCGCTGCATCGGGCGCCACGATTTGCACCGCATTGCGTGCGGTGCGGGGGCGGTTGTGCTCCATCATCAGACGGGCTTTGCGCCAAATGTCCAAGGCGTTGAAGAGCTTGGCGTCGTACAAGCGGTCAGCGGCCAAGGTGCAGCCGTCATCGGCTTCACGCATGGACATCCAGTTGCGGCGCACCTCATCGGCCAAGGCATTGCCGACTTGCGGGCCCTTTTGCAGCAGATCCACCGTCAAGATGTAGCAGCGCAACTCTTTGTCGTCGCGCATGCGGTAGTGGGGGTGTTCGCTCTCTAAGTTGGTCCAGTCGCGTCGGCTGCCGAGCAACAGCAACCAGTCGTTGCGCAAGCGGTCTTCTTGGTAGGTGCCGTCGTAGCGCGTGAAGAAGCTGCGCACTTCCTGCGCAGAGGCTTCATCTAGGCGGGCTTTGAGTTCCCAATAGGCGGCCCAGGCTTCCAGCGGGTGGCCTTTGGCTTGAGGCAGCAAGGCACTCAGGCGTTTGCGGTCGCCACGCTTGAAGGCTTGTGCCATGTCGGTGATGACGGCATCGGCGTTGGCGCTTGTGGCAGACGTCGCAGCGTAGGCGGTGGTGAGAGGGGCCAGGGCCATCAGGGCGCTGGTAAACAATGACACAATGACAGACAACTTCATGCACTGATTATCTGTGGACAAAAAAACTTTGCGCCAGCAGCTCATTGAAGAGCGTTTGAATTTGCCCGACAGGCTGGAACGGGCCGATATGTTGCAACGCGTGATGCGCATTTGGTTGTTCGGTCGCGCCGATCTGGTGATCGGCGCTTACTGGCCCATCAAAGGCGAGTTCGACCCATTGCCTGCTTTGCACCGCTGGAAAGAAGATGGCGAGTTGTTGGACCAACCCCAACGTCGCCGCATTGGCCTGCCCGTGGTCGACAAAGCGCACAAAACCCTGACCTTTCACGCCTGGTACCCCGGCTGTCCGATGGAAGAAGATGCCTACGGCATTCCCAAACCCAAAGACACCGAAGTCATCGTGCCGACCTTGCTGTTTGTGCCTTGCGTGGGCTATGGGCCAGGCGGTTTCCGTTTGGGCTATGGCGGTGGCTTTTACGACCGCACCTTGGCCACCTTGCAACCCAAACCCTTCACAGTGGGCCTGGGCTTCACGCACGGATTTTTGCCTGACCTGATGCCTGAAGCGCATGACATGCCGCTGGATGCCTTGTTGAACGACAACGGCGTGGTCTGGCCCATGGCCTGATGTTGAGCTGAGTTCTATGGCCCGTCCTAAATCTGCCACCCACGACTTCAAACGCGATGAAATCTTAGACATCGCCGCGCAATGCTTTGCCGACGGCAGCTACCCCGCCACCAGCATGAACACCATTGCCGCAGCGGGCGGCACGTCTAAAGCAAGGCTGTACCACTACTACGACAGCAAAGAAGCGATTCTGTTTGACCTGCTCGACCGCTACACCCAGCGCTTGCTGGCGCTGATTGGCGAGTCACAAGCCGTGGCGGAGCGGCGCAACTTGGACGACCGGGCCAGTCTGCACGAGCTGATTCGCCGCTTTTTGCAAGAGTACGAAAACTCGGCCACCCGCCATGTGGCGCTGTTGAGCGACACCCAATTCTTGGGCGACGAGCAGCGCGAACTCATTGTGGCCCGCCAGCGCGATGTGGTGGCGGCGTTCACCCGGTTTTTAAAGCGCGCCTACCCCGATCGGCTGACAGTCGCCAACCAAACCGCAGTCACCATGATGTTGTTTGGCATGATCAATTGGACCTTCACTTGGCTGCGCCCCAACGGCCCCATCAGCTATTCGGCCTTCGCCGATGAGGTGATTGCCATGCTGGAACATGGCTTGGGATAGTTTACTAATACGTAACTCGTTTCGTTTAGGTAAAATCACGCCATCTGCAAAACCACAACCAGGAGACATGCACCATGTCCAATGCACCCACCAAAGCCTTTGCCAGCCAAGCCGATTTGACCGACAAAGCGATCAAGTTTGAACAACTCAGCAAGCACTGCTGGGCTTACACCGCCGAGGGCGACCCCAACTCGGGCGTCATCATCGGTGACAAATACATCATGGTCAGCGACGCCACGGCCACGCCCGACATGGCGC
>Ga0228703_1001934_pt1 | contig 12092 bp, 12 predicted proteins | sample McNCre217_Aug_MG_3_FD_178020 | JGI IMG/M metagenome (GOLD analysis project Ga0228703, IMG submission 178020) | Freshwater microbial communities from McNutts Creek, Athens, Georgia, United States - 29-17_Aug_MG | ecosystem: Environmental > Aquatic > Freshwater > Creek | place: USA: Georgia... | reverse complement strand
AGCAGCACCCTTCTTGTGGGCCTCTGGATCGTATTCATTCGGGTTATAGTTCAACGTCAAACTCGCTATTCGCACTAGGTAGGTATGGGCTGATCAGCGGCAGTTCGTCGAGACTGTTGATACCCAGCAGCTGCAAGGTCAGTTCCGAAGTGCCGTATTGAATGGCACCGGTCTCGCTATCGGTGAAAAGTTCTGTGATTAGTCCGCGGCTAACCAGGGTGCGAACAACACTGTCCACATTTACGCCACGGATGGAAGCAATCTGACCGCGACTGATCGGTTGCTTGTAGGCAATGACCGCTAGGGTCTCGAGCGCAGCCTGGCTGAGCTTGGTCGGGTTCTCGCTGGCGACAAACATGTTGACGGCCCAGTCGTATTCTTCGCGAACGTAGATTCGCCATCCTCCGCCGATTTCGCGAAGTTCGAAGCCACGCTTTACCGAGCCTTCAGTTTCTCCGGCGTAGTCGGCCTGCAGTGCAGCAACAGCCGAGCGAATCTCGTTGAGTGGACGGTCCAGGGCACCCGCAAGCGAGATGAGTGGAACCGGCGCTTCGGCAACCATCAGGATCGCCTCGAGTGCTGCCTGCAGGTTGTCGTCGTCCACCGCCTGGGCGTGGATCGTTAGATCGGGATCGTTATGAGTCATATTCCACTCCAAGAGCGTCTAGCTGTTCTAGTTCAAAGTTTTCGGCACGCCAGGTTAGCGTCAGGTCGCCCAGCGGCGAATCCTGATCGAAGCTGATCGCAGTTAGGCGATAGAGCTCCAAAATCGCGAGGAAGCGGGCAACAACCATCGCACGGTCTTTCAAACCACCGATGAGTTCGCGGAAGGTCATCGGCTTGCCACCGCGCAGCGACTTCACGATCTCCGCAGCCTGTTCGCGAATGCTCACGCGCGAAGCGTGCAGGTGGGTTAGCCCAACCGAAGGGATTTCCTTTGGCGTCAAGGCCTCTTCTGCAACCTTGGCGAACTCCGCCAACGATGTGGTCCAGATAAGTTCCGGCTTGCGGTTACGGAAACGCTCCTCGAGGCGAACCTCGCGCGGAATGCGGCGAGCCTCAAGAGTGATCGCGGTCGAGAACCACGATGAAATTTCCTTGAATGCACGGTACTGCAGCAGGCGCGCGAAGAGCAGGTCGCGCGCTTCGAACAAAGCAACATCCTCGGCGTCTACAACCTCGCCCTTAGGCAGCAGGCTGGCTATCTTGAGGTCGAGCAGAGTGGCCGCAATGACCAGGAACTCGCTGGCCTGTTCCATCTCCTCGTCGTCGTCGAGCTGACGGACGTACTTGATGAACTCATCGGTAACGCGCGAAAGCGCCACCTCGGTGATGTCGAGCTGGTGCTTCGAAATAAGACTTAGCAGGAGGTCAAACGGACCTTCGAAGTTTCCGAGGTTTAGCTCGAAACCGTGATTGACCTCTAGTTCGCTAAGCGGCGCAGCCACGGGCGACCAACTCTCGGGCCACAGTGCGATACGACGATGCGGCCTCCGAATCAGGAGCGTAAGAGTTGATTGGCTGTGCTGCCACGGTTGCGTCTGGGAACTTCACGGTGCGGTGAATCACAGCGCGGAACACCTTGTCGCCGAATGCCTCGTGCAGACGCTCCAAGACCTCGCGGCTGTGCAGGGTGCGGCCGTCGTACATGGTTGCAAGGATGCCGTCGAGCTGCAGGGTCTCGTTGGTGTTCTCGCGAACACGCTCAACGATGTCCATCAGCAGCTTCACACCGCGAAGCGCGAAGTACTCGCAGGCAAGCGGGATAACAACGCCGTGTGCCGCGGTAAGTGCGTTCACGGTGAGCAAGCCAAGCGATGGCTGGCAGTCGATGATGATTACGTCGTAGTCGTCTTCGACCTTCTTGAGGGCCTTGCGAAGGATCTGCTCGCGACCAACCTCGGTAACCAGCTGAACTTCAGCGGCCGAGAGGTCGATGTTGGCAGGGATGACGTCTAGGTTTGGGGTTCCGGTTGGAACGATTACCGAGCGCGGGTCAAGGTTGCGGTCGGTGAGCAGGTTGTAGACGGTTGGCGAATCATCGTAAGCGTTGATGCCAAGACCGGCACTGAGTGCACCCTGCGGGTCGAAGTCTACGAGGAGCACCTTGCGGCCGTATTCGGCGAGCGATGCAGCGATGTTGATGGTCGAGGTGGTCTTACCCACGCCGCCCTTCTGGTTACACATCGCGATGGTGCGCGCTGGCCCGTGCGAAGCTAACGGCTTAGGGATCGGAAAACGTGTGTCGTTTGCGTCTTTCTTAGCCATTGCAGAACCTCCCGGTGGTGCCTCTTGATTGCATCCAGCCTATCGTTTTGGCGCGTCACGACAAGCCTCCTCGAAGGTTTACTTGAAGGTTGGATTTGTGGCGCGCGGATGGGCCAGAGCGTACGATTCGCGCAAGGTATCCACCGTAACTAGCGTGTAAATCTGGGTGGTTGCCACCGATGAATGCCCGAGCAGTTCCTGAACCACTCGAACGTCGGCGCCGCCCTCCAAAAGATGGGTCGCAAACGAGTGCCGAAGCGTGTGTGGTGAGACCTCGACGGTAAGGTTTGCGGCCGCCGCAGCATCGGTCAAAACCTGCCACACGCTCTGACGGCTAAGCCTGCCTCCGCGCTGGTTCAGGAAAACGGCCGGAGTGCCCTTGCCTTTCTCGACAAGCAGCGGACGAGTGCGCACCAGGTAGTTTTCGAGCGCACGCTGAGCGTATTTGCCCACCGGCACAATGCGCTCCTTTGAGCCCTTACCGAATAGGCGAATCATCGTCGGGTCAATAAGGTCATCGATGTCGAGATCAACTATCTCCGAGACTCGGGCACCGGTCGCATAAAGCAGCTCGAGGATGGCGCGGTCGCGAACGCGGATTGGGTCGATGGTCTCCGAGATCTCGAATGGCTCCGGCCCTGCCGCGTCCAGCAGCGAGACAACGGAGTCGACGGAGATTGCCTTCGGGAGGCGCTTCGGCAGTTTGGGTGGCGCAATCTTGTTCGCCTTGTCGCTCGCAATGAGCCCCTCGAGCAACAGGTATTTGTGCCAACCTCGAACGCCAGCAAGGGTGCGGGCTGCCGAACTCGCGGCACGGCTGCCGGCCACCTTTGCCACAAAGGCCTCGATCTGAACATCGGTGACTTCATCGATGCTGGTGACACCCTGCGAACGCAAGAACCCTAGGTAATCACCCAAGTCGCGGTTGTAGGCAGCGAGGGTGTTTTTGGCCAACCCGCGCTCGAGCGAAAGGTGGCGGAGGTAGCGGTCGACCAGCTTCTCAAGACTGTCGCGCTTTGCGGTGTCCTCGGATGCTGTCATGACAAAACTCTAAACTCGGCGAGCGCCTTTTGGCCTTAGCCGCGAGCGTGGCCAGCGTTACCGTTTGCAGTCAACCCGTAGCGAAGCGATGCGGCCATGATGCCCACAACAGCGCTTGGCGATTGAATCTCCGATGCCAACACGCTTGCCAACGCCTCGGAGAGCGGGAACCACTGCTTGATCATGTCGACCTCTTCGCCCTCAAGCTCAAGGTCGTGACCAACGTGTTCCAGCTCTTCAGCCAAGAAGATTGTGATTACCTCATCGTTTCCACCAGGCGTGGTCATGAAGTCGGTCAGCTTGGTCCACTTGCCGGCAACGTAACCGGTCTCTTCCATCAGTTCGCGCTTCGCCGCATCGATGCGAGGCTCCCCCGGCACATCGGTGAGGCCGGCTGGAATCTCCCAAAGGTAGGAGCGAACAGGGTGGCGGTATTGGCGAATCAACAGCACGCGCTGCTCTGCATCGACGGCCAGAATTGCGACAGCACCCGGATGCGCGACGAACTCGCGCACCAAGGTGCCACCGTTGTACTCGAAAGACTCGCGCTTGATGTCCCAGATCTTGCCCTTGAAGGCAACCTCCGAGGTTAGAACCGGAAGTTCTACGCGCTCGTCCTTTGGCATTATTTAGGCGTCTTCGCCGTCAAAGATGCGGGTCGCAGCCTGACGCTCAAGCGCTGCCGAGATTAGGCCTCGGAACAGCGGGTGTGCGTTGGTTGGACGGCTCTTGAACTCAGGGTGTGCCTGGGTTGCAACGTAGTAAGGGTGAACCTCGCGAGGAAGCTCAACGTACTCAACCAAGTGGCCATCAGGCGAGGTGCCCGAGAACACTAGACCGGCAGCCGCGATCTGGTCGCGGAAAGCGTTGTTTACCTCATAGCGGTGACGGTGGCGCTCTTCGCTGGTCGAGCTACCGTATACCGACTCAACAATCGAGCCAGGCTTTAGCGCTGCGGTGTAAGTACCGAGACGCATGGTTCCACCCATGTCGCCGGCGGCGAGGATGTCTACCTGCTCAGCCATGGTTGCGATAACCGGGTACTTTGCCTCAGGGTCGAACTCGGTCGACGATGCACCCTCGAGGCCAGCCTCGTTGCGAGCGTATTCGATAACCATGCACTGAAGACCAAGGCAGAGACCCAAGGTTGGGATGCCGTGCTTACGGGTGTAGTTCAAAGCTCCAAGCTTGCCCTCGATACCGCGAACACCGAAGCCACCAGGAACACAGATGCCGTCGACATCGCGAAGTGCCTCTTCGGCGCCTTCTGGAGTCTCACAGGTGTCGCTGGCGATCCACTTGAGCTTGACCTTGCTCTGGTTGGCAAAGCCACCAGCGGTCAGCGCAGCGGTAACGCTCAGGTAAGCGTCTGGAAGGTCGATGTACTTACCGACCAAACCGATGGTTACCTCGTGCTTAGGGTCGTGTACCGCGTTTAGAACCGGAGTCCAGTGCGACCAGTCAACCTCGTTGGCCGAAAGACCTAGGTGCTTGATGATGTAGCTGTCTAGACCCTCGCTGTTTAGAACGGTTGGGATGTCGTAGATGCTAGCTGCGTCGGCGGCGTTTACAACGGCCTGCTTGTCGACGTCGCACATCAGAGCGATCTTGTTCTTGATGCCGTCTGGCACTGGACGGTCGCTGCGAAGAACGATTGCGTCTGGCTGAATACCGTACGAGCGAAGAGCTGCAACCGAGTGCTGGGTTGGCTTGGTCTTGAGCTCACCCGATGGGCCTAGGTAAGGAACTAGCGATACGTGAACGAAGAACACGTTGTCGCGGCCTACGTCGTGACGAACCTGACGAGCGGCTTCGATGAATGGCAAAGATTCGATGTCGCCGACGGTTCCACCAATTTCGGTGATGATGACGTCTGGAGTTGGGGTCTCGTGAGCCTGCAGGCGCATGCGGCGCTTGATCTCATCGGTGATGTGAGGAATTACCTGGACGGTGTCGCCAAGGTACTCACCGCGACGCTCGCGCTGGATGACAGCCGAGTAGATCTGACCGGTGGTGACGTTTGCAGACTGAGCAAGGTTGATGTCGAGGAAGCGCTCGTAGTGACCGATGTCGAGGTCGGTCTCAGCACCGTCTTCGGTGACGAAGACTTCACCGTGCTGGAACGGGTTCATTGTGCCCGGGTCGACGTTTAGGTATGGGTCTAGCTTCTGCATAACCACGCGGAGTCCGCGAGCTGTTAGAAGGTTACCGAGGGAGGCTGCCGTCAATCCCTTACCAAGGGATGAGGCCACACCGCCGGTGACGAAAATGTGACGTGTTTTACCCGAATCCATGCTCTGTGCCATGGAATTAGAGTCTAACATCGGCGCTTCGGTGTGTCCGACCAACTCGCCAAATAAACCCTTAATCTTGCGGGGTTTTATGGCAGTACTAGCTGTGAGGCCAGCTCTCCTTGGCCAACTGCCAGAGTTCCGCGGCGTGAGCACGACCCAGTTCGCTCTCGGTCAAACCGCTTAGCATGCGGGCAAGTTCTTCAACTCGCGCAACTTCGGTCAGCGCAACAACATCGCTGGTGGTGAACTCACCATCGTGATTCTTCAAAACTCGCAGATGGGTATTACTGAATGCTGCAACCTGCGCAAGGTGAGTAACCACAATCACCTGAGCCTGTCGAGCCAGACGTGCGAGACGCTTGCCGATCTCAATGGCGGCAGCACCACCAACACCCGCATCGACCTCATCGAAGATGAAGGTCGGGTTGCTCCTGGTTTGTGCCAGCACAACCTCGATGGCAAGCATGATGCGGCTCAACTCACCGCCCGAGGCTCCCTTGCCCAGCGGGCGAGGTTCAGCTCCCGGATAAGACGAAAGCAAGATTGCCACGTTATCGGCGCCGTGCGGGCCGAGCTCGGTCGGGGCAACCTCCACAACCAGAGTCGATCCCGGCATCGCAAGTTCTTGCAGTTCGGCAGTGACCTCTGCGGCCAGTCGTTGCGCAGCCGCCTTGCGAAGCGAAGAAATGACGCCGGCCTCGGCGGTCAACTTCTGCTCCTCCTCGGCAACCTGGGCTCGGAGAGCATCCAACTTGTCGTCGCTCACGTCTAGGTCGAATAGGCGTTGAGCCACGCTCTCGCGGTAGGCGATGACTTCGTCGAGGGTCGGTCCGTAGCGGCGCATTAGTGAGTTCAAGACTGCTCGGCGAGACTGAATCTCGTCCAACCCCATTTCGGCGTCGCTCTCAAGCGAAGCCATGATTGAAGCCAGCTGACCGGCAACTTCACGAGCCTGGAAGCCGAGGTCTTTAAGTTGCTGAGCTAGGACCTCAAAGGCAGGCTCGAATGTTGCACCAGCCTCAAGCTGTTTCCGTGCCATCGACAGTAAACCGAGGATGTCATTCGCCTCACCGATTGCCTCGGATGAGATTGCCTCGTGAGCGCCTGCGGCGGCAACGCGAATGGCTTCTAGATTTCCCAGGCGCTCCGAAAGGGCGGCGAGTTCAACGTCTTCACCAGAACGCGGGTCGGCCTTATCAAGTTCTTCAACGGCAACTCGCAGCTCTTCCGCCTCGCGAATGCGGTCGGCAGAGTGGCTCACCAAGTCTTCGAGGCGAGCTTGAGCAGCACGCCAATCCTGATAACCGATCGAATAAGCCTCGAGCGCAGCCGCCAAATCGGCACCCGCAAAAGCGTCCAAGGCCTCGCGCTGCGCTGTGGCCGACTTCAATCGAATCTGATCCGACTGACCGTGAACCACGACCAGCTGCTCCCCCAGTTCGGCGAGCAAGCTCGCTGGAACCGGACGCGCGGTGATGCTGGCACGGCTCTTGCCATCGGCGGCAACAGTGCGGCTAATGATTAGTTCTTCAGGGTCGTACTCGACGTCGGCATCAGCCAAACGTGCAGCAACGCGGCTGCCAGCAACTGTTTTTGGATCTAGCTTCCAGAGGCCGTGCACCTGTGCCTGAGCCTGCCCGCGACGAACCGCAGCGCTGTCGGAACGCTCACCGAGGAGCAGACCGAGCGCGGTCAAAATCATGGTTTTTCCGGCACCGGTTTCACCGGTTAGAGCAGTGAACCCTGGGCCTAGTTTGAGACGCGCTTCAGAGATCACACCCAGATCGCGGATGACAATTTCTTCAATCACGGTTAGTTGCCCGCCTTGGCAGACTTTCCGCGCCAGCCGGTAACCGGCAATGCAAACTTCTTGACCAGACGGTCGGTGAATGGCGCCTCACGGAATCGTGCCAAACGCACCGACTCAGAGCTGCGTCGAACTTCGACGCGTGCGCCTAGCGGCAAGGTGGTCGTGCGGCGACCGTCGCACCAGAGTACGCCGTGACCCGATGAGTCGTTCGAAACCTCAACAGCCATCGACGACTCAGGGCCGATTACAAGTGGACGCGCAAACAGTGCGTGGGCACTGATTGGTACGAGCAGCATTGCCTCCACGTTTGGCCAGACAACCGGACCGCCAGCACTGAACGCATATGCGGTTGAACCGGTCGGCGTGCTCATGACAATACCATCGGCACCGAACCCACTTAGTGGACGCTCGTCGACTTCGACGACCAACTGAAGCATCTTTTCTGCTGCCGACTTTTCGACGGTGCACTCGTTCAAAGCCCAAGAAGCGTAGATGCTCTTGCCGTCGACGAATACATTTACATCTAGAGTCAGGCGCTCAACAACTAGGTAATCCTTGGCAACCACGCGGTCGACGGCGTCGCGCAAACCATCGCGCTCGCTTTCAGCCAAGAAGCCAACGTGGCCCAGGTTGATGCCGAGCACCGGAACGTTTTCGGAACGGACCACATCGGCGGCCTTCAAAATCGTGCCGTCGCCACCGAGAACCATTGCCAGCTCGAGATCTGCAACGTGGACATCCTTGCCCAAAGTCTCAATTACCGCGCAACGCAGCTCGTTATTCTGCTGCGCGGCCCACTGCGAAAGCTCGTCGAGTTCGTTGTCGGTCATTACAGGAACGATGCCCGCCGCAGCCAAAAGGGTTGCGGTTTCGAGCGTGGCAGAAAGCGCCTCTTCGCGGCGAACGTTGCTTACTAGAAGCACGTAGCGTTGCTGAGCCAACTCTCCTCCTAACGTTCCTTGGCTAAGGATTCAATCCTGTCTGACCATTCTCGCCGATTAACGTCGGCCTTGGAACTAATCCACAACAAGTATTCAATGTTTCCGTGGGTTCCAGGCAGGCTCGACTTCTCGAGACCGTGCACCTTTAGACCCAGTTCAGTGGCGCAATCTACAACCTGCTTGATGGCTCCCGCGCGCAAACGGTGATCGTTCACGATGCCGCGAGCGTTAAGGCTGTTCTTACCAACCTCGAACTGCGGTTTGATTAGCAGTACGAAATCGGCATCCGGCGCAACGCTTACCATCGCTGGCAACACTAGGGTCAGCGAGATGAAGCTGAGGTCGGAAACCACAATCTCAATTGGCGTCTTTGCCACATCTACAGTGGTGCCCAAATCTGCGGTGCGCTCACGGAGGGTTTCCGGAGTTAGCTCGCGAGCGTTGAAGTTTTCAAGGTTCACAACCTTACGGTTGCGAGCAAGCTCAGGAACAATCTGGCCGTGGCCAACATCCAAGGCAACAACGCGGACGGCGCCGCGGCGCAAAAGCACTTCGGTGAAACCACCGGTTGAGGCACCAACATCAAGGCAGAGCTTGCCTTCGATTTCGATTTCAGCAAATGCGTCGAGGGCACCAGCCAGCTTGTGACCGGCACGTGAAACGTAGTCGATTGCCTCTAGAACCTTGATTTCGGAATCTTCAGTGACCGGCTGCGAAGCCTTGCGCGCAGGCTGACCCGCTACTACAACGCGATCAGCCTCGACAAGGCTGGCGGCGTGAGTGCGTGAACGGGCAAGGCCGCGTTCAACTAATGCAACATCTAGGCGAATGCTCATGCTTAGGCCTGGTCGCCAGCGGTTGCTGGCACTTCTAGAGCGGCCTCGAGCTGGTCGCGAAGTTGCGCAAACGCCTCTGGCTGCTCGTTCAAGTCGAGGTCGCCAATGCGCGCCAGTTCGGCGGCAACTTGCTCCTGAAGGTTTTCACTCATATCTAAATCCTATTCGCAGCGGGCAGTTTGGCTAAGTTCGACGGAACTCTCCAAGCCTGCCGCATCGGCCCTATTCGTAGAGCGCCGGCTCCACATCAAGTGCATAAATTGGCAGTTCGCTGTTGTAGATAACTGCACACGCGGCACGAAGAGCGCCGAGGCTCTTTGGGTCGCCATCGATGACACGAACCTTGTTGCCAAGCAGTTCAACCGAAACCTTGCCGCACTTGAAGCCACGCTTGGTCTGCTTTGGCTCGTCATATGGCTTGGTCAGTTCGCCAAGGTCGCCGATGATGTAACGCGGACGTCCCTCCGGCTTGATGCCCAGAACTTCCTTGCGGGTGCTGATGCCGGTCATCACAAGCACTGAGTCGATGCCCGCGCGGTTTGCGCCGGTGATGTCGGTGTCGATGCGGTCGCCAACAAACAGCGGCGACTTAGCACCGAGCTTCTGGACCGCGGTGTGGAAAATCTGAGGCTCCGGCTTACCAGCCACCGGAGGCAAAATGCCAACCGCGGTGTGCACAGCCGAAACTAGAGTTCCGTTACCAGGAGCGATTCCGCGCTCTTGAGGAATGGTCCAGTCCTGATTGGTTGCAACCCACTTAGCACCCTTTTGAATGCTGTAGGCAGCCTCCGCAAGGTGCATCCAAGCCACGTCAGGTGCAAAACCTTGGATGACGCCAGCCGGCGCATCCTCGCTTGAAGTCACCAACTCGAAGCCGGCCGAAGTGACTGCGTGACGCAGCCCTTCGCCACCAACTACAAGCACTTTCGAACCCGCTGGGATGAGGGTAGCGAGCAACTCAACACCGGTTTGAGCCGAGCCAATGACCTGCTCCGGCTTGGTGTTTACACCAAAACCCTGAAGCTGTTCAGCGATGGTTTCAGGGCGACGCGACGAGTTATTCGTCACGTAACCAACCTTGATGCCAGCATCCTGGAAGCCGTTGATAACCGCAGGAGCCGGCTGAATTGCCAACTTACCCTCGTAAACCACGCCATCCAAGTCGGCAAGCAAGGTGTCGTACTTGTCCCAAATCTTATTCGGCATCAGGCTTCTTCCAACCCGGACGGTCACCCGCTGCAGGACCCGAATCGCCTCGTGATCCGCGGTCTTCGCGCGGCGGACGGCTGTCTCGCGAACCACGGTCATCACGCGTGCCTCTGTCATCACGTGGACCACGGTCGTCACGACCAGGGCGCGAGCCGCGCTCCGGGCGGTCACCGCGAGGCTTCTCATCACGAGGACGAGTGCCGAAACGCAAAACCTGCTTCTCGCCGGTTGAATCAACCGAGCCCTCGCTTGGAGCACGAGGAGTGCGTGGGCGGTCATCGCCGTCACGCTGCGGACGTGCACCGCGGTCTGGACGATCGCCAAAGCCACGGCTTGGACGGTCTCCGCGATCATCACGCGAGCCGCGATCAGGGCGATCGCCATAAGAGCGCTGCGGGCGGTCGCCATACGAGCGCTGTGGACGGTCGCCATACGAGCGATCTCCGCGAGGTTCACGAGGCGCGCGGGCCTCATAAGGCTCCGGAATGGTGATTTCCTCAACGATGTCCTGGACTTCAAACGCTGGAGCATTCTTCGCGCCGAGCGCCTTGACGGCACGGTCAGCCAAAGTAGCCCATCGCTTGGCCTCTGCATCGCGGCCGAGAATCTCAAGAGTGTCGGCGTATGCGCGGAACAAGTGCGGTGAGTAATCGAACACCTTTTCAGGGTTCAACTCAGGAATCTCAAGCTCGGCAAGAGCCATCTCGTTCTGGTTTAGGTCCAGACGAGCGCCGCTCATCGCGATGGCGAGGTTGACGCGAACGCCAGCCTCAAGCTTCTCGCGAGGTACCGAACGGCCAAGCTCAAGTGCCTTCTCCGGACGGTTCAAACCACGCTCACAGTCAACCATGATTGGGAGCTGGTCTTCGTTGCCCGAAAGTCGGCGATAAGCCTGCATTTCACGCAGTGCAAGTGCAAAATCACCGATGGTGTACGCGGTCAAACCAACGGTTTCGCGCACAACCGGGATGCGCGCTGCACGCTCGGAAGCGGCAACGGCGTGACGGTGTGCAAGTTCAGGGTCGTCGTTGATGAGCAGATTCACCATAGCCAGGTGACGAGCAACGCGCTCGGCATTCTCAGGGCTAAGGGTCTTCATCTGCACACGGACGAGCAAATCTAGGTCTTTATCGGTAATCTCTTCCGGGATCATCGGCGACTTTTCACGGTCTTCACGTGGAGGTCGAGCTACGCGAGTTTCCCACTCAGGACGTGGCTTTCCTTCGCGACCTTCGCCTGCACGGCCTGGTCGTTCACGCTTCGGGCGGTCATCGCCGAAGCGTCCGCGTGGTGCGCCGCCGTCACGCGACGGGCGCGAGTCGCGGTCAGATCGTGTCTCGCGCGATGGGCGCGAATCACGATCGCCATCGCGACGCGGACGTGCGTCATCGCGGCGCGGTCGGTCTCCTCCAGGTCGCTCTGAGCGACCCTCGGATCCCTTTTTCCAAGCTGGTCGGTCTGAATTTGAGCGCTCTGGGCGTTCCGAATTCTGTTCTGACACGATATTCCTCCAGTTGAAATTGTAGTTAAACCAAAATGGCCACCTTAAAAAGGTGGCCATTTTGCTAAATTAAGTCCGGCGGTGTCCTACTCTCCCACAAGGTCCCCCTTGCAGTACCATCGGCGCAGAGAGTCTTAGCTTCCGGGTTCGGAATGTAACCGGGCGTTTCCCTCTCGCTATGGCCGCCGAAAC
>Ga0228703_1001933_pt1 | contig 12097 bp, 7 predicted proteins | sample McNCre217_Aug_MG_3_FD_178020 | JGI IMG/M metagenome (GOLD analysis project Ga0228703, IMG submission 178020) | Freshwater microbial communities from McNutts Creek, Athens, Georgia, United States - 29-17_Aug_MG | ecosystem: Environmental > Aquatic > Freshwater > Creek | place: USA: Georgia... | reverse complement strand
GCACACAAGTTATGTTCAAACGGGCACTTCCACTGGTCGCTTGTCCTCTGAGAATCCAAATCTTCAAAACATTCCTATAAAGAGTGAAATTGGTAAGACGATTCGCGACTGTTTTGAAGTAGGCTCCGGCTTCGAAACCTTACTCACCGCCGACTATTCGCAAATAGAAATGCGAATAATGGCCCACCTCTCTGGTGATGAAGGGCTCATTGAAGCATTTAATGCAGGCGAAGACCTACACCGATTCGTTGGGGCGCGTGTCTTCGGTGTTTCACCTGAAGCAGTAACACCAGCCATGAGATCCAAGGTCAAGGCCATGAGTTATGGCCTTGTTTACGGATTGAGTGAATACGGTCTTGCAAAACAATTGAAGATTAGTAACTCTGAGGCTAAACAACTTATGAGCGACTATTTTGCGCGGTTCGGTGGAGTTCGAACATACCTTGGCTCGGTTGTGGATGGAGCAAAACTCAACGGCTATACGGTTACGACATTCGGTCGTAGGCGCCCTTTTGATGATTTGAAGTCGCCGATTTTTCAGATCAGAGAGAACGCCAGACGTGCCGCGCTTAACGCGCCCATTCAGGGTACAGCCGCCGACATAATGAAGTTGGCGATGAACAACATCGAAGCGGCTATGAGACTCGAGAAACTCAAAAGTAGAATGTTGCTTCAGGTTCATGATGAGTTGGTTTTTGAGGTATCACCTGGTGAACTCGATCGACTTAGGGAGCTAGTTGTTCACCAAATGCAAAATGTGGTGAAACTTTCCGTTCCGCTAGATGTTCACGTCGGTATTGGAAAAACTTGGGAAACTGCGGGCCACTAGTTCTTGTTTGCCACTTTAGTTAGGGGTAGACTAAAAAGGTTGCCATTCGGCTTCGTTCCTATCCATCGCTTGGAGTCAATCCAAGCCCGAGCATGTCCGTGCGAGTAAAACAAAATATGACTAACACCCCAAAGGCTGTCAAGCAGGTAGCCGTTAACGACATTGGTTCTGCAGAAGACTTTCTAGCAGCAGTCGAGAAAACCCTAAAGTTCTTCAACGATGGCGACCTAATCGCCGGAACCGTTGTCAAGATTGACCGCGACGAGGTTCTTCTCGACGTCGGCTACAAGACCGAAGGTGTTATTCCTTCCCGTGAACTTTCAATTCGTCACGATGCAGACCCTAGCGACATTGTTGCCGTTGGAGACTCAATTGAGGCACTTGTTCTCCAGAAAGAAGACAAAGAGGGTCGTCTAATTCTTTCCAAGAAGCGTGCACAGTACGAGCGCGCATGGGGTGACGTCGAGAAGGTCAAGAATGAAGACGGAACCGTTGAAGGAACCGTTATCGAAGTTGTCAAGGGTGGTCTCATCGTTGACATTGGTCTACGTGGATTCCTTCCAGCTTCTCTAATCGAACTTCGCCGCGTTCGCGACCTTGGCCCATACCTTGGTCAGAAGGTTGAAGCTAAGATTCTTGAGCTAGACAAGAACCGCAACAACGTTGTGCTGTCTCGCCGTGCGCTTCTTGAAGAGAGCCAGGCTGCCGGACGCACCACCTTCCTTGCAGACCTTGCAAAGGGTCAGATCCGTACCGGTGTGGTCTCGTCAATTGTCAATTTCGGTGCATTCATCGACCTTGGTGGCGTAGACGGTCTAGTTCACGTCTCCGAACTATCTTGGAAGCACATTGAACATGCTTCTGAAGTTGTTGAAATCGGTCAGGAAGTTACTGTTGAGGTTCTAGAGGTAGACCAGGATCGCGAGCGAGTTTCGCTATCGCTAAAGGCAACTCAAGAAGACCCATGGCAGGTATTTGCACGCACCCACGCAATCGGCCAGTACGCACCTGGAAAGGTGACCAAGTTGGTTCCATTCGGTGCATTTGTACGTGTTGCAGACGGTATCGAAGGTCTTGTCCACATAAGCGAACTTTCGGCTAAGCACATTGAACTTGCTGAGCAGGTAGTTTCTGTCAACCAGGACGTTTTCGTTAAGGTAATCGACATCGACCTAGAGCGTCGTCGTATTTCGCTTTCGCTAAAGCAAGCGAATGAGGAAGTCGACCCTGAGGGCACCGAGTTCAACCCTGCCCTTTACGGCATGGCAGCAGACTACGACGAGGCTGGACAGTACAAGTACCCAGAAGGTTTCGACTCGACCACCAATGAGTGGAAGCCTGGTTATGAGGAAGCTCGCGCCAAGTGGGAGAAGGAATACGCTGAAGCCCACGCACGTTGGGAAGAGCACAAGCGACAGGTTAAGGCCGCTAACGAGCTAGCTGCAACCCTTCCAGACACCGCGCCTGCTGGCGACAGCGGCGCTAGCTACTCAAGCGAAGGCAACGCTGACTCTGGCACCTTGGCTGCCGATGAGTCTCTTGCTGCGCTTCGCGACAAGCTAAAGAGCGCTGAATAGTTCGTTCTGATTTTGGGGCCGATTCCTATGGGATCGGCCCCAAGTCTTTAACTAGGCTTGTCATATGTTTCTTGTTGGTCTTACCGGTGGTATTGCTTCTGGAAAAAGCACCGTTGCTGAAGTTTGGGAGCAACTTGGAGCGGACATCATAGATGCCGATCAATTAGCTAGGGAAGTTGTTGCTCCGGGCACACATGGGCTTAATCAAATCATCGAGGAATTCGGTAGTGAGGTACTTCTTCCGGATGGTTCGCTAAACCGAGAGAAACTAGCGGAATTGGTTTTTACTAACCCAACGAATCGCATGAAGCTTGAGTCAATCACTCATCCTCTCATCAGCGCGTTGGCTAGAGAGCGAATTTTCTCATCGAAAGCGGGAATTGTTGTTTACGTCATTCCCTTGCTCGCCGAATCCAAATCCCAGTTACCGTTTGATTACGTTGTAACAGTGGAGGCACGCGAAGTTGACCAAATTGAGCGCATGGTTTCTTCTCGAAACATGACGCAGGCACAGGCCAAGGCTAGAATCTCTTCTCAGGCTAGCCCAGCTATGCGGGCTAATCTCGCCGATAGGATTCTGAACTCGAATCAATCACTAGCATTACTAATCAAGGATGCACGAGACCTTTGGTTTGAGATTGAAAAATGGGCGCTAACTTCAAAGGAGAGTCATCTTGACGATTGAAGCTAAACGTCAGGTTTATCCGTTTCAGGTAATCAGCGAATACAAGCCATCTGGCGACCAACCCGCGGCAATCGCAGAACTTTCCAGCCGACTAAATGCGGGCGAGAAAGATATCGTTCTGCTAGGTGCAACCGGCACCGGAAAGTCTGCCACAACTGCTTGGCTTATTGAGCAAGTTCAAAGACCAACTCTAGTTTTGGCACACAACAAGACCTTGGCTGCACAGCTTGTCAACGAATTTAGGGAGTTACTTCCAAATAACGCCGTTGAGTACTTTGTCAGCTACTACGACTACTATCAGCCGGAGGCGTATGTGCCTCAAACGGATACTTTTATAGAAAAAGATTCCTCAATCAATGAAGAAGTTGAACGACTAAGGTACAAGGCAACAATGAGTTTGCTGTCACGTCGTGATGTTGTTGTGGTCTCCACCGTGTCTTGCATTTACGGTCTAGGCGCCCCGGCGGAGTATTTGAATCAGTCTGTCTCTCTGCAAGTTGGCGATCGAATCGACAGGGACGAACTAATTCGTCGTTTTGTTGAGTTGCAATACAAACGCAATGACATCGATTTTTCCCGAGGTAACTTCAGAGTTAAGGGAGACACCGTCGAAATTATCCCTGTCTATGATGAATTGGCCACGCGAATTGAGTTCTTCGGGGATGAAATTGAAGCCATATATTCACTTTCAGCTCTAACGGGTGAAATTGTTGCAAACGTGCCACATGTTGCCATATTCCCTGCGAGCTATTACGTTGCTCCACCAAAGCAAATGGGTCGAGCCATCGAAGCCATCGAAGATGAACTAGCCGCGAGACTCAGGGAATTAGAATCGCAAGGAAAATTGCTGGAGGCTCAGCGGTTGAAAATGCGAACCAGTTTCGATTTGGAGATGATTCGAGAACTCGGCTTCTGTTCCGGTATCGAAAATTACTCGAGGCATATCGATGGCAGAGAAGCGGGTAGCGCTCCTAGCTGTCTTTTAGATTTCTTTCCTGAAGATTTCCTAACTGTTATCGACGAATCACATGTTACCGTTCCTCAAATTGGTGCCATGTACGAGGGTGATTCAAGTCGTAAGCGTACCCTTGTTGAACATGGATTTCGCTTGCCTTCAGCTCTGGACAATCGACCGCTTAAGTTCTCCGAATTCGAGGACCGTGTAGGTCAGACGGTTTACCTCTCAGCAACTCCTGGGAAATATGAACTAGCGCGATCCGCCGGAGTTGTGGAGCAAATTATTCGCCCAACCGGTTTGGTTGATCCAAAGATTGTTATTAAGCCGATTAAGGGTCAGGTTGATGATCTTCTTGATCAAATCCGTGAGCGTGCATTGCGCGATGAGCGAGTTTTGGTTACCACGCTTACCAAGAAAATGGCTGAAGACCTTACAGAATTTTTCACCGAAGCGGGTGTCCGCGTTCGCTATCTTCACAGTGATGTAGACACACTTCGACGAGTGGAACTTCTAACTGAATTACGCGCGGGTGTTTACGACGTTCTAGTGGGGATTAACTTGCTTCGCGAAGGTTTAGATTTGCCGGAGGTGTCTTTGGTCGCGATCCTCGATGCAGATAAGCAAGGTTTCCTCAGATCGACAACCTCTTTGATTCAAACGATTGGCCGTGCCGCTCGAAACATTAATGGTGAAGTACACATGTACGCCGATAAGGTCACTCCAGCGATGGAACAGGCAATTGATGAAACGGATCGTCGCCGTGCCAAACAAATTGAATACAACACCGCAAATGGCATTGATCCACAGCCTTTGCGCAAGAAAATTGCCGATCTAACCGACCAGATTCATAGAGAAGAAGTTGATACTGCTCAATTGGTGGAATCACTCAAAGTTGGTAAATCGAAATCAAAGAGGAGAATCGGCAAAACTAAGGACGTTGACGAATTGGTCAATACTGTGCTCGAACTTGAAGCAGAAATGCGGGCAGCGGCGGCGGAACTTCAATTTGAACTAGCTGCCCGTTTGAGAGACGAAGTTTCGGATTTGAAACGTATCCTTAGGGACTTCGACACACATGGCTGAGAATTAGACTATTCAAGTGAGTCGACTTTCCCCTGAAAACAAATTGCACGTCAAAGGTGCACGTGTTCACAACCTAAAGAACATTAACCTGGAAATCCCTAGGGATTCGCTAGTGGTTTTTACTGGGTTAAGCGGTTCAGGTAAATCTTCGCTCGCTTTCGACACCATCTTTGCTGAAGGTCAACGGCGATACGTCGAGTCGCTTTCGGCTTATGCAAGACAATTTCTCGGTCAGGTAGATCGGCCAGACGTTGACTTTATTGAAGGTCTTTCTCCGGCTGTCTCCATCGATCAAAAATCAACAAACCGCAACCCTCGGTCCACCGTGGGTACCATCACGGAAATCCATGACTATCTCCGATTGCTATGGGCGCGTATTGGAATACCTCACTGCGCTGAGTGTGGTGAGCGAATTGTCAGACAGACTCCTCAACAAATCGTTGATCAAATTCTTGATTTGCCCGAGGGTACGCGTTTCCAAATTCTTGCACCAATCGTCAACCAGAAAAAGGGGGAGTTTGTTGATCTTTTCGCTTCTCTAAGCTCTCAGGGCTTCTCTCGTGTTACCGTGGACGGCGAAACCGTTCAGCTTTCAGACATCCAACCTCTCAAAAAGACTCTCAAGCATGACATCTCAGTTGTGGTGGACCGTTTGGTTTCGAAACCAGAAATTCAACAACGCCTGACTGATTCTGTAGAGACTGGATTGAAACTTGCAAATGGACGGTTAGTGCTGGATTTAGTTGACAATCCTGGCCCAAGCGCTACTCGCGTATTTAGTGAACGTCTTTCATGCCCCAATGAGCATGAACTTACACTCACCGAAATTGAGCCACGCACCTTTTCATTCAACGCACCTTTCGGTGCATGTAATGAATGCAGCGGACTTGGAACCAAAATGGCGGTTGAACCAGACCTGGTCATTGGTGATCCATCCGCAAGCATAAATGATGGCGTGCTTTTGCCTTGGTCAACTCCGGGTAAAGGTCTTTACGGTTTTTTCACGCGAATTCTCAATAGTTTGGCGGAGGAGCTCGAATTCTCTCTTGATCAGCCTTGGAATTCTCTGGATGAAGACATTCAAAAGGCAATTCTTTACGGGAATAACTTCGATGTGAAGGTTAAGTGGAAAAACAAGTATGGTCGTGAACTTCGGTACACTTCCGGGTTCGAAGGCGTTCTCACTTACATTGAGCGAAAATGGCTTGAGAGCGAGAATGACTTTCAACGAGGTCGATGGTCTGGCTTCCTTCGCGAAATTCCTTGTGGAGCCTGTGGAGGCTCAAGGCTTAAACCGGAAGTGCTGGCTGTAAAAGTTGCCGGTAATTCGATTGCCGATGTGGCTCGAATGAGCCTTGCAGAGTGCAGCGACTTTTTCGAATCAATTCAGCTTGACGAGCGCGATGCCAAGATTGCAGCTCAGGTCTTACGTGAAATTCAAGCCAGACTTGCTTTCTTGCTAAATGTGGGATTGAACTATCTGAGTCTCGAAAGGGCAGCTGGGACTCTGAGTGGCGGCGAGGCCCAGCGAATTCGATTGGCTACACAAATTGGCTCAGGCCTAACTGGGGTTCTTTACGTCTTAGACGAACCTTCCATTGGTCTGCACCAGCGAGATAACCGCAGACTGATTCAGACTTTGGTTAAGCTTCGAGACCTAGGTAACACCTTGGTCGTCGTTGAACACGATGAAGATACAATTCGTGCGTCAGACTGGGTAGTTGACATCGGTCCAGGTGCTGGTGTCCATGGCGGAGAAGTTGTTCACTCCGGCACCTATGAGGAAGTCTTACAGAACGAGAAGTCCATCACGGGAGCATATTTGTCGGGGCGCCTGGCTATCTCGGTTCCTTCGCAGAGGCGCAAAGTTGATTCAAAACGCAAATTAGTCGTTGTGGGCGCTCGTGAGAATAACCTAAAGGATGTTTCTGCTGAATTCCCTCTTGGTGTTTTCACAGCTGTCACGGGTGTAAGTGGCTCTGGTAAATCTACCCTGGTAAATGACATCCTTTACCAAGTTCTAGCTAACTCACTAAATGGGGCCAAAGGTGTTGCAGGAAAACACACGCGCGTCGAAGGCCTCAGCCATCTAGACAAGGTAGTTCATGTTGACCAAGCCCCGATCGGGCGTACACCAAGATCTAACCCAGCTACATATACCGGTGTTTTCGATCACATAAGAAAACTTTTCGCAGAGACCACCGAAGCAAAAGTTCGTGGATACCAGCAGGGTAGATTCTCGTTCAACGTCAAAGGTGGACGTTGTGAAGCTTGTAGCGGTGATGGAACACTTCGCATCGAGATGAATTTTCTTCCAGATGTTTACGTTGCCTGTGAGGTTTGCCACGGTGAACGTTATAACCGTGAGACGCTACAGGTTAAGTACAAGGGTAAAAACATTTCCGAGGTCCTTGAAATGCCGATCGCTGAGGCGGCTGACTTCTTCGCTCCGGTTACAGCAATTTCGAGATATTTGGACACTTTAGTTTCGGTTGGTCTCGGTTATGTCCGCTTGGGCCAGTCGGCGACGACCCTATCTGGTGGTGAAGCACAAAGAGTTAAGTTAGCCACGGAGCTTCAGAAGAGAAGTAACGGGCGCACCATTTATGTGCTTGATGAGCCGACAACTGGGCTACATTTTGAGGACACTCGAAAATTGCTCGAGGTTCTGAATAGTTTGGTCGACAAAGGAAACACAGTCGTGGTAATTGAACACAACCTTGACGTGATCAAATGTGCTGACTGGATTATTGACATGGGTCCGGAAGGTGGCTCAGGTGGAGGTCAGGTTATTGCGACCGGAACACCCGAAGATGTCGCGAGAAACACAAACAGTTTCACGGGTTCATTTCTTAGGGAAATACTCTAGAGATGTCAAAGTCTCGTAGTTGGTTCCCTCCGACGGAATCGATTCCGACGAACCCAGGTGTCTATCGATGGTTTGATTCCACCGGTCGCATCCTCTACGTTGGTAAAGCCAAAAACCTCAGGGCTCGTTTGACCAGCTATTTCGCGAAACCAGAAACTCTTCACGAGCGAACCAGACGCATGGTTCAAACAGCGGTACGCCTCGATTGGACAATCGTTAAAACCGAGTTTGAAGCGTTGCAGCTTGAATTCACCTGGATCAAGGAATTTAATCCACCTTTCAACGTGCAATTCCGTGATGACAAGTCGTACCCTTATCTTGCGCTGTCTCTGGAGGAGGAATTCCCTCGGGTCTTCATTACGAGAAACCGCAAACCAGGAAAAAACCGTTACTTCGGTCCATACACACAGGCTTGGACTATTCGGGAGACCATAGACGGATTGCTCAAAGTTTTCCCAATCAGGAGTTGTTCCAAATCCACGTTTGACAATGCCTCCAGAGCCAATCGCCCCTGTTTGTTATCGGAAATCGGAAAATGTTCTGCGCCCTGTGTCGGCAGGATTTCCATTCAGGAACATCGGGAACTAGTAGGTAAATTTGCGTCTTTCATCGGGGGAGCGGACTCGTCTTACATTTCTCAACTAAGAGATCGAATGTATGCCGCTTCAGAGGCACAACAGTATGAACTCGCTGGTAAATTGCGAGATCAGTTAGGTGCGTTGGAAGCTATAAGTGCAAAGAGCGCTGTGGTTTTTGATGACAACACATCAGCGGATGTTTTTGCAATTGCAATGGATGGCTACACGGCTGCCGTGAATATGTTCAAGGTTAGAGACGGAAGAATACGTGGTGCCAAAGGTTGGGTGGTTGATCTTGAATTGGAACGCTCAAAGAGTGATCTCATTGAGTACACCATTCAGAACATCTACAGTGATGATCTCGAAGAAATCCCTAAAGAGATCTTGGTAGAGGAACTGCCAGAAGAAGTTGCCGAAATTGAAGAGTGGCTATCAGATTTACGTGGTAGTCGGGTATCAGTTCGCGTTGCAAAACGAGGCGATAAAAGATCACTCTTGGAAACAGCCCAGACCAACGCTGAGCATGCCCTTAGAAATTTCAAGTTAAAAAGGTCGGCCGATTTCACTGCTAGATCCGATGCTCTATCCGCATTGCAATCGGCCTTGAACCTTGCAAAGCCACCACTAAACATCGAGTGTTTCGACGTGTCGCATCTTTCTGGCACGGGAGTTGTAGCGTCGAAAGTTGTTTTCATCGATGGTCGACCAAAGAAAGACCTCTATAGGCGTTATTCTGTGGCTTCGGCCACCGATGACACCGATGCTATGAATCAGGTTTTGGAGCGACGTTTCAAGGCCATGTCTGAAGACGAATCGCGACCAGATTTGATTGTTGTTGATGGCGCAAAGCCTCAAGTTAATGCAGCACTTAGAGCTGCTGAGAGATTTAACCTCAACAATTTGATGATTGTTGGTCTAGCTAAAAGACTGGAAGAACTTTGGACACCGAACGACGAATTCCCGGTGATTCTCCCACGTGCGAGCGCCGAGTTATTTCTTGTACAACACCTTAGAGACGAATCTCACCGTTTTGCCATTGGCCACCAAAGATTGAAACGAAAAGCCACTATTGCTTCCCAGCTCGAAGAAGTTGCAGGGCTTGGGCCAAGTCGTGTTCGACTATTGCTAAAGCACTTTGGTTCAGCAAACAGAGTGAGAAGCGCATCCGTCGAAGAGCTCTCAGACATTCCAGGTATCGGTAAATCTTTAGCGGAATCCATCAAACGGGCGTTATCTAATTGAGTTACATTTTCTCCACGGCGTGTCGCGGAATTACATAGACTTTTCGCAGGAGGGATTTGAGCATGAATAACCACGAACTCATCGTTGTGACGGGAATGTCTGGCGCTGGCCGTTCAACGGTTGGAAATGCACTCGAGGATTTGGGTTGGTACGTCGTTGACAATCTACCGCCACAAATGCTGGCCCCTATTTCGGATCTTTTCTCACTTGCCAAGACTCCGCTTCCAAAACTGGCGGTTGTCATCGACGTTCGCGGTAGAGAATTCTTTGCTGAACTCCTAGAGAACCTCGCACAACTTCGAGGTCGCCAAATCAATCTGCGTTTAGTTTTCTTAGAAGCCACAGATGCTGCTTTGGTTAAACGATTTGAAAACGTGAGGAGACCACACCCGCTACAAGCAAATGGCACCCTGCTAGACGGTATCGCGAGCGAACGCGCTCAGTTGCTTTCTGTTCGTGAAAGCGCAGACATCATTATTGACACTTCTGATCTCAACATCCATCAACTCAGTAACGTTACGGCTGAACATTTCAGTTTTGACCAGGCACAAAAACTTCGTGTCATAGTGGAATCGTTCGGTTTTAAGTACGGCACTCCTACGGATGCAGATCTGATTGCAGATGCTAGGTTTATCCCGAATCCATTCTGGAAAGACGAGCTTAGACCGTTCACCGGAGAGGATGACGCTGTTAGCGATTATGTACTTTCAGCGGATGGAGCAATGGAATTTATTGAGAGCTACGTTTCGGCCTTGAAGCCAGTTTTACGCGGATATGTTAAGGAGAACAAGCGATACGCGACTATCGCTATCGGTTGCACCGGAGGCAAGCATCGCTCAGTTGCTGTTTCACGTAAAATAGCCTCTTTGCTGGGCGATATCCCAGATATTTCAGTAACTTTGAAGCACCGAGACTTGGGAAGGGAGTAATAGTGGCTTTAACAACTGACCTACGTTATGAATTGGCTCGCCTAAAACCGTCTCGCAGCGAACTAAGGCTTGCAGAGCTTTCCGTGATATTGAGGTTCACTGCGGCCGTACACGTATTGAACGGCACGATGATTCTGGAAGCCGAATTTGATTCGTCTCAGCTTGCTAATCGAGTGAAGAGCGAACTAAAAGAGCTCTTCGGGGTTGATTCAAAAATTGATATCCTTCACGCCAGCGGAATTCGCAAGTCCTCGAAACACCTATTGAGAGTACTAAAACAAGCAGATCTGCTCATTAGACAAACTGGCCTTTACTATCCAACAGGAAAACCAGTTCGAGGTATTCATTCACGTTTCATCTCCGACTCGGCTGAAGTTGCTGCTGCGGTTTGGCGTGGTGCACTAATCACAAACGGTTCACTTACAGACCCAGGACGCTCATCATCACTAGAAATTTCCTGCCCCAGTAACGAAGTTGCCTCTTCGTTGGTTGGTTTGGCAAAGCGTCTGGGGGTAAATGGTGCAAAGTCGCGCGAAGTCAGGGGAGTGCACCGAGTTGTTGTGCGTGAAGGCGATGAAATTTCTCAACTTTTGAAGACAATCGGTGCCACCACTATCCAAGATAAGTGGGACTCGCTGCGAGCCAAGCGGGAGGTTAGATCTACCGCAAATCGATTGGCTAATTTTGATGATGCAAACCTTCGTAGGTCAGCACAGGCTGCCGTAGCTGCTGGTGCCCGCGTAGCCCGAGCACTTGAGATTTTAGGCGACGACATCCCAGAGCATTTGAAATACGCAGGGGAACTACGACTAAAGCACAAGCAGGCGTCACTTGACGAACTCGGTCACCTATCAAATCCTCCAATGACCAAGGACGCAGTTGCCGGCCGCATTCGCCGATTGCTTGCTATGGCAGATAAGAAAGCGGAGGAAATGGGCATTCCCAACACTGAAGCCTACTTAAGTGACGACACCGCGGAATAAATCTCTATTCAATAAAATTCACATATTCGACAAAAGGAACTGAAATGACTAAGTACACCCTTCCAGAATTGAACTACGATTACGCTGCTTTGGAGCCAAGCATCTCAGCTCGAATTATGGAGCTGCACCACTCGAAGCACCACGCTGCCTACGTTGCTGGCGCAAACACCGCTCTAGAGCAAATGGCCGAGGCCCGCGACAAGAGTGACTTCGCCACTATCAACAAGCTTCAAAAGGACCTTGCATTTCACCTATCCGGCCACATTAACCACTCTATTTTTTGGACCAACCTGGCCCCTAGCAACAGCGATCGTCCAGACGGCGAACTAGCCTCTGCTATTTCGGAGTTTTTCGGCTCATTCGA
>Ga0228703_1001931_pt1 | contig 12105 bp, 9 predicted proteins | sample McNCre217_Aug_MG_3_FD_178020 | JGI IMG/M metagenome (GOLD analysis project Ga0228703, IMG submission 178020) | Freshwater microbial communities from McNutts Creek, Athens, Georgia, United States - 29-17_Aug_MG | ecosystem: Environmental > Aquatic > Freshwater > Creek | place: USA: Georgia... | reverse complement strand
CACTTTGGGTGGCTATGCTGGATTTACCCATGGATGACCATAGTTATTGCATTATCTGGCCGGCTGGTACGCACCGATGAACCAGTGGTTATTCGTTTGCGTCGGAGTGGTTCTGACCCTCGGTTCGGCTCTATTTGTAGCCAGTGAATTTAGTCTCGTAAACCTCGAACGTAATGAGGTCGAATCGCGCCACGAGCGCGGTGAAAAGGGCCTTAGCAACACCATCCGCGCCCTCAAGCAGACCCGCACCCATCTGAGCGGTGCCCAGCTTGGCATTACGCTCACCACAATGCTCACAGGTTTCATCGCCGAACCGGCTCTCGAGAAGCTGCTTCATCCGGGGCTTTCGCAGCTGGGTCTCAGCGATGCGGCCGCTTCAACCACTGCGGCGGTCCTAACGATGGTCATCGCCACCCTGTTTTCGTCGCTCTTCGGTGAACTGATTCCGAAAAAGTGGGCGCTCACCAACCCGCTCGGTGTGAACCGCTTCGTCATCGGTTTCCAGTTGGCTTTTAGTTGGCTGTTTGGTTTCATGATCAAGGGCCTGATGGCCATCGGTAGCGGCGTTGTGCGCCTACTCGGTATGGAGCCTCAGGAAGAGCTTTCATCCTCGCGAACCGCCGATGAACTGGCCAGCTTGGTTCGCCGCGCGGCAAGCCTCGGCGCGCTGGACCAGCAGACCGCGACTCTCATCACCAAGACCCTCACACTGAACCAGCTCGTCGCTGCCGACATCATGACCCCACGCCCGCGCATGCACGTCGTAGACCGCGAAGACTCCGTGGCCAAGGTCATTCAGCTCTGCAACGAAACCGGTCACAGCCGTTTCCCTGTCATCGATGGGTCAAGCGACGACGTCATCGGCGTAGTTCACGTGAAGCAAGCGGCTTCAGTGCCGCGTGCCAAGCGCGATGAGGTTTCGGTTGGAGCAATCACGGTTGAGGCCGAGCGCGTGCCGGAAACCATGCCGCTCGAGTCGCTTATGGGACTGCTGCGCTCAAAGGGTCTGCAGTTGGCGATCGTCGTCGACGAATACGGCGGCACCGCTGGCCTAGCAACTCTCGAAGACCTGATCGAGGAACTAGTTGGCGAACTCGCGGATGAGCACGACCGCACCCGCGTGGGAGTTCGACGCGGCAGTGGCGGCTCGGTGCTGTTCCCAGGCCTAATGCGCCCTGATGAGCTCAAAGAGCTCGCCATCAAGATTCCTGAAAATGGTGCCTATGAAACTGTGGGCGGCTACCTCATGAGCGTTCTCGGCAAGATTCCCTCGGCTGGAGACAGCGTTGAGATTGACGGGGGAGTTCTGAAGGTTGAGCGAATGGATGGTCGACGCGTCGACCGCGTTCGATTCACTCCCGAACTGATTCCGGGGGAGGCGCAAAATGGCTAACGCCTGGATGGGTCTGCTCTGGTTCGGTCTGATGTTGGTGGGTAACGGATTCTTCGTGGCCGCCGAATTCGCTCTGATTTCGGCCAAGCGCGCCAAGATTGAGCCACTCGCCGAGGCCGGCAGTGGCCCTGCGCGGCTCACAATCCGTGCGATGGAACGCGTTCCGATGATGCTTGCCACGAGTCAAATTGGCGTGACAGTGTTCTCGCTGGCGATTCTGCTCATCGCCGAGCCTTCGCTTCACACGCTGCTGCACGAGCCTTTCGCGAGCCTCGGGGTTCCTGCCGCCACCGCCGACGCCTTGACTCTGGTCATCGCGCTTATCGTCGTGGCTTCGTTCCACGTCATCGTCGGTGAGCTTATTCCTAAGCAGATCACGTTCGTGATTCCAGAGCGCATGGCGCTGGCGCTAGTCCCGATTCTTTACGGAATGGCCGTAGTCTTGCGTCCAATCGTGTGGTCCATGAATGCGGTTGCGAACCTGTTCCTTCGCCTGTTTGGTGTTCGCGCGGCAGACTCGGCCAACACTGCGTACACGCTCGATCAGGTTGAAGACATCGTCGAACACTCGACCCGCGAAGGTGTCTTGAGCGACACAAGCGGTGCGATCAGCAACACATTCGAGTTCACCGAAAAGCAGGTTCACGACATCGTTGTGCCGCTGGCCAAGGTTGTAACTCTTGCCGTTGATGCCAGCCCGGCCGCTGTGGAGCTGGCCGTGAAGGACCACGGTTTCAGTCGTTACCCACTGCTCTCAGACGATGGCGAACTTGCCGGCTACATTCACATCAAGGATGTGCTCGACCTGGATGAGGACGAATACAACCTTCCGGTGCCTGCAAAGCGCTTGCGTACTCTGATCGGTTTTGCCGACACCACCGAGTTGGAAGATGCTCTAGCGAGCATGCGTCGTGGTGGTCATCACCTCGGTAAGGCGCTAAATCCTGCTGGTGAAGTTACCGGAATCATCTTCCTCGAGGACATTCTCGAAGAACTCGTGGGCGAAGTGCAGGACGCAACCCGTCGCAACTAGCGGCTACCAGCTGACGCGTGCGTAAGGCGCCGGCCAGTTGTGAGTCTTGGTGCCCAGTTTGTGCGCCGCACGCGCCGGCCAGAACGGGTCCGCCAGGGCGGCACGCGCAATCGAAACCACGGCAATCTGACCGCTCTGCAGAATCTCTTCGGCCTGCTCTGCGGTTGTAATCATGCCAACGGCACCAACCGGTTCACCGCTGTGCTCAGCGATGTATTCGGCAAGCGGCACCTGGTATCCAGGGCCGATAGGAATGTTCACTCCCGGAACCAATGCGCCGGATGAAATGTCGTAGAAGTCTGCGCCGGCATCGCTGCACCACTTGGCCACCTGTGCCACGTGCTCAACCTTGAGGCCCTCTTCTAGGTAGTCAGTTGCGCTGAATCGAACCATCACCGGGTAGTCGTTTCCAACGCGAGCGCGGACTGCCGCAACAACCTCAAGCAGCAGGCGTGCACGGTTCTCTTCGCTGCCCCCGTAGTTGTCTTGGCGCTTGTTGGTGATAGGCGAGAGGAACTGGTGCAGCAGGTAACCGTGAGCCGCGTGGATCTGAACGGCGTCAAAGCCAGCACGCTGGGCGCGCTCGGCACCATCGGCGAATGCCTTCACAAGGGCCGGAATCTCGGCAGTGTTAAGCTCGCGCGGTGGTAGGTAGCCAGGGAAGGCATCCGAAGTGGCGCTGATGGTCTGCCAGCCGCCTTCATCGATGGTTAGGGTTTTGCTTTCGTATCCCGGCCAGCCGCGGTTTGTACTGCCTTTGCGGCCCGCGTGCGCGAGCTGCAGAGCAATCTTTGTGCCGCGCGCGTGCACCTCATCGGTGATTCGCTTCCAGGCCACGACCTGATCGTCGTTCCAAATGCCCGGGCACCATGGGCTGATGCGGCCCTCAGGGGTCACTCCGGTCGCTTCGGCGATGATGAGCCCGGCTCCGCCCGCTGCGAACGCGCCGTGGTGCACGAAGTGGAAGTCGCCAACCACGCCATCCTTGTTTTCGCACGAATACATGCACATCGGCGCGATCCAGATGCGGTTTGCAAACTCAACTTCGCGAACCTTGATTGGGGTGAACAGCTTTGTCATGGCGACTCCTCGGTGAGTGTTTGGGCGGTGCGGCCCAGCTCTATTGCTAAGTCTAAGTGGGGCGCCGATGGGCTAACTTTGGATTATGAATTCAGAGGCCGGCACGAGCGTTGGTGCATCCCGGCTCGGACGTTATGCCCGTTCGCGGGTCGTAGCGTTTTTGGGCTTTCTGAGTGCTCAACTTGGGCTCATCTGGCTTGGTCTCCACGGTTTTTCAACGCCGATGGGCGACATCATTTACGCGTATGAGCCTTGGGCGAAGCAAATGTTGCAGTCCGGGAAGTTCTTTGGCCTCCAGCTGCCTTGGGTCTACCCGTGGCCGAATCTGCTACTGGTATTTGGTCCAACGCAATTTGGTCCAACACCACTTGGTGGCGACTATCAGGGTGCCTGGCTCCTCGAATCTTCCGCGTTTTCGGTCCTTGCAGTTTTGGTCTTGTTGTTGGCGCGAGGCATCGATGGGCGCAGCAACGTCATTGCGGTTTGGTTCTGGACCGCCGCGCTGATCCTGCTGGGGCCAGTTTCAGTTAGCCGCCTCGACAGCTTCTCCATCGCACTCGGCGTCGTCGGTGTGGTGGCTTGGGCGCGGCTCAAGCCTCGCTTTGCGGTCGTCTGGTTCACGATTGGGGTCTGGTTTAAAGTGTGGCCGATTGCCCTGATCATCGGGCTCTGGGCCGCGGTGCAGAAGCGCTGGCAGTTGATTGCCGTAGCTGGAAGTGCGGGGCTAACCGTACTTTTAGTCGGATACCTCCTCGGTGGAAGTCCCCACAACCTGCTGTCGTTCGTCACTGATCAGTCGAATCGGGGCATCCAGATCGAATCGCCCTGGGCCGCTTTTTGGCTGTGGGCAGGTGTATTCGGCAGCAAACAGTCTGGCCTCTACTTCGACATGCCGCTTCAAACTTTCCAGGTGTTCGGCCCTGGAAATCAAGTTTTTGCCATTCTGCTTGGCCCTGTGATGTATCTCGCGCTTGGCATCACCGCATTCCTTGGATGGAAGGCAGCAAAAACTCAGGGCCTTCATTCACTCGGCACCAGCAACGGGGCGTTTGCAGTCAATCGCGTATTCGCGTGGACCAGTCTCACTGGTGTTCTCGACTTGATTGTGTTCAACAAGGTTGGGTCACCGCAGTATTACGGATGGCTGATTGTTCCTGTGCTCTTTGGTCTGCTGGTGCGGGTTTGGCCGAATAAAACCATCGTCGTCTGGGTGCTCGTGATCAGCGCTCTGACCGGATTGATTTACCCATACATCTACGACAGCATCCTGGAGTCGGCTTGGTGGGCTATCGGGATTCTGACCGTCAGGAACCTGGTGGTTGTAGGTCTGCTCGTCTACTGCAACCTCAAGTTGACCGAGCTCGGGAAAATCGTCCGCGCCGACTAAAGCCAGTCTGGCCGGGCCTGTTCTCGACTGGCCCTCGGCGCGACTAGCCCTCTAGGAGCTGTGTGAGCAGCGGCCCAACGATGTCGCGCTCAATCAAGAAGCCATCGTGGCCAAACTCCGACTCAATGACCTGAAGTTTGCCGCCAACAAGCTCGCAGCTTAGGTTTTCGGCAATCTGTGCCTGGCCGCTGATAGGGAAGAGGCGGTCCGAGTCGATGCCCGCAACCAGGGTTCGGGCCTTCACGGCGCTCAAGGCTTCCTTCAGTGTGCCGCGGTCGCGAGTGACATCGTGTGAGTTCATTGCGTTCACAAGGGTGATGTAACTGTTCGCATCGAAGCGACGAGTGAACTTGTTGCCGTGGAAGTCAAGATAGGACTCAACAGCGAAGCGGCCGCCACCGCCGAGCGGGTTCACGCTCGACTGCCAGCTGCGCTCGAATCGGTCGTTCAGCTCACTAGGGGATCGGTAGTTCAGAAGGGCCATGCGGCGAGCAAGCGCAAGTCCGCGGTGCGGGCCCATTCCGGCACGAGCCTCATAGTAAGAACCGTCCTTGAAGGCCGGGTCGGTCTTGATGGCCTCAATCTGCACACAGTTGAGAGCGATCTGGTCCGCGGTCGAAACCGGAGGCGCGGCAATGACCGCGAGGTTCTTCATTGCATCTGGGTGGAGAATGGCCCATTCGAGCGAGTGCATTGCACCCATCGAGCCACCGATGATGGCGTGCCACTTCGAAATGCCTAGTGCGTCGCTGAATAGTTTCTGAGCCTGAACCTGGTCGCGAATGCTTAGGAACGGGAAACGTGATCCGTATTCGTGTCCTCGTGAGTCGAGCGAACTCGGTCCGGTAGAACCCTGGCAGCCACCAAGGATGTTTGGGGCAACTACGAAGTATTTGTCGGTGTCTACGGCGAGGCCTGGGCCGATAATGCCGTTCCACCAACCCTCGGTTGGGTGCGCCTTTGATGATGAGCCAACTACGTGGGAGTCTCCCGTAAGCGCGTGTAGAACTAGAACGCAGTTTGAAGAGTCTTCGTTTCGGGTTCCCCAGGTCTCGTAGGCGAGACGGGCTCCGGAAAGTTCGTGTCCGCTCTCAAGCGCGAGTGTGGAAATCGGCATCATCTGGCGGTCGCCAAGAGGGTCGCCGTCGCGCCAAGCGCCTGATGCCGGTGGTCGTCCAATTAGCTGACGACTCATCTCATCGGTGATGAATGCCGATGGGACGGTGTCTTCAGGTGTTTGGAATTCCATTTGAAACGATGTTACCAAGCCGGTTGCGGCAAAAACGGGTTCCCGCAAGCTGCCGACTGGGCAATTCGGCTAGTTGGCAGCTTCGTTTAGAAGGTCGATTGCAAGGCCGGCCAGCAGAGCGGCACCATCGGCGATTACCGATTCGTCGAAGACTGCCTTGTTGGAGTGGTTCGATTCCCACTGCTGTTTCGGCACCTGCGATGAACCAGCACCAAGGAAAATGAACGCGCCAGGGATTTCCTTGACTATAGACGCGAAATCTTCACCACCCGGAATCGGGTTGTCCATGTTCAGGTATCTTTCGGCCCCGAAACCTTCGGTCACGAGCCTTTCGGCACGCGCGACTGCTGATTTATCATTGATGAGGACCTTGGATGATGGGGTGAATTCCACGGTTGCCTCGACGCCATAAGATTCCGCCGTGGCCTTCATGAGCTTCTCGAGCTCGACTCGAATGCGGTCGAAGTGTTCGTGCGAGAAGGTGCGGATTGTTGCGCCAAACTTTGCAACCTGAGGCACCACGTTGGTGGTGTGGTCGTCTCCGGCCTTTACCCAACCAACATTGACTATTACCTGATCGAATGCGGTGAAACTCTTAGTAACTAGTGGCTGGATGCCCGCGATTGCCTGAATCATCGGGGTAATTGGGTCTTTGCCTAGCCATGGCATGCTGCCGTGGCTCGCCTTGCCGTTGAAGGTAACGAGCATGTCTCCGGCCGAGGCCATTAGGGCACCGGCACGCGATGCAAAGAGCCCAGCGTCATCCATTGAGAACACGTGGATGCCGTAGGCGCCGATTGGCTTGCTTCCGCTAACGAGATGCATTCCGCGCTCAAGCATGAGGTCGGCACCGCCGTGACCTTCCTCGCCGCTCTGGAAGAAGAACACAACGTCACCTTGGAGTTGATCGCGGTTTGCGTGAAGTAGACGGGCTGCACCAACCCCGATAGCCATGTGCAGGTCGTGCCCGCAGGCGTGCATGTAGCCGTTAGTTGAGGCAAAAGGCAAACCGGTGTCCTCGATGACTGCGAGTGCGTCCATGTCGGCACGAAGTAAAACTGTTGGCCCCGGCTTCGAACCTCGGATTACCAAGGCTGCGCAAGAGATGCTTTCGTCAACGTGGAGTTCGCCAAAGCCAACAAGCGCTGCCTTGACTCGTGCAAGCGTCTTTGGAAGGGTTAGCCCAAACTCAGGAGTCTGATGAAGCTCGCGTCGCAGCTCGATCAGGTCGGCTTCGATGCCCTTGGCCTGGGCTGCAAGTTGCTTGATGCTCACGGTGACTCCTTCGTGTCTAGTGTCATTCTGCCACCACCCTCGGACGTTATGCCTAGTCTTGAATCATGTGGTTCGAGGCTATGCATTCTTCTTGGCAGGAATGGTTGGCGCCGCAAGCTCGCAGCCTTAGTCACCTTGAACAGTCACTGGCCAATATGCCGGCCCTAGCGCCGCGTAAAGAACTCGTAATGGCGGCCTTCCGCGAAGACCCGAGCGCAGTCAAAGTTGTAATAGTCGGGCAGGATCCATACGCAACGCCCGGAGTGGCAATTGGTCGCGCCTTCGCCGTCTCGCCTGAAACATCGCCCGTACCCGCAAGCCTCCGCAACATATTCACCGAGTTAGCCGCGGATATTGGGGGAGAGGCCCCGCAGCAAACTCTCCTTGGATGGCAACAGCAGGGAGTGCTGCTTCTCAACAGGCACCTCACCGCGATCGAAGGCGAGTCGGCCGCGCATGCCGGTGCCGGTTGGGAGCCTTTCACCGAGGCAGCCATCCGCGCACTGATTGAAAGAACAGACGGCATGGTCTTGGTTCTGTGGGGCAACCACGCTCAAACTCTTCTCAGTTCCTTGGGAAAGTCCTTGGATGGCGCTCCGGTCAAGGTGATCACTTCGGCCCATCCCAGCCCGCTTTCGGCCTACCGCGGATTCTTCGGCTCGAAGCCTTTCAGTGCAATAAACGCGGCGTTAGTCGGGTTCGGTAAATCACCGATAAATTGGAACCTGTAGGAGGTCCGTGTGGCTCTAGATTCCGAAACTCGTTGGCGACTCGCTCGAAGCGCAAAGGCCAATCCTGTCGAGCCCGAGGCTGAGCCAATCATCCGCCAGGCCATAGAAACTGACATGCCTGCAGTCCTCGAGATCTACAACTACTACATCAAGAACTCAGTAGTGACCTTCGATGTCGACACCATGAGCCTGAGCGACTGGATCGAAAAGTTCCGCTGGATTCAGGGCATGAAGATGCCATTCCTGGTCTGTGTCAGCGGCAGTGGCAATGTTCTTGGGTTTGCGTATGTGGCCCCTTGGCGTCAAAAGGCCGCCTATCGTCGTACCGTCGAAGACAGCATTTACCTTGCGCCTGCGGCAAAGGGCAAGCGCATTGGTAGCCGCTTGATGGAGGCCCTTATCGACGCCTCGCGCGAAGCAGGCATCAAGGAAATCGTCGCGGTTATTTCAGACAAGGGTGCCGAGGCATCCATTCAGCTGCACGAACGATTCGGTTTCGAACACCAGGGCCACCTGGGCAAGGTCGGTTTCAAGTTCGGCCGGTGGCTGGGCACAGTGCTTCTACAGAAGAGTCTCTAGCTTCTGCCAGTTATTGGCTCAAATCCTTGACGTTTCTTGTGAACTTTCTTCCAAAGTCCTCGGTATCCCAAGATGCGCTCGCCAAATCGGTAACCTCGTAACTGTGAAGAATCAACGCAGAGTCAGTGCATTTGCCGTTGCCTTGGCAACGTTGTTTGGCTCGGCAATTGTAGGAGCTCCTGCATCAGCCGCCACTGCGAATTCCTCTTACTCCGCTCCGGCTCAGGGTGCCGTAGTCGGCATCATCGTTCATTACCGCCCGGGCACCGATGTGGGCCAAGCTCACGATCGCATCTCTGCAGACCTCGCGTCGGTCTCTCTCAACGCTCAACAAGACCGCCCGCTCGGTTCGGGTTGGCATGCCTTCTCGTTCGGAACCCAGTCAGGTGCCGCACAAGCATCAGAGGGTGCGGTTTCATCTGCGCTTGCTCTGGTGGAGAAAGAACCATTCGTGCTTCAGGCAACTGCCGACCGCTTCTTCCGCAATCCGGCGGCTTCTGTCAGGTCCGCAGCGGTCAAGATTGCTCCGCTCGTCACGGCCAACACCGCGCCTTTCAAGCAGGCAAACGCTCCACGTTCGTTCACATTGAAAGACGCCTTCGACTCATCGGCGCCTGAAACTCCGAAGGTTTCTGCCAACTGGAACAAGCCGACCAGTCTCTACGGCGCGGTGTTAGCCGGCTATCGTGTGCAGACCTCTTTCGATGGCGGCCTTACCTTCACAACCGTTACTCCAGACCTGCCGGCCACCAGCAACAGCTACGACATATCGTCGGGGTTGACCGCGGGCACCAACGTGAGCGTGCGCATTGCGGCGATAACCCGCTATAAGTCCAGTAACAAGGTTGGCCGCTTCTCAGCCTGGGCTTCGGCAACGCCAACAACCATCCCGGTCGCTCCAACCCTGACAAGCGCCGCACTCGTATCCACAACCGTGAATCCCACTTGGGCGCCGTACACGCCTGCCGATGAGGGAGGTTTGCCGGTAACTTTCACCCTCGTGGCCTCAGCGCCAGGTAGGCCAGATGTCACCTGCACGACCACCACGTATTCCTGCGCATTCCAGGGCTTGATTGCAGGTACCTCGTACACAGTGAAGATTGCTGCGAAGAACTCGCGGGGATCGTCCAAATTTGTCTCCGGGTTCACCGTTACCGACCCTCTTTTCTCCAAGCAGTGGGCCTTGAACGGAACCTACGGAGTCAATGTTCAGTCGGCTTGGCAGCGAACTCATGGTTCATCCAACGTGACCGTTGCGGTTCTCGATAGCGGAATCTCGCCACACCCAGACCTTGATTCCCAGGTCTGGCGCAACACCGATGGAAGTGTCTACGGCTACAACTTCGTTACCCGCATGACCGATCCTTCGAGCAATGGCTGTTCGGCTAACCCAACAGACCCAAATAGCGCGAATGAATGGCACGGAACTCACGTTTCTGGCATCATCGCCGCGGCAAACAACGACGTCGGTGTTGTTGGTGTCGCTCCGGCCGTCAAACTTCTTGAGGTACGAGTGATGGGGCCAAATGGTGGCAGCGAGAGCGACCTCATCGCAGCGCTGAACTGGGTTGGTGGCAAGGACATTCCCGCATCATCGGCCTGCGGAGTTGTTCCAAAAAACATTCACCCAGCACAGGTTGTAAACCTGTCGCTTGGTAACCGTTCGTTTGGTTGCGACACCGCCACTTCGACCGCACTGCAGGCGCTAAAGGCTGCAAACATCACCGTGGTTTCTGCCGCCGGTAACGACGGCTCCGGTGCTTCGTACTCTTACCCGGGCAACTGTTTCCCAACTATCAACGTTGGCGCATCCACCTACGAAGGTGGCCTCGCGAGCTATAGCAACTTCGGTCTTGGCCTAGACATCGCGGCTCCTGGTGGCGACAGCTCGTTTACTGCGACGAATGTTCCAGCTGGTCTCGACAGTGCGATTTTGAGCACCCTGAACGAGGCTGGCTTCGACGCAGCAGCAAATACGCCACCAGTTTCCGCGGGAACTGCTGGCTACGAGTCGATGGCCGGAACCAGTATGGCTGCACCGTTTGTTTCTGGCGTGGTGGCTCTTCTTTATTCGGTCAAGCCGAACATCACCGTTGATCAGGTTTGGGACGCGCTGCACCTGCCAGGAAACGTGACTCCTTGGCCGTCCGTGACCTCAAACATGGCCAATGGCACTCTCAAGCAAGATTGCTCGACGGTTGCCCCGTACACCCGCACCGGCTGCGGTTACGGCATTGTCAACGCGGGCCTCGCCGTTCAGTACGCGCTAACACTCAAATAGTTCGCCGGCTCTAAGGCCGCACAAAAACCAACGTTAAATGGAAAATGGACCTCATTTCTGAGGTCCATTTTCATTGGTGCGGAAGGTGGGACTTGAACCCACACGTCTCTCGACACAGGAACCTAAATCCAGCGCGTCTGCCATTTCGCCACTCCCGCAACCTGAATATTCTACCCCAAAGTGTGCATAACTTTTTACACTCTTGGGCATCCGGGTGAAATAGTTGACCTTCAAATGGAGGCCAAATGTCAGTAATTAGCGATATTTCCCGCTCAGCACGGGAGTTTTTGGTGGGCAACGCCGAAAATACTGCCGAAAAGGCGGTTCAAAAATTTTTTGACACGCAGGTTCTCGAAGGTTCCACTTCGGACGCTGAGGGCCTGTTGACCTCGGCGGCAATTCATCGGCTGACCGGGTTTGGAGCCTTGCAGCCCTACCTGGATCGCGAAGATATTGAAGAGATTTGGATTAACCGGCCTGACGAGATCTTCATTGCCACTGGTGACGGCACCGAGCGGGTTGTTTCCGAGCTATCCCAGAGCGAACTGCGAACCATCGTTCTTCGCATGCTTCGCGACAGCGGGCGTCGTGTCGATGCATCCACCCCATTCACGGATGCATCCCTGCCCGACGGTTCGCGCCTACACGTTGTCATCCCCGAGATTACCGCCGAGCACTGGAGCATCAACATCCGAAAGTTCCCGCGCCGAACTCTCAGCCTTGACGACCTCGCCGCCAGCAAGACCTTGAGCCGCAAGCAAGCCGTGTTCCTTAAAAGCGCGATCAAGTCCGGCAAGAACATTCTCATCTCAGGCGCAACGCATTCGGGGAAAACCACCCTGCTTTGTGCTCTGCTGGGGGAGTTGGAGCCACTAACGCGCCTCATTACCTGCGAGGAGACATTCGAAATTCGCTCCGACCTGCAAGACCGCGTGGCAATGCAGACGCGCGTGTCGAGTATCGAGGGAGTCGGTGAGATAAGGCTTCGTCGACTGGTGAAGGAGGCGCTGCGAATGAGGCCCGGCTACATTGCAATCGGCGAGGTGCGCGAGGCTGAAGCCTTAGACATGTTGATCGGCATGAACAGCGGAATCCCC
>Ga0228703_1001930_pt1 | contig 12107 bp, 12 predicted proteins | sample McNCre217_Aug_MG_3_FD_178020 | JGI IMG/M metagenome (GOLD analysis project Ga0228703, IMG submission 178020) | Freshwater microbial communities from McNutts Creek, Athens, Georgia, United States - 29-17_Aug_MG | ecosystem: Environmental > Aquatic > Freshwater > Creek | place: USA: Georgia... | reverse complement strand
TTGTGAGGTCTGACCACCAGGTTGTTTGATGTTTTGGTAGAGCAAGTCTTCAAAGACGGCGCGGTCGCGCTTAAACCCCGTGGTGTTCACGTTGGCCAAGTTATTGGAAATGACGTTCATGCGCGTTTGCTGCGCGTCAAGACCTGTTTTGGCTACCCATAAAGATGCGTCCATGGTGGTTCGCTCCGGTTAATTCTTCAATTAGGCAATCTTCATCATGGAAGCGCCTGACTCGTCGTTGGACTTGCTTTCTTTGATGATTCGCACTTGGTGTTCAAAATTGCGACTCTGTTCAATCAGCTTGACCATCATTGCCATTGGATTGACACTGCTGCCCTCAAGGGCTTGGGGTGTCAAAGAAACTGGCTCAGTACCATTTGCAATGTTTGTGCCAGGTGGACTTTCGTCAACCGCAAACAAGCCATCGTTGCGCTTAATTAGGTTGGTATTACTAGCGTCACGCATCATCAACTGCGCAATCGCCTGCTGCACGGGAACGCCCTGCTGGGCTGGGTCATAGGCATACAAGGTGCCTGAAGGGCTGAAAGAAATCTTGAATCCTTGCGGCACGGTGATGGGACCACCGCCATCGGCCTGCACGATATGGCCAGAACCGGTCTCCAAAACCCCGTTGGAATTGACTTTGAGGTCACCACGGCGGGTAAATGCCAGTTTTCCGTCACTTCCGGTCACGCCTAAAACGGTTTTGTGGTTCAAGGCAATGTCCAAATCGCGACCAGTCACCATCAACGGGCCGGGCTCTAAGTTGACGCGGTCAGTAGTGACCAAACGCGGTTGCATGCGTGTGTCAAAACCAAAACCCACAGCCAATTCAGGTTGGATGTTGGCTTCAAAGGTGCGCTTAAAACCAACGGTAGAGACGTTAGCGAGGTCGTTGGTCAACTGCTGGCGAATCAATCGCTCTTCGTTGATCGTCGACATCGCGTTAAAGGCTAAGCGGTCCATGGTTTATCCAATCAAATGGCGTAATTAGTTACGAATCTGGATGATGGTGGACGTGAGTGAAGTCGATGTTTCCATCGCCTTGGCGTTGGCTTGGAAGTTACGCTGCTCGGTAATCAAGTCCACCAATTCTTGGGTCAAGTCCACGTTCGCACGTTCGGTCGCGCCAGAGCGCACCGTTCCGTAACCTGCAGAACCTGCCTCACCGTACTTTGGAACACCTGAATCAGATGTTTTGTAGTAACTGGTGTCACCAATCTGGCGCAAACCGGAGGGGTTTGAGAAGTTCACCAACACCACTTTGCCCAGAGCTTTTTGCGAACCGTTGGAGTAGCTGGCGTTGACCAAACCGTCGTCTTTAATCGCCAATCCCACCAAGTCACCTTCGGGTGCACCGTCTTGCGACTGTGACAACACCGCATAAGGTGAAGCGAACTGGGTCGACTTGGAGTAGTCGATGTTGATTGTTAAAGAACCTTTACCGTTTGGCAGATACACAGTGTCTAACTGCGCGCCTTGCTTAGGCGATACCAAGTTTCCGGTGGTGTCAAAGGTCAGTTCACCTTTGTCTAAGTAGATCGGTGACCATTCGGGTAAGGTGTCAAAACCTGCAGCGTTAGAAGCTTCTTTACCGAATCCGTCGATATAAACCGTTGAGCCTTTAGCATCTTTAAATGGTGTTGGTTTAATCCAAGAGGTTGTAGTTCCGAATTTGGCGTCAAGTCCATCAAGACCCCAACGCGCATCACCAGTCACTTTAATGTATGAGTCAGTAGAAGCTGTAGCCGTGGTAAAGACCAAACCATTTTTGGCGCTATCGTATGTCACTTTGACACCATCAACAGTTTGAGGGGTTAAGCCATTGGTTGAAGGTCCTTGCAAATTATTGATACCTGCTTGCAACGCTTCCATGAAAGTACCTAATGTATAGGTGTCTTTGGGAGGTATGACAACAGTGCCTGTTACCCCGTTTACAGAAACCACAAATTTGTTATTGGTATCGTCAACGGAGAAGTTGTTATCCACGTTCACAGCCATGCTGTTACCAGTCAAAATGGCAGGCAAGGAGGCAGTGCCGCGTAAAGCGTCTATCTTTGAAGGTGCAACTGTGTAATTTGCTGGATCGCCCGTAAGACCCAGGCCTTTAGATGACTGTGTTGCCAAACTGTTTGGTTTGATATTGCTAACAGTTACGCTCGAACCATCACCCGTAGTACCCGATTTGAATACAAAACCGCCTTTCACCGCATCGTATTCCACCTTGATACCAAAGCGTTGATCGTTAACTGTACGGTAGGAAGCTGTAGATGCTGCTGGGGCTAATGTCAAACCTACTGATTCGTCATTCACTCCTTGAACGATCGGATTTGTCAAGCCAATTGAACTTTGTGTACTGGAGATCGTGATTTTGTCGTTACCCGATGAAGTAAACACTAATTTCTGTAGTACCGTGTCATAAGACACAGTGACTTTACCGGCATAGGATGGGTTTGCGTCCACTATGGCTTGCGTAGCTTTAACCATATCTTCATAACGCATATTGTGTTTGTCATCACCTGCTTGTGATAAGTCGATTTTTAATTCGCTTGGCGGTGTAGCACCGCCAGCAGGAGTGAGTTGAATTGAAAAAGTAGGCCCCACCAAAGATGAGAAATTAAACGGCTTCTCATCTCCATATGCGCGGTTAATGCTGTTTGTTAATTCAGCGGCAATTTGTGCCCCAGACAAACGAAGACCAGAACCTACTAAACGATCCAACCCTACTGTGACGGGATCAATCGAATTGTCCACATTAATTGAGAAAAGATCTTTAAGATCATCAATACTTTTCTTTCCTGCAAATGCTGTTGAAGCAGGCACTCCATTTGTACCCTTAGGGTTTGGCGTATTGATATCGTTTATTTGGGTAAAGGTAACGCCGTTACCTTGAAATAGTTTGATAGCTCCAGTAATAGCCGCAGCATTTGCCGTAGTTGGATCTTTGGCTGTCACTGTAATAACACCAGCGTTGTTGGTAGCAACATAAGACTGAGCAAAGGTGGCTTCGCTATTGAGAGCAAGTACAAATGCGCCTACGCTTGTTGCTGTGACGGTTATGGGTGATGCATCTGGTCCAAATGTGGCTTTGAAAGAAGCACTAGTCGGGTCCATTGTGTAATCCGCGCTGCTGCGTGGATAAGGTGTTGGATTAAGGGCGATTGATGTATCAGCCAAAGGAGTTCCAGCTTGTGCGACCATGATGTCTGCAGATATGTCTGCTGCAGGCGTATTGGGGTCAATCGCAGTTACTTTTAAATCTCCGCTGGTATAGACAGGCGCGTCTGTCGATGTTCCTTGAATACCAGTCAACGATGAATTAGTAATCATTCGACCAGTTGCATCCACCACCTTCAATGAGCCTGAAGTTGATGTGCCAACCCATGAAACAGATATATTGGTATTGCCGCTGTCTTCGCGACGCAATCTGCTTTCTAATTCCGAAGCCAATGCTGTCCCCGTTGCGGACGCAGGAGCCAAGTTATTGACAGCAATCGTTTTACCACCTAAGTTCATAGTGAACGAGGTGAAGTCACCTGCTGCTGCTGGTGTGTTGAATGACACCGTAGGAATCGTCATGGAGGTTGGGACTTGAGCAACATACTTAGCACCAAAATCTGCGTTGGCATTCAAAGCTTTGGCTAATGAAGCTGTGGTGAGTTCCTTGGTCGCTTCAACAGGTACGGATACTGTTTTTTGCGCACCTGTAGGACCAAATGTCAATGTGACTGAGTCAGTCGGTACTCCAGAAGTGCTAAGAGAGTAAGTAACAGCACTACTGCCTTGTTTCCACAACAAATCTGATTTGTTCAAATTTTGGTAAGTCGAAAAATCTACTCCATCATTGGAGCCAGTACCCAAATTGACCGCACTACCACCTGTTACAGCAGCTGGTTGTGAGGTACGTACGTCAGTCAATTGGTTGAGCGAGAATTTATAGGTTTTCTTGGAAAACGAACTGTTTAATGCCGCGATTTCATCTGCAGATTTGAAGTCACCCTTAGCTTTGAGTTCGCCGTATTTATTTACATACATCAAGTCACCTGTTTTGCTGGTGGCTTGTTGCAAGGAGGCGTTTACTAACTGGTCTCCCACATACACAAAGGTTTGCCACTTGTTGTTAGGGCTGGCTTGGCTTGCGTTACGTGTCTTGACGTAGTAAACAGTGGCCAAATATCCGTTACCACCACCGTCATACACGGTTAAAGCGGTACTCTTGTTGTAGGTGGTTGGGTCGTTGCGGTTGAATTCTGCGGTAATCACCGGTGCATCAGCTGGGAAGTTCAAGCCCAATTGCACCTTGCTGGTTTGTGTAGCCATTCCGTTGGTTTTTTGAGGAATCGTCAACACATTCATGTCGGTCAAATTCGCTTTACCGGACGAGTCGACTGACGCCGCCATCAAACGCTGCCCTGCTGAGTTCACCACGTTGAACTGGTCGTTCATCATGAACGAACCGTTACGCGTAAAGATATCTTGGAATCCGTCTTGCGATTTGAGAGGGAAGAAACCGTCACCGCTGATCGCCAAGTCCAAGGTGTTGGACGAGAAGGTCATATTGCCTTGTCCAAATTCTTGGGTAACACGCTTCAATGACACACCTTGACCGATCGTGGCCGATGCTTTTTGCAATGGTGAGGTGGCAAAAATGTCACCAAAGTCTGCACGGCTGCGTTTGAAACCGACCGTGGACACGTTGGCCACGTTGTTGGCGGTCACGCCAAGCTGTGCGGTGGCGGCATTTAAACCAGTGAGCGAGGTATAAAAAGACATGGTGTGTTAACTCCAGTAAGAATTTCTTGTGTATGCGATGTATCAGAGACCGACGCGCTTGACGTCGGCTAGGCTGATGGACTTGCCGCCATCGACCTCTAAGAGCAATGTGCCGTCCAGCGTGCCTGCGCTGCTGACGCTACGCACAGTAGCCAAGGTGTTGACCGTGGGCGTGGTGGTGGTTCCGTTGCGATTGACGGTTGCTACGTAGCGGTAAGTGCCGTTCGGTGCGGCAGCGCCGGCGTCGGTCATGCCGTCCCAAGCCAAGGTGGCGTCGCCTACGGGCTGTGGACCCATGATCATGTTGCGTACTAAGGCACCTTTGTCGTTGAAGACTTGAACACGGATGCCATCTGCACCTGTTGGTAAATTGATCGTGCCTTGTGACACGGTGGTGTCTGTGACGGTGACAGGACCATCAGGAATAGCAACAGATTTACCGATCAAGGATGCAGCGCCCAACATACGGTCGTTGCTCATACTAGAGACCAAGCCTTCCATGCTGGTCTTCATAGCCGTGGTAGCTTCGAGTTGAGAGAACTGCGCCAACTGGGCTACGAAGGCTTCGTTTTTGACGGGATCGGTGGGATCTTGGTTTTTCAATTGGGTAGTAAACAGAGTTAAAAACTCCGATTGACCCATTGTTGTTTTTTGAGGTGTCAACGCCTTTTGCGCTTTGTATTGCGCAGTCGTCATGATGTTGCTGGGCAAAGAGCTCAGGCTTGCGGTAGTGTCAGAAACAGCCATTTAAAAACTCCAGTTCAGCGTGTGATTACGATTTGATGATGTCGAGCGTGCGCGACATCAGTTGTCTAGCGGTGTTCACCACTTCGACGTTGTTTTGGTAGGCGCGTGAGGCGGCCATCATGTCGACCATCTCTGACATTTCATTCACGTTGGAATGGAAGACAAAGCCTTCTTTATCTGCCAATGGATTGCCTGGTTCCCAGACTTTTTTGACAGGTGTAGGGTCGTTAACGATGCGGTCGACTTTCACGCCACCGACAAATTGCGCGCCAGCGTGTGTCATTTCTTCATTCATCAATGCTTTGAAGAGCGGTTTTTTGCCACGAAAGGCTTCTTCTTCGCTACCAGCGACGGTTCCCGCGTTGGCTAAGTTAGAAGCGGTGGTGTTCATGCGAATGGACTGCGCGTTGAGCGCGGTGCCTGCAATACCAAAGACGTTATCTAGTTGCATAGTTCATTACTCCCCGCGCAATGCTTTGCGCAATCCGCCGATGCGGTTTTCTAAAAACTGCAAAGTCGCTTGGTACTCACTCGCGGCTTTACCGTATTGGGCTTGTTCTACGTTCATCTCAACGGTGTTGCCGTCGAATGAACTGTTGAAAGGTGTGCGATAGCGCATGCCGTTGTCGGGCGCTTCTTGGATGCCACTGAAATGTTTTTCATGGGTGGCGGTCACGTATTCGGTTTTGAGTTCTTTGAGCATGGCCTTGAAGTCAACGTCTTGCGCCTTGTAGTTAGGCGTGTCTGCGTTGGCGATATTTCGCGCGAGCACTTCCATACGCTGGCTGCGAACGCCAAGCGCTTTCTCATGGATTCCGAATGCTGTTGAAAAAACGTCCATCTCTCGACTCCGATTTATTGACACAACGGCCTCAAGTTACAAGGCCTCGTGACGATTAATGCAAGAGATGTGCCACTGTGGTTTTGACGTCTGGAGTGGCAAATATTTGCCGCTTTGCCACGCTTTTAGATAAGACGATTGCCGCTTTATCTTTTAAATTACTCAACTTGTGTAACCACGGCTTGCTCGGCATATGCGCTGATACGCGCTGCTTGCAAGCTCGGACGCTGCGCCACTTCCACGCCTAAGCGCTCATTGGCGTTTTGGTGCAAGCCAGCCAAGATGGAGTTACGGGTGATCGGCGCACGGGTGTCGCGGTTCACATGCAAAAACGCAGCTTGGGGACCGGGAATATTCAGCGCGGCATTGGGACGCGTTTCATTGCGGGCCGCTGGGGTCAACACCGTGAGATAGAGATCGTCTAAACCGACGGGGCCATAGCTTTTGAGCCCGGTGTCTTCAAAGTATTTGCCCACCATGTCGAGTTGGTCGAGCGCACTGCGTCCCATGATGGCTTTGGGGTTGGCGGCATAACCAACACTGGCGGCGCCACGGTCTGGGCCATCACAGAATTGGATGATGCCAAAGCATTTGCCATTATTGGCTTTGGGATTGAGCCCGTCGCTTTCCATCAACGACAGGCGCGCAAAATCGTCAGGCGCAAAACGGTGTTGTTGCGAAAGCTGGATGATTTTGTTCATCACGGCTTGTTTGTCTTGGGCGGGGATAAAGCCTTTTTCAACCGCGCGGTTGAGGGTTTTTTCCAAAATGGGGTTACCACCCTGGTCTACGCGGGAGAGCAATTGGAGTTGGGTGGTGCTGTTAACCGCAGTTTGTCTGTTCGCACCACTATTTATATTAGTGTTGGCGTTGGTTCCTGTAGAAGCTACTGCGCGATTGGCCATTTGGTTTTGCGCCAAGGTCAGGTTCAGGCTGTCTAAATTGATCTTCTGTCCTGGATAAATCAAGTTCGCGTTTTGCAATTTGTTCGATTGCGCCACGGTTTGCGACAAGCGCAAGGCTTCGCTACTAGAGATATTGACGCCCCGCGCAGCCATTTGGTCGCGAACGATGCCGCTCAAGGTTTGACCGGCTTGCACGTTGACGCTCCAAGGAGCGGCGCTAGATTCTGGTAGCAAAGAACCAGCTTTGGGCTGGTAGTTGTTGGGTTGGGCTGATACGTTTTGTTGCGCCGACGCCATCACTTGGCTAAAACCCGTCGCAGTGCGGGTGTAGGCCAGAGGGTTGCGCGTGATGATTGGCATGCCCGATGGGTCTACCCCACTCACCGTGGGTGTGAAAGGCGGATCAAGTCGCATAGGGACTCCGTATTCGGTGCATTGAAAAAGTTGGTCTCGTTTTTGCTATCAGGTTTAGAACTCAACAAATTTGTCAAAACTTCAACACCTGACCCTTCTTAATATGCAAATGCTGTGCCCAAGAATTTCCGACACTTACCGCGCCAAATGGCTGCGGTGGGGGACGGTTTTCGCTCTGTCAGTTTTGCCTTTGGTGACGGTGGCAGGACCATTTGAAGATTTGGAGCAAGAGGTTGTGCAATGGGCGAATTCCACGCCCGCGTTTCAGGGCCGCAACCTTCGTGTGGCGCCCTTGGACAGCCGCATTACCCTGCAAAACTGTCAACAAAAACTGCAATTTGACCAACCTTTCCCAGTGCAACCCTCGGTGCGGGTGCGTTGCAGCCAGCCGCAATGGCAGCTTTTTGTAACGCTGACCAACGGCGCTGAGTCAGCGTCGCCTAACCGTGTAAGCCCCGCTGGGCCTGCATTGCACAAGGTTTTGGTATCCAAAGAGATGCTCAAGCGCGGGACTTTGATTACTCCATCTATGTTCGTGGAGGCCGAGATGCCCATCCCCGGCATGGAGAACCAAGTGATCGTGGACCCAAAATTGCTAGTGAATATGGAACTGGTGCGCGATTTGACACCCAACTCGCCTCTGCGAACCTATGACGTGAAAGCCGCGATCATGGTGAAACGGGGGCAAGAAGTGCAAGTGAGCGCTGGCCAAGGACAAGGATTTTTGATCACCATGCGGGCGGAAGCGCTACAAGATGGTGGTTTAGGTGAACAAGTCCGCTTGAAAAACAGCGAGTCGGGTCGATCATTGATTGCGGTGATCACCGGCCCCAACACAGCAAGGATTCGTTGATATAAGTTCTAAAGTGTTCAAAAATGTGCATTTGCAGGTTTTTGAAGGTTTTTTGTTGGAAAGGCCTCAAGTATTAAAACTTGGTGCCGATTTGAGTGTTGTGAAAAGGTTTGACCCGCATTCCGGGTCTAGAAAGTGAGAACGATATGAGTGATCCCATCTCGAATTACGGTCGCATGACCCAATCGAATGCTGCTGCCCGCAGCGCGATTGAGAAAGTTGACCCCAAAGGCACTTCTGCCGCTTCGGCCAAAGAAGAGTCTGCGCCTGCGAAAGCTGCGCCCGGTGCTGACAAGGTCAGTTTGAGCAATGTGGCCCAAAAGGTCATGGCTCAGCCTGAATTTGACCGCGCCAAGGTCGAGTCGATCAAACAAGCGATCAAAGACGGCAACTACCCCGTCAACCCACGCCGCATTGCTGAAAGCTTTGTGGCTTTGGAAAAACTGATCACCAACTGATCTGACTTAGAGCGCGCATGACCGACATACTAATGACGGACGCAGCGACAGACAGCCCCTCAGCAGAGCATTTGGCTCAGGCTGAGGCGTTGGCGCGCGAGCTCTACGATATGTTGGAGCTGGAGTTTGAACAGCTCAAAGCGCAAAACCTCGACGCATTCGAAGCGTCGCAAAGTACCAAAAATAATTTACTGCAGCAGTTGATGCAACTCGCCCGCATTGACGGCCCCGAATCGGCTGATGCCTTGGGCTCTGAGTGGGACGAATTCAAAGAGCACATGGCTTTGTGCCGCGATATGCACCGCCGCAACGAAGTGCTGATCAGCCGAAAAATTGACGCTATTCGTGGCGCGCTACAAAGCTTGAATGTGTTTGACCCTACGAGTTCGGTCGAAATGTATGACCGTTTGGGCAAACTTTCGCGTGTTCGCCGCGGACGCGGCTACGCCGAAGCCTGAGCCTTAAGCGACTTTTTTAGCAACCTCGTCGCCAGGTTGCATACCTCTAAGCCAATACACCCACGCCAGAATGACCGCCACAGCGGTAAACATATCTTCTGGAATTTCTTGGCCCACATCAAGTCGGCTGAGCATGGCCAGCAACCTGGGGTCTTCTGACACATAAACGCCTTGGCGTTTGGCTTCGGCAATGATGCGAAGCGCTAACTCGCCCTCGCCTTTGGCGGAGACGATGGGCGTTTTGTTTTTGCCGTATTCGAGGGCAACAGCTTGTTGGTAAGAGGTGTTTTTCATTTACACCTCGGTATCGATCAGCACGCCGTGCTTGGGCACTTCGCGTTTTTGGGTGGCGTCCGGCCGCGGCGCGTTGTAGACCTGAAAACTTCCGAGTTTCAAGCCAGCAGACTCCAACTCATAAGTCAATTCACTCGCGTTTTCTTTGGCTTGGGCCGCAATGTCTGAGCGCAGTGCCCACATGGTGAGGTTTACGTTCGCGCTGTCGCTGATACTGGTTTTGAGCCAGACTTCGCCCAAAACGCGGCTGTTGGTGTGCATGTTCACAACCAACGGATTTTTCGGTTGGCCTGGTTTGTCGCCTTTTTTCTCGAACTGCATCTCCAGCGGGTCGGCGTCGGTAAACGGTATGACAAAACTCAGGTTGAGGTCGCCGTTACGCCAGTCTTTGACGGCTTGCAGTTGGGCGGCTTCGACTTCGTCCAATGCATGTTTGAGCGTGTCTTGGGTATCGCCCTCCTCTATCGCGCCCATGCGGTGACGTTCGGTCATGAGCAAACGAAGCAAAGCTTTTTCGTCGTCATGCACTTCTTGCGCTTGGGCCAAATTGGCCTCGTTCGATTTGGTGTGCTTCATCACAAACCGACGCAAAGCCAAGGGCTGCAAATTGGCCATAGTCAAACGATGCGCTTTGACACGTTCTTTTAGTTCACTCGCCGCACCTGCAGGCAACAGTGCCTCCAAAATGCCGGGGCGCAAGAGATTGACCCAGTTGGCAAAACCTTCGGGCTGAACCAGCAAGGCATTGAAGCGCGAGGGCATCAGCGCCTGCGATGCTGCATACGCAGTTTGGGCGGCCAAAGCGGCCTGCGCTGCTTGGGAGGTTTGTAAACCCGCATAGGTGCCGGTGTGTAGCAACTGCAAAGTCCACTTGCCGTTGGGGAGCAACTGCGCCCGTAACTGGGCGAGATCGCCCTCTTTGATGTAGGGCGAGAGCGGCAAATTGAACACGTGCTCGTTCATGGCGAGCTTGAGTTCATCTTTGTGCATCGCTGCAACCGCCTGCACAACTTGGCCGTCGTGCAAACCCAGTTCTTTGGCGACTGGTGCTTCTATGAAGATTTGACGCAGGTCGAGCGTGACCGGCGTGATGCGCGAGACTTGGTTGACGCCCTCAGGCCCGAGCAACGCCATAGCATGCCCTTTAAGGGAAACGGACCCAGTTTTTGCGTTCGTTCATGTTCAGATCAGTCGTGGCATAACCGCCAGCGCCGGGGCCTGAACTGTTGCTAGAAGCGGATGCATTTTTGCCAGGGGCACTTTTGCCCGACTTGAGATACATGGCGACTAAGTTGTCGTGGTCTGGGATTGTGAGGATAGAACCGGCCATCAATGTACGTGGTGGGGTTTTGGTAAATGCTTGCGGATTTTGCTGGATAAAGGCTGCACGCAAGATTTCGATTTTGAAGGGGCTGTCGGCCATCGTTGCGCGGATGACTTTGTCCAAGGTATCGCCTGAGACCACGTCGTAGGTTTTAGGTGCGCCCTTGCCTTCTACGTCCAAAGCAAAAACGTTTGGTGCGACAGCGAATGCGCCAAGGCAGATGGCGAGTCGAAGGCAAGCGTTGAAGTAAGGCATAGAAGTTCTCCGACGGTTCCGTTAGTAGATGAAGGGCCATGCGACCCAGCCACCTTGAAATGTTTGTTTTTTACCGGCCACTTGGCGAATCTCGGCTTGGTAATCCGTCACCGATTTAACTTCGGCCAGCACCGCCGCGTCAAGTGCGCCAGATTCGATGGCGCGTCCTGGCAACAAACGGGCGTCGGCTAAGACAATTTGGTCGCCAACCCGTAAACCTGAGGTTTTGCCAGCATGTAGCACCAATTGGCCGTCTTCGTTCTTTTCGACTGCAAAGCTTTGGGGGTCGCACGCGAGTTGGCGATCTAGTTCTTTGACCATGTTGTTGACGGTCATCTCAATCGACGACAGGGTGTCGACGTCTAGCTTAGGTGTCCCGTAACTTTTAGGAATCGTGACACCAAACAACAGGTTTTGTGCGCCAAACCACACGGGCTTATTTGGACCCGATTGCACTTGCCAAGCCAAGATGAAAGCAGGGTGGTCGCCTGTATTGAGGTTGACGCGGGCGGGTAAAACCGTGAGTTGCAATGACCATTGCACAGACTCTTCGCCTTGGCCGTAAATAAGTCGCTCGTAAGTACGTTTGTACGCCGCATCGGTCATCAAACGCCAGTGTTGGGTTTGGGATGAGGCTTGCAAGGCATGCTGTCTGGCAGCGAAACCAATTTTTTGCGCCAAGTAATGGTGCTCGGGCGCGATGCTGGAAGCCAAATCTAAGCTCACGCGCATCACGTGGCGGATTGGAGAACGCGCCCGCGGTGCGGTGCAACTGACGGCAGCCA
>Ga0228703_1001929_pt1 | contig 12119 bp, 11 predicted proteins | sample McNCre217_Aug_MG_3_FD_178020 | JGI IMG/M metagenome (GOLD analysis project Ga0228703, IMG submission 178020) | Freshwater microbial communities from McNutts Creek, Athens, Georgia, United States - 29-17_Aug_MG | ecosystem: Environmental > Aquatic > Freshwater > Creek | place: USA: Georgia... | reverse complement strand
TACTCGATTGCATAACCGGGTCTGAACATTTTTGCTTTTTCAAATCCAGGTATCAACTTGATAGCCTCAAATTGTATCTCTTCGGGAAGAGATGTTGAAAATCCGTTTACATAAATTTCTACGGTCTCCCATCCTTCGGGTTCTACGAATATCTGGTGACTAGTTTTATCTGCAAAGCGGTTAATTTTATCTTCTACTGATGGACAATAGCGAGGCCCCAATCCTTTGATTCTTCCGGCAAACATGGGCGATTTTTCAAAGCCTTTACGTAGGACCTCGTGTACTTTCTCGTTTGTGTGTGTGATCCAACAAGAGCGCTGTTCTTTGATGGGTTCTTTTGTCAAATAAGAAAATGAACTTGGGTTTTCATCTCCCTTTTGCTCCTCCATGGCTTCGTAATTCAGGCTTCTTCCATCCACCCTTGGCGGGGTACCGGTCTTCATTCTACCGCTTTCGAATCCGAGCGAAACAAGTTGTTCTGTGAGTCCTTGCGCATTGGGTTCTGCCATTCTTCCTCCGCCAAAACTTTTCTCCCCAATATGAATCAATCCATTTAAAAAGGTGCCATTAGTTAAGACCACAGATGGCGCGTAAAATGACATCCCCATTCGCGTCTTCACTCCTTTCAATTCCTTATTTTGAACAATTAATTCCTGCACAGAATCTTGCCAAAAATCAACATTAGTATTTTTTTCTAAGGCCCATCTCCACTCTTCTGCAAATTTCATTCGATCAGATTGGCACCGAGGCGACCACATCGCTGGCCCTTTTGAGCGATTCAACATTCGGAATTGAATCATTGTTTTGTCGGAAATGATTCCCGACATCCCTCCAAGTGCGTCTATTTCTCTAACAATTTGTCCTTTGGCTACGCCACCCATGGCAGGGTTACACGACATCTGCGCAATGGTTTGCAAGTTCATCGTAATCAACAAAACACTTGAACCCATTTTAGCTGCGGCATTTGCTGCCTCACAACCCGCGTGCCCTGCACCTACTACTATTACGTCGTAATTATATTGCATTTCATTTATGTTTCACGTGAAACATTTTGTCTTATCTTTTGGTGAGATAAAAGTTTTCCTTTTCTCTCATTGTTTTTTCCTCTTCTTCCGACTTGTCTTTGTAGCCACAAAGGTGTAATAAACCATGTGCGATTACTCGGTACAATTCGTTTTCTTCTGTCTTTAATTTCCTTCCGTTTTCTAAAACGCGTTCGTAGGAAATGTAAATATCACCTTCAATTTGGTTTGGCTTTTCCGACTGGTCAAAGGTGATGATGTCCGTTAGGGTATTGTGATTTAAGTATTGTTTGTTGATTTCTAACAGGTAGGAATCTGAACAAAAAATGTAATTTAATTCCACAATCTTTTTTCCCTCTTCTGCGGCAAGCTGCTTCAACCAAGCTTTCAAGGCTCGCTTTTCTTTTAGGGGAACGGCAATATCTTCTTCGAAAAAGTGTATCATATTTACAATAATCTGCAAATTTACTAAAAAGCATCCTTGAAATGCTCAATTTCTGAATGTTTTGTAAAAAATGTGATAGCAATGATATCAAATCGGATATTTCCTTTGTATTTGTTTTCATATTGGTACACATTTGCTGCCGCCTGAACCTGAAAAATTTTATCTCTTGTCACTTGTTGTTCTGGGTAAATTCCGCCTTTTGCTTGTAAGGATTTAACCTCCACGAAAATGACAAATCCTGATTTTTGGGCAATGATATCTACCTCTGACCTACCCCTTCTGTAATTTTTATCAAGTATTTGGTAGTTATTTTTGATCAAATAATTTGCAGCTAAGGCTTCCGCCTCCTTACCTTGCAAAAGATGTTTCGCCATTCTTGTATCTTTGTTTTTTGTAAAACTAATGCGCGTGGAAACAGAAGCCTAACAGCTTCTTGATAAAAATGGAAAAGAATAAAAAAGTTCAGTTTGCTGATATTGGTAGAGTTGATTACAAGGAAACTTGGGATTTTCAGGAGTCTTTGTTGGCAAGTATTTCTAAAATAAAACTAGATAATCGAGCTAAAAATGCCCAAATTTCTAATATAGACTTTCCACTCTCCACTTCCCACTTTCCACTTCCCTCTCCCAACTATTTGCTTTTTTGTGAGCACAATCCTGTTTATACTTTGGGTAAAAGTGGTAACGAAAATCACCTTTTATTGCAAGAGCCATTTCTTCAAACCATTGGGGCTACCTATTATCGAACAAATCGAGGGGGCGATATTACCTTTCATGGGCCCGGACAATTGGTGGGTTACCCTATTTTAGATTTAGACAATTTCACTACCGACATCCATTTGTATTTACGCAATCTGGAAGAAGTTATCATACAAGTTTGTGCATCTTACGGACTTGTTGCAGGTCGCGTTGAAGGGCTGACAGGTGTGTGGATCGAGCCAGAAAAACCCGAAAAACGAAAAATTTGTGCCATGGGTGTCAAGGCCTCTCGATGGATTACCATGCATGGTTTTGCCTTAAATATCAACACAGACCTTACTTATTTTGACCACATTGTTCCCTGCGGAATTGCCGAATATGGTGTTACTTCCTTGAAAAAGGAGTTGGGCAGAGAATTGGATGTTAAAGAAGTAAAGTTGAAAGTAGTTGCTGCTTTTGCGGATTTATTTCAAGCACAAATTCAAAATGTTTCACGTGAAACATTAGAAAATATTACAAATGAAAAACTTTAGAAATACCCTTTTTATTGATATAGAAACCGCAAGTGGAAAAGGCGATTTTTCCCAGTTGAGCCCGAAAATGCAAAGCCTGTGGTTAAAAAAAGCAAAAAATTTGCCTAATCCGGATCAATTGATGTTGGAGGATTTGTATTTTCAACGTGCGGCATTGTACGCAGAGTTTGGAAAAATTATTTGTATTGGAATGGGTTTTTTGTTCAATGACAAAGAAAAAGGCTTGTCGCTGAAGGTTAAAACCATTGCAAACGACAACGAAAATGAGTTGCTTGCTGAGTTTATTCGGTTTATTAATGAAACTTACAAAAACAAAGAATTAAGTCTTGTTGCACATAATGGAAAAGAGTTCGATTTCCCGTATTTGTGTAGAAGAATGTTGGTGAATTCGCTTGAAATACCAAAACAATTGCAATTGCAAGGTAAAAAACCATGGGAAGTCGTTCACCAAGATACAATGGAGCTATGGAAGTTTGGCGACCGAAAAGCGTACACTTCTTTAGAGTTGTTGGCGGAAATTTTAGGTATTGGAGAAGCTAAATCTAACCTTTCTGGCGATAAAGTGAATGAAACGTATTATCAATTGAAGGATTTGAAAGGAATTTCCGACTATTGTCAGGAGGATGTGGTATTGGTAGCCCAACTGTTTTTACGGTATAATTTCCAAAAAACAGTTGAGCCACAGAATATTCAGTTACTGTAATAATTATACTATTTTAGCAGGATTCCCAAAAGCTCGCTTAGAATTAGGAATATTTTCTATTACTACACTCCCAGCCCCTACACTTGCCGATTTGCCAATTTTAATGGATCCTACCACAGTTGAATTAATTCCAATAAAGGCATTGTTTTCTACTTTTGCTTCTTTTCCAATAACAGTTCCACTGCCAATTTGTGCATAATCTTCAATAGATGCTCCTGTTTCAATGATGGCGCCCGCACCGATAATGCAGTGGTCGCCAATTTTTGTTGCAGGTTGTATTATGGCCGAATTGCCAAGGAATATTCCATACGACAATGAATTGATATCTGCCACCTGGGCATTTGGGTGTATGGCGTTTGTTGGCTTCGTTTTCCTGTCATCAATAATATTCTCAATCATTTTTTTTCTTTCTACAGGATTTTCAAGTGCTACAAATACGTTGCAATTTTTCCCTATTAAGCTCCAAAATTGCTCATCTTCTGTTGTTCCTAATACTGGTATTTCACCAATAAAAGTGTCTTTTTTCTTCACATCGTCGTCTAAAAATCCATAGATAACAACCTTGTTTTTTTGGAATACATCTGCCACTTCTAAGGCAAATGGATTTACGCCAATAATTATGACCGGTAAGGAAATCATATTTTGTTTATTTTGTTTGTGTAATTACTTAATTTAAAAAATTCTTCATTGCCTTTTCCTAAGATAAATTGATGGTATTCTTTCTCTTTTTCCGGAAGAATGTTTCCAATTATAGTTAAATCTGTACCATTTATTTCAGTTAAACCATGTATGTGTGACATGTCGCCAATATCTTCAATTTTCCATGAAAAATTTATGTTTTCAGCCCCTGATTTTTCCTCTTTTATATTAAAAAGGATGTCGGCCCTTTGTGTACCATCTAAGGTTAATGGAGCGTTGATTATTTTAATGTCTGCAATGTATTTTTCGTTTGTGAGTAGCGAATTATATTCATTTAGGCTTTCCGACTCCCATTTTCCTGTTGCTATTTGATATAAGGAATCTAAAATTATGCAGGCGTTTAATTTTCTTAAATAATTTTTTTCTAAATCCCATTGCATACCTCCTGCTTCAATTAATAAAAGACCATAACCTCTTTTTTGAAATGTGTCTCCAAATGCTCTGGATTCATATTCATCTGTCCATTTGGCTAAATTATTTCCTATTATTGGCTTGAGTTTTTTGCACAAATGATTGGCTAATTTTCCTGCTCTTATTCTTGATTCTGTCCAAGATCCATCGTTGTCTCCTGGCGTAGCTAATAAGGCAATTTGGGTTTGGTATTTTGAATTTCCCGCTGAATATAATCTATTTTGATCGTGTAAGTTGAAAGAAAAAAGTGGATTTATTTGATCTACCCAATTTGATAGTAGTTTAGCTTCAGGACTGTTTTGTTTCGTAGCATCTCTGTTCATGTCGATACCTAAAGCGGTTTCTCTTTGCCATAAATATGCACCATCCCTATTCAATTGAGGTATTGAATGAAAGCATATATTTTGATGTATTTTTTGCCAAATTTCTTCCAATTCTTGAATAGGTTTGGATAAAAAAGTATAAATATCTGCTAATGCTAATGTGGCTGTCGCCTCATCACCGTGCATTTGTGACCAGGCTGCTATTTTAATTTTCCCTTTACCAAATGTTACTTCGTTTATGCTTCTATTTTGATAGGATTTACCAATTTCTTTTACCCCCAGTAATGGTGAATTTTTCCAATTATTTAGAAGTAAATTCCATTTATCATCACTAATTCTTCTTTGATTTAGTGTGTGATCTTTAAAGGAATCATAATAGTTTAGTAGTGTTTCAAACATAATTATAACAGGGGTTTTGGTATTTTTACATTCCAGATTTGTTGAGAAAATAATCCGTTTTTCCCAGAAGTAAATATTATAATAAGAGTGACAAGTAAGGAAACTAAGGCCATGTTTAAGCTAAATAATTCCATACTTAAAAACATGGCAGTTAAGGGTGTTTTTGCTAATCCGCAGTAGAGGCCAACAAAGCCTACGGCTGCTGCAAGTGCTTGAGGAAAATTTAATAGATTGGAAATATATGCACCGGCATGTGAACCGATTAAAAATAAGGGTGTTGCTTCTCCCCCTTTAAATCCTGCTCCTAAGCTAAATGTAGTTGCTATTATTTTTTTGATGAAAAATGAATTGTCTAAATTTCCTTTAAATGGATCTAATAATTTTTCAGCACTTAATCCGATTGAACTTTGGAATTCTCCTTGACTTAGTAAAATTCCTACAATTGCTCCAAGAATAATCCCTCTGAGAATTTTTTGTGAGGGCCATAGCCCAAACAAATAATTTATATTCGATTCTAGCGCTTTATAAAATCTTGCAATTAGGGCTAAAAATAGGCCTAAAATGAGCAATTTGGCACAAAATGTTACATTTATTTCAGGTAAAAAAATAGCAGGATAAAGTGTGTGTTTTGTTCCGTACACGTGTAAACTTATCCAATTTGATAAAAATGAAGAAAAAATGCAGGGGATAATTGATTTCCATGAATATTTTCCAAATTCATTTATTTCCAATCCAAAAAATGCACCCGCCCAGGGAGTTCCAAAGACCGAACCAAATCCAGCTGCTATACCTGATCGAATAAGAAGTATTTTGTCTTCTTTTAAAAATTTAAATTTTGTAGCAATAAAATCTGCAATGTTCGCCCCTATTTGAACAGCCGTGCCTTCTCTTCCCACTGATGCTCCGGCTAAATGGGAAATCCATGTGCTGGCCAATATATAAATTGAAAAAAATGGGGAAGTATTTTTTTCTTTGCCGTTGATAATTTCAATATAAGTATTGGTAGAGGTTTGACTAAGTTGTTGCCAATAGGTCTTGCTATATAAAAATATAACAGCAATTATAGGGAGTAAGTAAGGAAACAAATGCCATTGATTTCTCAAAATGGCAACCTGATCTAAACCTTTCAAAAATAGCGCGGAGGCACTTCCCATCAAGAAAGAAAGTATGCTTAAGCCCACAATAAGTTGAAAGTATTTTTTCAAATTTTACCTATTTTGCTTCAAAGGTACTTACAATTCAAAACCTTTTCTAATCTAATTTACCTACCTTTGTGAAATTTTGTATGATTCATGACTCATTTTTCAGATTTAGGCCTTAATCCTCAGCTAGTTCGCGCTTGCGATGACCAAGGGTATAGTACACCTACTGATATTCAGGAAAAGGCAATTCCTTTGCTTTTGAAAGGACATGATGTGCTCGGAATTGCACAAACTGGGACAGGTAAAACAGCTGCTTATGCTTTGCCTATTTTAATGCAATGCAAATATGCTCAAGGTTCAAATCCAAGAGCCTTGATTTTGGCCCCGACCCGCGAATTGGTTATTCAAATCGAAGAGGTATTTAGAAGTTTATCTAAATATACAGATTTGCGCATTTTAGCTATTTATGGTGGCTTGGGTCCGCGGACGCAAATAGATGCCATAAATAATGGGATTGATCTGTTAATTGCCACTCCGGGGCGATTTATGGAGTTGTATTTGAAAGAGGTAATCATTACTAAAGAATTGAAAACCTTGGTATTGGATGAAGCCGATAAAATGATGGATATGGGATTTATGCCTCAAATTCGGAAGATTTTGGAGGTAATTCCTATTAAAAAAAGGCAAAATGCCTTGTTTTCAGCAACTTTTCCTGAGAAAGTAGAAAACTTATCCTTTGAATTTTTAGAATATCCACATAAAATAGAAATCACTCCGCAGGCCACTACGGCAGTCAATGTGGAACAAAGCGCCTACGATGTGCCCAATTTGAAAACCAAATTAGCGGCATTGAAGTATTTTTTGGAACAGGAAGGATTTGACCGTGTTATGGTCTTTTGTCGCTCTAAATTGGTTGCCAATGATTTGGAACAATATTTATTGGAAAATCTATTAAAAGAGAAAGATATTCGTGTGATTCACTCCAATAAGGGGCAAAATACCCGAATAAACTCAATGAATTTGTTTCGAGAGGGTAAATTAAAGGTCTTGGTTACTACTGATGTTACCTCAAGGGGGATAGATATTCCTTTGGTTTCACATGTGATAAATTTTGATGTGCCTTTGATTTATGAGGATTATGTGCACAGAATCGGTCGAACAGGTCGTGCGGATGCTCTTGGGGCTTCTATTACCTTTGTAACGATGGCTGAAAAATACCATTGGGAAAAGATTGAAAAAATTATTCAGCAAACAATTCCTTTAGGTAGTCTCCCCAATGAAATACCGGTATTTGCTACGCCAAAAGAGGAAGAAATAGCTATGTTGCGTGCAATTGACGAACAAAAGCGAAAGGAAAATCCAGATTTTAAAGGGGCTTTTCATGAAAAAAAGTCGAAACCTCAAAAGAAAAACGCTAAATTCAAGTCCAAATCAAATAAGTCAAATAAAAGGAGGAAGTAAGGTGAAGAAAATTATAGTTTTTTTATTGTTTTTAGGCTCTTTTGAAGCCTTTTCCTATACAAACGGAATTGATTCTGTAATTCGTGAACAAAAATACCAGGCACTTTTTGGACAAAAAGCCTTGGGACAAAAGGATCAAAAAGACCTTCAATTGTTTTTAAAATCATGTGATGATAGTTTTTCTTCTCGACAAGAAGCAGCTAAATTTTTTGCTGAAAAAGGTTGGGAATACTTAGGAGAAGGGAAATTAGATACGGCAGCCTTTCGATTCAATTACGTAAATGCCTTGGATGCAAACAGTGTTGAAGCCTATTGGGGCTTGGGAGTGATTTCATTCAATCGAAAAGACAATGAATTGGCCATTAAATTATTGGAAAAGGGCCTTTCTTTGGATTCAACGCAAAGTAATTTACGAGTTGATTTAGCCACTGTTAAATTGAGTTGTTACCAAAATCAACAAGCTTGCGGTGATTTGAAAGAGGTGGAAGAGTTGTTAGCAAAAAGTTTACAACAAGATGCAAACAATGCAAATGCCTGGATGAAACGCTGCCAGGTCGCTTATTATTCTGGTAAAATTGAAGATGCTTGGACCTATTTTCACCAATGCCGACAATTGGATATTTTGCAATTGGACATTAATTTCTCACAATTCTTGTTAGAAAAAATGCCCGATCCTAAAGGCTTTTTTAAACTCAAAGAATAATGGGAATTCGCTCTTTTGTGGCAAGTATTTGGGCAAAAAAGCTCGTTAAAAAATACCGCAAAAGCCATTTGAATGCTTTTGAAAGTCAGGATTTTTGGATGAAGTCTAATGTTAAAATGGCTGAAAAAACCTTAATTGGCAAGACTTATGCATTTGATAAAATCCAAAATTATTTAGACTTTAAATCACAAGTTCCCATTTGCGAATATGAGGATTTCAAACCCTATTTGGAAGAAGCTTTAGCAGGGGCTTCGGATATTTTTTGGCCGGGTCGACCGGCCTATTTTGCCAAAACATCAGGTACAACTTCTGGCGTAAAATACATTCCCATTAGCAAAGAATCCATGCCCTATCACATTGCAGGAGCAAGGGACGCGCTTTTACATTATGTGTTTTATAGTGGAAATTCTGCTTTTTTGGATCGAAAATTAATTTTTCTTTCGGGGAGTCCAGAGATGGAAGAGAAAAAAGGAGTTAAAATTGGGCGTTTATCCGGTATTGTAAATCATCATGTACCCTCTTATTTGCGCAGTAATCAATTGCCTAGTTATCCGACAAATTGTTTGGAAGATTGGGAAAGCAAATTAGATGCAATAGTAGAGGAAACGAAAGACCAAGATATGGGATTGATTTCGGGCATTCCGCCATGGGTTCAAATGTATTTTGATCGTTTAAGTGCTAAAAGTGGCCAAAAAATTGGTGATTTATTTCCTAATTTTCAAGTTTTTGTGACTGGCGGGGTTAATTTTGAACCTTATCGGGAGAAATTAATGGAATCTATTGGCAAGTCAATGGATGTTGTAGAAACCTACCCTGCTTCTGAAGGGTTTATTGCTTTTCAGGATTCTTCAGGAGAAGAAGGTCTGTTGTTGTTGATAGATGCTGGGATTTTTTACGAGTTTGTGCCTACTGATACCTATTTTTCTGCGAATCCTACTCGTTTGAGTCTTACAGAGGTGGAACTCGGAGTTAATTATGCAATTTTATTGACTACCAATGCCGGACTTTGGGCCTATTCTATTGGAGATACGGTTAAATTTGTTTCTAAAGAGCCCTATCGAATTGTTGTAACAGGTCGAATTAAACACTTTATTTCAGCCTTTGGTGAGCATGTTATTGGGGAAGAGGTTGAAAAGGCCATGAATGCAGCTTTAAAGGCTTTTCCTGAGGTGAAAGTCACAGAGTTTACAGTTGCACCAGAAGTGAATCCAATGGGCGGAAAATTACCTTACCACGAGTGGTTTATTGAATTTGATCAAGATCCAGCAGATTTAAAAGCCTTTCAGGCTTATTTAGACCAACAAATGCAAGGCTTGAATATTTATTACAAGGATTTATTGGCGGGCAATATTTTGCAGGAATTACAGATTAGAAAGGTACCTGTAAATGGGTTTATTCAGTTAATGAAAAGTCAAGGCAAATTAGGTGGGCAAAATAAAGTTCCAAGGTTGTCTAATGACCGAAATTTGGTTAGTTGTTTTTAGTTTTTTCTGCTTTTAGGCTTTGTAAATATTGGGAAGGGGTTAATCCCGACAATAATTTAAATGTAGAGTAAAAATTAGCTCTATTAGAAAATCCAGCCATTGTTCCTATACCATCAATAGAAGTGGTTTGTGTTAATCCAGACTTTATAAGATCCTTTGCATAGTTAATTCTATATTCTGAACGCAGTTCTGTGAACTTCTTTTTTAGAATATATTTCATGCTAATTTTTAATTCTTCTTCCGACAAGTCTAGGGCTTTTTGTAAATCATAAAATTCGAAATCTGGATTTAAAAATGGCTTGTTTTCTTCAAAGAAACGCACAATTTCCTTTGCGATTTGTTTATTTTCATCTGTTTCAAAAGACAAATTAAACTTGTCGGATTTCGGTTCTGTTTTAGGTCTTATGAATTTATGTTTGCCATAGAGTATTTCTGGAAATTTGATTAAAATGGCTACAGGGATGCTTAAAAAGCATATTTCAGTAAGGATTTTGATGGGTAGGTAGTTGAAAGTCGTCTGTAGATTTGTACTTTCTACAGCGAGTAGAAATAAAAATATAAAATAAAATGAGATTAAACTCAGAGAAATAAGGAAAAACAAAATCCATTGAATTTGATGGGATCTATTTTGTTTGGTGGCCTTTAGGAAATAAATTAATGTTCCTGCACTGTAGGCAAAACCATGGATAGGTCTTATCAGGAAGGCAAATTTTTGGGAATAAAAATATCCAAAATGATTCAAATTATGGATGTAATTCAGGTTGTGAATGACATGATTTGCAAAATCTAACTTTTGGCTAAAAGGGATAAAATAATATTTAGAAAACGAAATGAGGTGTATTAAAGCAGGTAAACTGTGTAATAAATCTGTCCAATAAAAAGTAGACTTGTTATTTTCTAGTACACTCCTTACATAGAAAAAAGTGAAAGGTCCGATTAAAAACCAAAGGGGAGAAAAGTGTCCATAAAATATGGCAATCAATAGGGGATCTTCTCCGTAAAATAAATAATGATAGGTTAAAGAGAAGGTTGAAAAGAATAAAAAAATGCTGCTCAAGTAAATGATTGAGCGATTTTCCCTGAAATTGTACATCAGGGCAATTAATGCAAAAAGTATAATTAATAGAGATACAAATAAAAACATAGAAACGGATAACCAGCTCTAAATTACAAATTTTTTACAAAGAGTAAAAATGTTTTTTTTAGTCTAAAATTTTTTTTCATACCAAAAAGATGTAAAAAAGTTTACATTTAACATATTTCTTAAATTAATTTTGGGCAACAATATTATTTGTGTTCTAAATTAACTTTTATGGTTCGTCTCAAGACTACTAAGTTCTTTAGGGGTAGATTATACCTGCTATTGATTCTATTTTTTCCATTTTTTGCTGAAGTAAAAGCTGATGTTTCCTGGAGTTTTAACACCTTATATGGTGGTACAGGAACGTCATACACCAGAAGTACAAATACAATTTCTGGTATTACACCAATAACCGGCAGTAATTTTAAATTTACTCAAACGGGTGTAACACAATTTACTGGGGGAAACTCTGTTGAAGGTATTTTATCATATATTGATGGGAGTAATAATCTTCAATCTCTTTATGTTTCCTTGGACCGTCGTGATAAAACTAGTGGTCCAGCACCTAATTCACTATCATTTTATGGTGTTTCCTTTACTAGTAGTAGTTATGCAACACTTACAGGAAATTCATTTTTACTAGTTGTGGCTGGTAAGGAAAGTAATTATAATACGGCGGATAATGTTCCAACATCTTCTGACCCAATAGATAATGCATTAAATGATTTAATAAATTTAGCTCCTTCCATTTCTATAACGAGTAGTTTGAGCGCATTTTCTACCTGTCAAGGTACAGCTTCTGCATCGCAAAGCTTTACTGTTTCTGGGGCTCATTTATCAGCTAATTTAGTAGTTACTGCCCCTACTGGATATGAGGTTTCTTGGAGTTCAGGAAGTGGATACGGAAGTTCTATTTCAGTAAGTCCTACTTCTGGAACAGTAAGTTCTAGGTCAGTTTATGTTCGATTAAAAGGAACGAGTGCTGGAGCGATTAGTGGAAATGTGGTAGTTTCTT
>Ga0228703_1001918_pt1 | contig 12161 bp, 9 predicted proteins | sample McNCre217_Aug_MG_3_FD_178020 | JGI IMG/M metagenome (GOLD analysis project Ga0228703, IMG submission 178020) | Freshwater microbial communities from McNutts Creek, Athens, Georgia, United States - 29-17_Aug_MG | ecosystem: Environmental > Aquatic > Freshwater > Creek | place: USA: Georgia... | reverse complement strand
GACCATGCCATTGACGTCATGACCATCGATGGGGCCTGTGTAAGTAAATCCCAACTTTTCAAAAATGGTTTCAGGTTGAATGAAGTTGTGCGTTTGTTGTTCGAGTTGACGCGCCAATGCAAACAAGGGCGGCGCATTTTTCAAAAACTTTTCGCCAATTTTTTTGGCTTCCGCATAAAAGCGACCTGACATTAATTCGCCCAAATACTGGTTCAAGGCGCCGACGGGCGGACTGATCGACATGTCGTTGTCGTTCAAGATCACCAGCAAGTCACAGTCTGCTGCGCCCGCATTGTTCATCGCTTCATAGGCCATGCCTGCCGTCAATGCGCCATCGCCAATGATGGCCACAGCTTTGCGTTGACTGCCAGTTTGTTTGGCGGCCATCGCCATGCCCAATGCCGCTGAAATGCTGGTGGATGAGTGTGCTGTGCCAAATGCGTCGTAAGCACTTTCTTCACGCCTTGGAAATCCACTGAGACCGCCCTTTTGTCGCAAGGTCCCCATTTGGTCCATCCGGCCAGTGAGCATTTTGTGGGGGTAGGTTTGGTGGCCCACATCCCAAATCAAACGGTCCTCAGGTGTGTTGAAGACATAGTGCAAGGCAATGGTGAGTTCGACAGTGCCCAAATTTGAGCTAAAGTGACCGCCGGTTTGCGAGACGGATTGAATCAAACGCTCGCGCAATTCAATCGCCAAGTCAGGCAAGCTATCGCGCGACAGCTTTCGCAACTGCGCTGGCGATTGAATCCATTCCAACAAGGCGTTCATGATGAGCTTGACGAGGTGATTGACAGACCTGTAATTTACCCAGATTTGACAAATCGTCAAGTTAAATTGACACTTTGCATATATTTTGAATTGACACCTAGACAAGGATGGGTTCCTGACAGGCCCCAAAGACCATGTACCCAGCACTCCAAAACGACCGATTCCTGCGCGCATGCCTGCGCCAAGCCACAGACCACACGCCTGTATGGCTGATGCGCCAAGCCGGAAGGTACCTGCCCGAATACCGGAAAACTCGGGAAAAAGCCGGCAGTTTCATGGGCTTGGCCACCAACACCGACTTCGCTACCGAAGTCACCCTCCAGCCCTTGGACAGGTACCCTTTGGATGCCGCCATTCTGTTTTCCGACATCCTGACGGTCCCAGACGCCATGGGCTTGGGCCTGAGCTTTGCCCTGGGCGAAGGCCCCAAATTCGAGAAAGTGGTGCGCGACGAGGCCGCAGTTGCAGCGCTGCAAGTACCCGACATGAACAAACTGCGTTATGTCTTTGACGCGGTCACCTCCATTCGAAAGGCCTTGAACGGACGGGTTCCCCTCATTGGCTTCTCAGGTAGCCCTTGGACTTTGGCCTGCTACATGGTCGAAGGTGCAGGGTCAGACGACTACCGGTTGGTCAAAAGTTTGATGTACAGCCGACCCGACTTGATGCATCGCATTTTGGAAATCAACGCCCTCTCGGTGGCCGACTACTTGAATGCCCAAATTGACGCAGGCGCTCAAGCCGTGATGATTTTTGACAGTTGGGGCGGCGTGATGGCCGATGGTGCTTTCCAGCAATTCAGCCTGAAATACACCGAATTGGTGCTCTCCAAGCTCAAAAAACAGCATGAAGGCCAACAAATCCCTCGCATCGTGTTCACCAAAGGTGGCGGCTTGTGGCTGGACGAAATGGGCCAACTCGAATGCGAAGTCTTGGGTCTCGACTGGACCATGAACTTGGGCAAAGCCCGCGCCATGGTGGGCGGCCAAGTGGGCGGACGAGGGAAAGCACTGCAAGGCAACATCGACCCCAACGTGCTGTTTGCACCCCCAGAAAGCATCGAAAAAGAAGTGGTTCGGGTTTTGGACAGCTTTGGCAAACCGCACACCGACACCACCCAAACAGGACCCACCCACATTTTCAATTTGGGGCATGGCATCCATCAACACACGCCACCAGAACATGTGACCGCTTTGGTGGAGACCGTCCATCGACACTCCAAGAAACTGCGTTCGTCGCTCTAAACCGACAGTCGCAACCCGTCATTGAAGCTGTAAGCTGTAAACTGTAAATTTAACTTGACAGTTTGAGGCTGGTTTCAGATGATGGGCTGAATCAGTTCAGCGGGATTTTCCATGGCATCCACGTTTCCTTTTGCAGCCATCGTCGGTCAAGACGAGATGACCCTCGCCATTCAGGTGGTGGCCATTGACCCTACAGTGGGTGGCGTGCTGGTGCTGGGTGATCGTGGAACCGGCAAATCCACCGCGGTGCGGGCTTTGGCCGATTTGCTGCCCCCCCTTCAGGTGGTGAAGGGTTGCCCCTACAAATGCGATCCACAAAAGCCAGCGCAGGCCTGTCCTGTTTGCCAAGCTTCGCAAGGCACACCGGGTGCCAAAGCGGCCAAGGTCCCAACCGAAACCCGATCCGTCAGCGTGGTGGATTTGCCATTGGGCGCCACCGAAGATCGCATTGTGGGTGCACTCGATTTAGAGAAAGCCTTGTCACAAGGCATCAAAGAGTTTTCGCCAGGCTTGTTGGCTCAAGCGCATCGCGGTTTTTTGTACATCGACGAAGTGAATTTATTGGACGACCATTTGGTCGACTTGCTGATTGACGTTGCAGCCTCTGGCGAAAATTTGGTTGAGCGCGAAGGCCTCAGCATTCGGCACCCGGCGCGCTTCGTACTGGTCGGCAGTGGCAATCCTGAAGAAGGCGAATTGCGACCTCAATTGCTCGACCGTTTTGGCTTGTCGGTGCAAGTTCGAACGCCTCAAGATGTGGCGTTGCGCGTAGAAGTCATCAAACGCCGAGATGCATTTGACAAAGACCCTGTGGCCTACAAAGCGCATTGGCAAAGCGAAAGCGACAAACTCCAAAAACGCATCGTCAAAGCCAGAAAGCTTCTGGACGCCGTGGAGGTCAGTGATGAGATGCTCACCCTGTGCGCGCGCTTGTGCCAGCAACTGGGCACAGATGGACTTCGCGCAGAACTCACGCTCCTGCGCGCAACCCGTGCCTTGGCGGCCATGCAGGGCAGCAAGACCGTCAAGTCAGAGCATCTTCAAACCATTGCGCCCTTGGCCTTGCGCCATCGCCTGCGTCGCAATCCATTGGACGACACAGATTCTGGCGAACGCGTGCAAAGGTGTTTGCAAGAAATTTTGGGTGTGTGAAAGTTGGCATCGCCAAACTCAATGCAAGGCATTGCGGCATGGAACGATGCCATCACTTCTTTGCAGCTTTTACAAATTGACCCCCACGGCTTTGGCGGCGTTTGGCTCAAAGCGCCCTTTGGTCCTGTGCGTGAACGTTGGCTTCAGGCATTGCAAAACAGCAGTGTCAAAACCATCAAGTTACCCGGTCATATTGATCTAGAGCGATTGTTAGGCGGCATTGACTTGTCGGCCACATTGCAAACGGGTCGACTTCACATGCAGCATGGTTTGTTACAGCAAGCCCATCAAGGTGCGGTTTGCATCAGCATGGCAGAGAGGTTTCCAATTGCGCTGGTCGCGCCTATCACCCAAGCCATGGACACGCAGACCATCCCCTCTTTGGACGTGAAGGCAGACGCTGCGCCAATTCAAACCCAATTTGGCGTCATCGCTTTGGATGAATCGTTGGAAGACGATGCCCCCATTGGCAAAGCATTGCAAGAGCGATTGGGCATTTGGCTAGATTTAAAAGACCTTGCACCCTCCGACATTCAGGCGATGACTGTGGATGCCTTGGACTCAGCGTCTCAGGCCATTGAAGTGCAATTCAGCGCAACACACCTGCATCAGATGCAAGCACTTTTGGCCCAAATTCAATGGACACACGATCAAGCATTGGCCTTGTGTGCCACGGCACAAGGCTTGGGCATTGACTCGTTGCGAATTCCCAGCTTGGCATTGCGCGTGGCCTGCTGCCATGCCGCATTGAATTTGCGTGCAACCCTTGAAGATGAAGATTTGGAATTTGCAGCGCGTCGCGTGTTGGCACCCCGAGCCACACAATGGCCCTCCGTACAAGAAGAGACGGCAGCAGAAGAAACACCCGAAGAAAAAGCAGAGCAAGCGCCAGAACCCAGCACCGACCCACGTCCTCCACCGCCTGACTCTTCGCAAGATGCTGAAGATGCACAGCCTGAATCGCCACCTTCTGAGCCCACAGCGGAAGATTTGCAAGAGATGATGGTGGCTGCGGCCTTGGCCAGTTTGCCCCCGGGCATGCTCGATACCTTGATGACGAAATCGGGTCGCAATCAGGGCAACACCTCGGGTCGAAGCGGTCAATTCAAAACAGGCTCCCAACGCGGTAGGCCTCTCCCCCCAAGGCCAGGCAGGCCGGGTGGCGCTTCGCGTTTGCATGTGTTGGCCACATTGCGCGCAGCAGCCCCCAAACAAAAACTCAGAGGTGCCAAGGCGCAAAGTCGCGTCGCCATTCGCGCGGAAGATTTTCATGTGCACCGTTATCAACAGCACTCTTCCAGTTGCTTGATTTTGGCCTTAGATGCCTCGGGCTCAGCCGCTTTGCAAAGACTGGCCGAAGCCAAGGGCGCCGTTGAATTGCTGTTGCAACAATCTTATGCACGCCGAGACAGCGTTTGCATCGTGGCCTTCAGAGGTGCTCACGCACAACTGCTGCTGCCCATGACACGCTCTTTGGTGAGGGCCAAACGTGCCATGACCGGCTTGCCTGGCGGTGGCGGGACACCCTTGGCCTTGGCTTTGAAAATGGCCTGCGAGCAAGCAGCCCAATTGCATCGGCAAGGTGTGACCCCCATTTTGGTGGTGCTCAGCGATGGTCGCGCCAACGTCACATTGCAAGGCTTGGGTGGTCGCGCCCAAGCGCAAGCCGATGCCCTGCAATGGGGTGCACAATGGCGACAAACGGGCCACCGATCTTTGTGGATTGACACTTCCATTCAACCCGACCCGCAAGCCCAAAACTTGGCACACACCATGGGCTGCAGTTACCTGCCGATGCCGCAAGTGCAAGCCCAGCGCGTGGCCAATGCCATGGACAACTTGCGGCAATTGGCGTCTTAAGTGATTCACCATGTTTGACAGCCTGTATCCCACCATGCAGTGGGCCAACTACCGCAGTACTTGGCCGCATGCGCAGCACAGCCAGTTTATTCAAGCAGGCGGTATTCAATGGCATGTTCAAATCATGGGGCAAGGCCCTGTCTTGCTGCTGTTGCACGGCACAGGTTCGGGCAGTTTCAGTTGGCGCGGCTTGATGCCATTGCTAAGCGCCCACTTCCAAGTCATCGCACCCGACTTGCCTGGACACGCTTTCACCAGCAGAGGGCCTGAGGGCAGCCTGTCTCTGCAAGGCATGAGCGAAGGTTTGCGTGCACTGTTGTTGCAACTCAATGTCACGCCCTCCATCATCGGTGGGCACTCTGCGGGTGCGGCCATTGCGGCCAACATGCTGCTTCAACAGCGCGCACTGTCGCAGACACAGTTGATCGGCTTTAACCCCGCTTGGTTACCCCTGCCAGGCCTGCCCTCTTTGATTTTCAGACCTGCAGCCAAGTTAGCCGCAATCAACCCTGTTTCTGCTTGGGCCACGGCCAAATTGGCCAGCAAACCCGCCATGATTGAAAAATCCATTTTGCAAACAGGTTCTCAATTGGATGCACAAGGATTGGTGCTTTACCAAAGTGTGTTCAGCCATTCTGGGCATGTGCACAGCGTCCTGAACATGATGGCGGCATGGCAATTGGACACCCTCTCCAAATCTTTGCCGCAACTTGAAAACAAGGTGAGCATCTTGGTGGGGATGCAAGATCAAACCGTGCCGCCTTCAATGGCACACGAAGCTTGCAAATTGATGCCGCAAGCACGCGTGTTTGAACAACACGGCTTAGGGCATTTGGCGCACGAAGAAGATCCTGCTGGCACTGCGCAGTTGATACTCACCCACTGTGAATCTACTTAAGGGCGAAACCTTTTAAGAGATTGATCGCTTCAATGGGGTCGGTGGAGATGGCATCGGCACCAAACATGTCGGCCGACAAATCTTTGAGAGTGAAGATAGGCCCACCCAACATCACTTTGACATCGGGATTACCAGAGTTTTTTCTGAAGTGCGCGATCAAATCGCTCAACTGAGGCAGCTGGGTTTCAATCGCCACAGAAATGCCAATGACGTCGAACCATTCATTGGCAATGGCACGCATCAACTCGGATTCGGTGGATGATATTTCAATGACCACATGAGCGCCTGCACGCCGAAAAAAATCGGCCACGATGGTCAAGCCCAAGAAATGCTGAGAGCCTGGTGCGCAAGACAACATGACGCGCTGCGTTTCGCCTTCAACAGTGGGGCCGTCGTGGTAGCCGTAGCCCAATCGGTGGGTCACTTGGTGCATCTGCGCCAAGCCGCAAGTGACATCGCTGAAATCGCACAGGTCTTTTTCCCACAGCACGCCCAAATGCCTGGCAGCAGGGGTGATGAGTTCCATGAAGATGCGGTCTTGCTTCAAACCGCGGTCTAACAAGCGATCGACAATTTGATTCACGCCCGCCACATCACCTTTCAGGCAACAAGCGGTGAAGTCCAGCATTTCTGGGACAGGCTCGCCAAACTCGGGGGAGTCGGCGCTGATGGACTGGCTAGAGATGAGTTGCTGCGAATTCAACAGTCTGGGAATGATTTGAGACTCAATCACGTCCAGAAGGGAATCCTTGCACTCGTCATTCGCAGCACCCGAATCCTGGGGGCGCTGAAATGAACTCCCTAAGCCGTTGAACTTAGACATGCAATTTCCTTGCGAAGGATAGCGTGCCAACCTTTTTGGGTGATCGGGGCAAAAATTCTGCCAGCAACATAGCGTGCCGATCCGCTAATCGAAATCACTTTATAAAGAGAAGTCGCCTTGGCTTCAACCCTCTATAACCCTATGTACAGTCTGAGAGGATAGTGATATTTCCTTGATTTTTGATGACAAAGGACGTAAGTTTTGATGTCAAAAGGGGCCATTGAGCTTCACAGTGGCCACATTCAAGACAGTGGCAATGCTGACCCATACCCAATAGGGTATCAGTAACAGAACTGCCTTTTTATTGATGCGCCATAGGCCTATGATCAGAAATAGGATCGACAGCCACAAAAAAACCACCTCAAATACGGCATAGTCGGGGCGTTGCAATTTGAAGTAGATGGCACTCCACAAAATATTCAAGAATGCGTTTGTGGCAAACAACAAAATAATTCTTTTTTTGTCATTTGGCCCTTGGGCTGACTGCCAAGCAAGTGCCCCACTGATGGCACACAGCGTAAAAATGGTGCTCCAGATGACACCAAAGTAGGGGTCTGGCGGCTTCCACTCGGGGTGTTTGAGCGAGAAATACCATGGCCCTAGCTCAGTCAGGCCTGCGCCAATGCCGGCGGTGAGGTAGCTCAGTGCAAATGCAATTGCAAAAGTTTTGAGTGTTGCGGAATTGATTTGCAATGGGGGGCCCTTTAAGTTCGGGCCAATCCTAACAAATGGGCCATGTCCTTGAAGAAGATTCGGACATGGGCCATGGGGTCTTTTCTAGCCAACTCTTTGTTCATGTAGGACTCGAAGGTGAGTCTTTGCACATCGCGATCTTCGCAAATTTTGACAAACTTTTCACGACGCTTGTCATTTTGATACCAGAAGTATTGCATGATGGCCAAAATCCAGAACACCTTGCCGTGCTGTTTCATGAATTTTTTACGGCCTTGTTTCAAGCAAGCTGGGTTGCCGGTTTTCAAGGCTTCATGCGCAGCCCTTGCCATGGTTCTGGCGCAATCCATGGCGTAGTAAATGCCTTCACCTGAAGACGGCGCTACCACACCCGCTGCGTCCCCCACCACCAACACATCTTTGCCGTTGTCCCATTTGGGCAAGGGTTTCAAAGGAATGGGCGCGCCTTCTCTGCGCAATGTAGGTTCGTCTGTGAGTCCAGCGACTTGACGCAGATGGCCTGTTGCCGTCCGAAGTGAAAAACCTTTGTCGGCACTGCCGGTGCCCACACTCATGGTATTGCCGTGTGGAAAGACCCAGCCATAAAAGTCGGGCGACACTTCGCCTTGGTAGTACACATCACATCGCTGACCATCGTGAGTGGGTTTCTGCACGGGTGCCTGAATGATCTCGTGATAAGCAAACACATACTTGGTTTTGTCTGCATCGGGAATTTGTTGTCGTGCCACCTCTGATTTGGCACCGTCGGCACCAATCACCATGCGCGCACTGACCTTGACGGGTTTGGCGTGTTCGGCCGCAGCATGCTCTTTGGCATGAACAGGCGTGTAATGCACCCACAAAGTACCCGCATCATCGTGCTGCACTTTGTCAAAAATGGCTTGCTGCCGAATGGCACCAGAGCTTGCAGCACGGGCACGTAAAAACTCATCAAAATCAATTCTGTCGACCATGCCCACAAAACCATTGTCAATGTGGATGTCGACTTTGTTGTCTGCGGGTGAGATCATGCGAGCGCAATTGACTTTGGCCACCAGCAAATGGTCAGGAATTTCGAAGTCCTTGATCAAGCGCGGGGGTATGGCACCCCCGCAAGGCTTGGGTCGGCCTTGACGGTCAAGCAACAACACGCGCCAGCCTTCGCGGGCTAAATCATTGGCAGCAGTGGCGCCTGAGGGGCCGCCACCCACCACGACAAAATCGTAATCGGTTTGGCTCATGATGCAGATCCACCTTTCAAGAGGACTGAGTTGTCGAGAGACATTTCGGAAGGCTTCACGTCACCCGCGCGCATGCGCATGGCGACCACTGCAGAGGCCAAAAACATCAAGGATTGAAATGCAAAAACAGCCACATAGGCCGAGCGAGAATCTTGAAGCAATGCGTGCGCTAAATCGCTGGCACCAGTGCCAACCAAGCCACCCAAACCAAAGGCCGCGGCTTGTGCAGCACCCCACAGGCCCATGCGGGTTCCTTCGCGGCCAGGACCCCCCTCACCTGCCAAGCGCATCATGGTGGCGATGGCGGCAATCGAGAACGCACCATTGGCAATGCCCAAGAAAATCACGTTGGCTTTCAAGGGCCAAGCTTCTGTCATGTTGATCAATGCAGAGGAAGACAAGCCCACAGTGGCAACAGCAGAGAACACGCAGCCCCCCACCATCCACGTTTGCACCGAACCCAGTCGACCCGCCACCCACCGCGAACTGGCTGCAGCCACCGACAGCATGCCAACGAGCACGCCCATGTGGTGCCAACCTGATAACTGTGTGGTTTTGCCCGGCGACATGCCATGAATGGCGCCAGCAAAGGGCTCCAAAATCAAATCCTGTGCGCTGTAAGCCAGCATGGACAAGAACACAAAGATGGTGAATGTTCTGGCCTTAGGCTCTGACCACACCTCTTTGAAAGTTTGCTTGAAGTCTGCTGCAGAGGCCTTGTTTTCTGGCGCCAAAACAAGCGTTGCACTTTCGAGGCGCCACAAACACAGCGCAGTGACACACGTTGTTAACAAGCTCAAACAGGCAGACACTTTCAACAACACTTCAGGGGTGTAGGGGTCAATCAATTTACCCACCACACCTGCCGTGATGGCAAAGCCCATGATCATCATCAACCACACAGTGGTTGCGGCTTGGGCTCGCTTTTGATCAGGCACTTGCTTGGCCATCAAAGTCAACAAGGAGGTGCCGCAAGCACTGACACCCAATCCAATCAAGCTGAAGGCCAACACGGCCAAGCCGATGCCCATTGCGGGTTGGGTGGCCATCCAGATGGTGGCCACAGCAGCCATCACGCCACCAACGCCCAGCACCATCATGCCGCCCATCATCCACGGCGTGCTGCGTCTGCCCTTGTCTGCACCATAGCCCATGCGGGGGCGCACCATTTGCACCGCGTAGTGCCACGCCACCAAGGCGCCAGGCAGTAAAGCGGGAAATGCCAGCTCCACCACCATGATCCGATTGAGTGTGGAAGTGGTCACCACCACCACAGCACCCAAGCAAGCTTGGATGAGGCCCAGGCGAATGATTTGAAACCATCCAAAGACAGGTGAATTCATAGCACTCCTACCGCATTGATTTGACGCAATCCCCAAGCGCTGACCATCATGCCGCTGACAAACAGGGGCACATCAAATGCACTGACATACAGCGCACGCTCAACGGGGGTTTTTAAAAATTTGAACATGAGGGGCCATTGCAGCAAGCTCAGCACCAACACGGCCAGTGCATGCCAAGGCAACTGCCATTGAAAGAGCAATGCGGCGACCACCACTTGCGGTGTCCACATCATCAAGCAAGCGATGCGAGCGGCACCAGCGGGGCCGTATTTCACAGGCAAAGAAGCAACGCCCATTTGACGATCGCCTTCAATGGCTTTGAAATCGTTCAAGGTCATGATGCCGTGCGCGCCTAAGCTGTAGAGCAAGGCCAAACAAATTGAGTTCGTGCCTGGCCACGCACCGCCCAGCATCACCGCGGTGCCAGTGAGCCAGGCCAAGCCTTCGTAGCTGAGGGCACAAGCTGCTGCACCCCACCAACCATTGTTTTTCAGGCGCACAGGTGGCGCGCTGTAGGCCCAGGAAAACGCAATGGCCAACGCACAAGCAACAAAACCCCAAGTGCCCATCAGCGTCGCCCACAGCAATGACAAGCCGGTCCACAACACGGCAATGCCCAAGCCCCATTTGCCGGGCATTCGGCCTGAAGGTATGGGTCTTTGAGGTTCGTTGATGGCATCCACATGGCGATCGAACCAATCGTTGACAGCCTGGCTGCTGGCACACACCAAGGGACCTGTTAACACCAAGCCCAGCACAATCAGCGCCCAGTTGTCAGCAAGGCTTTGTCCTGAAGCAACAGCACCACATGCAAAGGCCCACACAGGTGGAAACCAAGTGATGGGCTTCAGAAGTTCTGCAACCGTTCGCAAACTGGGGCGTTGCGGGGGTTGAGAGAGCGCAAGGATGGGATTGTCCATGCCTCCATTGTGAGAAGACTTTGAGAATTGTCAACTAGGATTGACACCATGTGTCAATTAATAAATACACCTGCTTTTGAAGCAAGTCGGCTGGTCGCCTTAAGGGAGTTCTGAATCGACGTCCGCGTCGGACAAAATGCCAAAACGACGCAGTTTGACGTACAGACTTTGCCGCGAGAGACCCAACATTTCAGCCGCAGAAGCCCTGTTGTTGTGGGTCAATTCCAAAGCGGCTTCGATGCACATGCGCTCAATGGTGTCAACGGTCTCGCCGACAATGTCTTTGATGGGTCTGCGGCCAACCAACTGAGACAATTCAGCGAAGGGCTGTGGCACCGCCGCTGTGGTGCCGGCAGCGACTTGCATCCGGCGGTCCATGTCGCGCACAAAAAAGGCATACAGGGGTTCGGGGCGCGAAAGATAGACGGCAGAGACTTCCACGGGCAAGGTCATGCCCGACAAAGTTCTAACCTCCGTCGCAAAATTTCGAACCGGCAAGTGTTGTTTGAGGGATGTGTTCAGGACACCCCAGTCCACCGAGCCTCGCAACAACCAGCGCTCCATGGGTTGGCCAATGACCTGCGAAGAAGCAGTGAGTCCCAACAAAGCCATGCCTTCTTCATTGACGCTTTTGACAGTGCCCGAAGTGTCTGTGAGAAGCCAACCGTCTGGGAATTGCTCCATGGCTTCGCTGAGCACCGCAGAAGACTCTGCGTCCACCGAAGATACCGCAGACGCTTCTCGTTGCACCAAGCGCACCAAATATTGCGCGCCACCCTCTTGCCGAAAGACGGTTGCAGACACTGTCAGCGGCACACTGGCACCCATGAGGGTGGCCGAGCACATCTCAATGCGGCCTGTGGCCAATGCTGTTCGTAGCAAGGACTGAACCTCGCCCTGGCTACTGGCTTCAAAGCATTCCCGAAAATCGCGTCCGACCAAACGCTTGCCAGCGTCTTTGAACAAGGCCTGGGCACCCACATTGGCTTCAATCAAACGATAAGAAGCCGCATCGATCATGAGCACAGCTTCTGGCGATGTTTCAAACAAAACCCGGTAACGCGCTTCAATGTGCCTCAGGCGCAAGTAATCACGCTCGACCGATTGTTGAGTTTCAACCAACCTGCGCTGCAATTCAGCCAAGCGCTCGAGGTTGCGGCCGACGGCCAAAAATTTGTTGCCCTTCAATGGGACGGTGACGTATTGAATGGCAGCCTCGCCACCCGAAGGCGTGGGA
>Ga0228703_1001917_pt1 | contig 12166 bp, 11 predicted proteins | sample McNCre217_Aug_MG_3_FD_178020 | JGI IMG/M metagenome (GOLD analysis project Ga0228703, IMG submission 178020) | Freshwater microbial communities from McNutts Creek, Athens, Georgia, United States - 29-17_Aug_MG | ecosystem: Environmental > Aquatic > Freshwater > Creek | place: USA: Georgia... | reverse complement strand
TACACATAAAAAAAAATTAATTCTTGAGGCGGGGACGGGTATTGGCAAAACTTTTGCATATCTTGTACCTGCATTTCTGTCTGGCGGCAAAATTATTATTTCTACAGCGACTAAAAATTTACAGGATCAATTGTTCACTAAAGACATTCCTATGATTAGGGATGCATTAAAAGTTCCTGTAAGTCTAGCTATGCTCAAAGGTAGATCAAATTATTTATGTCATTTGAGATTAGAAAACGCCATGATTGAAGGCGCTTTTATGACTAAAGAAGATGTCACTTATTTACACCTCGTCAATCAACATGCAAAGCATAGTGAAGATGGCGACAGAGCAGAATTAGAGACTATTCCAGAAAGCTCATCTATATGGCCGCAAGTAACTTCTACCAAAGAAAATTGCTTGGGTCAGGACTGTAGTTTTTATAAAGAGTGTTTTGTCATGAACGCCAGAAAAAAAGCTTTAGCCGCGGATGTTACCATCGTCAACCATCATTTATTTTTTGCCGACCTTAATATGAAGGAGGAAGGCATATCTGAACTTCTTCCAAAGGCTGCAACGGTCATTTTTGATGAAGCTCACCAGATTCCAGATATCGCTTCTATTTTTTTTGGAAAAAATATTTCAACCAGTCAGATCAGTGAGATCATCCAAGATGGCTATCAGATTTATTTAAAACATATGAAAGATGTTTCGGATTTCGAACCTATTTTAAATGACTTAGAAAAAGCAAATAAAGATTTTAGACTTGTATTCCCAAGAGAGTCCAATCGATATCCCTATCAAAAAATTTCTTCTTTTAGTCGATTTGACTTTGCTTACGAAGACTTGATCAAAAAAATCAAAAAATTAATTGAGTTATTAGCACATCATAAAGATAGAGATACAGAGATTGAAAAGTATTTTGATAGCACCCATCAAATACTTTCGAATTTTGATTCTTGGCGTGATGATAAGGATAGTAATTCAATTAAATGGGTCGAAGTTTATTCCCAGTCCGTGCAGCTTAATAATACGCCGCTGTCGATCGCTGATATGTTTGCAAAACATATAAATAATGAATCAACTTCATGGATCTTTACATCAGCAACGCTCGCTGTAAAAACTAATTTTGATCATTTCAAAAACCAACTAGGCTTGATGGATGCAGATTCAGTCTCTAAAGAGAGCCCATTTAATTATGCTGAAAAAGCTTTGCTCTTTGTGCCTAAATCGATGCCGGATGCCAATCACGAGAATTTTAATTTCGCAGTTGTGAATCAAATTTACCCTTTTATTAAAGCTAGCAAAGGTAGAGCGTTTATTTTATGTACGACATTAAAATCTATGCGAGAAATATTTACACTGCTTCAAGACAAAATTGAAACAGATCAATTGGATTATCCAATTTACCTTCAAGGGGATGGTTCAAGAAATCATCTTTTAAATAAATTTAGAGAACATGGTCACGCAATTCTCATTGGCTCCTTAAGTTTTTGGGAGGGTGTCGATGTGAAGGGGGATGCTTTGTCATTAGTAGTGATAGATAAATTACCATTTTTTTCGCCAGAAGATCCCGTGCTGGCTGCGAGAATTGATAAAATTAACCAAAGTGGCAAAAATGCTTTTATGGAATACCAATTGCCTAACGCAGTCATTACTTTAAAACAGGGCTCTGGTCGATTAATACGAGATGAGTTTGATAAGGGCGTTCTTGTCATATGTGATACAAGAATTATTGATAAAGCTTATGGAAAAAAAATGTGGCAAAGCCTGCCCCCTTTTGCTCGAACTCGAGATGATTTAGAAGTTGTCCAATTTTTAGAAAAAATTTAATTTATGAAGATCTTATCCTTAGATACCTCCACCGAATATATGTCTTTAGGTTTGAAGATTCATGAAGATTTTTATTCGATTAATATCAAGGCTGGGCAGTCACATTCAGAAATAGTCTTGCCGGAAATAAATAAATTATTAAGTGAGCATGAATTAACTACAAAAGATCTTGATGCTATAGCATTTGGAAGAGGACCGGGCTCATTTACAGGTATTAGAATTGCCTGCGGGATTGCATACGGATTAGGTTATGGTGCGTCAATTCCGGTCATTGGCGTGAATAATCTTTTAGCACTTGCTGATAGCTCCGGTAAAAATAAAGTGATCAGTGTTATTGATGCCAGAATGGGGGAGATATATTTCAGTGCTTATATAAAAGAAGGTAAAACATTTTCAGAGCCTATGTTTGAAGGTGTTTATAAGCCAGATGAATTACCTCAACTTAAAGAATCAGGCTGGACTTTGATTGGCAATGCAATCGAAACATATAAGCGAGAAATGAAAGATCACTTTGGCCAACAAATTGAAGATCTTATAGATGGCCCCTATGAAGTGGTCAAATCTATTTCACAGCTCGCAATACCTTTTATTAAAAATAAAATATTCGAGTTAATTCATGCTGAGCCTGTTTACTTAAGAAATAAAGTGGCTTTTACTACCGAAGAGCGAAAAGCATTGAATGCAATTTAGTGAGTTTAAAGAGAATGATTTAAGCGCGATTGAATTGATTGAAAATGAAGTTCATGCTTATCCATGGACGCGAGGTAATTTTTTAGATTCGATAAAATCAAATCACACATGTTTGATGATGAAAGTTAATGATGAAATCATAGGCTTCAGCGTCATCATGTTTGTATTAGATGAGTGTCATCTTCTTAATATAAGTATAAAAAAAAGTATGCAAAAGCAAGGCTATGGATCACATTTGCTTAATGAAGTTATTCGTCGAGCAAGTTTGGCTTACTCAAAAACGATTTATCTTGAAGTAAGAGTTTCCAATCAAGCCGCTATTCATTTGTATGATAAACATGGATTTAATGAAATGAGCATTAGAAAAGATTATTATCGTGCTAAAGAAGGGCGGGAAGACGCCGTGTTAATGGGGCTCGTGATTTAATGGATGCTGATTACAAAAAAAGAATCTTAAAGGAGCTTGAATTATTTCCTCTTTGGAAATTAAAAGATAAGCCTAATGAAGAGCTTCTTGCAAAAGAGACTGCAAAATTTATAGAGGCTGATTTATTTTTTGGATTCAAAATAAATTATGCAGAAGAATCTTTATTGCTTTTGAGTCAAAAATTTTTATCAGGAACTGAAGATGCTGCCCAAGACTTATTTTTTAATATTGCAAAATTTATTTCAACGTCGATAGGTGCAGATACATTTCAAAAGAATCATTTATTAAGGCTTACCAAAGATCAGATAGGCGACCTATGTTTAAATGCTACCCCAAAGCATATATTAGCTTTTGGATTAAATAATCAGTTTTTTGAAGAATACAAAACAATTGATTTGATGAATAATGTCACTATAAACATTAAGCATACGCTCGATATAAATCATTTGCTTAAAAACCCAAAAGATAAGAAATTAGTTTGGGAAGACATTTTAGATTTAATAAAGACAATTTAAATTAAGAAAGAATATAAATGCTCGCATCAAAATTTTACATCTCAACCTTGAAGGAGGCGCCCTCAGAAGCAGAGCTTATCAGTCATAAGCTTATGATTCGTGCAGGCTTTATTAAGCGCTTGGGTTCGGGTCTTTATTCTTGGATGCCTCTTGGCTTAAAGGTTTTAAGGAAAATTGAAGCGATTGTGAGAAATGAAATGAATAAAGCTGGCGCGGTAGAGTTATTAATGCCAGCCATTCAGCCGTCTGAACTCTGGGAAGAGACAGGTCGATGGGCTTTATTTGGTCCGCAGATGTTAAAGATCAAAGATCGCCATGATCGAAATTTCTGTTTTGGTCCGACGCACGAAGAAGTCATCACGGATATTGCTAGAAAAGAAATTAATAGTTACAAGCAGTTACCCATTAATTTTTATCAGATTCAGATGAAGTTTAGGGATGAGATAAGACCTCGTTTTGGTGTGATGCGCGCTCGAGAATTTCTAATGAAGGATGCTTATTCTTTCCATACCTCAAAAACTTCATTACAGGAAACATACGAGGCAATGTATCAAGCCTATAGCAATATCTTTAATAAGATAGGCTTGCAATTTAGAGCAGTGAAGGCAGATACGGGTGCCATCGGGGGTGATGGGTCGCATGAGTTTCATGTTTTAGCTGATTCAGGTGAGGATGCGATTGCATATAGTTCAGTGTCTGACTACGCGGCTAATATTGAATTAGCAGAAGCAGTTCTTCAGGATGACAAAAGACCAGATGCGCAAGAGTCTATGGTTAAATTTGACACACCAAAACAGACGACATGTGAAGATGTTGCTAAATTGATTGGTGCCTCGATTCAAAAGACATTGAAAACTATCGCGCTTATTAATCAAACTAATGAAATGAATGAATTCTTCTTAGTTCTTTTGCGAGGCGATCATGAGCTTAACGAAGTGAAATTATCCAAAGTAAAAGAGTTTCAGAATTTCCGTTTTGCAACGGACGAGGAAGTGAGAGAGCATCTTAAATGCCCACCAGGATTTATCGGGCCAGTTGGCGTTAAATCTTCCATAAAAATTCTGGCAGATAAGTCCGTCGGAATTCTGTCTGATTTTATTTGTGGCGCAAATGAGCCCAAGCTTCACCTAAAGGGTGTGAATTTTGTGCGAGACCTCCCAGAACCTCTACTTTATGCAGATTTAAGAAAAGTTGTGGAGGGCGACCTGAGTCCAGATAAACAAGGCACACTTCAGATATGCAGGGGTATTGAAGTGGGTCATATTTTCCAATTGGGTAATAAGTACTCTAAGGCGATGAAAGCAGAATACTTAGATGAAAATGGCCAGAGTCAAATTCTAGAGATGGGCTGTTATGGTATCGGAGTGTCACGGATTGTAGCTGCGGCTATTGAGCAGTCGCACGATGATAAAGGCATTATTTTCCCGATTAATATTGCACCTTTTGAAGTGGCGATTGCACCAATAGGTTATGACAAGAGTGCTGAAGTTAAAGCTTCAGCGCATAAAATTTACGATGCCCTTAAAGCAATAGGTATCGATGTTTTACTTGATGATCGAGGTGAGCGTCCAGGGATCATGTTTGCTGAGATGGAATTAATAGGTATTCCTTACAGAATCGTTATTGGAGATCGCAATTTAAAAGAAGGAAAAGTTGAGTTCCAAGGTCGATTAGATCAAGAATCTAAGTTAATTGATGAAAATCAAATAGTTACAGAAATTAAATCTTTATTACGTCTCTAAGTATTTAATCCGTTTTATTTTTAACTACATGATTTAATTGAGTTATTTTTGTCAAGCATTTATTACAAAATAATTACAATTAAGGGGTGTATTTATTAAAAAAAAGGGTTAATATTCGGCAAGTAGTTAGTAATCGATGACCTGGAAGACTAGGGCCAATTGATAACTAGGTGCTCAAGTACTATAGCTCTTTGATGTATATATAAAGTCAACTAACTTAGGAGATGTTATGTCGAAATCATTAGCAGTAGCAATCAGTGTTGGTGTAGTAGCAGGTCTTTGGACTTTCCTCGGAAGTGGTTATCTCAGCTTTGCAAGTATCGCGATTGGTTTTATTGCTTGGGCTGCTTCTGGCCTAGTTGGCAAATCAGACGCAATGCAAAAGACAGTTATCGGAATGACATTCGGCGCAATCATTGCATCAGTTGCTGTTTATTTAGCAGGTATTGAATTACCTGTCATAGGCGCAAACATTGCAGTAGGCGTTGGTGTAGCAGCACTCATTCTCGTACTCGTTGCTGATAGAGTGTCTCAAGTCGCTAACGTTGGCGTAAACGTTTTAGGTTTTGCGTCAGCTTTTACACTATCACCAAGTGCAGCTAGCATCGGTGCAATGGATTTATCTAATCCAGTCGCTATTGTTTTAGTTTCAAGTATCTTGGGCGTAGTTGCAGGTAATTTAGCAGGAAGACTTGCAGCTGCAATTAAATAATTGTTTTAAATAGTTCTTAGCTAAAAACGCACTCCTAGGAGTGCGTTTTTTTTATTTGGATTTACTAGAAATTTTAAATCCGTAATAAGTCCCAAACTCACCTTCAGATTCGTTGTATATAAAGAATAAATTATTTGTATAGCCAAGACCGTTGTAATGATTTTGTGCTCTTAGCTTTATATCCTTTGGCAAAGAAGATTTGCCAACATAGCCACCTTTTGTGTTAAAAATTAATACCGCTTTATGGTCAACATCAAGAATAGCCAATTCTTCACCGTCAATACCGGTGGCCGCAATAAAACTATCACTCAAATCATCAAATGCGACACCTGCTGACTTGAGATCTAAATGAATTTCTCCCAACTTACTGCCATCGTTTGCATCAATAATGATGACCCTATCGCTTCTTTTTTGTTTGGCAAAATAATGATTTGTTTTGGAGTCGAATGAAGGCATCGTAGCTGAATCGCCAAAAGCAGGATTAAAGTTAGAAACTTCTTTTGATGAGCCTTTTAAATTCCCTTGAGGATCAAGATCCAAAGAAAATATACCTGTATTGGGTGCAAAACCAGCTTCACTGGATATGTTGTAAGTGATGGTTGTAAGTTGGAAAGTTAATTCATTGTAGAAAATAGAGCGATTATCGAAGCCAGCTTGTGTTGAGGATAGGTATTTTCCAGATTGGTCATAGGTATGAATGAGTGACTTAGAGATGGGGGCTTCTGTTTCAGAGCCTAGGGGCGCAAGACCACCATCAGCGATGTAATATTTTTTTTGTCCCGGAATGAAAGCTATTGTCATAGGGCGTGTTGTGGGCTTCTTAGCAAGTGTAATTTTAATTTCAGATTTTGCTTCAGGAAGTACGTCCGCATTAGCGAAACAATTAAATATTAAAAAACATAGCGCAATAATAATTTTCATAGATGTATCTTTTAAGGTTAGTTGTTAATTAAGACCGTTCAATAAATGTAGCATCACCATAACTAAAGAAGCGATACTCATGTTTTATGGCATGCTGATATAGTTTCTTCATGGTATCACTTCCGCTAAAAGCCGAGACTAAAATAAATAAAGTACTTTTAGGTAAGTGGAAGTTGGTGAGCAATCCATCCACAATTTTAAATGCATAACCTGGTTTGATAAATATAGAAGTCTCTTTAAATCCAGGTTGAATAATTTCTTCAGAAAATTTACTTTCAAGCGCTCTTAAGACGGTGGTACCAATAGCAATAATTCTGCCATTATTCGATTTGGCATCATGAATCATTTGAATTGTTTTCTCAGGAACGTTAAAAGATTCGCTGTGCATTTGATGATGATCAAGATCAACTTCTCTTACAGGTTGAAAAGTACCAGCACCTACATGAAGTGTTAGAAAAGTGTATTTAATTTTTTTGTTATCTAAGGCCCGAAAGATTTCATCGGTGAAGTGGAGTCCAGCCGTCGGCGCTGCGACAGCCCCTAATTCTTTTGCATAAATAGTCTGGTATCTTTTTTCATCAGATGGATTTGCACTTCTTTCGATGTAAGGGGGTAAAGGAATATGGCCGTATTTTTCGAGGATATCGTAAGCAGATAAATTTGAATTAAATTCAATATAAAAAAGACCACCTTCTTTTTTGATAACTTGAACCGACACGTCTTTATTAATCTCAAAGATAGTGCCATTTAATATTTTTTTTGATGTTTTTAAATGTGCAAGCGCATGATTGTTATTTACGATACGCTCAATCATGATTTCAACTTTTCCACCGGTGATTTTTTTCCCAAACAATCTCGCTTTAATGACGCGAGTGTCATTAAAAATTAGAAGGTCATTCGGATTCAATAAATCGACAAAATCTGTAAATTTTTTATCGCTTAATGATTTTGTATTTTTATCCAAGACAAGAAGACGACTCGCATCTCTTTTATTTAGAGGTGTTTGTGCAATTAGGTTTTCAGGAAGCTCAAAATCAAACTCTTCAATTCGCATATATGTATATTGATTGATATAATTAACGAACGATTATATATCAGCTACCTCAGCCGGGATGGCGGAATTGGTAGACGCACGGGACTCAAAATCCCGCGCTGGCAACAGCGTGCGAGTTCGATTCTCGCTCCCGGCACCAAATAATTTAAACTTTATTTTTTCATTACAGTCTAGTTAAAAAATCATGGTTGAACATAGAAAATTAAAGAAGGGGTCGCTCAATGAATTTATTATTCGCCCCAATCCTTCTTTAGCGTGGAAAACAATAAAAAAAATTTATGTAGTACTGTCGATAGTGATTTTGTTCGTGGCGGGGCTATTAACTTATATTAATGCTTATTTGGCACTACCTTTTTATGGGCTTGAGTTTGGATTATTAAGTTATGCGCTATACAAAACTTGCTACCAAAGTACTTTTGTTCAGATTTTACGATTTAGTAATCGAAAGATAGAAATTGAGAATATTCAGGGTAAGAAAAAAAATATCATGGAATTTAATCGCGACTGGTCTAAGTTCAGGTTAATAAAGGGTTATTTTAATCAGCCGACACATATTGCTATTAGGTCTCATGGAAAAGACACTCAAATTGCCCATTTTATAAGCGAAGAAGAGCGTTTAATTTTGTATAAAAAAATTCAATGTTTATGACTTTTTGTATTGATTTAAAAAAGGGATATTGTTAGGATTTTGGTCTGTGTACTTTTGTGACAACCTTCTTTATAACAATCCTCAAAATTTAAGGGATAAAAATGCAGTTTCTTAACAAAGTTTTTTTTAGTTTATTTTTGGCGCTTTCAGGCTCTTCTGCTTTCGCAGACTACACATGGAACTTTCCCACACCAGCAACCCCAATGGCGCTTGATACCCTTGAAGTTCATAACAAATTTATGGTTATTGTGTGCATTATCTTTATTGTAGTTCTTGGGATTATGATTTACTCCCTCGTAAATCATAGAAAAAGTAAGGGTCAAAAAGCATCAAAGGCAACAGGCCCATCAACTAAATCACAAATTATTTGGACGATCGTTCCTTTTGCAATTCTTCTCTACATTGACTTTATCTTAATGGGAATCCCAGCTTATCACAGCGTTGTTTTTATGGAAGATACCAAGACGAATGCAGACATGGTCGTTAAAGTCACTGGATTGCAATGGCGCTGGCAATATGAATACATGGATGGCGATGCAAAAGGCATTAAGTTTGTAAGCAACTTAAGCACCCCACAAGATCAAATTGATAATAAAGCTTCTAAAGGTAAAGATTATTTACTAGAAGTAGATAACCGCGTGGTACTTCCTGTAGGTAAAAAGGTAAGGCTTTTAATGACTTCGACTGATGTAATTCACAATTGGTGGGTTCCAGCTTTTGGTTCTGCTCGAGATGCAATTCCTGGATATTTAAGAGAGACATGGGTGAAAATTGAAAAGCCAGGTGTTTATCGTGGCCAATGTAAAGAACTTTGCGGTAAAGGGCATGGTTTTATGCCCGTCGTAGTTGAAGCGGTTTCAGAGGCAGAATTTAAAACTTGGGCACAAGATCAAAAAGTTAAGTTAGCTGCAGCAAATGCAGGTGCTGATAAACAATGGTCGAAAGATGATTTAGTTGCTAAAGGCAAAGAAGTTTACACAAAAAATTGTGCAGTATGCCATCAAGCTGGCGGTCAAGGCTTGCCTCCAACATTCCCTGCATTAACCGGAAGTAAAATAGCGAACGGCCCTATTTTTGGTGCTGATGGGAAATACCTTAAAGACAGTCATTTAGATAGACTTTTAAATGGTAAAAATGTTATGCCAGCATGGAAATCTATCTTGAATGATACTGATATAGCAGCAGTTATTACATACGAAAGAAATGGATTAGGTAATTCTGTTGGAGATGTGCTTCAACCATCACAAGTTAAAGCAGCAAGACAATAATAATTAATTTAGGATTTTGGGAGAAATAGAATGAGTACAAAAGCTGCAATTCATCATGATGAGCATCATGATCATCCAAAAGGAATGAAACATTGGTTCACGACGACAAATCATAAAGATATCGGAACAATGTATTTAATATTCTCTTTAATTATGTTTTTTGTTGGCGGTATTATGATTTTAGGCGTTAGAGCTGAATTATTTCAGCCAGGCCTGCAGCTTATGAAGCCTGAGTTTTATAACCAGTTAATTGGAAATCATGCACTCATTATGATTTTTGCTGCTTTGATGCCAGCAGCTACAGGTTTTGCAAACTGGATGATTCCGTTGCAAATTGGAGCCCCTGATATGGCTCTCCCTCGAATCAATAATTGGGGATTTTGGCTTCTTCCAGTAGCAGCAACATTATTGATACTTCCTTTTATTTTGGCTCTCTTCGGAGTTGGTGATGGGGGTGCAGCTACAGGATGGACACTATATGCGCCGTTATCTGTTCAAGGTGGTATGGGTGTAGATTTTGCAATTTTTGCAATACATATCCTAGGTGTTTCATCTGTTTTAGGTTCAATTAACGTTATCGTTACTATTTTTAATATGAGAGCACCTGGCATGACTTTAATGAAAATGCCATTGTTTGCATGGGGTTGGTTAATAACAGCATTCTTGCTTGTGGCAACTATCCCAGTGTTAGCTGGGGCAGTTACAATGCTTCTGACCGATCGTCATTTTGGAACTCACTTCTTTGATGCAGCTGGCGGAGGAGATCCAATTTTGTTCCAACATCTTTTTTGGTTCTTTGGCCATCCTGAAGTTTATATTTTGCTTCTTCCTGTTTGGGGTTTCATGCCACAGATTTTACAAACATTTTCACGAAAACCAATTTTTGGTTATAAAGCACAAGTTTTTTCTCTTATAGCAATTGGTATTTTGTCTCTTGTTGTTTGGGCACATCATTTCCTAACAGCTGGAATGCCTGTTCCTGCATTGCTTTATTTTATGTACAGTACTATGTCTATTTCACTCCCATTAGCTGTCCTTTTCTTTTGTTGGATTGCAAATATTTGGAAGGGAGCCTTGACTTTTGAGACGCCAATGTTGTTTGCAATAGGCTGGATTATCCTCTTTGGTATTGGGGGCTTAACCGGATTAGTTCTTGCAGATGTTGCGGCAGATGCTCAATATCATCATTCATATTTTGTGGTGGCTCATTTTCATTACACCTTATTTGTAGGAGGAATAATGGGAATCATGGCGGGTGTATATTATTGGCTACCAAAAATGACAGGCCATATGTATAGCGAAAGACTTGGTAAATTACATTTCTGGTTAACTGCCATTTCATTTAATCTAACATTCTTACCACAATTCTTTGTGGGTCTTGCCGGTATGCCACGCCGTATTCCGGATTACGCACTTCAATTTGCAGAATTTAATGCAATTTCTTCAGTTGGTGCATTCATTTTAGGCTTATCACAGCTTTTATTCTTGTATAACATTATTGCTTGTGCAAGAGGTGGCAAGAAAGCGACTGATAAAGTTTGGGAAGGCGCGGAAGGCTTGGAATGGACTTTATCATCTCCACCTCCATATCACAGCTTCTCAAAACAACCGACAATTAAATAATCAAAGGACAAAAGGCTGCAGATTTTCTGTGGCCTTTTTAAAATGACAACTAGAAATAAAGTCGATCAGAAAACTAGAAAAAAAAATAGGAATTTAGGCATTATCTTTTTGGTGGCAGCATTCTTTTGGTATGCCATTTCCATGGCAGTGTTATGGAAACATTAAAACAAAAAAGTTTAAACAAGAAAAATAAAAAATTAGTTTTAAAGTTAATGGGTTTGGTCTTAGGGTCCATAATTTTTGCTTTTTCATTGGTGCCTCTGTATAACTTAATATGTAATGTTACAGGCCTTAATGGCAAAACAAACTCTGTAGCAGACCAAACATCTTTAAAGATAGATGCATCAAGATGGATAAAGGTTGAGTTTACAAGCACAGTGATGCCAGGATTGGGATGGAATTTTTATCCGAATCAAAGTAGTGTTAAAGTGCATCCGGGAGAAATTATGGTTGTAACTTTTACAGCAAAGAATATAACCAATGAAGTAGTAGCAGGACAAGCGATTCCGAGTTTAAGCCCTGGTCAAGCATCACCTTATTTTAAAAAGATTGAGTGCTTCTGCTTTCAGCGCCAAGAATTAAAAGCTGGAGAAACAAAGACTTTCCCCATGCGTTTTTATGTGAGTGCTGATGTGCCTCAAGATATAAAAACTGTAACACTTTCATATGCGTTTTATAATACAGTTAAATAAGCTAATATAAAGTTATACCATTAAGTAGTTTTAATAATTTCAAAAAAAAAAGGAATAAAA
>Ga0228703_1001914_pt1 | contig 12173 bp, 3 predicted proteins | sample McNCre217_Aug_MG_3_FD_178020 | JGI IMG/M metagenome (GOLD analysis project Ga0228703, IMG submission 178020) | Freshwater microbial communities from McNutts Creek, Athens, Georgia, United States - 29-17_Aug_MG | ecosystem: Environmental > Aquatic > Freshwater > Creek | place: USA: Georgia... | reverse complement strand
GATCAGACAGCGTGGCACCCGCCGCCTGCGAATTCGAATGCACTTGCGACAAGGCACCTGAAAGCCTCCACATCTGCCCTGGCATGAAATACAAATGGCGAACCACCTCCAGAGAGAAAACGCTGGATGCGCCTTCGATCAACAAATCGCTTTTAGAAGGATCGGTGGATGCCAACACCGTACGCGAGCGTGAAGTCGACGCATTCGCACCCAGTCGCCAGCCTTGTTGCCCAATGGGCAAACCGCCCGAAAGGCTGACCGTAGTGCTTGTCGGTCCCTGAATGGCCATGCCATCAATGCGCCCCCCCACTGAAGAGACCGGGTAATGCCGAAAGCCGACGATCAGGCTGTTGCCCAAGGTACGGCCTGAGCCGACGCCTGGCAATTCGCCCATGGCCCAATATTGCGTGTTGGCCAGATCGGAGACCGTGACTTCCAGGTCACTGGTGCCAAATGTTTGTCCCGCCACATATTGCGCCTCAGCGGTGTAATCGCTGCTGGCGTTGAAGATATCCAACCGTCGAGTCAAGGGTTCCGGTTGGATTACTTCACCCGGTTTCAAATCAAACCATGGCCCAAGCCATGCAGGATCTGGCTTGTTGTTGCCCGCAAACTTGACCTGCCCCAAAGTACCTTCCACCAAAAGCACTTTCACCACTCCGGTTTGCAAATCTTGCGGGGGCACCACCGGTACAGCCGATTGCACGCCCAACGCCAAATACAACGCCTGAATGTCGCGCAACAAAGCGTTGAGGTCATCGCTGCCCACATCACGACCAATGTATGGCCGCACCACATCACCGAGTTGTTTTTCACTGAGCAATTGACTGGGTGAAAAAAGCACTTCGCGCAAAAAAATCTGACCTTTGAGCGCCGGCACCTCGGGCAGCGGCAATGCATCCAATCTCTCAAGTTGCGCTGCAGGGGCAGAGGGTGGCATGGCACGCTCTGCACGGCGCAAATCATTCTGTAGACGTGAGGCGGGATCGATCAGATCCGACGCCTGCAAAGAGGTCATCCCCAAGGAAAAAAGGCTGACCAACGCAGTCAGCCCAAAATGAGCGCATTTACTTATCGACATTCACCCACCAAATCATTGGCACAGACACGCCCATGGGGCCAGAGGGCACCATCCCGTCTGGCACGCAAGCGCTGAACATCGGCTTGCTCGACGATCACGTTCGTCCATCGTGTTCTTGTTCGCATCCCGTTCCCTGAAATCACTGCCCTGAACCCAACAGGGCCTGAAAGGTTTTTATCCATTCAGGCCCTCACGGCCATCAACGGCCAGTGCCGGCATTGACCGCGCGGTTACCCACAGCCATGGCCACAATGCTGTTGCCGCTGATGTTCACGCCGGCAGTACCTGAGGTGTTGACACCACTGCCTTGCACAGAGACACCGCTGATGCTCGATGAAATCGAGGCCAGGTTGTACTGCACGTTGGTAATCGAGGCACTGGCCGTGTTCATCCCTGCAGGCAAAGCACTGACCTGTACGGCGTTGGTGGCTGAGTTGCCATAGGCGACCGACTGAACCACATTACCCATGACAGGAACGGATCCGCTGCCGTTCAAGGCACCATTGATCTGCGTACCACCCATGTTGAAACCATTGATGGCCGACGAGACCGACGAACCAGAACCTGTGTGTTGGGAGTTCAGCACCGCAAAGGTCGGCGTACCCGTTGTGCCCGATGAGTTGGATATGTTGTTCGACGCTGAGGCATTGAGCACGTTCGTGGCCACGTTGGCAGAAGCGGCAGCCTTCACCAGGTTGCCGGTAACTGCGACGGCATTGCCAGATGCTCCTGCATCGACACTCAGAGCGGAGCTGGTTTCCACCGTGGCCGATATATTGGCACTTCCGGCCAGGCTTTGAACGTTGTTGACCACCCCCGAGGCTTCCAGACTGTTGGTGGCAGCCAAGCTCAAGGTGTTGGCAGCGGTGTTGGCATTGGCGCTGGCCAAGACGGTGTTGCCGCTCATGGCCACAGTGCCACCCGTGAAGGGGCCAGAAATGCTCACCCCGCTGGCGCCCGCATTCACCGATGCCGTCACATCGCTGGCTGCAGCCTGCTCGTTCATCACCGCAAAAGCTGCACCACTGACGCTGGAAGTACCGACCGCCAAATTCGTGACAGGGGTTACAGCACGACCCAGCAAATTGGCACCGCTGACCGTGAGGGTGTTGAAGGCTTCGTTTTTACCCGCCACAGCCGAAACCGTGTTATCTGACACCATCAGCGATGCATTGGCCGATGCATTGGCCACGTCTGTAACGGCAATCCCGAATGCGCCATTTGGCGTGGTTGTGGTCGCACTGACAGCGCCAGTGTTGGCTTGACGAGATGCAATGCTGGCACTGTTGGCCTGTGCGGTCGATTTGATGCTGTTGGCACTCAGACTCAGCGTCGAATCGCTCACGGCGCCAGACGCCTGAATGTTCACCGTGCCGGTGGTGCTTGCGCTCATCGCACCCGTTTGGGTTTGGCTGTTGCTCAAGCCCAAATCGGCGGACACTGTCGCACGTCCATCCATGGCCGCTGACGCCTCAATAAGTCCACTGCCAGTGCTGGTCACCGTGTTTCCGGTCAAATTCAGGGCATTGCTGGCCACATTCCCCAGCGCCGTCGATTTGATGGTGTTGTTGTTCGCACTGAGGGTGCCCGATGCCACGGCACCTGCCGTCATGCCGACGCTGCCGTCCACTGTCGCAGTCACGTTGGCGCCCTGCCCCGATTGGATCGATGCCAAGCCCGCACTGGCTTGCGACAAACGGGTGGCCGTCATATCCAGCTGGTTGGTGGCCGCATTGCTGCTGGCATAAGCGGTGATGCTGTTGCTGTTCAAGCTCAAGCTGCTGCTGTCAACGGAATTCGAACCCGTCGTCATGGCCACGCCGCCCTGAGTATCTGCAGTGCTGGAGGTATTGCTGTATTGCGAGTTGGCCAGAGCGAAATCGGTTTTCAACAATGCAGGGTAGGCAATATTCGTATCCGCCCGAACCAATCGATCAGTCACACCGCGTCCCACAACTTCTGTGCCCGTCACCACCAACGTGTTGGTGGATGAGTTGCTGTAAGCGGCACCACTGATCACGTTGCCGTTGACAGCCAAACTGGCGGTGTCAACAGCAGCACTGGCAAGCAACGAAACTTGACCCAGGGCAGAAGCACTTGCGTTCGCTGCGTCCTCGGCTTTTTGCAAGTTCACCACTGCGGCATTCAAATTGCCGGAATTGGTGACCCCCATGCCCAAGGTGTTGACCGCATTGTTGACATACCCCAATGCTGCGATGGCGTTGTTGTTCACGGACGCAGTGCCGGTGTCGATACCTGACACTGTCATTTGCAATTGATAACGCGAAGTCGGTGAATCACCTTGTCGCGTGATCGCGCTGACCGCAGAAGCATTGGCATTCTGGAAGTTGGCCACGGTCAGATCTGCGGCTGAGTTGTCACCATTAATGGTGGAACCACTCAAAGTGGCGCTGCTCTGGGCATTGCTCCCCGTCAAGAGCAACTGATTGCTGGCGAAATTGCCCAAAGCTGTGGATTTGATCAGATTACCATTGAGGTTGACATTGGACTGCGCGGTGATGTTTCCAGCACTGAGCGATACCTCACCGGTGGTCGTGGCACCCACCGTCGACCCTGAAGCAAGTGACTGCACAGACAACAGCCCTGCGGTCGCTGCGTTCAGGTTCGTGACGGCCAGCCCCATGCTGTTGGCCGCCTGGTTACCACTGGCATAGGCGGTCACGGCATTGGTATTCATACTGAGGCTGCCGTTGTTGACAGCTCCGCCATTCGTGGACAGGTCAAGTTCACCATGCGTCAGCGCGGCAACTGGCGCACCGCTCATGACTTGCGTGTTGGCCAAAGCCATGTCTGCGTTGACTTCTCGACTTGTCAAACCAGTCGCTGGCGCTTGCGAGCGAGCGGTCATCGTCGTCGCATTCACATCCAGCGAATTGGTCGCGAAATTGGTCATGGCCAAGCTGGCGATCTGGTTGCCATTGGCCGCCACATTCGAGCCCGTGACATCCTGGATATCAGCGAAAACCCGACCATGGGTCTTGGCGCTGACGTTTGTGTCTGTGGCGCTTTGCGCGTTGGCCGATGCGATGCTGAAGTTGTCCAGTGTGCTGGCCCGCACGGTGCCGGCATTGCTGGCACTGTTGGCGTAAGCATTGGCCGCCAAGGTATTGGCATTCAAGGAAACAGCGGCACTGCCACTGGTGCTGTCACTCAATTTGAGACCCACGGTAACAGGCGCGTCACCCATGACACCGGTCTTGGCCTCAATGGCACTGTTCGCCAAGGTTTGGCTGTTGGCCATGCCGAAATCTGCATAAGCCTGAGCCACTGTGCTGGTCGCACCAGCATTGGCTGTCACCACAAAAATGCCATCGGCCCCCGTGGCGTTGGTTACCGCCAGGCCCAAGGTGTTGCCAGCGGTGTTGCCCACCGATGAGGCCTTGATCTGGTTGCCATTGACCGTCAGATTGCCACCAGACATTGCAGCAAAATCGACCCCGATGTCGGCAACGACCTCTGATTTGAGATTGGCCCATTCCGTGTATTGGCCCGAGGCCAGGCCCAAAGAAGCTTTGGTCAGCCCCGAGGCATTGACACCGAGGGCATTGTTGGCGTTGCTGCCGTTGACATTGGCAATCACACTGTTCGCGTTGACACTCAAAGACGAGGCCGACAAATCACCTCCGTTGCCATTGGCATAAACTCGACCGGTCACACTGGCCGCAGCCAGATCTCCATCACCAGAAGTGTATTGCCGATTGGCCAAAGACAGGTCTGCATTCACTCTTGCAGAGTCATTGGCATATGCCTGAGGATCAATGGCATTGCGCCCGCTGATCTGGTTGGCCTGAATCTGCAAGCTGTTGCCTGCATGGTTGACGTTGCTCGAAGCGGTGATCGCATTACCGCTGAGTGTGACATTGGATGCACCAGAAACCGACGACATGTCTGCCGTGATGTTGCCAACCGTTTGAGCTGTGGTTTTCTCGCTTACTGCTGTCGCGTACTGACCGCTTGCCAAACCGGCGGTCATGCCCGTGAGGTTGGTCACGGTCAGGCTCATGCCGTTGGTCACATTGTTCGTATAGCTTGTGGCTGAGACGGTGTTGTTGCTCAAGGCCACATTCGATGCAGAACCGACAGCGCCCAAAGACACCTTGATGTTGTTTGGATCTAACGCTGTACCGTTGATCGAGCGGATCTGCGCATTGAAACTGTCTTGCTGGCTGACCATGGCCAAACCAGCGTCCACAGCAGCAGGCGTTTGTGTGTTCGCATTGTCCAGGTTCACGGTGCCTGCGGTGACATTGGTGCCGATCACGCTGAACTGGTTGCTGGCCTCATTGCCCAAGGCCATGGCTTTGACCGTGTTGCCCATCAGGCTGATTTGTGCTGCACTCAAATTGCCAGCGCTCACAGCAACTTCAGAGCCCTGAGTGGTGGCGGTGACGGTGGTCGGCACATCAACACTCGTATTCAATTGCTGCTTGTTGACCAGGCCTGCCGTAGCGGCACTCAAGTTGGCAGTCGCCAGACTCAATGCATTGCTGACGTTGTTGGCACTCGCATAGGACGTCAAACTGTTGGCATTGAGCGTGGCAGCCGAGTCCGTGATTGCGCCCTCGTTGGTGTTGATTTTTACAGCGCCTTGTGTGGTGGCATTCAAGACAGACTGGATCATGGCCTGCTCGGAAACCAATGCAAAATCGACTCTCGCCAAAGTGTTGTTGGCGTCTGCAAACGCAGATTCGCCGGGACTGGTGTTTCGGCCTGACGCGCTGGTGGCGGTCACACTGAGGCTGTTGCCCGCGGAGTTGCCAACCACAAGGGCGCTCAGCGCGTTGTTGTTGCCGGTGAGGCTGGAGCCACCAGAAACAGCATCTGTATCAATTTTGACCAGGCCTGTTGTGCTGGCCTTCAGCTCTGCACCCGAGGCTGTCACGGATTGGCCAGACGCCAGCCCAGCCGTCATCTTGTTGAGATTGGTCGCATTCAGGGCCACACTGTTGTTGGCACTGTTGTTGTAGACCTGTGTGGCCATGGCGTTGCCTGTTGCACTCAAACTGGAAGCGTTGCTCACCGCACCGGAGACCAGTGCAATCTGGGACGCTGCGAGATCGCCCAAGTTGGCCGTCATGGCATTGCCGTTGCTGGTTTGCAAACTGGCCAAAGCCACAGTGGCAGAGGCATTGACAGCCTGACCCGCCACATCGGTGGACACCACAGGCGCATTGAAAGCCACATCAGAACCTGTGACATTGGTGCCAGTCAATGCAATGCTGTTGCTTGCCACATTGCCCAGCGCAGAGGCTTTGACCGTGTTGCCGTCCACAGAGACTTGTGCATTGTTGGCTGCCCCACTGGCTACACCGGTCGCCACCAGATCGGATGCGTCATTGACCGACGCCATGAAACTGGCGGTACTGCCCATGGTTTGCAGGGAAGACAAGCCTGTATTGGGCTTGCTCAGGGTGCTTACTGCCAAATTGATGCTGTTGCTGGCGTTGTTGCCACTGACGCTTGCCAAGGTGTTGTTGTTGTTGACGCCAAGTGATGAATCGATCAACGTCCCTGTGACGGCGTTGATGCCGGACACCGTTCTGGCGGCAAAGTCAAGGCTGGTGGCCGTGATTTTCTGGTTGTTGCTCAGCGCAAAATCGGCGGCCACCGAAGCCTTGCCACTGGCGATGCTCGCGCTGGCCTCGTTGAACCACGTAGTGCCCGCATCGGGAGTGCTCAGGTTAATGTCCCGTCCGGCAGCCGTCGTCGCGATCAAATCAAGGCTGTTGGTGACGGTGTTGGCAGAAGCGGAGGCACTGACCTTGTTGCTGTTGAGCGTCAGGCTGGAACTTGTGACAACGGCCGTGTTCAAAGACACTTCACCGGTGGTAGAGGCCGAGGCCACCGAATTGGCTGTGCTTTGTGCCGAACTCAGTCCTGCAACCATGCCGTTCATATTGCCAATGTTCAGGCTCAAGGCATTGCCTGCGGTGTTGACACTGCCCGATGTGGTCAAGTTGTTGCTGTTGGCGGACAACGTGGATGCATCGCTCACAGAACCTGTGGTGATTTTGCTGCTGCCTACCAACGCACCTTTGATGGTACTGCCACTGTCGGCCTGGGCATTCGCCAAGGCAAAATCGGCATTGGTTTTGACACCGCCCGCACCATTGGCATCAGACGCCTCACTCAATGGCTTGGAACCGCTGAACATGCCATTGGCAATCACGTCCAATCCACTGGCATTGGCAGCGGTCACGCTCATGGCGTTGTTGGCAGTGTTTGCCTTCGCGGTGGCGCTTTGGGTGTTGCCATTCATGCTCACAGCCGAGGCGCTCACATTGGCAACCGCGATCTCCACAGACAACGATGCATCAAAACCGGCATTGGCCGTGATCTCGCTGGCGTTGTTGATGTATTGGCTGTTGCCCAGACCCGCATTGAGGCCTGTGGCGTTGGACGCGTTCAGGGTCACCCCATTGCTGGCCGAGTTGCCTGCGGCAGAGGACAACAAGTTGTTGTTGTTGAGGTTGACCTGGCTACCACTGATGGCCCGCGAGGCTGGCACATCCAGTTGATTGTTGAATTTCGCGCTGATGCTGTTGCCTTCATTGCTGGAAGTCAGTTGCACCCCATCGTTCTTTTGCAAACTCAGAACCGATGCGGCCAACCCTGACCGAGCCACCACACCGGCGCCTGTGGCAGATGGCACCAACTGCACCGTGCTGTCACCATTGCCGCCGACCGTGAGGTTGCTGGCCTTGAGCACCAAAGTCGAGGTGGATGCATTGCCTTCCACTGCCGCTGTGATGTTGTTGCCGTTGACATTGACATTGCCGTTGATGGCGGCATCACTGCTTGCTGCTCCAACCGTGACCGACTGCGATGAATCCTGCACACTGGCGGTGACATCCACGGCGGCATTGGCTTGGGTGTTGATCACTGCCGCATTGGCGACGATGCTGCCGATGCTGGTCAAAGCACCCGCACTGATCAGGTTACCGGCCAAATTGGCACTGGCCGTGACAGCCTGGGTGTTGTCGTTCTGGTTGATGCTGCCACCATCCAGCTTATCAACCTTGGCGTACATCACCGATGTATCGACGTTGGCCGCAAAGGTGTTGCCTGAATTACGCTGCACACTGTTGACCAACAAATCTGCTTTACCTGTGGCAGAACCACTGGTGATGCTCGACATGTGCGCAGCACCTGAGGCCCCCAATGCTTTGGGGGCGGTACTCCCCGTGATGTCGGCACTGCCCTCGAACAAAATGGCATTGCCTGCCATGATATTGCCAGCACTGTTGCGAGCACCTGCGGCATTGCCAGTCAATTTGGCAGAGACGGTGTTGGCGTTGACATTGAGCCCCCCCGTCAGCAGACTTTCAGTGGCGGTGGTATTGCGCAGATCAGCCTTGATGTCGCCATAGCTCACATTGGCCAATTGGGTAGAGCTGTCACTGATTTTGGTGGCCTGAATATTGGTAACCGACACTGAACCCGTGAAAGCAGAAGAAGCGGCCGAGGCGTCAAAAACGCTGGTGGCCGCGTTATTGGTGTTACTCGCTGTGAAGCTGTTGTTGTTGAGGCTGATGTTGTCAGACAGCCTCGACACACCAGCGACTGCAACAGTTTCCTTGACGGTGATCTTGGCACTCACGTCATCCAGTTTGGCCGTGCCATAAGTATTGAAAGTGGTTTGCAGGTTACTCAGGTTCACACTGCCACTTGTGCCCCACACAGAAGCAGTGCCTGCGCTGTTGGTGTCGCCATAAGTGACATCACTCAAGCCTTGCGTGGTCGATGTGTACCCTGCGGCTGTTGCGCCCGCAAGGGTGGTGTCAACCGTGTTGAGTATCAGCATGGCCGTGACGCTGTTACCCGACAAAGACAAAGGTGCAGAAGGTTTGCCCGATTGGGTGATGTAAAGACTGGAATCTTTCGTCAAAGCCAAAGCACTTTGACTCACAAAACCACCATTGCCATCGGACAGAGCTGAATACTTTTGCAAATTGAGTGCCAACTGCCCATCCTGATTGGCATTGATCATGGCCAAATTTGCCAACGACATGTCGTTCGCGCCGGCGTTTTGGTTACCGTACGAATAGACCAGCAAACTGTTGTTGTTGATATTGACAGGCAAGCGCAAGCCGCCAGTGACATTGCTGAAGATGTCGATGCCAGACAAAATCCCCCCAGACAGTGGATCACCATTTACATCCAAAGTCACCTGACCGATACCGAATTGATTCAGCCTCAGCGGAGCGTTGTAGCCACCAAACCAAGACTGTCCAACATCAGCAGTGACCTCGTTAAAAGAAGCGCCTGGTGTGGCGTTCACGGCCAACGCAGCTGTAGAAAGACCAGCAGTCACCATGAAGCAGGCTTGCGCCAAGGCATGGCGTTGCCAGACTTTGGCTGTCTTCAGGGAAGTTTTATTTTTGACACTCATGCTGTGACTCCTGGTTTTGCAGGCCTGATGGCCCAGATAATTTCAATTCGACAAAAAACATTTACCAACCGCTACCGGCTTTGGCTTCGGTGACTTTCAGACGCGCAACAATTTGCATGCCAGCGCCTTGACGCTGAATGGCGGAGCCCGCATCAGGTAACCACTCAATGGCGATGCGACCTGCTTGCACGCCAGTGGCAACCAAAGCATCACTGACGGCTTTGGCTCGGTCTTGCGCCAATTGCCGGCGTTGAGCAGAGGGCAGGTTTTCTGTTTCGCGCGTGAGCAGTTCGAGTCTGAGAACTTTTTGCTTGTCTTCAGCCAGCGCTTTGCCAATATCGGCCAGCGCACTCATGGCCGAGCCATCGAGTACGGATTTGTTAGGTTCAAATTGAATGCTCAAAGTCCCATTGGACCCGGCCTTGCCGCTGTTTTGAGCAGCATTCACAGGCACAGGCATGGCCGCTTCTGCAGAAGACTCTGTATTGGGGGCCGTGACGGATGGGGCCGGTGCTGGCCTGGCTGCCATCGCAGCCTCGCTTGCCGCTTGCAGCAAGGGCTTGGTGGTCTCGTCAATGGCCATTTGCAACTCTTCAGGTGTCCGAAGGCCCTTGAGCGAATAGTCCACACAAGGCTGCGGGCTCAGACCACTGACCGCCCCGAGCAACTCCAGCAAACCGTGCTCGATGGTGGTGCGCACACCCAACTGAAGGGGCTCCTGGTTTTTGGAGCCCATGTTCACATCCAGCAGTTCGGTACCAAAAAAGCGGAAGATGCCGGCCCCCACTTCTGTCCCTGTGATCTGTTTTTGCATACTGACAGTCTTGACAACCACCAGGCTGCGCGAATCGACGATGCGCAAGTCCACGCCCACATTCATGGTGAAGGTACGGACTTTGGCGCCAATGGACGAGACGCCGAACTCGGCTCCCCTCGATTGGATGTTGTAGTTGACCTCGGTGATGCCGCCAACGATGTAGTAATCGCTGCGCAAAATCGACCCCCCGAAATAAGGCACCCACGGCACATTCGGCTTGCCCGCTTCCACCGTGTGCAGTTGGCCATCACCCAGTTGTCGGCGATCAGCATAGGCCAGCTCAAGCTCGGCAATGCGTGTGTCAAAGCGTTCTTGCAAACGCACACTGCGGCCCATTTTGCCCAGCGCGGAATAAAGCATGAGTGAACCGCCCTGCGTGATGGCATTGCCTTCGGCCTGACTGTACTTACCGGTGTAATCCTTCACATCACCCACCGTGATGGAGACCACGGGCACCCTCACAGCGCCGTAAGCCTTGGCCAAGCAAGCAAAGGCAGGCTCCATCGGCGTGGTGTTATTGCGCGAAGAGCTGCCTGTCATGACCGAAGCCTCTTTGGCTGGCTGCGGTTCTGATTCTGAGGGTTTGATTCCGATCATGCTGCAACCAGCCATGGTGACTATCGCAGCCAGCAAGCTGAGAACTTCAAGCGTTCGACAAAAGGGTGTGCGGTACATGTGTGAACCTTGGGGCATGTGCAATCAGGGCAGCGAACCGGCACAAGCCGTACTGGCACTGATCGAGGAAGTCAAAACGCCCGAATTGGACTGCTGAGAATTGAGCACCTGATCGGTCGTGCCGCCATTGGCCGCCACCTGGCCTGTGCTGGCCGTATTACTGGCACCAGAGATACTGGAATTGAGCGCACCCGAACTGCTTTGAGCATTGCTCAAGCTGCCCGGCGGTGTGGCGTTGGTATTGAAAACCCCTGTCAGACTCGATTGTGATAAACCATTACTGGCCGAGTTCGCTGCAGCACTGGTCGATGTCGTCCCCGTGTTGTTCAAAACAGGGGACGACGCCGATGCTTGCAGGCCATTGCTACCGGAGGTACCGGTCGTCACCGACGACAAAGAACAATTGACCTGTTTATCAATATAGGTGTTGTAGTTGTACGTCGACTTGATGGCGTTGTAGTAGCCATTTCTCTTCTTCTCGATCATGTCCAGGACATAGGCCTTGTTGACTTTGTCTTGCTGCGTCTGAAAGCCCCAACTGCCGCTTTCGCCGTAACCATTGGCTTGCACCTGCATCGTCATCAACAAACTCAGCACACCCAACACCAAGCCGACCGAGCGACACCCACCCACACGCTCACTCACGCGTACGGCGATGGCCCACATCACGAATTCTTTTTTCAACATATTCATCCAAATTAGTTAAATCAATATTAAATGTTGCAAACAACCAATTTGATGGAATTATTTTCATCAATTGATTCAATTGACACCATCACGCAAAACACGTGAGGAACCAAAATCAGCGATACAGAAGAAGAGATGCACCAGACAGCGGTGCGTTCAACCCCCGATCACGCGACGAAGCTGTGACCGGGAATTGACACTGAATTTGCGAAAGATCGCACGCACATGGGTATCTACCGTGCTGGGTGAAATGCCCAAACGTATCGCCACCTCCTTGTCAGCGTAGCCGCGAGCGACCAGCTTGAGCACATCGGTCTCGCGCTGAGACAGCTTGGTGGCCAACATAGACAGCGCATCATCCAGCGATGAAGTGGCATCAGACACTGTCGCCTCGACAGCGCGAAACTCCGCCAACAGCTGAAATGCAATTCCGGGATTGATGGGCGAGCCGCCTGCACGCAATTGCGCCACAGCCCGGCTGAGCTCTTTGTCCACTGTGC
>Ga0228703_1001907_pt1 | contig 12208 bp, 11 predicted proteins | sample McNCre217_Aug_MG_3_FD_178020 | JGI IMG/M metagenome (GOLD analysis project Ga0228703, IMG submission 178020) | Freshwater microbial communities from McNutts Creek, Athens, Georgia, United States - 29-17_Aug_MG | ecosystem: Environmental > Aquatic > Freshwater > Creek | place: USA: Georgia... | reverse complement strand
TGGCCTTGATGCGGAGATCTTCACTTTCCGCGCCCTTGAGAGGGCGCATACGGAAGCCGCCTCCGCGGCGGAGCGGGAGCATGTCACTCCTTATCTGTATCGCCATCCCGAACTATTCCGGATCGAACAGTACGCCGCTGAGCGGAATCTGTCGCATCATCGATGGACACTGGATACGGTAGAAGATTGGCAGCTTCTGTCGGCAATCTTCGAGCATTTCGACCGACCGGACTTTTCCACCGCCGAAGTAAGCGACTTCCTGAGCGAGCATCCCGAGATCGCTCGCCTCAACGCGGGCGTGGAGCAGAAGGCGATGGGGCATTAGGAGAGCATGAAAGTCCTGGTGAGAGCCGACGCGTCGCGTCGAATAGGTTCGGGTCACGTGATGCGCTGCCTCGCCCTGGCGGACGGGCTTCGTCAGCAAGGTGCCGAGGTGTCCTTCGTGTGTCGCGAGGCGCAGGGCTGGCTGGGCGCGCTGGTTGAAGCGCATGGCTACGCGATGCATCCTCTTCCCCCGGGCTCGCTTGAGAGGGACACGTCCTCGGGTTATGCGACCTGGCTCGGCGAGACGCAGGAGGTAGACGCCCAGCAGGTGCTTCAGGTTTGCTCCGAGGTCGGACGTTTCGACTGGGTTGTCGTCGATCACTATGCAATAGACGCGCGTTGGGAGCGGATGTTGCGGCACTGCTGCGCAAAGATAATGGTCATAGACGACCTGGCCAACCGGCAACACGATTGCGATCTGCTGCTGGACCAGAACCTCATGACTGGCGTGGAGGATAGATACGCGGCTCTCGTCCCTGACGATTGCGTGCAATTGCTTGGACCTCGCTTTGCGCTCCTGAGACCAGCGTTCAGGGCTGAACGGCTGGCCGATGGCACCAAAGGACGGGGCCAATCCAGGCTTTTTGTCTTCTTGGGCGGGTCCGATCCGGATGATTACACGAGCCTGGTGCTGGATGCCCTGCAACTGCTGCCCTCGGGCAGCATCCTCGCGGACGTCGTCGTCGGTGCAGGTAACGCCCGGGCGGAAGCCTTGCGACTTCGTTGCCAGGGTGTTCCCAGCCTGCGATTCCATCAGCAGGTCGCTGATATCGAACGGCTGATGGCGAGCGCGGATCTTGCCGTGTGCTCAGCGGGCAGCATAACGTGGGAGCGCTGCTGTCTTGGACTTCCTGCCGTGACGATGGCGATTGCGGATAACCAAGCGATGATAGGAGTCGAGGCTGCCGCCGCCGGCTTGTCTGTTCATCTGGGCGCGGCGAAGGATCTCGACGCGAAGGAAATTGCCGACGTCATAGCCAGATTGTTGGAGTCACAGGATGCGCTTGCGCGCATGAGCGCGGCGGCAAGGACTACTGTCGACGGTCTCGGGGTGCGGCGGGTCTCCTGCGCGATGACGAGGAGGCCGCTGAAGATCGCGATCGCCTCGGATTCGGGGAGCTGGATAGCGCCGTGGCTGAGCCAGTTGACCTCGCATTGGCAGGCGCAAGGCCATGCGGTCACGTGCGTGTCTGAAGTATCTCGGTTGCCAGATTCGGACCTCGCGTTCTATCTCGCCTGTGGCCAGCTTGCCACGCGGCAGGTAAGGGCCCGGGCGATGCACAACCTCGTCGTTCACGAAAGCGCATTGCCACAGGGCCGCGGTTGGGCGCCCCTGACATGGCAGATTCTTGAGGGCCAGAATGAGGTGCCGGTTGTCCTGATCGAAGCTGAGGACAAGGTTGATTCTGGAGACATCTACCTCGAGGACTTGCTTCAATTCCGTGGCCACGAGTTGTGCGACGAGCTCCGCCATGCCCAGGGGGAAATTACCAAGAAGCTTTGCACCCGGTTCGTTGATGAGTTTCCGGGGCTTCTTTCCCGCGCCAGGAAACAGCAGGGGGAAGGTACCGTCTATCGCAGGCGCACGCCAGATGACAGCAAGCTGGACCTGGATCAGCCCTTGCGGGAGCAGTTCAACTTGCTGCGCGTGGTGGATAACCTGCGCTACCCTGCCTTTTTTGACGTCAATGGCCACCGGTATCGGCTTCGCATCGAACGCCTGGATCGTCTTGACTCCAAGGAGGATGGGGTATGAAACGCTGCGTGATCGCGTGTGGCAAGCTTTGGGTGGCCGACGTGGCCGAGCGCGTTGCGCGTGCTAGTGGATGGTCGTGCGAGCTCGTGACAACCAGGGACGGGCTCAACGTTGCCGCGCTCGAGAAGATCAAGCCGGAAGTCATCTTTTTCCCTCATTGGTCGTGGAAAATTCCGCCTGAGATATTCGAACGGTGGGAGTGCGTCATCTTCCACATGACGGATTTGCCTTACGGCCGCGGCGGGAGCCCGCTGCAGAATCTGATTGTTCGCGGCCATCGCCAAACGTCCATCACGGCGCTGCGATGCGTGCAGGAAATGGATGCAGGGCCTGTCTACATGAAGCGGCCGCTTTCGCTGCAGGGTAGTGCGCAGGACATCTATGTGCAGACCACGTTTATCATCGAAAGCATGATGAGCGAAATGCTGGTTGCCAGGCCGCAGCCCCAGCCTCAGGAAGGCGATCCGGTGTGCTTCAACCGGAGGCGGCCGGAGGATGGTGACATCTCGCCGCTTTCCGATGTGTCGGAGGTATACGATTACATCCGGATGCTGGACGCAGAAGGGTATCCGCCCGCGTTCATCGAGACAGAACACCTGCACCTGAGTTTCAGTCGGGCGCAGTATCGTGGGGAGCGGATACTCGCCGACGTGGTCATTCAAAGGAAGGGCAATGGCTGAGCGGATTGCGGTGATAGCGGCGCATCCGGACGACGAGGTCCTGGGGTGCGGAGGCACGATGGCGTGGCACGTCGCGCGCGGTGATCGCGTAGACGTGCTGATCGTTGCAGAAGGCGTGACGAGTCGTGATCCCAACAGGGATGCGAGTTCGCGCGCCGATGCCTTGGCGCAGCTACGAGGGACGGCGCGCCTGGCCAATGATGTACTGGGCACGTCGGACCTGGAGTTCGGCGGATACCCGGACAACCGCCTCGACTCGGTGGACCTGCTGGACATCGTCAAGACCGTTGAATCGTTTCTTGCTGGCGTTAACCCCTCGGTCATCTACACCCATTGCGGCTCCGACCTGAATGTGGATCATCGGATCGTGTCGCAGGCCGTATCCACCGCCGCCAGACCGATGCCTGGTGCGAGGGTGCATACGCTGCTTCATTTTGAGGTGGCATCGAGCACGGAGTGGCAGACGCCCGGAGCCTTCCCGTCGTTCGTACCCAACTGGTTTGTTGACGTGAGTGCAACCCTGGCCAAGAAGATCGAGGCACTTTCCGTCTACTCAGAAGAGATGCGCCCTTGGCCTCACGCTCGGTCACTCAAAGCAATCGAGCATCTTGCCCGCTGGCGAGGTGCCACTGTCGGGGTTGAGGCAGCCGAGGCTTACGCCCTCGGTAAGCATCTAGCATTTGGAGAATCTAGGCGATGAATGAATTTCATATTGGTGATCTGCGTATCGGCCGGCAGCACCCTCCAGTTGTGATTGCCGAGCTCTCGGGCAATCACAATGGCTCCCTCGACCGCGCATTAGAGATAGTCGAGGCGATGGCGGCGGCCGGTGCGCAGGCGCTTAAGCTTCAGACCTACACGGCCGACACGATGACGATCGATTGTGATCGGCCGGGCTTCTTCATTTCAGATACCGACAGCCTCTGGAAGGGCCATACGCTGCATGCGCTCTACCAGAAGGCCTACACGCCCTGGGAGTGGCACCAGCCGCTGTTCGAGCGTGCCCGCCAACTCGGAATGGTCGCCTTCAGCACCCCATTTGACGCGTCCGCGGTCGATTTCCTCGAGAAGCTCGACGTGCCGGCATACAAGATCGCATCGTTCGAAAACGCGGACTTGCCGCTCATCCGGCGGGTCGCCGCAACCGGCAAGCCCCTCATCATTTCGACGGGCATGGCGAATCTCACGATTCTGGAAGATGCCGTCACGACGGCACGCGATGCAGGGTGCAAGGATCTCATGCTTCTGAAGTGCACCAGCAGCTACCCGGCATCCCCGCTGAACAGTAACCTTGCAACGATCCCGCATATGAGGGAGCTGTTCGGGTGCGAAGTCGGCCTTTCCGACCACACGCTGGGCATGGGTGCGGCGGTTGCTTCGGTGGCGCTCGGTGCGGTGGTCATCGAGAAGCACATCACGCTCTCCAGGAGCGAAGGGGGCGTTGATGCCGACTTCTCGCTCGAGCCGGCCGAACTCAGGCAGATGGTCGACGAGATGCACAGGGCCTGGCAGGCGATTGGCGGTGTGGCCTATGGGCCGCTTGCGCAGGAGCGGGGCTCGCTGATCTTCCGCCGCTCCCTCTACATCGTGAAGGATATGGCGCCGGGTGAGGTCCTCACGCCGGACAACCTGCGCGCGATACGGCCTGGTTACGGGCTGCCGCCCAAACATCTCGAGATGCTAATAGGCAAGCGCGTGTCCCGGGCGGTGGAGCGCGGTACGCCCATGTCATGGGATCTTCTCGGTTGATACGACTCGATAGCAGGTTAACGTTATGACGAATACTCTTGCCATACTGGGCGGCCGGCCCGTCAGGGAGGCGCCGTTTCCTTCGCGCCGGACCATGGGTGAAGCGGAGAAGCGCGCTGTTCTCGAGGTGATGGACTCGGACTGCATTTCGGGCTTTCTCGGCAGCCCTGGCGAGGGCGCGTGGGGTGGTCCGAAGGTTCGCCAGTTCGAGGAGATCTGGGCCGACCGCTTCGGGTATCGCCACGCCGTTACAGTGAATTCGTGGACATCGGGGTTGACCGTGGCAATCGCCTCAGCCGGGCTGGGGCCGGGCGACGAGATGATCTGTCCGCCATACACGATGTCCGCGTCATCCACCGCCGCGCTTTTCTATGGTGTTGTGCCTGTATTTGCGGATATTGATCCACGGACCTTCTGCCTCGATCCGGCGTCGGTCGAGTCGCGCATTACCCCCCGAACCAAGGCCATCATGGCCGTCCACCTTTTTGGCGGAAGCGCGGACTTGGATGCCCTGTACCAGATTGCGGATCGACACGGCCTGCGCGTCATCGAGGACGCCGCCCAGGCCCCGGGCACGACCTGGAAGGGAAAATATGTCGGCGGCATGCGAGACCTTGGCGGCTTCAGCCTGAACTACCACAAGCATATCCACACCGGTGAAGGCGGTGTCATCGTTACCAACGATGACGATCTCGCGCTGCGTGCAAAGCTGATTCGCAATCACGGCGAGAACTTCATCGAATCCCTGGGTCTGGAGAACCTGACCAACATTGTGGGGGGCAATTACCGGCTGACGGAACTGCAAGCTGCCATTGGCATTGCACAGCTTGACCGCCTGGACGACATTCTCGTCACCCGGCGGGCGCTCGCGAGCCATCTGGCCAGGCGGCTTTCGGACATCCCGGGGCTGACGTCGGCGCATGAAGCGCCCGACACCCAGCATGCGTACTACGTTTACCCTATCCGCTTTGACCCTGAAGTCATCGGGCTCGATCGAAAGACCTTCATCGAGGCGGTCAGCGCTGAACTGCCCATGCCCGGCATTCCTGAAGACATTCCGCTCTCCGGTGGCTACGTGAAGCCGCTGTACCTGAACCCCGTCTATCAGAAGCGGATCGCGATCGGCAGCAGGGGCTTTCCCTTCAACTACCCGGGTGCTGTGGCGCCTGAGTACGGCAAGGGTCTTTGCCCGGTGGCGGAGCGCATGCATGAGAGTGAACTCATGATCAGCTTCCTGGTGCGCGAGCCGATGACTACGAAGGACATCGACGACTTCGCCGACGCAATGCAGAAGGTGGTGGAGAACGCGCATCTGATCTCATGCGCGACGGCATGAGATCCGATCTGCTGATGGTCGCGCGCCAGGCCGGCACCGCTGCGGCCTTCGCACCCCTCGCAAAGGTTCTCCATCTTGACGTCACCTCGGTGTACGCCTATCCGCCCGCCGCGGCGATATTCGAGAGAGAAGGTGTGTCGTTCGCGCCGGTGACCGGTTTCCAGGATGCCATGCCTTCCCTCAGCGCACCCCGCCCAGGCATCCTGTTGACTGGTACGTCGTTGGCGGTGGCTGATGACGCCCGATGGTGGTCTTGGGCGAGGACCCGGAACATGACTTCAATGGCGTTCGTGGATCAATGGTGCAATTACCGTGAACGCTTTGTGCTGGACGGAGTGCTGTTGCCCGCCGGCGCATTGCCGGATCGCGTCGTTGTCGTGGACGAGGTGGCTGCGAACCGCGTGGCCCAGGCCGGATTCCCCTCCCGCCAGATTGTCGTTGCGGGAACGCCTGCGCTGGACCGGTGGTTTGACGTCGGCGACACGGTGGTGGACGCGCTTGCCGCCGAGTTGCGCGGTCCCGAGGGTGCCTTGCTGGTGCTGTATGTATGCGAACCGGACCCGGCGCACTGGACCAGTCCCGGGTCATCCATGCTGGACCGCGGATTCCAGGCGCGCATCGAGGCCCTCGGCAAGGCTGCGGAGGCGGTAGCGGCGACCCGCGACCGCCGCGTCAAGATCCTGGTCAAGCCCCATCCGATTCAACTGGCACATGGGTTTCTCCATCCCTTGCCGCGTTCGACGGATCGGGTGCGTTACGAAATCCTGAGTCAGTTCCCGATCCTGCTGGCGCGGGTGGCGGACGCCGTCGTGGGGCATAGCTCGGTCCTGCTGCATGAAAGCGCCTCGTGGGGCAAGGCAACCATAGCCCTGCTGGAGGACGACGACCAGGTTCCTGACCTCGCGCGTGCGACCCCCGCCTTGCGGGTGTCGCGCCACGCGAGCCTCATGGCCGAAGTCTCGGCCGCGCTGGCGCAGCCTGCCACTGCGGCGCCGGCAACCGGGTCTGCCACCGGGCGTTTCCTGTCGGCGCTCGGCATTTCCAGTCTCCTGAACCCGCAGTGCGCGAGCATCGAATGAAACCGTTGATTGCACTTGTCGTTGACCACCCCTTGCGGGATCTTCCCGGCCTTGTTCTCCTTGCACATCGACTTGCAAACCAGGGCGCGGACGTCTGCCTGATTCCGCTAAATCTCCTGATGGCGGAGACCTTCGCGCTTGCGCCCGACTTCCTGCTGATGAACAACCTGCGTCGCACCACGGAGCCGGTCCTGACGGGGTGTCTCGACTCCGGAATCAAGTACGGCATGCTGGATACCGAGGGCGGGCTATATGGCGATCTATCGTTCTTCCGGTCCACCTTCACTGACAGGCAGGACATTCGCGATGGGCTGTCCTGCAACTTCCTTTGGGGCAAGAAAATTCACGAATTTCTGCTTGAGCAGCGACTGTTCTGCCCGGAACAGATGATGGTCACCGGGACACCGCGCTTCGACTTCTACAGCCCGCGCTGGCGCGACTACTACGCGGTGGATACCAGCGCAGCGCAGAAGTTGATCCTGATTCCCACGAAAGTGGCGGTCTCTAACCCGCAGGGACATAGTGTCGAGAAGGAGGTGGAGCTCCTGACCGTCAAACTCGGCCTTGATGCGGAGATGATCCGCCATTGGAGGGATGTTGGCTTCGAGCAGATCGAGGCGACCATTGAGATGGTGAAGCAGCTGTCCAGGGACTTTCCTGACGCCCGCTTCGTCGTCCGGCCGCATCCGCATGAACGCATCGAGACATATGCCGACGCCCTCGCGGGTCTTGGCAACGTCGACGTGATCCGCGAAGGCACGATCGACCACTGGATATTGCGGTCCAGCCTGCTGATCCACCGGATGTGCACCACCGCCGTCGAGGCCATGATGGCCGGTGTCCCCTCCATCGTTCCCGCCTGGGTGCCGACGGCGGCCAACGCTCCCGATACCGAGGCTGTCAGCACCGTTGCGGCCAGCTATGCCGAGTTGAGGGACCTCGTTGCATCCAACCTGCGCGGCGAGTCGATCACCAGCGAGGAGCATCGAAGGGCGCTGGAGCGGATCGTGGAGGACTGGTTTCATCGCATGGACGGGGAGGCGCACGCCAGGGTCGCCGAGCGCATCCTGGACGTCGTTGGAAAGGATGTCAGCCCCGATGGTCGCCGTAGTCGTGCCAGGCGCTATTTCTTTCGCCATACAGATGCGACGTGGACACTCAAGGGATTTGCGGGTCGATTGGGAAGCCTTGGGGCGACGCTATTGCCGTCGCCTCAGTGGGGGAGGCTTGTCTATCCGCATAGTCGTGTATGGGCCAGCACGACCAAATTTTTTTCTGCGCAACAGGTTCAGGATATCCTCGATGCGATTGGATGCGTGGGGAATAACTCCTCTACAGGCGTCAAGACGACGGTCGCCAAGACTGCGGCACAGATGGGAATCTACCCTCGTTACTACAAGGGTGGTGCGGTGTTTGTAACGGAATCCCGTTGAACCAGGAGGAATAAGTTGTTCAAACGCATCGTTAGAGCTGTCGCTCGATCAATTCGTCAGCTTCTACTTATTGAGAGCGTCAATAAGTTCGTTTTTCAGGTCCGCTTCTTCTGGTTTGTTCGAGTCTTGCGGCGAGTACATACCTATGAAAGTGAAGATCATGTGATGGCTGCGAAGTACAGCATCGACATGCTATTGGAGGGCAGGACCAGTCACAGACCCCTCCGACTGATAAGGCCTCTTTCAGTTTTGGACCATGTAGATGTCTCGTCTGCAAAAGTCCTCTCAATTGGATGCCGTTTCGAGACGGAGCTTCTATATCTTGTTGCCCACGGTTTCAAGAAAGCTAACGTGCGCGGGCTCGACATGATCTCTTACTCGCCGTGGGTGGATGTCGGCAACATGCATGCGCTTCCTTATGAAGATACGTCGTGGGATGTTTTGATTCTTGGCTGGGTGTTGCCGTACAGTGATGACCAAGCGCGTGCCGCCTCGGAGGTTATCCGGGTCTGCAAAGATCGGGCGATTGTTGCAATTGGGCTGACGTATTATCCTGAAGACATGGCAGTGAACTTGGTCTCAGTCGACTCACGCTTTCGAACATCAAGAGTTCAAACAGTTGACGGCTTGCTTTCTCTGTTTGGGGGGGCGGTGGGGCGTGTGTTGTTCAGTCATGATGCGGCCGACCCTGAGCGGGAGGGAGTATGCGCAGTATTGTTCGAGGTGCGTAAGCCGCCCCTTACGTCCGCTAATTGAAGGTCGATATATGAACCAAATATCTACGTCTCAAATGAAAGAGGTGCTTTACCTTCTAAAGGGCATCCGTAGGTTTGGCGCTCGTCGTACCGTGAAGTCACGACAGCGAGTCGCGTGGCTGCTCCGTGCGCTCCAGTGGCGGAAATACAAGACTAGGCGGGATTTGGTCAAGGCACTACCCTTGGCAAATGGCATCCTGATACCCGAGGATACTGGCTACGCGAAACTAACTGCCCTTGATCCAGGGTTTCTTCACAGCGTCGTCGAGTCAGCTAATTCGCATTGGGCATCATTTGACTTGGAGGGGGCTCTCAAGGAGCGCGGAGGTCGACCATTTGTTGCGCAGGGCTTGGGCGGGAGACTCGAGCGCAATGACCCCATCTTGAAGCTGGCCCTTCACCCCTCCGTTGTCGCGGCGGTGTCGCGCTACATTGGCATGGTGCCGGTGATCGAGAACATCACGATCTGGTATTCGCCCAACGATCGCGCCCTGGAAAACAGCAGCCAGTACTATCATCTGGATGGGCAGGACGTCCGCACGGTCCAGTTGTTCGTGCTGCTCGACCGAGTCACCGATGAGAACGGCCCCTTGCTCGTCATCCGGGCGGATGAGTCTGACGCGCTGGCGGAGCGGGTTCAATATCGAAAGACGCCAAGCACCAAGCGGCTCGAGGATGCAGTTGTCGAGGCCGCCGCTTCAGAGGTTGTGCGCTTCACTGGCGATGCTGGCGACGTCCTGATTGCCGACACGGACCGATGCTTCCATCTGGGCAGCCGCGAGGGAAGGGCGCCTAGACGCGTCTTGGTCATCCAGTACTACTCGCCGTTTGCTTTCGTGCTACCCCATCGCTGGGATCGCGCGCTGCCCCTGGCGCATCTCGCCGCCCGTCCGGAGTTCAGCTCCACCGACCGTCTGGTTCTGGGGGCGCGATGACGCAGGCCACGCGTCCCCGCGTCGTCGGCGCCGTGCAGGCCAGGCTGGGGTCGACCCGGCTCCCGCGTAAGTCGCTGGCCGATATCGGCGGCCGGCCGATGGCCATCCGGGTCGCCGATCGCCTTGCGCAATCGGGTCGCGTGGACGCGATCGCGATCGCCACCACGTCGGACCCGAGCGACGATGCGCTGGTCCAGGAGGCAGTAGCAGCCGGATTGCATGCTTCGCGTGGAGCGGTCGATGATCTTGTCCGACGGCTGTATCTCGTCGCCGAGGAACTCGATGCCGACTTTCTGGTTCGTGCCTGGGGGGATTGCCCCTTGCTCGCCTCTGACGCGGTGGCGTCGGCGGTGGACCTTTGCGTAGGCGAGGGCCTGGCGTACGTGAGCAACTGCGTGTTCGGCAACCGTACTTATCCACCGGGCGTCGACCTCGAGGTCTATAGCCGCGACGCCCTCCGTCACCTGGAGCAGACCGCCACGGACCCGCGGGTTCGGGAATTCCCGGCGGAATTCGTTCTCGCCAATGTCCAGCGCCTGCCGATGAAGGCGCTGCAGATGACGCCCGATCTCTCGCAGTTGCATCTGACCGTCGATTACGAACAGGACCTGGAGGCGGTGCGTGCGATCTACCGCGAACTGGAGGCAAGGTCCGCGTCGTCGACGATGGCCGATCTGATTCGCCTGTTCGCCGATCGCCCGGAGCTCGCGGAGGGATTCGCGCATGCGCCGCGCAACGTCGAGTATCGGGAATTTGTTGAATCAGTCCGGAGGCCCCAATGAGCGAGGCTGTGTTTCTGAAAGGTGTGATGGCCGTACTGTCGCCGATGTCGCGGGAAGACTACCAGGTGTACTATCAGCGCTGGATCAACGACCGGGAGGTCGTGCGCTATCTGGTGCGCGGCACGCAACCGATGAGCGTCGAGAGCATGGGGCGCTTGTACGATGCTATGGAGGCCAATCCGGGTGAGTTCGAGTTGTGCGTGCGTGATGCAAAGAGCGGGGCGCCGATCGGCATTACGGGGTTGCACTCCATACAGGCCGCTGCCCGTTCGGCCGAATTCCGCGTCCTCCTCGGCGAGAAGGACTTCTGGGGGCGCGGCATCGGGCGCGAGGTGCTCCAGCTCATGGTGGCCTATGGAATGGAGATGCTCAACCTGAACAAGGTGTGGCTCGGTGTCTCGACGGAGAACCAGCGTGCCCTGCGTTCCTACCTGAACTGCGGATTCGTCGAGGAGGGGACGCTCAGGCAGGAGGTGTTCCGCAATGGGCGCTATTACGATGTCCGCCGTATGTCCATGCTGCGTGACGAATACCTGCAGCGAGTCGAGCAATGGCCGACCTTCACGTCCATACAGACGCAACTGCGACCGTCGGCCTGATCGGCTGCGGTGCCATCGGCAGTGCGCTTGATGAGGGGCGACCGTCGTCAGGCAATAGCCTCACACACGCGGCGGCGATTGCCGGCAATCCGCATCTGCGCCTTGTCGGCGTCGCGGACGCGGATGCCGCACGGGCAGCGACCTGTGCGAGGCTCCGCAAGGCCGAGCAGGCATTTTCTTCGGCCGAGGATCTCCTTGAGGCCGTTCGCCCGGATCTGCTGGTACTGGCGGTTCCGCCGGAAGGCCGGGTCGAGCTGGTGGAGCGCGCGCTTGCCCGGGGCATCCGCGCGTTCTTCTGTGAAAAGCCGTTCGCGGTCGATGCGGCCCAGGCGCAGCGCTTGCAGGCGCTGCTGCGTGAAAGCGGTGCCGTATGCGGGGTGAACTACTTTCGTCGCTGGTCGCCCCTGGCACGATTGCTCCGCCAGCAGCTCGATCGCATGGGAGGGGCCGGAGGACTGCAGCGGGTGGGCGCCGTCTACGGCAAGGGGCTGGCGAACAATGCCAGCCATCTTCTCGATCTTCTAGCCACGGTCATTGGATATCCGACGGCTGGTCGGCTGTCGCCCTCGCCGTTTACTGGGTTCGGCCCCGACGCATCGCCCGACGTCCTGCTGGAGTATGAGATCGATGGCCGGCGCATCCCGTGCCACATGGCCAGTACGGACTACCAGGCCTATACCTTGCTGGAGGTGGATCTGATACATGCCGCCGGACGGATCAGGGTACTCGATTCCGGTCGGGTCTTCGAGGTCTCGGGAGTCGTCGCCGACGCCGACTATC
>Ga0228703_1001906_pt1 | contig 12208 bp, 26 predicted proteins | sample McNCre217_Aug_MG_3_FD_178020 | JGI IMG/M metagenome (GOLD analysis project Ga0228703, IMG submission 178020) | Freshwater microbial communities from McNutts Creek, Athens, Georgia, United States - 29-17_Aug_MG | ecosystem: Environmental > Aquatic > Freshwater > Creek | place: USA: Georgia... | reverse complement strand
ACCCGACGGCCTCGACGGCCAGCCAGAAGGCTTCATCACCTCCGCATGTCCTGCAAAGCCGGCGGACCGTCATGCGGGCCGTTCCGTCGGCAGAGTGCATCGAGGCCCATCCCCAGAGCCGGTACAGCCGGAAGCACACGTACTCCTCCGGGTGCCCGGTAACGTCGATGAGCTCCTGGACCTCCGGCTCGTCTGGAAGCCCGATGTCGATTGCGACCCATTCACCGGCCATCCGTGGCCTCCGTTGTCATCGTGCTTTTCATGTAGTCCTCAATGGACATTTCGCGTCGCTGATTGTTGTGAGCACGACACTCAATCTGCCCGTTTTCGACAGTCAACGGGCCTCCTTTGCACCTCTGCACCACATGCCCAGCTTCGACTTCCGGTGAGCAAGGCCCTTTTCCTCGTCCCCTGAAGTAGCACTCGGTTCCATGCGCCATCGCAATGTCAACTTTTATCTTTGCGTCACCGCTTTTACGGAGCGTGATGCTCCACCGCTCTATGTCGTCGATCGTGAATGGAAAGAGCGAATCACCTGTCAGGTTTATCCACTCTGCGAAAACAGCAAGAGCCGCGCGACGCCGCTGGTAAGACGTTGGCCTGTCGCCGCCGCCAAGGTCTGCAAGCCTTATCGCGCAACACAGATGCAATTCGTTTTCCGTCACGATGCTGTGATCCTCTTGGTAGCCACATCGGCAAACACCTCGCTCTTTTCAATCCCGACGTACTTCCTTCCGTTGCGGACAGATGCCACGCCTGTCGTTCCGCTGCCGTTGAACGGATCGACCACCAAGTCGCCAGGCATTGACGCGCACAGAACGATTGGCTCAACGAGCGCGAGCGGAAGTTGTGTCGGGAAATCTGGAATACGCTCAGTGCAAGTCCCGGTCAGTCGCGGAATCTGCCAAACGTCATCCCAAATCTTTCCGCCTGATGACGCGCGGCTGTCGCCGTACTTGGTCTGCCTGTCGCTAGGTCGCGTAACCGCCTCAGGATTGAAAACGAACGATGCCGGGTCTTTGACGGCGTAGAAAATGTGTCGGCTTGTGCGATTGAACTTGTTTGAGCAGTTCACGCCGAACGTCTCGTACCACTTGATCCACGAGCGGACCGTAAACCCTGTCTCTCGAATTAGCGTGGCATATTGCGCGGCGTATTCGTCGTTAATCATCACCCACAAAGAGCCGTCTTCAGTCAGACACTCCCAGCACAATGCCAACCAATTTCCAACCCAGTTTTCATAGTCCACGTCATGCTGAAGGTCGGCCTCGCTGCCTTCGCCGTAATCGATACCTATGTTGTATGGAGGGTCCGTGAAGATCAGTCGCGCCGGCCCGTGCTCGTCACGGACTGATTCCAATCCATCCATCACGTCCGAGTTGATGATCGACCACTTCGGGCGTTCGGATTCGTGACGCTCAGCCGCGGCCTTGGCGGCAGCCTGCTCAAGCTCCTGGCGCCGCTTGCTGCTTCGGATTTCACGAAGCGCCTCGGAAGGCTTCATTTCGCCTGCCACCACCTTCTTTTCCAAGTCTGGCCGCTTAGCGATCTGGTCGGCGCGTGCCATAGTCGCCGGTGACACCTTGGCCTCGGCGGCGCGGGCTTCGCGGGCGACGTGCTTGCCGGAAGGTTGCGGATCATTGTGATCCACTACCTTCTCCGACTTGCGCGTTCCTCCCTTAGGGGCATATGGCATCCCCTTCGCCGCCTCAGACTTCTTCCTGTTGCCTTCCTCCGCGATCTTCGCCAGCCGCTTCGTCCACTTAGCTGAACCGTCTTCGCAACGCTTGAAGATCAGCGCACGCACGGTTGCTTCAAGGTCGCGGCGAGCCCCATTGAGAGACCACGCAAACGCCCACGGGTCGCCACTGTATTCGCGCGTCTCCGGCTCAATCCCCAACTCAACGCATGCTCGGTAGCGGTTGCGGCCGTCAAGTATCATGCCGTCGCAGATCGTAATAGGCTCGCGCTGGCCGTTGGCAAAGATGTCAGCCTTCAACTCGGCTAGCCTGGCGTCATCCATCATCGGGAACGCATCGGCCGCAGGGTGGTTTTTCAATGTCTCAACAATCGCGCTCATTCCTCGCTCCTTTTGCCCGTGATTCGATACTCACTCTCCCCTCCAGCTACCTCACGACCCGTCCGCTCAACAAGCCCTTGGCGGCGCAAGTCCGGCAGCCGCTTCGACACCGCTGCCACCGTGAGCCCGGCTCGCTTCGCGATCTCCGTCTGTCCTGCCGGCCCGGCCGCCAGGGCCTCAAGCACCTTGGCACAGTGCCCAGCCACCGGAGCCCGCTTCGCCGCCGCGTGCGAAGTCTGCGGGTCGCTCTTGCGCGCCGCTGCCTTGAACAACGGCATGTCTGCGCACCTTGTGATGGTGTCGAGGTAGTAGTCGCTCATCGCTCACGCTCCATCGTGTATTTGCCCGGTTACGCCGGGCGGCGTCCGCGTCACCCCGGAGGAATGCCAAGGCCACGGATGCGGCGGTTACTCGCCACCCACCGCTGGGCGACCAATGCGGCCGTGATTGCGGCAGCCGCTTGTCGACAATGGCGTGTCGGTGGCTTCATCTGCCCATTCGCTCCAGTCGCGTGATCCGATCCTCCTCGCGCTGGATCGCCTCGCGATCGCGGCGGCTGGTGTAGATGCCGACATCGACGACGAACGGCGACGGCGGGCCGGCATCGCACACGCCATCGCGGACCGGCTCGACGTCGGCCTGGTCGTCAGCCAGCAGCCGCGCCCGGTACTCGTCCACCGTCTCAAAGTCACGCCGAAAGTGGTCGCTCATCGTGCGATCCTCCTTCCAAACTTCTCTCGCATGAGCAGCTGCACCCGATCGAGCACAAGCTCCTCGAGCACCTTTGCTTCCGTCCGCGTCACGCGAGCCGTCTGCCGCTGGGAATCCCAGTGGGCCAGCTCCGTGATCGTGGCCGAGGTGCGGATGTGCCGATCGAGCCTCGCAAACTCCTTGCTCGCTTCCTTGCTGGTCGTTGCCATGTCGCCCTCCGTGGGAAGTGGTCAAAACGGGATGTCGTCCGGCGCGTTTTCCTTGAACGCTGCCGCAGTCTTGGCCGTCGCGCCACGCGGCTTTTTCGGCTCGACCTTCGCCGGAAGCGGCGGAAGGTCCGGCGGGTCGGCGTCAACCGTGCCGGCTTCAAGCCACCGCTTCACGAGCGGGTAGGTGGTCGTGCCACCCTCGGGAGTGAAGTGCTCGATCTCCACCTCGACTGTGCGTCCGACCAGCTCGCCCTCCGTGACCGGCGTTCCAGTCACCGGGGCATCGAGGCCGGCCGACTTGAACACGTAGCCGATCACCTTCGACCGATGGGCGGGGATGTTGCTTTTGAACGTGAACGTGTCGTCACCGACCTTGGCCTGGAGCGTGAGCGTCAGCACCCATCCGCTCGGATTCTCTAGCCACTTCCCGGCCTTGAACTTGTCTTTCCTCCGCATGGCATCGGTCACCATCGCGAACTGCCGGCCGGCAGGAACGATCGTCGGGGCTTCCGGCGTGTAGCTGCCTGTCGCAAGGTCATCGAATTCGTCGGTCATCGGTCCTCCCTTGTGGTCTGGATGTCTGGCGTGTGCGGGAATCCAACCCGCACGATGGCATCGGCCCCACCGCGGGCCGTGTCTTCGATTTCGTCCAGGGCCTTCCGCTCGCTGATCTGGCCACGCTTGGCCTGGCTCACGAGCTGCTCGATCCTGTCGAGCCGTTGGGCGATCGCTGCCTTCTCGGCCTCCTGCTGCTTCCGCTTTGCCACCCACGGCGGTTCGTCATGCCACGGCATCGCTCACCTCCTCGGCCCACGGCTCGCCGCTCACCGGCGGAGCGATCTCGTCGTGCCGCTTGGCGATGCACTCGCGGAGCTGCTTTGCCTGGGCCTTTGTCAGCTGCCCGTCCGACGCATAGCTGTCGATCTTGTCGCCCATCTTGCCGAGCGTGCGGACGTCCTTCGCGGTCGCGATGAACGCCTCCATCCGCTCGTGGAGCGGCGGCTCCTCGTCGTGCTTGGCAACCTCCTCCACGGCCACGGCGTCGACCGTGTCGAAGCAGGGGAGGATCGGCTTCACGCCGAGCGGCATCGTCTCCGGCAGCCCGAAACGGTTCTTTGCATCCCATGCGGCGCACCTGGCCGCGTGCATCACCCGCTCCCGTCCTCCCTTGCCCTTGGATCGCCCGTCGTCGCCCTCGACGATCGCCGTGCGGTAGTTCAGGAACAGGAGCAGGTCGGCCCACTCCTTCAAGAGCGGCGCCACGTTCTTCGAGAGCTTCAGTTCCCACCGATCGTAGCCGTCGGTTTCGTCTGGCGGGCTGAACTTCACCACCTTGGCATGAGCCACCCACACGACGTGCAAGCCGCGGTCGATGAGCTGGTCGGCCAGCGCGAGCAGGGCCTTCCACCGCTCGCCGAGCATGACGTGCCCCTTGCCGAACCCATACGCCTCGATCGAGTCTTTCTTGTCCTTCCGCAGCATCGCCTCGACAACGAACCCCTCGGCCCAGTCCGCGGAGTCGATGACGACCGTGCGGAACCCTTCGTTGTCTCGCGAGAGCGACAGCATCGCGCCCTCGAGGTCTGCCAGCGTCTTGCACCGGTGTCGCTTGCACGCGATCCGGCCGCTGCCTCGTTCCGTGTCGAGGATGATCGGAGCCGGCAGTTGCGTGGCCAGCGTCGTCTTGCCGATCGACTCCGGTCCGTAGATCACGGCCTTCACCGGCGCTGCTTCGATTCCATCCGAAATTTTCAGACCCATCACGAACCTCCCTTTCCGTCGGCGAACCGTCCCACCTGGGCCGCTGCACTCTGCATGGCCAACCAATCAGCCGGGTCGATCCTGTACAGTCCACGCTCCACGCGCACGCCCTTGCGGAGCACCGTCCGCACCTTGCGGAGCAGCGTTTGAACCAGTGCGTTTTGCAACGCCTGCCGCTGCTCTCGTTCGCCGGGATAGATGCTCAGCGTCATTCGGCGTTCTCCTCGTGCTTCGGCACGCCAAACCGATCGGCGATCTCGTCACGCACGACGACCACGTGCTTCGGGGCGAGCACGCCCAGCCGCACCTTGTTGCTGCCGCGGATCTCCGCGACGGTCACGGTGATGATTTCGCGGCCCGTGTGGATCACGATCGACTCACCTTCGTGCCTGCTCAGGACGAGCATTTCGCCCCCTTTCCACGCTGGCCTGCCGTGGCTCGCGTGGCCTTTCTCCTGTCACCGCCGCTCCTCTGCGGCTCCTTTCCAGCCGGATCCGTCCGGCCGGCCTCCTTGTTCCACCGCGATGAGCAAATCACCGCCTCGCATCCCTCAGCTTTCGCAGCCCGAATTCCCGCGAGCCTGGCCAGGGTGTGCCTGTCTTCGCCAAGCACCTCAGACAGCTCTCCGCGGATCCTGTCGATTTCCTCGGCGGCCTCAGCAAGCACCGCGTCGATCGCCAGGCGGTCACCGGCGGAAATCCTGCGCTCGATGCTGAGCATTTCCGTGATGTCGATCGACAGGCACTTGCCGCACGCCATGCTCCTCCGCGCCTGGTCAGCGGACCGCTCGAGCACCTTGACGGCCTGACGCGTCAGCGACCTTCGAGCGCTTGTTGCAGCGGCCGCGGACAGTGCGGTGCCTGCCACCGATACGTGCTCAGCTGGTCGCGCAGCCGCTTTTCGTGAGCCGACCACTTCATCCGGATGGCGCTCGCCTCCAGCTGGATCGTTTCCGGAGTCGGATCCGGAGTGCGCTCCTGCGATCCCAGCTCGCGATACCGCTGGCCGCCGTTCAGTTGGTACTCGGGCATGATCTCCTCCGTTGATGATCGAGGAGCCGCCCCGCTGCATCCGTGCTCGCGTTGTCATCCGGCGGTCCCTCGCCTGCGATCCGCCGACCGCGGTGGTCAGCGTTGGCGAGCAGGGTAAGAAAACTAGAAAACTCAGTCAACAGGAGTTTTCAAGAATTCTTTTAATGAGCAAAAACCCGACCTTACGCGAGTTTTTCGAGCTTGACGCCCAGAGCTTCGGCGAGGGCCTTGATGGTCGCCAACCGCGGCGAACGCGTGGCCCCGGTGAGAATCAGATACAGGCCAGGCGTTGAGATACCGGCAGCCTCAGCAACTTCGTCTATGTGCATTCCCTTGGCTGCTGCCAGTCGCTCAATCTTTCGTCCAAGCTGGCACCGGCGGACTTTCCTCGGTCTTCCCCCAGCGTGTCGCTCTGTGACGGTCGCCATTTCGTGGGCCTCCGTGCCAAGGATTTGACTTCGACCCATGCCGAGGCAATGGTCGATCAAGCGAACCCCTCGGCGCCACTCCACAGAGTGCACGCCGAGGGGGTCAGTGGCGGGGGTAGGATTCAGGGGTATACCCCCTGAACACCCGCAAAACCGGCCCGCGGAGCAGACCGGACAGCACGGCACGGAAGCGTGACCTATCCCTTCATCGGAGGTACACGCAATGACTCTTCAACAGTTCTTCGACGGCTTTTACAGGCCGCTCAAACTCCGCGGGAAGTCGGAAAACACGTTCCGCCTGTACGGATGCACGATCCGGGCTTTCGCCAAATTTCTTGGGCGAGTGCCCATGCTTGAGGACATCGCCGACGAGATTACCCTCGCCAGATACATGGACCACCGGCAATCGACCGTTTCGCCATACTCGGCAGAGAAGGAACGATCGCAACTCATGGCGATGGCCAGGCTGGCAAACGATCGCCGGATGATCCCGGCTCTGCCGGCCTGCGACCCATCGCCATTGCCTGACCGGGTTCCGGTGTCGTGGTCCGAGGACGAGCTGCGGCGCCTCTACAGGTCGGCTGCGAGCACGCCGGGCTATGTGGGCCTGGTCCCGGCTGGGGAATTTTTCACGGCACTCATCACGGTGTGCTTTGAAACCACGGAGCGCATCGGTGCTCTCATGGACGTCGAGCCATCGCACTACACGCGGCCGTTCCTGACTGTGCCAGGGGAGATTCGGAAAGGCGGGCGTCGGGCTCGCGTGTACGAACTGTCGGAAGACGCGTGCCGACGAATCGAGCGGCTGCTCACGGTGAACAACGAACGGATCTTCGCGTGGAAGCTCGCCCGCACGTACCTGTGGGACAAGGTCCGCGGGATCCTCACGCGAGCAAACCTCGGCGGGAAACGGGTGGCTTTTCAGCAAGTGCGGCGCTCTGCGATCAGCCACATGGCGAAGGCCACGAACGACGCCACCGCGGTCGCGTTCGCCGGTCACGCCCAGGCGGCCACGACTCGCAAGTGGTACATCGACCCGCGCTACGTGAACCGCGGCCCGAAGCCGGCGGACATGCTGCCGCGCTTGGATGCCGGGTGATGCGGGCGTAGGATCATGCCGCCCGAAAGGAGGGTGCCATGCCGGACTTCAGTTTTTTGAACGAAAACGGCAATGGCGACGGGTGGACACACGATCCGATAGAGCACATCGAGACGCCAATCGTCGACAGCAGGGGGCGCTCCATAGGCTTTGATATCGTCAGAGGTACGTACTCGCAGAATGGCGTTCCTGCAAAGTATTGGCGGTCGATATGTGTGACGCACGACGGACAACGCGTGCGATCAGACGACAGTTATCACGACAGCCAAAGCGATGCCGAAGATGAAGTCACGCGGCACATTCAGCGGTCGATGGACCGATACCGTGCGCTTTACGGACAGCCGAGAGACAGCGCGTTGCCAGTGATCGTGACAAAGCCGCATGTGAATCGCGTCCGCGCGAATCAAGCAACGCTGGAAGAGAGCTTGAAGTCGTGTGGTAGCAATCTCATGGGTTGCGGATGCTTGCTTGTGCTGCTTGCTTTGCTGCTTGCAATACCCCTTATCCTTATAGGTGGATGAGAGGCGCATTTCAGACTCAAAAGCATCCCATTGACCACCGGCTCCAATCGGCAATACTGGCACGCATGAAGATCGACCCAGCTCTCTACGTGACGGTCGGCCATGCGGCAGAACTTGCCGATGTCAGCCGGCATTGGATGCGCACGCAGGCCCAGGCTGGCCGTATACCGGCCGTTGAGATTGACGGCATCTGGTTTGTGCTGCGGTCGGCTGCCGAGGCATACGAGCGGCACCCGACGGCCGGACGCCCCCGGCTGTCCGGCGGCAAGAAGCCGAAAAAGTAGCGCGTTTTCGCGTGAAAACAGCCTACGAAAAAAATCAGTTGAACGCGCTTGCATGGTATTGCCGATTGCATATACTGTGGGCATGACGCGGGCGAGTGACCCGCGGCCAACAACCGGGAGACGAAATCATGAAGACCTTCAAGTTCAGCAAGACCGAAATCAAGAAGCTGCGCGACCAGCTTGCCGCGTTGCTCGCCATGCGTGGCGACGACCGCTACGAGCAGGCCGAGGTGATGGGCCAGATCAGGGCCATCGAGTCCACGCTGAGCGTCGTGCAGCGCACCTGAAGGAAACTCAGCCCGCCGGCAATCGGGCCGGCGGGCAACACACACCCCCACCACGGAGCCCGTCCCATGACCGCCACCGAAACACTCACCGCCCGCATCGAAGCGCTGACCGACGAACAGATCCGCGACGTCATGTGCGGCCTCATGGCCGACTTCCGGCCGGAGTCCGACACGGTCTTCGACGCTTGCATGCGTGTCGCGCAGGACCGCATGGAGTCCGCCACGTTCCTTGCCCTGTGCACCGCTCTGGAGGCCGCAGCATGAACCCAGACATCCAAGCCCTGGCCGACATCGGCTGCCAGTTCGTGCGGCTTGCCCGTGGCGAGAAACGGCCCCTCGGGTCAGCGTGGCAGACAAAGGCAACGACCGACTTGACGTATGTCAATCGCTGGCTGGAGTCCGGCTCTAACGTCGGGCTCCTGCTCGGGCAGGCGTCCGGCGTGGTGGACGTCGAATTTGATGAGTGGCCCGGCATCGAGGAGCTGGCAGCCTACGGCCTCACCGACATCCCGACGCCACGCTGGAAGTCGAGCCGCGGCGAGCACCGGCTTTATCGCTGGGAGCCTTGGATGCCGCAGGCTGCGGTCGTGAAGGTCGGCCTGCTCGAGGTCAGGATCGGTGGCAGGGCGGCGCAGAGCGTCCTGCCGCCATCGCGGCATCCGGACGGAAGCCGGTACGAATGGATCGTGAGCCCTCGGGAGGTTTCCGTGGCGGCGTTTCCTGCGCAGTTGCTTGCCGGTGCCACATGCCACGGTTGAACTGGTCCTCGATCCTGCACGCCTTGGTCCTCGTCAGGATCGGCCAGGAGCTTGGGACCGACTCGCGGCTGGCCAGGGCCGTCCACGACGTGATTGAGCTGCTCGTGGCGGTGGTGAAGTAGCCGGCCGGCGGGGTCGGTCGGAAGGTTTATCAGTCCTGTTCCTGCCCGCCGGCCGACGGAATGTCCGCGGCGTATTTTGCCATGCCTGTGAGCGTCGCCCGCCACCGCTCATCGGACCACCAAAGATCCTGGAGCACGGTCGAGATGTCGCCGACCGTGTCGGCGAGCACTAGGCCCCACAACGGCCCCATTCCGTGCCGCGCCTCCCATTGCTCGTGCACCTGTGCGAGCACGAGCGCCATTGCGTGGGCGTTGCTTTTGTGATTTCGCCCGCCGGCTGACACCACGGCCCAAAGGTGGTGGCATGGCCAATGCCGAACGACAAGCCGCGTGAGCTCCACGCACCGCCACGGCCTGGCTTGCTGCACGCGAGCCGCCGGCAGCCGTTTCTGAACGTAGTCTGCCAGCTGGGCGAGGCCGATAGCTGCCTGCGCTCGGTCCACGTGTCACCTCTTGGGCGGGCAGTTGCCGTCCGGGCACGATGCCTTCGCACGCTCAGCCACACACCGCGGGCATGTGCACCGACATTGCTGCGGGATTCGCGTGTCCGGCTTCCAGATTCCTTTCACGCACGTCTGTCCGCAGTCGCACGCAACCGGGGACGGGCCGGGCGGGTCGGGCGTCGGAGCCGGCCGCTCGGCGATGAGCGTGGCCCGGGCGACGGCGACCGCGGCGGCAGCCTTCGGGGTCTCAAGGTCGACGGCAGCCGGGTCGGCGGACAGCCACACCAACCAGGCCACGATCCATTGCCAGAGCGTCACAGGCCCCTCCCGTGGTCAATGAGCGGATACCCGTCCTCGCCGATAGCCGGAGCCTGGACGATCCGTTGGTCTGGCTGCGGCTCGGGCGGTCGCTCGGCAAACGCTGCGAACCACAGAAAATTCTTGGCGGCGCGAACGATCCATCGCACGACCGGGCGGTCCGGCTTGGGAGGATTCACTGCCGGCCCGACGAGCCAGTAGCCAATGGCCACCCCGGCGACAAGCGACATCACGGTCTTGCGGTCAATGGTCATCGGCACTCCCTCACAACGACAGGTTGAGCAGTCCGGCGATCGAGTACGAAGGAACCTTGAGCAGCTGCACCTCGGGCGGGGCCGGCATCAGGAACGCGCCGTTGTCGAGGTCGCGCCATCCGAATCCGGACACGGACCCGACGGCGAAGCTGTCCTTCTGCGCGAGCATCCGTTCCACCACGGGCCGCGTCACCCAGAACGAACCGGCTGGCTGGTCGGACGGGAACTTTCCCTTGTAGGTGATCCAGTTTGGCCCCCAGCTGTTGAGACAGAGCAGGGCATCCGACGGCGATCCGTTCTTGGCGTAGCGCACGCCGATAAAGCACATCTCATGAGCCCACTGCCCGCTCGCTTGGGCGTAGCCCTGAGCGTCGGTGACGCTCGCGAAGCCCTGCATACTGGCCACTGGGATCGGGAACCCGGCCTCAATGGCGGCGGCAGCTTCGGCCCACGTGGTGACGAGGGCCACGTGCTGAGCCGGGTGACGCTTGGCGAGCGTGTCGAGCTTGCCGCCGTCGCCCTTGCCGCCGCACCCGTAGGCGCCCCACTGCTTGGCACGGTCTGCGGAGTAGGTGCGGAGGTCGTGGCCACCGATCTCAGCGCGGTAGACCACGCCCCAGTCTCGAACCCATCGGGCAGCCGCGGCCCCATAGGATCCATCGGACCATCCGCCCACCGGAGACGTTCCCGCCCCGCTCTTGCCGCGGGCCTCGACGCGCGAACCGCCGTAGATCGCCTCCGTGCTCGGGAAAGGCGGAGGGTTGGCCAGCCGGCCAGTCTGCCAATCCACGCACTGGGCCACAAAAATTCCATGAGCCCAACCCCACGAAACACAGTCCCCAATGCCCTGCCGCTCGACAACCCACGGGCGGTTGTAGAGAGCTTGGTGGGCCGTGTTTGCAGCCCGATACAGGAACGTGTCGACGCCCTTGGCCTCCCGAACCGTCTCGGCTCCTGCATCGCGGAAGAGTGGCTGCGGAAGCTCCTGCAGGAACCGCTCGACGCCCTGCGGGTCCGGCGTGTACCCGAAGTTGTCGTCCGCGTCGCCCAGCCACGCGACGGGCCTTGGCGATCCAGCGAACTCCGCCACGAGCACGGCCGCGGCCAGGCCGAGGAACCCGGCCACCGCGAGCCATCCGAGGATTTTCCTGGTCGGCGTCATCGGGCAGCCTCGTCAGCGGCCCGCTCGATCTCCCGGTAGGCCGCGATCCACTCCGCTTTCTTCTGCGGCGTCAGCGGGCCACCGCTCGTGCCGACGACGGCGTCGAGGTGGGCCTTCACTGCCTCGCGGACCCGGGGGTGGATGTCGCCGAGGCTCACGCCTTTGAGCCGCATGTCGAACGCTCGCACGCGCAGGTCGTCCATTGCCTGGCCGGTCGTCCAGGACGGCGAGTCCTGCATTGAGTCCCATTCCAGCTCGTGGGCGATTTCGCCGAACAGCGATTTAATTTGAGCGGCGTGCAGGGCCGCTTCGGGGTGGGCCGAGAACTTGCCGCGCAAAACAATCCTCGCGTCTGGCGCGGGCGTCGGAGCCGGCGTCGGCTGCGGTGCCGAATCACGGCTCCCGCCGGCATACGCGAAAGCTGCCGCGGCCAGGATGGCGGCTCCCGCCACGTGCCGGCGGTCGAGGTGCGGGGCTGCCGCCACCGTTGTCGCGGCGATGTCGCGGACCCGCTCGAGCAGCTGCGGCCCGGCCAGCATCCAGACACCGAACAGAACCAGGAGCACGACGATCATCGGGCAGCCCTCACGATTGGCAGGAGCGATTCCAAAGCGCCTCCGGCGATTGCGAGCACGAGCGCCCGGACAGCGGGCCGCGCGAGGATCCACAGCGGCCAGGCGATCGCGGGCACGGCCTTGTCGGCCACCGCGTCAAACAGGCTGGCGACGGCTTCGAGTGCC